>Ga0190273_10000128_pt1 | contig 40109 bp, 33 predicted proteins | sample Popmic504IS_FD_134513 | JGI IMG/M metagenome (GOLD analysis project Ga0190273, IMG submission 134513) | Populus adjacent soil microbial communities from riparian zone of Shoshone River, Wyoming, USA - 504 IS | ecosystem: Environmental > Terrestrial > Soil > Riparian zone > Trees stand | place... | reverse complement strand
GCTCTCGGAGGCCGCCCGCACCGGCAAGGCGAGCCGCGAGGAGCTGTCCGGCTCGACCATCACCATCTCCAGCCTCGGCCCGATGGGCGGGATCGCCTCGACCCCGGTGATCAACCGCCCCGAGGTCGCGATCCTCGCCGTCAACAAGGTCGAGGAGAAGGTGGTGCCGATCGACGGCGAGCTCGAGATCCGCAAGCGCATGAACCTCTCGCTCAGCTGCGACCATAGGGTGGTGGACGGCTGGGACGCCGCCAATTTCATGCAGGACCTGAAGAAGCTGGTCGAGAACCCGCTGAAATTGCTGGCATAGGCCGGCGAGGATTCACGGCGTCAGGAACTGGATCAGAAACTCCTTGCCGAGCTGCTTCAGTGCCACCGGGTTGTGGCCGATATAGTCCACTCTTTCGGCATAAACCTCGTTGATATAGTCGCTGCCGTTCCGCTTGCGGACATTGACGAGCATGATCACCCACGGCCGGGCCTTGGTCGCCACCTGCCAATTCGCCTGGCAGTTCGAGATTTGCTGGTCGATGCGCGCGAAGTCGAAACCGCGATCGGGGAAGGCCCGAAAATCCTCGGAGGCGTTCGGCTCCGCGAAGGTGGCGTAATTATTCCCGCTCTCGGGGTTGAAATAGGGTCCCCCGAACTCGCTCGACTGCTTTCCCGACGCCTCGGCGGCGAAGCGCTTGGCGGCGTCCCGGAACACGGCACAGCTGGGGAACTCCCGGACCACCCCGATTCGGTAATGCGAAAGCTTCACGTCCCGGACGTTCTTGCGATTGTCTTTTTTCAGATAGAGTTGGAGCTCCTTCAGCTCGCCGGGGGAGAGTATCACGAATTCGCGCCCGGTAACCTCGTCGGTGAGGACCCGCTTGGGACTGAGGCGATATTCAGTGACGGTAGGCGGCGCTTCCGCCGAGCAGGCCGAAACCGCGCAAGTCAGCGGGAGGAGGAGCCTCGCCCAGACGGCCCCCCTCCGCTCGGAAACCTCTCCGCCCATCCACTGCCGCCCCTGACCGTGTCGGCGGCCATCCTAGCAGATGCGGCTCGAAGGCCGAAGCCTTCGCGTCCGAATTGATTCCGATTCGGTGCAGATTGTCTCCGTAACGAAGCTATCTGTTGCAGCAACGGGCGGCCGCCTGGGCTAGGATTCGGGTTCGGGAGGATATCTCATGTTCTATCCGAAATGCCCGATCTGCCAGGGCAAGTCCGAATCTTCCGAAGCCAGTCCCGCATGGACTCAGACTCGTGTCCCGCCGGGCGTGCTCAGCAAGGCACCGACGCCCATGAAGGTGGCCGGGATCGGGCTTGGGGTCGCGAAGGGCGCCCGTGAGGTTTGGAAGCGCGTTCCGGGCGGCGGCAACAAAAGATGCACCGTCTGCGGTCATCATTTCTCCTGAGGATGAGCCGAGCCGGCCTCATTGAGGCCGGAACCGAATCGCGCTTCCCTTCGATCGGGTCCGCCGCCACAACCCCGCCATGACCCTCGATCTCGACCGCCGCCTTCTCCTCAAGGTTGGAACCCTCGGCCTCGGCGCCCTCGCCGTCCCGGGGATGGCGCAATTGGCCGCGGCGCGCGGCTTCAGCCACGGAGTCGCCAGCGGCGAGCCCAGGCAGCGTTCGGTGATGCTGTGGACCCGCCATTCGGGGGGCGGCCGGATCCGCTGGCAGGTCTCGCCCACCGCCGACTTCCGCCGGATCGTGGCTGAAGGCGACTCCTCCGCCGAGGCCGAGCACGATTATTGCGTGAAGCCCGTCGTCACCGGCCTCCAGCCGAACCGCTGGTATTATTATCGCTTCCGCGACGGCCGCGGCGCGACCTCCCCAGTCGGTCGCACCCGCACCCTTCCCGAGGGCCGCACGCCCCGCTTCGCCCTCGGCATCTTCTCCTGCGCCAACCTCGCCTTCGGCTTCTTCAACGCCTACGCCCACGCCGCCGCCCGCCGCGACCTCGATCTGCTCGTCCATCTCGGCGACTATTTCTACGAATTCGAGCGCGGCAAATATCCGTCCGAGCGCGAGGCGGTGGCCGGCCGGGTCCTGGAGCCGGCCGGCGAGGCGGTGGCGCTCGCCGATTACCGCCTTCGCCACGCCGCCTACCGCTCCGATCCGGACCTGCAACGGCTGCACGCCTCCGCTCCGATGGTGATGATGTGGGACGATCACGAGACCGCCAACGACAGCTGGTCGGGCGGGGCCGAGAATCACGACCCGGCCAGGGAAGGCCCCTGGTCGGTGCGCAAGGCGGCGGCGCAGCGCGCCTATCACGAGTGGCTGCCGGTCTCCGACAACGCCTGGGAGAGCTACGAGATCGGCGATCTCGCCACCCTCTTCCAACCCGAGACCCGGCTCGTCGCGCGCAGCCGCCCGCTCGAATATGCCGAGCATCTCCGCAAGGGCGAGGATTTGAAGGCCTCGCTGATGCGCTTCCGCGACGGCGCCTGGCGCGATCCGGAGCGCACCATGATGGGCTCCGAGCAGGAGGCCTGGCTCGCCGGCGCCTTCAAGCGCTCGTCGGGGCAGGGGACGCGCTGGCAATTGCTCGCCCAGCAGACGGTGATGGGCGCGCTCGCCTTGCCGCCCGAGGCGCGCGCCTGGCTCCGCGCCGACGCCCCCGCGGCGGTCAAGCGCGTGACCGCGATCGGGACTGCCGCGGCCGAGGTCGGACTTCCGTTCAACCTCGATTCCTGGGACGGCTATCCCGCCGCCCGCGACCGCCTGCTCCGCTCCGCCCTCGATGCCGACGCCAATCTCGTCGTCCTGTCGGGCGACAGCCACAACGGCTGGGCTTTCGACCTCGACCTCGCCGGCACCCCCGCCGGCGCCGAGTTCGCCGGCTCCAGCGTCACTTCGCCCGGCCTCGAGGCTTACATTCCGGGAGTCGCCCCCGCCGAGGTGGAGCGTGCCCTGCGCGCCCGCAACCCGGCGCTGAAATGGGCCGACGTCCAGCGCCGAGGCTATTTGACGCTCACTTTGACGCGCGAGCGTGCCACCGGCGAATGGCTGTCGCTTGACACGGTGCGGATGCGCTCCACGCGTATCGCAGCGCGCCATTCGATGAGCGTCGCCAAGGGCGCGAACCGCTTCGCCTGACTAAATCCTCCCCGCGATTTCGCGGGGAGGGGGACCGCGCGAAGCGCGGTGGAGGGGTTCTGCGGAGTCGGCAAGGCCCCTCCACCAGGCTTCGCCTGGTTCCCCTCCCCGGCAAAGGCCGGGGAGGAATTAGGGCGTCCGCTCGCCGCACAGATGCACCACCATCCGAACCACGGCTTCCATCTCGCCCATCACATCGGCGGCGGTCACTCGAAAGGTCATTACCCCCTGCCCGGCCAGCCAATGGTCGCGTCGCTCGTCGCGTGCCGGATTGTCGCCCATCTCATGGGAGATGCCGTCGACTTCGATGGCGAGAGCCGCCGAATGGCAGAAGAAGTCGAGGGTGTAGGGTCCGACCGGATGCTGGTGCCGGAACTTGAAGCCCCCGGGCCGGGCTCGGAGCTGCCGCCAGAGCAGCACTTCGGGAAGCGACATTTGCCGTCGGAGGCGGCGGGCACGAGTGACGGACATTCGTCGAATTTACGGTTGCGGAAACCGCATGCAAAATCCGCTTAGTCCAAAAATCCTCCCCCGGATTTCCGGGGGAGGGGGGTGTAGGCGGTTCGGCATGCCGGGGGCATGCCGAGAGCCGGAACCGGCTGCACAGCAGCCGTCGGGCGAAGCATGGTGGAGGGGTTCTTTCCCGACCCCGAAGAACCCCTCCACCGCGCTCCGCGCGGTCCCCCTCCCCGGCAAAGGCCGGGGAGGAATTTTAGCTCTACGTCACCGTCGTCAGCGTGTTCACGTTGACGTGCGGCCAGCTGATCGTCTGCCCCGGCAGGTCCGACTTGACCGGGAAATCGATCATGATGCGCTGGAAATATTGCAGCTGACGGAAGACGTGTCCGTCCTGGTCCTCGAGCGTCTCGATCCAGAACGTCGCGTCGAACTCGGTCGCGTTGGCGTTGGTCCGGATCGAGGCGATGTTGGCGATCCCGCCCTTGTTCCGGGTGCTGACCCGCAAGGTCACGGTCTTGGTCACCTTGAGGCCGCCGTCGATCTGTTTCTGGAGGTAGGCGCTGAGCGTGTGGGTGGGGAACAGCGGGCTGAAATCGGGATATTTGGGCGCGCCGATATATTGGTCCGTATAGCCCCTCAGCACGGGCAGATCGCCCGTCGGCAAGGCGTTGAAGCCGATATCGAAGTCGGGCGGGCCGTCGCTGACCGACGAAGTCCCCATCGCCTCGACGGCGTTGCCGTGCGGGACGCTGGCGATCCTGAAGATGTCGAAGCCGGCATTGCGCGCGGACTCGGTGGAAAGCTCCCAGAAGCCGCCCTCGACGTGCATCAGGCTGTTCTTCGAATCCGCGGTTTCCGAGATCGTCGTCGAATATTGGAGGGTTGGAATATTCTCGATGACGGTCAGGCCGCGGTTGGGCGTGGTCGCGGGGACCGCGTTCACGACCAGATCCTCGGTATAGGGGTCGATCAGGAGCTCGAAAGAGCCCTTCTGGTCGGGCACCGCGATCAGGTTGAAGCCGTTCGCTCCGTGCCAGTTGCCGATGAGGCCGGTCAGGTTTTTGAAATCAATCTCGTCGCCGTGAAGCCTTACGGAATGCGTGTCGGTCATGATCGATCTCTCCCCCCAGGTCCCCGTCGTTATTCTACGCACAGATACCAGTGCCGATCAAACAGCCTCCAGACATGCTCACCCTGACCCGTCATCCCGGGCTTGACCCGGGATCCATGAACACCGCCGCGCGAGGCCTCGAGCGGCGGCGTTCCTGGATTCCGGCTTTCGCCGGAATGACGGAAACGGCTTTACCTCTATGGGTGTTCTTGTTATGTTCCACACATGTCGTTGCCCGACTTCCTTCAATTCACCCCTGTCGAGGTCAGCGGCCGAAGCCACCGCTGGGAGCCTCGGCAACAGGTCGAGTTCATCGCCGCGCTCGCCCGCGGAGTGCCGCTCGTCGAGGCGGCGCGCCTGGTCGGCAAGAGCCGGAGCACGGCCTATGCTCTCAGGCGGCAGCCCGGGGCCGGGAGCTTCACCGCCGCCTGGGTCGCGGCCCTCAATTACGCGAAGGAAAGGCGCAGGGCCGGGCGGGATGTGAGCGGAGGCTAGCCGCTCCAATGTCCGCGCCCCCCGTCATCGCCTTCACCCCGGTTCCGCTTCGCCCACGCTCGGACGGCTGGACGGCCGAGCTGCAGCTCCGCTTCATCCGCGCTTTGTCGCGGGGCCTCACCCCGGGGGAAGCGGCTCGATCCGTCGGGAAGAACCGCCAGAACGCCTATGCGCTGAGGAAGCGGCCTGGCGCGGAGAGCTTCGCCGCCGCCTGGGACTGCGTCGTCGCCCATGTCCGGCAGGTGCGCGCCGAGGGCCGGGCACCGGTGCCGCGGCAAAGCTTCAGGCGGCCGCAGGGGTCCGAAGCCGGGGCCATCGCCGAGCGGGGCGCCGAGGCGATGAAACGCGCTCCCACGGAGGCAGCCGCACGCCGCGCCCTCGATGAGATGCTCGACGCCCTCTACGGCCCGAAGAGCGACAACGGCAACAATCGCGAGGGTCCGAAAATCCCTTCCATGGGAAGCCGGAACTTATGAAACTAAGGTGTCGCCCTTGTCGCTTTTCGCTATGGCCGCGGCCATGCTGAAGAAGACCTCCGCGCCCGACCTCGACGCCCTGCGCCTGCTCGAAGAGCGCCTGCGCTGGCTCAGCGCCTGGACGATCCACAACGCCAACCACCTTCGGACAAGCCCCGACGGCCTCAAGGTCGGCGGCCACCAGGCGAGCTGCGCCTCGATGACGGCGATCATGGCGGCGCTCTATTTCCACGCGCTCGGCCCCAACGACAAGGTCGCGGTCAAGCCGCACGCCGGGCCGGTCCTCCACGCCATCCACTATCTGCTCGGCAGCCAGAGCCGCGAGCAGCTCGAGAATTTCCGCGGCTTCGGCGGCATGCAATCCTATCCGAGCCGGACCAAGGACCGGATCCCGGTCGATTTCTCGACCGGCTCGGTCGGCCTCGGAGTGGCGATCACCGCCTTCGCGAGCCTCGTCCAGGATTATCTCGTCGCCCATGGCGAGATGGCGCCCGCCGATACGGGCCGGATGGTCGCCCTGATGGGCGATGCCGAGCTCGACGAGGGCAATATCTACGAATGCCTGATCGAGGCCTATAAGCACGACATCCGCAACTGCTGGTGGATCGTAGATTACAACCGCCAGTCCCTGGACTCGACCACCGCCGAACGCATGTTCCGCCGCTTCGACGAGATCTTCGCAAGCTGCGGCTGGCGGGTGGCGACCCTGAAATACGGCAAGGCGCTGGAGGCCGCGTTCGGCGAGCCCGGCGGCGAGGCGCTTCGGGCCTGGCTCGAGGATTGCGGCAATGCCGATTATGCCGCGCTCACCTATCTGGGCGGAGCGGCCTGGCGCGAGCGGCTTTCGAAGGAGGCGCCCGAGTCGAAGCCTCTGCTGGACGCCCGGGACGACGAGGCGCTCGCCGCCCTGATGACCAACCTCGCCGGTCACGACATGGCGAGCCTGGTCGAGGCGTTCGATGGCGCCCGCGACGACATCCCCACCCTGTTCATCGCCTACACGATCAAGGGCTTCGGGCTGCCCTTCGCCGGCCACAAGGACAATCATGCCGGCCTCATGAACCCCGGCCAGATCGCCGCCCTGCGCGAGCGGCTGGCAATTGCGGAAGGCGAGGAATGGGAGCCCTGGGCCGGCCTCGGCGGTAACAGCGCCGAGGCGGTGAAGGCGCTGGTCGAGGACAGCCGGATCGCCAGGGCCAAGCGCGATCGGCCGTGGCGCCAGGTCGAGGTGCCGGCGATCCCGGCGCCCGCCGGCGACGAGCAGTCGACCCAGGCCGCGTTCGGCCGGATCCTGCTCGATCTCAGCCGCGCCGGCGCGCCGCTCGCGGACCGCATCGTCACCACCTCGCCCGACGTCACCGTCTCGACCAATCTCGGCGCCTGGGTGAACCAGCGCGGCCTGTTCCGCCGCCGGCAGCTCGCCGACGTCTTCGCCGCCGCGAAGATCCCCTCGGCCCAGAAATGGGGCGCCACCGACGCCGGCCAGCATATCGAGCTCGGCATCGCCGAGAACAATCTGTTCCTGATGCTCGCCGCTCTGGGCCTCGCCGGCGACCTGTTCGGAACCCGCCTGTTTCCGATCGGCACCGTCTACGACCCGTTCATCGCCCGCGGCCTCGATGCGCTCAATTACGCCTGCTACCAGGACGCCCGCTTCCTCCTGGTCGCGACTCCGTCGGGAGTCACGCTCGGGCCCGAGGGCGGCGCCCATCAGTCGATCAACCCGCCCCTGATCGCGCTCGGCCAGCCCGGGCTCAGGCATTACGAGCCTGCCTTCGCCGACGAGCTCGCCTTGTTCATGGAGGAAGCCTTCCGGCTGATCCAGGCGCCGGACGGCGAGAGCGTCTATCTTCGCCTCACCACGCGCACCATCGCCCAGGCCGAGCGGCGCGACGAGGCGTGGAAGGCCGGCGCTCTCGCCGGCGGCTACTGGCTTCGCGAGCCCGGCCCGGGCTCGGAGGCGGCCCTGGTCTATTGCGGTGCGGTCGCGCCCGAGGCGCTCGCCGCCTGGCAGGCGCTGAGGGAGGATGTGCCGGGTCTCGGCCTTCTCGCCATCACCTCGCCCGACCTGCTCCACCGCGGCTGGAGCGAGCGCCGGCGCGGACGCTGGGGAGGGAAGGGGGCTGCTCCCAGCCACGTCGAGCAGCTGCTCGCGCCGCTTGCGCCGGGCGCGGGGCTGGTCACCCTGCTCGACGGCGCCCCGGCCTCGCTCTCCTGGCTCGGCGGAGTGCTCGGCCACCGGGTCAGCCCGCTCGGCATCGAGCGCTTCGGCCAGACCGGAACCCTGCCCGATCTCTACCGGGAGTACCGCCTCGACGTGGACGCGATCGTCGAGGCCGCGGCCGAGCTGTTCCTGCCATAATTCCCCGCCCTTCCAGGGAGGGGAGTAAGGAGGGGAACAAGTCGCGGTCTCCCGCGCTCTTGCCGGCGAACCCTTTCAAGGAGTTGAGTGATGATCGGCAAAATCGCGGGAGCGGTCCTCGGACGCAAGCTTGCGGGACGTTACAATGGCGGCACCGGCCTCCTGGTCGGCGCTCTGGCGCCGGCCCTGGCCCGCCGCGCCTTCGGCCCGGTCGGCCTCGCCGTCGGCGGCGCCTGGGTCGCCAAGAAGCTCTGGGACCGCCGCAACCGGGCGCGCACCGCTTCAACCGCTTATTCCGGCGGTCCCGTCGTCTAGGCTCCCCTCCCCTCCAGGGAGGGGAACAAGCCTCAGTAGAGGCCGTCTTCGTCTTCGGGTGCCGGCTCGTCCCTCGGCGGCGGGCCGGCATCGTCGCGCGGCTCGCTCGGCGGATTGTCCCTCGGCTCGCGCTCGCTTTGCGTCGGCGCCAGATCCTCGATCGGGAGCCGCGCGCCGTCCCCGGTGACGGTGACCCCGTTCTCGTCCACCTGCACTCCGAGCTCGTAGCCGTCGGTTCCCTCGATCGGGATCGTCACCGAGCCGTTGAAGCCGGCGGTCGGCACCGGCGCCTGAAGCGGCGGCGCGAGCTTCTGGGCGGGCGCTGTTCCGACCGCCTGGGTCATGAAGTCGCGCCAGATCCGCGCCGGCAGGCCGCCGCCGGCGATCTGCCCGGCGAGCGGGCTGTTGTCGTCATTGCCGACCCAGACTCCCACCACCAGATCCTGGGCGAAGCCGATGAACAAGGCGTCGCGGCTGTCCTGGGTCGTCCCGGTCTTGCCGAAGGCCGGAACGGCGAGCGCGGCGCCGCGGCCGGTGCCCTGGCTGACGACGGCGCCGAGCATCTCCCTCAATTCCTCGAAGGCGGGATCGCCGCTCTGGCCGGTGGCCCGGTTCCACATCCGCTGCCACCAGGGCTTCTCCTCATCCTCGAGCCCCTTCGGCTGGACCGGGTAGGCGCCGGCGGCGACGGCCGCATAAGCGGAGGTCAGCTCGAGCAGGGTGACTCCCGACGTTCCGAGCGCGAGGCTCGGATTGTCGTTGAGCGGGCTCCTGACCCCGAGGTCGCGGGCGGCGGCGATGACGTTGCGCCGCCCGACCCGCTCCGACAGCCGGACCGCGGCGACGTTGCTCGACAAAGCGAGCGCGTCGCGCAGGGTCAGAGTGCCGCGATACTGGTCGCCGTAATTCTTGGGCTGCCAGTCGCCGACCCTGAGCGGCGTGTCGGCGATCGGAGTCTCCGGAGTCATGCCCGCGCGAAGGGCCGCCAGATAGACGAACAGCTTGAAGGCCGAGCCGGGCTGGCGCCGCGCCTGGGTCGCCCGGTTGAACGGGCTTCGCGCATAGTCGCGGCCGCCGACCATGGCGACCACCCGACCGTCGGGCCGCATCGCCACCAGCGCGACCTGCGCGCGGCCGAGGCCGGCGCGGCGGACCGTCTGCAGCGCCAGCTTCTGCATCCGGCTCTCGAGCGTCGTCTGGACCTCCTGGTCGCCATAGCCGACCTCGCCGCGGGCCCGGGCCATGGGCAGCACCCAGTCGGCGAAATAGGTGCCGGTGGGCACCTGCTTCTGCCGCTCGACCCTCAATTGCGCCGGCTTCAGCCGCCGGGCCTCGCTCCGGGTGACGTAGCCCTGTTCGATCATCGCCGCGATGACGACCCGCCCGCGCTCCCGGGCCTGCTTGTAGTTGCGGGTCGGCGCGAGCCTCGACGGCGCCTTCACCATCCCCGCCAGCATCGCCGCCTGGGGAACGGTCAGCTTCTCGGGCGGAACGCTGAAATAATGCCATGAGGCGGCGCGAAGGCCGTAGGTGTTGTCGCCGAGATAGACGTTGGAGAGATAGCGCTCGAGTATCTCCTCCTTGGTCAGCCACGCCTCGAGCCAGAAGGCGATCAGCACTTCCTGGGCCTTGCGGGCCGCGGTCCGGTCGGCGCTGAGGAAGGAGATCTTGGCGAGCTGCTGGGTGATCGTGCTTCCGCCTTCTCTCACCCCGCCGGCGCCGAGGTTGCGCCAGGCGGCCCGGGCGATGCCGCGGACGCTGATCCCGAGATGGTTGTGGAAACGCCTGTCCTCGATCGCGATGAAGGCGTTCGGGACATGCTTGGGAAGGGTGGCGATGCTGACCGGCTCGCGTATGTCGGCGCCGCGCCGGGCGATCGCGTCGCCTTCCACCGAGACGAGGGTGAGGCTCGGAGCGGCGATCGGCTGAAGCGACTTGGAAAGCGGGGCGGTGATCGCGAGCCAGGCGACGATCAGCATGAACAAGGCGAGCAGGGCGAGGACGATCCGCTTCCAGCCCCAGCGCAGCGGATTGTACCAGGCGCGCTTCGGCGGCCCGGGCGGCGGTTGCTGGGGTGGGCCTCCCGGGGCCTGATACTCGGCCGGGGTCGGCTGCCACTGGGCTGTCTGGTCCAAACGCATTCCTTCTTCTTAGCGGCAGAACGACGGCGCGGGAATCGGGTTGCGCCCATGATGAGAAAGTAGGGCGGGCACCTTGCGTCATCCCGTCAGGAGGAGCTGGGCCTCGCGGACGGCGCTCAGGACGGGTTCGGGATGGCTGTGATGGAGCATATGGCCGGCCCCCTCTATCTCGGTGAGGCGACCCTTGGGCAAGAGCCTCGCGAGCGCCTTGCCCTGGCGTTCGTGCTCGACCACCCGATCCTCGGTGCCGGTGAGGACGTGGACCGGGGCCTCGATCCGCCGAAGGTCGATAGTGCCCGCCGGGGAGAGCGGCAGCATCGAAGCGGCATCCTCGCCTTCGTGGACGAGCACGTCCGGGTCGAGCACCTGATCGAACGGAAAGCTCTGCTTCCATTCGGCCGGCACCGGGGCGGGAGAGAACATCACGGCCTGGATCCATTCGATCGAAGCCCTGTCGAGCCCGCTGCGCCGGCCGAAATGCGAGAGCAGGGGCCCGATCACCGGCATCGAGCGGGGCGCGATCAGGGCGTGCTCCAGCAGTCGCGGCTCGGGAAAGACGAGGGGGGCAATCAGGACGAGCTGGGTGACCCGTTCCGGAAAGCGCTCGGCCAGCGCCAACGCCACGAGGGCGCCGAAGCTGTGGCCGACGACGATGGCGGGCCCGACGCCGAGGCGGTCGAGGCCGGCCGCCGCCTGTCCTGCCTGGTCGCGCGGCGTGCCGACGAAGCGCGGGCGGCGGCTGAGGCCGTGGCCGGGCCGGTCGATCGCCGTCACTCGGGACTCTTCGGAGAGGGCGCCGGCGGGTCCCGCCAGCCAGTCGTGATGCGTGGTCATGGCCCCATGGAGGAGCAGAACGTCTCCCCCGGCCCCCTGCTGGACGGCGTGAAGGGTTCGGCCGGAGCCGAGATCGAGCGTTGTTGCTTTCCACATGGAGCGCTCAACCGCCGGGCAGGGCGATGGCTCCGCCCGATCTTTCGAATGGGCGCGGCATTGGCCCTCCGCTAGAGTCAGTTCTGATGAGGTTGAAACACCTGTTCCCCGGCGAAGGCCAGGGTCCAGCGGCACAGGCGGTACGACTGGGTCCCGGCCTTCGCCGGGAAACGATTCGACCTGAAAGGGACGGACCCTAGTCGCGCGGCGGCGGTATGGCCCGCCTTTCCTTCAGATCGAAGCTGTCATGGTCGGACAGCACATGGACCCGCATGTTGTGCATCGACAGCGCCTGCAGGGATTGCGCCTCGGCGATGTTGGAATAGCTGATGTCGGCACCGTCGACGACGTAGACGGCGCCGCTGCCGATGACCTTGAAACGATCTCCCTCGACCACCGCCGCGGTGTCCTCGTCGAGGCCGAGGCCGAGGATCCGCGGATTGTGCGCTATGGCGCCGATCAGCCGGCCGAAGCGGCCGCGCTCGGCGAAATGCTGGTCTATGATGACGTCGCGCATCAGCCCCATGCCGGGGGCCATGTGGAGGTCGCCGATGCGATGGGTGACCTTGCTGGTGCCCTTGATCAGCATCGTCTCGCTCATCACCGACGCGCCTGCCGAAGTGCCGGCGACGACTCCGCCGCGCTCGTAGAGGGCGCGGACCTTCGCCTCGATGCCGGTATCGCCGATCTGGCTGGTGATCCGGAGCTGGTCGCCGCCCGAGAAGAAGATTCCGGCGGCGTCGTCTAGCACCGAAAGCTTGTCGCGGTCGCCGGCCTGGCTTCGCTCCTCGACATAGAGCTCGACCAGCTCGCCGAGGCCGAGATCGGCGAAGGCCTTCTCATATTCGGCGAAATAGCCTTCGGGACGATGGCTGGCGACGGTGGCGAGGACGAGCTTGCCGCCGCGCACATGCCTGGCGATCTCGCGAAGGATCACCCGCGGACCGCTCGGCGCCCGGTCCTCGCCGCCGCCGATGATGATCAGGCAGCCGCGCCGCCGCCGGCCTTCGTCGCTCACTATTCCGCCGTCAGGAAGGCGGCGCGGCCGGAGGCGCGTTCGGCCGCGGGCTTGAACTCGTTGACCTGCTGCCACGCGCCGTTGACGTCGGTCGGGGTGACCACGACCAGGTCGCCCGGGCGGCCCATGGCGAGGGCAGCCGCCGTCGACTGGGGCTCGCCCGCGATGAGGTGGAGATGCTCCTCCGACCGGCCGCTCGCCAGCGCGCCCTTCCTGAGCAGGTTCATCACCTCGCCTCTCGGGCGGCCGCGCGTATAAGGGTCCTCGCGGAAGATGAGCTCGTCGAAGATTCCGCCGGCGATCCGGCCGAGCTCGATAATATCCTCGTCGCGCCGGTCGCCGGCCATCGACACGGAGCCGATCGTCCTTTTGTAGCGGTGGCTGAGGCCGCGGACGACCTTGCCCAATGCCTCTAGGCCGGCGGCGTTGTGGGCATAGTCGACGATGACCCGGAAGCCGTGGGCGTCGTGGACGTTGAGGCGGCCCGGATTCTGCTCGAAGGTCGAGCGGAACTGGGCCATTGCCGAGCGGATGGTGAGGATCGGCACTTCGTGCGCGAGCGCGATGGCGATCGCGGCGAGCGCGTTGGCGACGTTGAACTCCGCCATCCCGTGAAGGGTGGCGGGGATGTCGCCCGCCTTCATGATCGTCTCGCGCCGGGCGTCGTCGTAGAGGACGATGGTGCCGCCCTCCGGCCCCGCCTCGCGGACCACGGCCATTCCGCCTTCGTCGACATGCTCGCGAAGCATCGGCGACATCTCGGCGCCGCCGTTCAGTGAGAACCAGATCAGTCGGCCGCGGGCGCGCTGGGCCATCTTCACGGTCAGCGGATCGTCGGCGTTGAGGATGGCATGGCCGCCGCGCCGGACCGCCTCGACCACCACCTGCTTGACGTTGGCCAGGTCCTCGACGGTCTCGATACCCTTCAGCCCGAGATGGTCGGCGGTGACGTTGAGGCAGGTCGCGATGTCCGCTTCCTCATAAGCAAGCCCCTCGCGCAGCAGGCCGCCGCGCGCCGTCTCCAGCACCGCCACCTCGACCGTGGGGTCGCGAAGGATCATCCGGGCGCTGCGCGGCCCGGTCGCGTCGCCTTCGTGGGTGAGGATGTCGTTGACATAGACTCCGGTGGTCGACGTCAGGCCGACCGTGCAGCCGGTGTAGCGCAGGATGTGCTTGGTCATCCGCCCGACGGTCGATTTGCCGTTGGTTCCGGTGATCGCGATGATCGGGATCCGCGACGAGCGGCCGCGCGGGAACAGCATCTCGACGATCGGCTTGGCGACGTCGCGCGGAGCGCCTTCCGACGGCTCGATATGCATCCTCAGGCCGGGCGCGGCATTGACCTCGATGACTCCGCCGCCGGTCTCGCGGACCGACCGGCTGATGTCCGGGCAGACGAAGTCGACTCCGCAGACGTCGAGCCCGACGATCAGCGCCGCCCGGCGTGCGATCTCGGCATTGTCGGGATGGATCTCGTTGGTCCGGTCGACCGCCGTGCCGCCCGTCGAGAGGTTGGCCGTGGCGCGCAACTGGACCACCTCGTCGGCCTCGGGGATGCTCTCCGGCGAGAGGCCGGAGCGGGCGAGATACTCCTCGACATGCGCGTCGATCCGGATCCGGGTCATGACGTTCTCATGGCCCTCGCCGCGGCGAGGGTCGCGGTTCACCTCGGCGACCAGCTGGCGGATATTGCTGATGCCGTCGCCGACGACCTGGGCGGGGATCCGCTCGGCGACCGCGACCATCTTGCCGCCGACGACGAGGATGCGGTGGTCGTTGCCCTCGAAATACGGCTCGACGATGACGTCGCGGCCCTTGGCCTGGGCCTGCGCCTCCCTGAAGCCGAAGCGGAGCTGCTCCTCGTCCGCGATGCCGATCGTGACTCCGCGGCCGTGATTGCCGTCGAGCGGCTTGGTGACGAGCGGGTAGCGCAGCCGCCTGGCGCCGCGCACCGCCTCCTCGGCGTCCCGCGCGACGATCCCGCGCGGCACCGGAACGCCGCTCTCGTCGAGCAATTTCTTGGTCATGTGCTTGTCGCCGGCGAGGTCGGCGGCGACGATCGAGGTGCGCCCGGTGATCGAGGCCCGGATCTTCTGCTGGTGGCGGCCGTGGCCGAGCTGGATCAGGCTCTTCTCGTCGAGCCGCATCACCGGGATCCCGCGCCGCTGCGCCTCCTCGACCAGGGCCCTGGTGCTGGGGCCGAGCGTGGTCCGGCGGACCATGCGCCTGAGCGCGTCCAGCCGCCGCTCGAGCTCGAATTCGCCGTCCAGCGCGTAGATCCGGTCGAGCCCGCTTATGCCCTGCAGGTCGCTCGGGAGGAGCGAGTCGCCCAGCTCGAGCGCGACCCGACCGGCCATCAGCCCGACCTTCTCCTCGTTGTAGGCGAACATGACGTTATAGACGCCCGGCCGGTTCTTCACCGACCGCGTCTTGCCGCGAGTGGCGCGCGAGCCGGCCAAAGTCTGAAGCTCGAGCGCGACATGCTCGGCGACATGGCCGAGCCAGGTCCCCTCGCGCAGCCGCCGCTCGAAGCCGCCGCGGACTCGCAGCGAGCAGCCATGGCGGCCGACGCCCGGGAGCAGGTCGAGCAAGGCCTCGGTGAATCCGGCGATGCGATCGGTCGGCCATTCCTCGAGCCCGCCCAGATCGAGCTGGATCCGGATCATCGGCCTATGGCTGTAATAATGCGGCCCGCGATAGACTCCGACCTCGGTCACGGCCATGCGCGCGGTCAGCCGATGGGTGCCGGGATCGCTCCTCGAGCCGAAGAACATGCCTGTCCGGGGGCCATTTTCCAGAATCGGCGCATCGGCCACGGGCGCGGACTGGTTCGGAGGCGTCATGACCTCGTTAAACCCCCGGAAACAGGCCGCAGTTCCGGGGCCTTGTCCCTCTCCCGTCCTTACGGGAGAGGAGGGGCCCAAGCCGAAGGCTTGGGAGGTGAGGGTCTTGCTGAGTCCGGTGTACAGACCCTCACCTCCCACCGCTTCGCGGCGGGCCCCTCCTCTCCCGCGGAAAGCGGGAGAGGGGTCTTGGTGGGTCGCTGCAACCGGTCCCTGATCATCCAGGACAGCAGATAGGGACGAGCGAGGGCCTTATCGATCGCATAGGGCCACCAGCCGGGACCGAAGGGTACATAGACCCGCACAGGAACTCCGAGGAGTCTCGCGACCGCTGTCGTCCTGCGCCCGGGAAGCCCCCGAAGCTGCTCCAGCTCGCACGGCGTCCCGGCCTCGAGCAGGAGGGTGAGCGCGCGCTCGGCAAGCTCTGGGTCATGGGTCGCCACGGCCACCGGGGCGGCTCGCCCGGCGAGGCGGGCAGCGAGCGCGAGGTAGCTCGCCTCGACGTCCTGACCGCGCCAGTCCGGATCGGCCCATTCGCCTTTGACCAGCCTGATCCGGGCGGAGCTGTCGCGGAAGGCGGCGACGTCGCCCCGGCTTCGCAGCCAGCGGGCGGGCAAAGCGAACCCGGTTCGGGGAAATTCGCCGAGCAGGTCCCTGACCGCCGCCAGCGTACGGTCCGCATCCTTGGGGGCGTGGGCGTCGAACATCAGCGCCATGTCGGCCGCCGCCGCGGCCTCGGCGACCTTGCGAAGCCGGGCGGGATCGAAGGCGAGGGGAGGGGCCTTGACCGACAGATAGGAGTTGCCCTCGCCGCCGGCGAGGAGCCCGGCGAGCGCGACGTTCGCGGCGACGATCTCCTCCGGCCGTGCATCGCCCGCCTGGAAGTAGCCCGGGGTCGCGGCCAGCCCGCGGCGATTGAGCTTCCGGCAGCGCCGCGCCGCCGAGCGCGGGCCCGGCCCGGGGACGATCCGCTCGACCAGGCCGGGGAGGGCGTAGCGCGCCGCCCTCAGTGCGACCCAGGGCCGGAGCATCAGGCGCGCTTCAGCCGCCTGCGCAGCGAAGCGAAGGCGTCGGCGGCGAAGGCGGCCGCGCCCTTCGCATTGAAGGGGTAAGCGCGCACCCAGACGCAGTCGTGCTGCTCGCGGGTCCAGAATTGCGCGATCCACGGCTCGAGATTGCCGAGCAGCTCGTAGGCCTTGAGCTCGCGGTTGGCGGCCCAGCCGATCGTGTGGAGCATCAGCAAGGTGCCGGGCGAGCAGCGCTCGAACTGCTCGTCGAAGCCGATCTTGAACAGCCAGTAGCGGCCCAGATATTCCAGGGCCATCTGCATGGCGACGGCGCGGCCGTCGATGCGCATGAAGGCGATCCGGAAATTGCCCTGCTCGCAGGTCGAGCGGAAATAATGGCGGAAGCAGCTCTCCTTGGCCCGGTCGACCGCGATCGCGGTCCCGGCCTCGCGCTTCCAGCTGCGCGCCTCCACTCCGATCGCCTCGTCGAACAGGGCGTCGAACTCGTCCGGCCCCGGCGACAGGACCTCGAACGACACCTCGCCGAACTCGCTGGCTCTGCGGGCGGCCCGGCGGAAGTCGGAGCGGCGGCCGGAATTGAAGCAGGAAGCGGGATCCTTCCAGCGCGGGTCGAGACTGATGGTCGGAGTGGGGGTCGCCGGCCGGACCGACATCCAGCCCCTGCCGCGAAGGGCCGAGCGCAGCGCCGGGATCAGCTCGGAATCCACCGGAACCCGGTCTACCTCCAAAGCGCGGCCGTCGGCGACGATCGCTTCGGCCAGGCGCCGGGCGCCTTCGGGATTGCGGTAGAGGGCGTCGTCCGGCTCGCAGACTTCGTGCGCTCCGACCAGTCTCCAGCGGGCGAAGGGGCCCGGCTCGCGGCACAAGGTCAGCAAGGCGGCGATATCGTCGCGCTCGCGGATGAAGAAGACCTCGATATGGGCGCCGGTGAGAAAGGTGCCGGCGAGCGCCGCGGCGAAGGCGTGGCTCTGCATCGGCAGCGAAGCGCAGGCTTCGAGGCTTCGCCACGAACGGACCAGAACCTCCTCGTCGCAAAAGCGGGCGAAGGGCAAAGCGGAGGCCGGGGCGGCGGCCGTCGGGCCCCCGGGCCGGCGGACGAGCGCCGCCGTGGCCGCGGACAATTCCGGCATCGTCTCGATGGCTGTCGCCCACCCCTCGATCATGGCGTCCGCTTAACCCATGCGGGTAAACATTTTGCTCCCCGGCGAAGGCCGGGGCCCCAGCTCTCATGGCACGTCGGCTGGACCCCGGCCTTCGTCGGGGAGCGGGTGCCGTAGACATTTTGCGTCTTTGCGGGCGCGCCCTTGCGGGCTTAGGAACGGCATATGGACAGCCGTATCTCGCCCCCGGAAAGCTTGGCCGCCGCCAGCCACGTCGATGCCGCCGGCTACGAGACGCTCTACCGCCAGTCTCTCGACGATCCCGACGCCTTCTGGGCGCAGCAGGCTCGGCGGATCGACTGGTTCCAGGCGCCCACCCGCGCCGGCGACTGGTCGTTCGATCCGGTCGAGATCAAATGGTTTGAGGACGGCATCCTCAACCTCTGCCACAATTGCGTCGACCGCCATCTCGAGGCGCGCTCGGACCAGGTCGCGATCCTGTTCGAAGGCGACGAGCCTGGCACCGGCCGGAGCCTCACCTACGGCGAGCTCTACCGCGAGGTCGTCCGGATGGCGAACTGCCTGAAGGCGCTCGGCGCCGGCAAGGGCGACCGGGTCACCCTCTACATGCCGATGATCCCCGAGGCCGCCGTGGCGATGCTCGCCTGCGCCCGGATCGGGGCGGTCCATTCCGTCGTCTTCGGCGGCTTCTCGCCCGAGGCGCTTCACGGCCGGATCGAGGATTGCGCCAGCCGTTTCGTGATCACCGCCGACGGCGGCGGGCGGGGCGGCAGGCTGGTGCCGCTCAAGGCCAATGTCGATGCCGCTTTGGCCAAGGGCGCGGAGGTGGAGGCGGTGCTCGTCGTCCGCCATCTCGGCAACGAGATCGCCTGGACCGAGGGCCGGGACCATTGGCTTCACGACATGGCCGGGCTCGTCCCCGACTTATGCCCGCCCGAGCCGATGAACGCCGAGGATCCGCTCTTCATCCTCTACACGTCGGGCTCGACCGGCAAGCCCAAGGGCGTCCTCCACACCACCGGCGGCTATGCGGTGTGGACCGCGGCGACCTTCCACTACGTCTTCGACTATAAGGACGGCGAGCTGTTCTGGTGCACCGCCGACGTCGGCTGGGTCACCGGCCATAGCTACGTCGTCTACGGCCCGCTCCTCAACGGCGCCGCCAGCCTGATGTTCGAGGGCGTTCCCAACTATCCGGATTTCTCCCGCTTCTGGGACGTCGTCGAGCGCCGCAAGGTCGACATCTTCTACACCGCCCCCACCGCCATCCGGGCGTTGATGCGCGAAGGGGAGGGGCCGGTCCGAAAGCACGACCGCTCGTCCATCCGGCTGCTCGGAACGGTCGGCGAGCCGATCAACCCGGAAGCCTGGCGCTGGTATTACGAGGTCGTCGGCGAGGGCTGCTGCCCGATCGTCGACACCTGGTGGCAGACCGAGACCGGCGGGGTGATGATCACCACTTTGCCCGGCGCCCACGACATGAAGCCGGGAAGCGCCGGCCGCCCCTTCTTCGGGGTCGAGCCGCAGCTGGTCGGCCCGGACGGCGAGATCCTCGAGGGCGCCGCCTCCGGCAACCTCTGCATCGCCCGCTCCTGGCCGGGCCAGATGCGAAGCGTCTACGGCGACCATGAGCGCTTCGTCTCGACCTATTTCTCGACCTACGAAGGCAAATATTTCACCGGCGACGGCTGCCGCCGCGACGAGGACGGCTATTACTGGATCACCGGCCGCGTCGACGACGTCCTCAACATCTCCGGCCACCGCCTCGGCACCGCCGAGATCGAGAGCGCCCTCGTTAGCCACCCCAAGGTCGCCGAAGCCGCGGTCGTCGGCTACCCGCACGACATCAAGGGCCAGGGCATCTATTGCTACGTCACCCTGATGGAGGGGGAGGAGGGCGGCGAGGCGCTGGAAGGGGAGCTGCGCCGGCACGTCCGCACCGAGATCAGCCCGATCGCCACGCCGGACATCCTCCACTTCACCCCCGCTTTGCCCAAGACCCGTTCGGGCAAGATCATGCGCCGTATCCTCAGGAAGATCGCCGAGAACGAATTCGGAAGTTTGGGGGATACGAGCACGCTCGCCGACCCATCGCTCGTCGAGGGGCTAATTAAGGGACGGCGCAACCGCTAGGGCGGCGCGACATGCACCGAATTCCTTGGTTGCTGAAGCCATGGCTGGTCATTCCGGGGAGAACAGCGAAAACGGCCACTTTACCTGCTCACGACGAATTTTAGAAGACACGGGACTCGTCGGGATCACTGCGGCAACCGCTTCCGTAGCAACGACATGTAATCCGTCGGAGCTCCAAAGGGCAGTTCGCTTTGAATCCTGGGCAAGCAGAACACCTAAGTAGGCCTTCTCACCGACTCGGTAGACAAAACAGTTATTACGGCAACCATTTTCGATCGTTTCAGCGATATGGCGCGCCCTATATAAACCAGAAAGATTCCCTGAAAGGTATGCACAAGTAAGTACGCCTAGGGCAATGCAAAATGCAGAATACCATCTGTTGAATTTCACCACCAGCGAGGAGGGGTGTCGCCTACCTGTAAAGATGCGGTCTATTCCCCATAGAATCAAAAAGAGAAAAAGAACCAAGCCCACACCTAGCAGTAAGGGCCAATAACCTCGAGCTAGCGTGCTCTGAATGGACTCCTCAAACGCATAATTCGAGTAGCCAAAAACGCTAAGAAGTTTTCGTTTCTCCTCCCATCCTGCCAAATAGAGCATCCCAGTCAACGCAACAGTTATCGGCGTTACGAACGAGCCGATAGCCGCAGCTGGCGGCAAGCCGAACGCGCCGCCGACAACTGGTTCGCCGGGCTCGGCCGTATTTTTTGTTTGATTGTTCACCGTCACCTCGGAATGGTCGAGCTTCCGAGGCTGGCATAGCACGGTTCGTAATGCCTCAGAAATCGTGCCTTCCTGACGGACATCGTTCCTGGCATCTAATATTCACTCAGCCCCAAGCCCTCATTTGCTGCCAATACGGCGGCAAGAGAGATAATTAGTCGTCAGGCCATTGCATGGCCAGCGATCGCCTCGCCCCTTGAGCGATCATCGCAGCTACACTTAAATTCGGTGCCGGACACCGATTTTTGCACGGATGGCGCTGGTGCGTCCGGCGCGAGTCCTTATCGCCCGCAGGCCAGTCAGGTTTTAACGCAACGACGCAACGAGTCCCTGCCGCTCCCGAGGCCATGCGATTTCTCATACCCTGGGCGATACGTCGTAACTGCCGCACGAGGTTCTGAGGATGGACGCAGATCCGTTCGACGGGCGGAAGCCTCGTCGCGTCTTTGCGTCGTTGCGTTGAAAATGAAGGTCGCCGCGCCGGCGGCTTCGCATCGGGAGGCGACCCCGTCCAACCTTTGTTTTTTGCGAAAGGTCGTAAAATACAAGCAAGAAGGAAGCAGGAGGCTGCGTCGCGCTTCGCCCTCGGTGCTTGGCGCCAAATATTCACTTCTCGCATAGGCGTACGAGCGATTCCAACAACTTGGGCTGAGGTGCCTGGCACCTAATATTCTGGCACCTAATATTCCATGCGCCGTATCGTCAGGAAGATCGCCGAGAACGAGTTCGCAGCCTGGGCGATACGAGCACCCTGGCGGAGCCAGCACTGGTCGACACGCTCATCGAGGGGCGGCGGAACCGGTAGAGCCCAGCCGCCGGGCGAGCCGGACGATTTCCGGCAATCGTCCGGCCTCGCGAGTCTCGCAATATTCGCGCATCGCCTCGGCCAGGCGCGCGATCCGTCCCGGCCGGGTGTCGCGGCGCGGCGTCCAGGTCTCGCCGGCGAGCGTGCGCCCCGCCACCTCCATCGAGAAAGTGTAGGACGAGCCGTCGAGGCCGGCGAGCAGCTCTTCGCCCGGCCGGACCGCGCCGAGCATGTGCCGCCAGGCACCCTCCAATGCGGTTGCGGTCGGGTTGTCGACGGCCAGCGCGCAGCGGGCCAGCGGGAGGTCTCCGGGATCGGCGGGCAGGCCCTTTTCGAGCTCGGCCGTGGCCTCGGCGGTGGCGTCGCGAGGCTTCGAACCCGGATCGCCGAAAAGCTTGTCCGGATCGTCGCTGTCGGCGCCGTCGAAGGTCATGACGCCGGCCCGTCCCGATCGGTACAGCTTGATCATCTGGTAGCTCCACACCTGCCGCTCGGGGCGTAAGGCGAAGATCTCATATCCCGTCCCCTGCCGCCGGAGCCCGACGGCATATTCGGTTTCGAAAGAGGGGCGCACGACGGCGCGCAGAATCACGTCGGGGCCAAAGGCTTCCCTGAACGTCCGCCGGAGGTCCGCCGCATAGCCGGCAAGCTCGGCGGGCGCCGCCTGCTCCGGGGCGAGACGGGGCGAGGCTCGAGTCAGGCCCGGCCGCGCCGGCGCGCCGCCGGCAAGAAGCGCCGCCGAAAGGATCAGGATGGGCCATTTCATCGGCGGAAGGTCGCAGACTTGGCCGACATCGGCAATGAGGCACGGGGCGAGCTGCCTGTCGCCGATTTTCCCCGCGGCCGCCCGCGCTTGTAGCCGTCGATCCGTTATTCAACTATCGTCGAAGTTCAACGATGTGAAAAGGTTGGCGGCCTCATGTTCCGTGTTCCGATCTTCGCGGCGGCGGCCGCTGTCCTCGCCGCTCCCGCTCAGTTTTCCGCGAAACCGCCGGCCGAGTCCGCCGAGGTCCTGCCCGAGGCGGCCCGCGCCGCCGCGGCCACGGTCGATGCCTTCCACGCCGCTCTGCACCGGGGCGATGCCCAGGCCGCTCTGGCGCTGGTCGCCGACGATGCCATCGTCTTCGAGGACGGCCGGGTCGAGCGCACCAAGGCCGAATATGCCCTCCACCATGCGGGGGCCGACGCCGCATTTTCGAAAGCCGTGTCGACGAAGCGGCTGAGCCGCACCGGCCATGCCTCCGCGGACGTCGCCCTGATCGCCAGCGAGAGCCGGACCAGGGGCCGGTTCAGGGGCCAGGACGTCGACCGGATCATGGTCGAGACGATGGTCCTCCGCCGCGGCTCCGCCGGCTGGCGGATCGTCCACATCCACTGGTCGTCGGCCATGCCCGCGACGGAATGAACGAATGGCGCGCTTGACCTAAGTCGGCGTTCCCTGTATGTTCTAGATTCAAAGTCTCGAATCGGGCATACCGGCGGGTTTCACGATGCTGACGGGGTCGAGCGGACCTGGACTTTCCACAAGATCGGCGCGGATGAGGCGATCACCCGCCCCCGTCGGCCTGCGCGTCCTCTTCGGTCCGCCGCACCCGGCCGAAAAAACAGCTCTGTCGCGTCCAGGTCGTCCACTTCGTCCGGTTCCGGACACGAAAAAAGGGTCGACCCGTGTGCAAGTCGTCCCACTCGTCCACTTTGGCTCGGTCCCGGCTTCAACGGGTCCCGTAGGTCCGGTCGCCTGCGTCGCCGAGGCCGGGGACGATATAGCCGTGGTCGTTGAGCGACTCGTCCATCGCCGCCGTCCAGATCGGGACGTCGGGATGGGCGGCCCGGACCGCCTCGACTCCCGGTCTCGAGCAGAGCAGGCAGACGAAGCGCATGTCCTGGACTCCGCCCTCCTTGAGCCGGTCGATCGCGGCGATGGCGGTATGGCCGGTCGCCATCATCGGATCGACGATGATGACGAGGCGCTCGCCGACGTCGTCGGGGGTCTTGAAATAATATTCGACGCATTCGAGGCTGACCGGCTCGCGGTAGAGGCCGATATGGGCGACCCGGGCCGAGGGCACGAGGTCGAGCATGCCCTCGGCCATGGCGAGGCCGGCGCGGAGGATCGGGGCGAAGACCAGCTTCTTGCCGGCGATCGCGGGCGCGTCGGTCGTCGCGATCGGAGTCTCGACCCGGACGAGATCGGTCGGAAGGTCGCGGGTGACCTCGTAGCAGAGCAGGGTCGCGATCTCGCGCACCACCGTCCGGAAGAGCAGGATCGAGCTGTTCTTGTCGCGAAGGATGGTGAGCTTGTGCTGGACCAGGGGGTGGTCGACGATCGTCAGTCCGTCCATGTTGAGGGTCCGTGCTCCATGCCGGAGGTGGCCGACCGCGAAGCGGCGGGCTGTCCTTTGCCGCCCAGTGTCGTCGTTCGATCGGTCACGATGAATCATCATCGCTCCCTCCTCTCTCCTAACTGGACAACAAAAGCCAGCCCGTCACGGCCGCCTCCGGCATGGAGCACGGACCCTAAAATACCGTTCCGTCGCTGATGATGTTGAAGGGAGGACCGCCGCCGGGCCGGAGCCGGGCGGCGATCCGGCGGCCCGCGGCCCAGCTTCCGCCCTCGAGCATCCGGGCGAGGGGAAAGTCTGCTGCGCTCACGCCCAGCCGGGACCGAACCAGCGGCGCCATCCGGTCGAGCAGGGCGACAGTCATCGCCCGCCAGGCCACGATCAGCGGCTCCGAGACCTGGTGAGCCCGCCCGGCCGCGTCCGGGTCGGTAAGGCGGAGCACGCCGGTATCCACGAACAGGCCGCCGTTGCGATATTCGGCGAGGCCGGTGAGGCCGTCCACGTCGGCCACCTCGATCCCGGAGGCTTCGAGCGGCTCGATCAGCGAATAAGCCAGCCATTGCGACAATTTGTGGAGCGGCACGAGCCCGTCGGTCGGATCCGCCCGGCGGATCGCCGGATGGCGCCAGCAATCGCCGAGGGGCACGCCGTCGATGACCAGCCGGTCCGCCCAGATCGGCCCGAGCGCCTCGAGCAGCAGCTCGAGGATCGCGGGCGCCGGAAGCTTTCCGCCGGCGGCCCGGGCCGCCAGCACGTCGTAGAGCCCGCCCGGCCGCGGCTCGTCCGCGGATCCGAACAGGTCCGGCCGCGCCAGCACCTGCGCGCCGAGGCGCCGGAGCAAAGCGGTGCGGCCGTCGAGGCCGGCGAGCGGATTGGAGTCGCTCGCCTGGAATCCCCGCGCCAATATCTCGCCGTCGAGCGTCGCCAGGGCCGCGCCGTCCGTGCCCAGCGCACCGCTTTCGACCAGCCTCTGGCTGGCGACCGCAAGCCCTTCGGACCGAGTGAACGTCTCGCCGCTCACCGGGTCGGCGAAGCGCCAGCCGGGGCCCGTCCCCGCGTCGAGAAGGACCGAGAGGATGACGAGGTCGAAGGCCGCCCGCGCCCGCTCCGCCGGACCGGAATCTGGCAGGCGAGGCTCTCCGGCGACGAAATGCCGCCATCGCGCATGGAAGGGGATGGCGAGATCGGGATAGGCCTCCCGGGTCACTTGCGCCGTAAGCTCGGCCGCGTCGTCGAGTCGGTCGAGGTCGACCGCCCAGCCGTCGACCCCGCCCTCCAGCGCAATCTCCAGCATCTCCTGCGCCCGCTCGCGCACGGCGGCGGCGCTGAGCAGGGCGAGGAGGGCTTCCGCTGCTCCCCGGCGAAGGCCGGGGTCCAGTCCCTCCGACGGCGCAGCTGGGTCCCGGCCTTCGCCGGGAAGCAATTCGTCCGTCATCCGCTTAGAACTTCCCCAGATCCCGCCCGACCACCGAGCGCAGCTGCTCCTCGCTCGGAGCGCCCTCGGGCGTATAATAGCCGGCCGCCTTCTTCGCCTCCATCTCGACGCTGGCGTCGGGCGGCACCAGCCCGTCGGGGATCGGAACGCGCTCGCCGATCTCGACCCCGCCGGCGGCGAGGGCGTCGTACTTCATGTTGGACATCGACACGAAGCGGTCGATGCGGGTGATCCCGAGCCAGTGGATGACGTCGGGCATGAGCTGCTGGAAGCGCGCGTCCTGGACTCCGGCGACGCATTCGGTGCGCTCGAAATAGGTCGCCGCCTGGTCGCCGCCCGGCTGCCGCTTGCGGGCGTTGTAGACGAGGAACTTCGTCACCTCGCCGAGCGCCCGGCCCTCCTTGCGGTTGTAGACGATGAGGCCGGTGCCGCCCGCCTGCGCCTGCCGGGTCGCTTCCTCGATGCCGTGGGTGAGATAGGGGCGGCAGGTGCAGATGTCGGAGCCGAACACGTCGGAGCCGTTGCATTCGTCATGGACCCGGCAGGTCAGCGTCCGGCTCGTGTCGCCGAGATAGGCGGGGTCGCCGAAGATGTAGAGGGTCATGCCCCCGATCGGCGGAAGGAAGACCGACAGGTCCGGCCGGGTGACGAGCTCGGGATACATTCCCCCGGTCTGCTCGAACAGGCAGCGCCTCAGGCTCCCCTCGGCGACTCCGAACCGCTCGGCGACTCCGGGCAGCCACCAGACCGGGTCGACCGCGATCTTGGTGACCGAGACGTCGCCCGCCTCGTGGACGATGTCGCCGTCGACCTCCAGCCGTCCCGCGGCGATCGCCCCCTGGATCTCGTGCAGGGTCAGCCGCGCCTTGGTGATCGCGATCGAAGGCCGGATGTCGATGCCCTCGGCGATCAGCTCGCCGAAATCGTGGGCGACCCTGTGCCCCCAGGGATCGAGCGAGACGATCTTGCCGGGATCGCCCCATTGCGGGTGGGGGCCGATCTCGCAGACCGGCGAGGTGTCGTGCAGGTCCGGCCTGGCATTGGGGTCCATCGCCCCCGACGAGATCGCAAGCGCCCGGTAGATCGAATAGGAGCCGCCATGAGCGCCGATCGCGTTTCGGTCCGATCGCGCGTTGACGGTGGCGACCACCGGCCCACGCTCCGCCGCCGTCGCCGCGCCCCAGGTCAGCGGGAACCGCACCGGCCCGCGCGAACCGGGGTGCGACGTGAGGCGGATATGGCCGCTCTTCCCGTCGGAATTCATAATCGTCCTCTCGCTTCTGCCTTCGCGCGGACGCTACGCCACGAGAGGCGGAGTGGCTAGGGTCCTTCCATGGCTGGAAAACCTCGGGCGCAGATGCGAAACGGCTCGCCATGCCGTCCGCGCTCCAGAGAATAGGGATCACCGGCGCCTCCGGCTGCGGGACGACGACTCTGGGCGCCGCGCTCGCGGCTCGCCTCGATGCCGTCCATATCGACACGGACGATCATTACTGGATCGCCACCGACCCGCCCTACCGGGAGAAGCGCGACGTCCCGGGACGCCTCGCCGGAATCGCCGCGGAGCAGGCGCGCACCGGCCGGTGGGTGCTGTCGGGGACGCTCGACCGCTGGGCCGAGCCGGCGGTTCGGGAGGCGGAGCTGATCGTCTTCCTCGAAGCTCCGACACAGGTGCGCCTCGAACGGCTTCGCCGGCGCGAGCGGGAACGGTTCGGCGATGCCCTCCTCCCGGGCGGGGCGATGTACGAGACTCATCGCGAGTTCATGGCCTGGACGGCGCATTATGAAGACGGCACCCAGCCCGGGCGCAGCCGCCGGCTCCACGAAGCCTGGCTTGCCGGGCTCGGCAAGCCCGTCCTGAGGCTCGATGGCACGCGCCCGGCCGGCGCGCTGGTCGAGGCCGTCCTGAACGCCTAGCGCAGCACGCCCCGCCGCCGCATCCGCAGCGCATAGATCAGAAGCCCGATCGCGACCGCCCAGATCGCCAGGTTCATTCCGATCATCGCTCCGGTCATCATGTCCGCTGGCGGCGACGACAGGACATATTGGTAGAAGGTGCTGACCGCGAGCCCCGCCAGCGACACCGCGAAGGCGGTCACGGCGTGGCGGCTTCGCGCCAGCAGGAGCAGCGAGCCGGCCATCCCGCCCCATACGCCGAACGCCCACGTCGCCTCCATCCAGACCGGGAAGCTGTCGAAATAGATTCGCTGCGGATCGGTGAAATTGGCCAGATATTGCGCGTTGCGGGTCTGCGTCATCAGATAGTCGAAGCAGCCGAACGCGTTCCACAAGGTCGCCAGAGCGCCGACGATCCACAGATGCATGGGTGTCCTGCTCGCACCGTCCATCGTCGCCTCCCCCGAGCAATTGCCTGTCAATGCGCCGGACAAGCTCGCACCCTTTGCCCCCTGTGACAAGCGCAGGGGCGGACTCCCGCTACAGCCTCATCACCCCTCTTCGAGGCTCCCTCGTCGCCATCGTCTCCGCCGTCAGCGGGGCACCGGCGGCGAGCAGGGCCTGGCGGCGGCCGGCGGGGCTTGCACCGAGCTGGACCTGCTCGAAGGGCAGGAGCGACGCGAAGCAGGGGTGGGCTAGGGCGCGCTCGACGAAGCCCGCGACCCGGGGCCAGCGGGCAGGGTCGGGCTCGACCCCGATGTGGGCGCCGTTCCTGAAGAAGGTGGCGATCGCGATGTCGGCGAGGCCGATCTCGTCCCCGAACAGCCAGCCCTCGGCCGGTAGCTGGCTCTCGAGATGATCGAGCTCGCGCGGCAGGTCCTTGCCCAGCGTCTTGTCGATCCGGGCCGGATCGCCGGGCTCGCCCCAGACGATCGGGTGGACGAATTTCGGGTAGAACAGCCCCCAGATGAAGACGTCGCCGAGGCGCGTGTCGGCATATTCCTCGAGCCAGCGCGCCCTCGCGCGATCCTTCGCGCCCTCGGGCAGGAGCGGCCGCCCGGGATGGGCCTCGTCCAGCCAGGCGCAGATCACCGAGGAGTCGCACAAGGTCAGGTCGCCGTCGATCAGCACCGGGATCCGCCGCAGCGGGCTCAGCCGCTCGAATTCGTCATTGCCGTAGAAGGGCGTGATCGGGTCGATCTCGTAATCGAGCCCCTTCAGCGCCAGGCAGGCGAGCACCTTGCGGACATAGGGGCTGACGTAGCTGCCGATGATCTTCATGCGTCCGCTCATTCCGTCAGTCCCTCCCGAAGCGCCTGCTCACGCAGGTCGGCGAGCGCCTTGAGCACCTCCGGCCGAGCCGAGGCGGCCTTCATCCAGCGCGGCAGGCGCGCCATCATCGTCAGCCCGGCGACCGGACCCCGTTCGCGAAGCTTCGCCCCGAGCCATTCCTCCAGCGCGTCGAGATGGGCGAGGTTGTGGACCACCAGCGTATGCCCGCCGATGCTGCGGCTGAGGTAGGGCACGCCGTCGGGAGAGCGGCGGAAGGCCCAGAGCGCCGCATGCGCGCGGGCGACGTCCAGCGGCTCGATCGGCACCGCCGGGTAGTGGCCGACATGACCGCAGGTCGGGCATCTGACCTGCGCCAGCAGCGCGTCCCCAGTGCCGGCGCGCACGGGAGGGCCGTGGTTGGGAATCGGCGCTCCGCATTGCCTGCGCTCGCAGATCGGCCGGTTCTTATCCAGCATCACCTCGCGCAGCCGACGGCGGTTCGGCTTGGGCCCGCCTTCGACGTAGCTGCACCCGAGGCAAACCAGCCGCCGGCCGGCGATCCGCGCCGGACCGTCGCAGCGCGGGCAGTGGACCCATCTCACGGCGACGATCTGCCACAGCCTCACTCCGGGATCGGTGGCTCGAACAGTCTCGACCGTCATCGCGCGCTTCCGCTGGTTTCACCGCGGGAATCCAGTCGGGCCCCGCCGCCCGTCATGCTATCGTTAGTGGATTGTAGCGGGCGCGGAAATGATTCGACGAAGGCCGCCCGGGAGGAGAGCGCCATGAAGTCGACCGGAAGCTGCCACTGCGGAGCCGTCACCCTCGAGGCCCCGGCCCCGCCCGAATGGGTCGCCTCGTGCAACTGCTCGCTCTGCACGAAGACCGCCTGGCTGGTCGCTTACTATCCCGACGGCGCCGTCAAGGTGAAGGGCGAGACCGTGCCCTACATCTGGGGCGACCGGATGATCGGAATCCACCATTGCCCGACCTGCGGCTGCGGCACCCACTGGCGCACCCTGGGCGAGGATTTCGGGAGGATGGGCGTCAACGCTCGGCTATTCGACGGCTTCGATCCGGGGGCGGTGGAGGTGCGGCTTTACGACAATGCGGGTTGATTACCCCTCGCGGACAGAGCGAGGCTCTGGCGCAAGCCATGCGAGGGCCTCGATGCCAATCATTCGTAGCGGAGCGCGTGCACCGGCTTCTGCCGAGCGACGAGGTAAGCGAGCATGCCGACGCTGACCAGTGCAAGCGCGAGCGCGACCAGGCCGGCCGCGGGGAACAGCCACGGCTGCAGCGGGATGCGTTCGGCAAAGCCGTTCAGCCAGCGCCGCATCAGCCACCAGGCGATCGGCCAGGCGATGAGGTTGGCGAGCAGGACCGGCCGGCTGAGCTGCCAGAGGAGCAGCGCGAGGATCTGGCTCGTGCTGGCTCCTAGCGCCTTGCGAATTCCGATCTCCTTGGTTCGCCGCTGTGCCGCCGAGAGCGAGAGGCCGACGAGGCCGAGGCAGGCGAGGAAGATGGCGAGCGCCGAGAAGATTGCGAAGAGCTGCGCGTTCCGTTCCAGGCCTCGATACAGCCGCTCGATGTGCTCGCTGACGAAGGCGCGCTCGATCTGCCCCTCATTGCCGGTCGCCCGCCACAGCCGGTCGATCTGCGCGAGCGTCTCCGGTGCGTGGCGGCCGGCGAGCTTGATCGAGACCAGCTCCAGCTGGCCGTGCTTCGAGGGGAGGTAGAGAGTAGGCTCGATCGGCGTCTCCACGGAATGGAAGGCGAAGTCGGGGACGACCGCGACGACCTGCGAGTGGAAGTTCTCGCCTGGCACTGGGGAGTTCACATAGGGCAGCGCCTGCCCGATCGCGGCGGACGGCGAGGCAAAGCCGAAGGCGCGCACGGCCGCCTCGTTGATTATCACCTGCGACGCCGCTTCCTGTCCTGCAGGGGGAAGCGCCGCGAGGCTGCCCGCGACGGGCTGGACACCGTAAAGGGCGAAGATCGTCGGGAATACGGAGACGATGTCGGCCATCACGCGATCGCCCTTCCAGTCGATAGGGGCGAATGTGTTGCCGTTGAGCAGGCTTGCGCTGCTGCACGAGACGGCGCGAACGCCCGGCAGCTTCGACGACTCCGCGACGAAAGCGGGGGGACAGCGGGCGGTCACGGTCAGCACGTTGTCGATATCCATCCGCAACGCCTCGCGCATTGCGAACAGCCGCTGCTGGTGCACCACGCAGGTGGCGATGATCAGGCCGATGAGGATCGCGAACTGGCCGGTAACGAGCACATTGCGAATCAGCCCGCCGCCCGCCACCGCGGCGCCGCCGTCCCGAAGCGTCGCCACGGGAGGCAGAGAGGAGAGCAGGAAGGCCGGGTAGGCGCCGGCCGCGAGGCCGAGGAGCAATGCGCCCGACAGCAGCCAGAGGAGCAGGGTCGGATCGGCGGCATAATCGAGGCGCGCCTGAGTCTCCAGGAACCCATTGAGCACCGGCAGCAGCCATTCGGCCGCCGCGAGCGCGAGAATCGTCGCCAGCAGCACCGTCAGCACCGCCTCGACGAGAAACTGGCCCGCAATGTGGCCGCGGCCGGCGCCATTCGCCTTGCGCAGCCCGATCTCGCGTCCCCGCCGCCCCGCCAGTGCGACGCTCAGATTGACGAAGTTGGCGGTCGCGATCAGCAGCACCAGAATTGCGATCAGGCTGCCGATCACCAGCCGCTCGCGCGCGCCGGGATGGAAGCCTTCGTGCAGGGCGAGCCGATCGATCCGGACGGGCTCGAGCCGATAGGCGCTGCGCACGGGTGGCGGCACCAGCCCGGCGATCGCCGGCTGGATCGCGTCTCCCGCCTTCTGGGCCGAAGCGCCCGCTCGCAGCCGTATGTAGGTCCGCACGCTGATGGAAAAGGCGCCCGGCTCGTCCGCTTTCATCAGGGAAAGGCCGGAACGCGCGGCGAGGCCGGAGGCGAAGATGCCTGCGGCGAGGTCGGTGCCGCCGGGCGGCAGGTCCGCAACGACCGCGCGCAGCACCATCGGCTGCCCGGCGACGTCGATAGTTTCGCCCAAGGCGTCGGCACGACCGAAATGCTTGCGCGCCATCGCCTCCGTCATGACGAGGCTGTGGCCGCTGCGGAGCGCGGAGGCGAGGTCGCCGGCCAGGACGGGAAGGCGCGCCAGTTCGAAATATTCGGGGTCCGCCCAATAGATGGTTTCCTTGTGGGCGGCACCGTCGCGGCGCAGCTCCACTTCGGCCTCCATCAGCCGCGCCGCTGCTTCCACCTCCGGGACGTTCGCCTCGATGAGCGCCGCCGCTCCGCCCGGGCTCGCCTGCTGATAGTCCGGCGCCATGCCGGGGCCGCTCACGATCGAGACGGCAATATAGGTCCGCTCGTGCCCGGGCACGACATGGTTGTAAGTGAGCGGGACCCGCGCCACGAGCGCCATCAGGATCGCGCCGGCGAGGCCGATGACGAGACCGGCGATGGCGATCGCGGAGAGGAGCCGGTTGGCGGCGAGGTTGCGGCCCCAGGCGACGAGCCAATGGCGCAGCAGCCGGGTCACAGGCGCGTCTCGCCGACTATCCGTCCGTCGAGCATCCTGATCGTCCGGTCCGCTGCCGCGGCGTGGAGAGCCGAGTGGGTCACCATGATCACGGTCGTGCCTGCCGCCGCCGCGCCCTTCAGAAGGTCCATCACCGCAGCGCCGTTGGCGCTGTCCAGATTGCCCGTCGGCTCGTCGGCCAGGATGAGGTCCGGCTCCGCCGCGAGCGCGCGGGCGATGGCCACCCGCTGCTGCTGGCCGCCGGACAGCTGGCGCGGCCGATGGCGGGCGCGGTGGGCGAGGCCGACCTGCTCGAGCAGCGCATCCACCCGTCGCCGCCGCGTCTCCACGCTCCGGTAGAGCAGGGCCACCTCCACATTCTCGGCGACATTGAGCTCGTCGATCAGGTTGAAGCTCTGGAAGACGAAGCCGACATGAGCGCGCCGCAGCCGAGTCAGCCGCGCGTCGGAGAGCGTCGCCACCTCCTCGCCCCGCAGCCGGTAGGAACCCGAGTCCGGCGCATCGAGGAAGCCCAGGATGTTGAGCAGGGTGGATTTGCCGCAGCCGGACGGCCCCATGAGCGCGACGAACTCGCCCGCCGCGACCTCGAAGGAAACCGCATCGAGCGCCTGCGTCTCGACCTCGCCGTTGCGATAGGCTCGCGAAAGAGAGCCGATTTGGAGGAACGGATCCATGACGCGATGTTACACCGAGTCGCGCCTTAGAAAAAACGAGCACCTCCAATAGGATAGCACTTGGCAAACACAGGCGGGTCGCCTCCGGCGTCCGTATCCGGACATATTGAGCAGGGGCCTTTCGCCCGTTACGCTCGCGGCATGGAACGCCTGAACGCCATTCTGGTGATCGACGACAAGCCCGAGGTGCATCAGGCGGTGGCGCTCGCGCTCGAACCCTGGGTCGAGCGGGTGGAGAGCGCCGCGTCGCCGGAGGCGGTGCCGGCGCTGATGGCTTCCACCCGGTTCGACTGTGCGCTGCTCGACATGAACTTCGCAGCCGGGGAGCGGTCGGGGCGCGAAGGCATGACGGCCCTCGACGCGATCAAGGCCGCCGATCCCGCGCTCGCGGTCATCCTGATGACCGCCTACGGTGCCGTCTCGCTGGCTGTCGAGAGTCTGAAGCGGGGCGCAGACGATTTCCTGCTCAAGCCCTGGCGCAACGAGGCGCTGGTCGCCGCGGTCCGCGAGGCGGCCGGCCGCACCGGGGCGGCGCGCGCCGGCACCAGCCTCGACGCGCTGGAGCGCTCGGCCATCGCCGGCGCCCTCGACCGGCACGACGGCAACATCGCCCGGGCTGCGGCGGCGCTCGGCCTCAGCCGCCCCGCGCTCTACCGGCGCATGGCAAAGCATGGATTCTAGGGCTCTCGCCCGCCTCGACACCGTCTCCGCTGCCGGTTGGCGGCTCCTTTTTGCGGCCATCGCCATTGCCCTTCTCTTCCGGTTGCTGACGGAAACCAGGCATTTCGCAAGCGCCTCCGTGCTCGCCGCGGCGGCCGCCTTGCTGCTGTTCGACATGGTTCGGGTCGCGCTCCGCGGCCGCGAGGACGACCCTGTTTCGCCGGCCATCGAGGAACGGGAGCGGGCGCAGCGGCTCGACCGGGCGCTGGCGCTGCTCGATGCGGTCACCGTAGCCCTCTTTGCGCTCGACGCCGACGGCCGCATCCGCTTCGCCAACGGCGCCGCGCGCGCCCTTGCCGGCGAGGCGGCGCGGCTGGAGGATGCGCTCGACGGGCCGGCGGCGGCCGAAATCCTCGCCTTGCCGGTCGGCGGCCGCCGGATCGTCGCGCTCTCCGACGGCCGCTCGATGCTGGTCTGGGTCGGTGCCGTCGCCACTCCGGACGGCGGGCCTCAACGCCTGGTTTCACTGCAGTCGGTGGCGGGCGAGCTGGACGCGGTCCAGGTCGGCGCATGGCATTCCATGACTCGCGTGCTCGCCCACGAGATGATGAACGCGCTCACGCCCGTGGCGTCGCTGGCCGAGAGCCTGGCGCGGATGACCGGGGGCGACTCGAGGCCCGCGGTGAGCGGCGCGGCGGACACGATCGCTCGGCAGAGCCGGCATCTGATCGACTTTGTCGAGCGCTACCGGGCGATCGCGGATCTCCCGGCGCCTGCTTTCGCGCCGCTGGACCTCGTCACCTTTCTCGCGGACATCGGGGCGCTGGGCGAGGCGCAGGTTCGCGGGCGCGGCATCGCCTTCTCCGCCGCGCCCTCGCCCGGTGCAGTGCCGCTGAAGGCGGACGCCGCGCTGCTGCGCCAGGCGCTTCTGAACCTGCTGCGCAATGCCGGCGACGCCGTCGCCGGAGCGGGCGGCGGAACGGTGAGCCTCGCCTGCCAGGTGGATAGCGGAGAGCTCCGCTTCGAGGTGCGCGACGACGGACCGGGTATCGCGCCCGAAAGGATCGAGGAGATATTCGTCCCCTTCTACACGACCAAGGAAGGCGGCGCCGGCATCGGCCTCGCTCTGGCCCGCCAGATAGCCCTCGCCCATGGCGGCCGCCTCACCGCGGCGCCGAACCGCGGCCGCGGCATGACCTTCGCCCTCTCCATTCCCGCGCCGCAGGGCGGTTAGCCGCGTTCCCGGCCAGCCTCGGCCGACCGAATCCGAACGGAATCAGCTCAGATCGACCGCGACACCACTTCCTTCATGATCTCGTTCGTACCCCCGAATATCCTTGTCACCCGCGCATCCCGCCACAGCCGGGCGATCAGATATTCGTTCATGTAGCCGGCGCCGCCGTGGAGCTGGAGCGAGGAGTCGCAGGCCTCCCATTGAAGCTCGGTGTGCCAGAGCTTGGCGGCCGAGGCCTCGGCGGCGGTGAGCTCGCCGGCGACGTGGCGGGCGATCGCCCAGTCGAGATGGGCCCAGCCCACCTGGAGCTTGGCGGCGAGGTCGGCGAGGGTGAATTTGGTGTTCTGGAAGTCGAACACGGTCTTGCCGAACGCCTTGCGGTCCTTGGTGAATTTGACCGCCTCGTCGAAGGCGCGCTGGGCGGCGGCCTGGGCGGCGCAGGCGATCGAGAGGCGCTCCTGGGGGAGCTGGTTCATGAGGTAGGCGAAGCCGGAGCCTTCCTCGCCGAGGCAGTTGGTGATCGGCACCCGGACGTCGTTGAAGAACAGCTCGGACGTGTCCTGCGAGTGGAAGCCGATCTTGTCGAGGTTGCGGCCGCGGGCGTAGCCCTCCCGGTCCGCCTCGACGAGGATCAGCGAGACTCCCTTGGCGCCGAGCGAGGCGTCGGTCTTGGCGACGACGATGACGAGGTCGGCATGCTGGCCGTTGGTGATGTAGGTCTTGGAGCCGTTCAGCACGTAATGGTTGCCGTCGCGCTTGGCCGTGGTCCGGATGCCCTGGAGGTCGGAGCCGGCGCCGGGCTCGGTCATGGCGATGGCGGTCGCGGTCTCGCCGGAGACCATGTGGGGCAGCCAGTGCTTCTTCTGCTCCTCCGAGCCGTAGGCGACGAGATAGTCGGCGACGATGTCCGAATGGAGGGTGATGCCGGCGGTCGAGCCGGCATAGGCCAGCCCCTCGTCGATGACGGCGTTGAAACCGAAATCGAGGCCGGGGCCGCCATATTCCTCGGGCACGGTCGGGCATAGCAGGCCCGCCTCGCCGGCCTTGGTCCAGAAGGCGCGGTCGATGATTCCCTCTTCTTCCCAGCGGGTGAGGTGGGGGATCAGCTCGCGCTCGAAGAAGCGGCGGACGCTGCCGCGGAACTGGTCGTGCTCGGGAGTGAAGGCGGTCCGGCGGGAGAGGTCGAGCATGGTCAGTCCTTGCTTCTGAAACGGGGGGCGGGGGCGGGCTGGGTGACCCCGCCGACGTCGAGGAAGGTGCCTCGGGCGGCGTTGTGGGGGTGGCCGGGAGCCTCGGCGAGGGAAAGGATTGGGGCGAAACAGGTGTCGGAATGTTGAAGAATGTCGCACCAATGCGGTCGATCGTGGCGGCGGAAGGCGGCGGTCAGCTCCTCGCCGAGCCCCGGCTCGTGCTGCCCGCAGCTCAGGCCCATCTTCTCCTTCAGGACCGCGAAGAATTCGGGCTCGAGCGCCCCCACCGCCACCCACAGGCCGTCGGCGCACTGATAGACGTCGTAATAGGCCCGGCCGGTGTCGAGCAGATTGACCCCGCGCTCGTCCTTCCACATCCCTGCTGCCTTCAGCGACCAGGTCAAAGCCGACAGCAAGGCCGCCCCGTCGACCATCGCGCAGTCGATCACCTGCCCCTTGCCCGTCGTCCGCGCCGAAAGGATCCCGGCCAGCATCCCGAAGGCGAGCAGCATTCCCCCGCCCCCGAAATCCCCGACCGCGTTCGCGGGAGGCGTCGGCGGCCCGCCGGCGCGGCCGTAGGTGTGGAGGGCGCCGGCGAGGGCGATATAGTTGATGTCGTGTCCCGCCGACTGGGCGAGGGGGCCCTCCTGACCCCAGCCGGTCATTCGGCCGTAGACGAGGCGGGGATTGTCCTCGAGCAGCAGATCCGGCCCGAGCCCGAGCCGCTCCATCACCCCGGGCCGGAACCCCTCGATGAGGCCGTCGGCGTCCCGGGCGAGCTCGCGAACCCGGGCGGCGCCTTTCTCGGACTTGAGGTCGAGGCGGAGGGTGGAGGCGCGCGAGCGGCCGAGCACGTCGAACTCGGCCGGTATGACCGGCGGCCGGTCCTCCCGCTCGATCCGAATGACGGTGGCGCCATGGTCGGCGAGCATCATCCCGGCGAACGGGGCGGGGCCGATGCCGGCGAGCTCGATAATGCGGATTCCGGATAGCACCCCTGCCATTCGAAGCGTGATAGAAGCCGCCGGCTCGGCGCGCCAGCGCCTTGGGACCGAAGCGCAACCGCGGGCAAGCCAAGCTCCAAGCGCATAGGACTAACTCCATTCCGGACCATGTTGTCCCTCCCGCAGGGCTATTCGATGCGGTTTTTTCCAATCATTTCTGTATGTTCTCGCCAAAGGGGACGAACCATGGCGACCATCACCGGCACCAACGGCAACGACAATCTGACCGGCACCGCCGAGGCGGATACGATCAACCCGGTGGCCGGCACGGATACGGTCGACGGTCTCGGCGGGAGCGACACCCTCGTCCTCGACTATACCAATTATGGCCTCATCGATCCGTACGGCGGAGTGGCGGTCACGACCCCGAACCGCTCGGTGGTGACGTCGAGCGGCAACTCGTTCGGCGGCAGCATCAGGGTGCCCTACGGCAGCGACTCGGTCACCTTCACCAGCATCGAGCACCTGCAGATCGTCCTCAACCGCTTCGACGACATCTTCATTCTGGACGGCGCCGCGCTGGCGCAGGGCGCGACGATCGGCCTCGACGCCGGCGGCGGCTGGTACGACCGGCTCGAGGCGGACTTCTCCGCTCTGTCCTCCCTCTCCCTGTCGCTGGGTTCGGGCGGTGCGACCGCCAGCTTCGGCACGATCGTCAACTTCGAGGAATATCGTCTCAACCTCACCGCGGGCGCCGACGTCGTCACCACCGGCAGCGGCTGGGACGAACTCAAGGGCAATGGCGGCGACGACCAGCTGGACGGCGGCGGCGGCTGGGACCGGCTCGAGGGTGGTGCCGGCGACGACTCGCTCCATGGCGGTTCGGGCGGCGACGATCTGTACGGCCAGGCGGGCAACGACCAGCTTTTCGGCGACGGCGGGACGGATTGGCTCGTCGTCGATTCCGGGCTCGACACCGTAGACGGCGGTTCGGAGATGGACAATCTCGTGCTCCATTGGGGGGATTGGACTCGTTCCATCTACACGCACGCCTTCGCCCTGGGCGCCAACGGCTATAGCGGCGGCTATGTCGACGATAATCCCAACGGCCAGGTCGAACGGTCGGTGGCATTCGCCGCGATCGAACGGTTCGATATTACCACCGGCAGCGGATCGGACTTCATCGTCACCGGGGGCGGCGACGACCTCGTCTCCAGTGGCGCTGGAAACGACCATATCGACGTCGGCGCGGGCGAGGACAAAGCAGATGGAGGCGAGGGCGAGGACAGAATCTCCGCCGACCTGAGGGCGGCGACGGGCGCGGTGGTCTACAATCTCGTGACGGGCAGCTATACGACTCCGTATCAGAATCCCTTCCTAAGCAGCTTCAGCAATTTCGAAGGGTTCGGCCGCTTCCAGACGGGCTCGGGCAACGACGAGCTGGTCACGACGTCCCTGAACATCGGCGAGACGATCGAAACCGGCGCCGGCGACGACAAGATCACAGTCCGTAACGGCCACGACGTCGTCGCCGGAGGAGACGGGATCGATACGCTCATTGTCGACTATTCGGGCGCCGCCGGTACCGTGATCACGGCCCGTTTGCAGGGCGATCCCTGGGGGACGCTCGAAACCGGGTATAACGGACGGATCGCGGTCTATCTCGGCGGCCTCGAAATCGGCAGCGCGCAGGTCGACTATTCCGGGATCGAGCGGTTCGAGATCATCGTGACCGGCCCGGCGGGGGCCAATATCGCGACGGGACGCGGCGACGACCGGATCGTCACCGGCAGCGCGTACGATCTGATCGCTCCCGGCGGCGGCGACGATTATGTCGACGCGGGCGGCGGCGAGTACGATTCGGTCGACTACAGCCAGAGTTATCCCGAGCGTGAAGCGGGGACGGTGGGTGTGATCGTCAACCTCTCCGCGCAGGCCTATACGATCCAGGCGGGGCACGCACTGGCGGGAGGAACGGTCGCTTCCAACGAGGCGATCGACAATTGGGGCGGGCGCGACACCCTCGTCGGAGTCGAGGGCGCCTTTGGCGGCGCCCAGGATGACGTCCTGCTCGGCAACAACCTTCGAAACAATTTTTACGGCGGGGGCGGCGCCGATCAAATCGACGGGGGCGCCGGCGACGACTCGCTCCGCGGCGACGCCGGCGACGACACTTTGATCGGGGGCGCCGGCGACGACGATTATGTGGGGGGCGACGGCGCCGACACGCTGGATTTCTCGGGCGAGACGGGGCCGGTCACGGTGAACCTCAGCTCGAACTCGGGCCTTTATTCCAACAGCCCTCAGGCGACCCGGCCCCTGAACCCCGGCGAAGCGTTCGATAGTTTCGGCAATTACGAGGCGGTGTCGGGGATCGAGAACCTCGTCCTCACTGCTGCGGGCGATTTCGTGCTCGGCAGCGACTCCGCGAACCGATTCGAGGGCGGTGCCGGAGACGACATCCTGCTCGGCGGCGTCGGGGATGACCTGCTGCTCGGCGGGGTGGGCATCGACTTTCTCAACGGCGGCCTCGGCAACGACACGATCGAGGGCGGCGGGGACGACGACGACATCGAGGGCGGCGGCGGCGACGACCGGCTGGACGGGGGCTCGGGCCGCGATACGGCGATCTATTCCCAGGCGGAAGCGGGGGTCACGGTGACCCTGCGGCTGCCCGGAGACGCGCAGAATACCGGAGGGGCGGGTGTCGATACCCTGATCGATATCGAAAATCTGACCGGATCGGAATTCGGCGATATTCTGATCGGCAACGATCTCGCAAATGTCCTGGTCGGGCTTGGCGGCGCCGACACGATGCGCGGCGGCGACGGCGGCGACACCTATTTCGTCCACGATGTCGGCGACTCGGTCGAGGAGCTGGCGGATCAGGGAGTCGACACGGTCCGGACGTTCCTGGCGATCTACAGCCTCGTCGCACTGGCCAATGTCGAAAATCTGAGCGCCGCTGGTCCCGCGGCGGCCCGCGACTTCCGAGGCAATGCAGGAAACAACGTCGTCACGGGCGGCGCCGGCAACGACGTGCTTCGGCTATACGATGGCGGTGACGACACCGCGGTGGGCGGCGCGGGCAACGACAACATCTTCTTCATCGGATCGCTGACCTCGGCGGACGTGGTGAACGGCGGCTCGGACACCGACACGCTCGTGCTCCAGGGCCCCTACGCCTCGCTGACCCTCACCGCCAACATCACCCAGATCGAGAATATCTCGCTTCTCGGCGGCAACAACACCAACTTCGGCGAGCCGGGCACCAACCGCTATGATTATTCGATCACCACCAACGACGCCAACTTCGCGGCGGGGGTGCAGGCGCGGATCAACGGCGCGGCCCTGCTCGAGGGCGAGGACTTCACCTTCGACGGCTCGGCGGAGACCGACGCCAGGTTCGTGGTCTACGGCGGCAAGGGCAAGGACACGCTGACCGGCGGCTTAGGCAACGACATCTTCTTCTACGCCGAGGACAGGTTCGCCACGGGCGACACCGTCAACGGCGGCGCCGGCTATGACGGCATGTTCCTGAGGGGGAATTACACGATCGACTTCAACGCTCCGGGCTATACCGGCCTGTTCACCAACATCGAGAATCTGACCCTGACCTCGGCCACCGACGAGCGCTATGCGAGGGGCGGCGGGACCGAGTTCGACTACAACCTGATCCTCTCCAACGCGATCGTGAAGCCGGGCGAGGCCCTGACCGTGTCGGGCGCTTTGCTGATGGCGACGGAGACGATGATCCTCGATGCCAGCCAGGAGAGCGACGGCTTCCTCCGCCTGTTCGGCGGCCGCGCAAGCGACACGCTCAAGGGCGGGGCGAACGCCGACCTCATCCACG
>Ga0190273_10000127_pt1 | contig 40297 bp, 42 predicted proteins | sample Popmic504IS_FD_134513 | JGI IMG/M metagenome (GOLD analysis project Ga0190273, IMG submission 134513) | Populus adjacent soil microbial communities from riparian zone of Shoshone River, Wyoming, USA - 504 IS | ecosystem: Environmental > Terrestrial > Soil > Riparian zone > Trees stand | place... | reverse complement strand
TCCCGGCCGAGCGCTCGATGATCGAGGCGAGGTGCTCAGGCGAGTAGTACTCGAGGCGGTGCGAGACGCCGAAGCGGTCGCGCAGCGGCGTCGTCAGCAAGCCGGACCGCGTAGTCGCGCCGATCAGGGTGAAGGGCGGCAGCGGCAGCGTCACCGTCCGCGCCCCGGCCCCCTGGCCGAGCACGACCGGCAGCTCCCCGTCCTCCATCGCCGGATAGAGGGTCTCCTCGACCGCCCTCCCTAAGCGGTGGATCTCGTCGATGAAGAAGACGCTTCCTGGCTCGAGCGCGGTAAGGAAGGAGGCGATATCGGCCTTGCGCTCAAGGGCGGGGCCGGCGGTCTGGACCATCGGCACCCCGAGCTCGGCGGCGACGATATGGGCGAGCGAGGTCTTGCCAGGCCGGGAGGCCCAGCGAGGAGCACGTGGTCGAGCGGCTCGCCGCGCTTCTTGGCGGCCTCGATAAAGATCGCCAGCTGCTCGGTCACCTGTTGCTGGTTGACGAAATCGCTCAGCGTCGGCGGTCGCAGCGAGCGGTCGAGGTCCTCGTCCGGCGCCTCCGCCCGCGCGTCATGCACCTTCACCTCCGCGTCCACCGGCACCGGATCACCATCGATCCCGGGCGTGCGGATGCGGCTGCCGCCGATGTCGGGAGGCCCGCTCACGCGGCGTTCCTCGAGGCTCCGGCCTTGCGCAGCGCCGCGGCGACGAGCTCCTCCGGCTCAGCGCCCTCCACCCCATCCAGGAGCTGCTCTGCTTCCAGCGGCGCGTAGCCGAGGTTGACGAGGCCATCCCGGGCGAGGACCCGGGCGCTCCCCTCCGCACCCGCTACGACAACAACCTCTTCCTCCAGCGCGCCGGCGACTTTCTCGCGCAGCTCGACGATGATCCGCTCCGCGGTCCGCTTGCCGATCCCGGGCACCGCCTGGAAGCGCTTGGCGTCGCCGGCGGCGATCGCCCGCAGCAGGTCCCTGGTGCTGCCACCAGAGAGGGTGGCGATCGCGACCTTCGGCCCGACGCCACTGACCGTGATCAGCAGGCGAAAGAGGTCGCGCTCCTCCTCGGAGGAGAACCCGTAGAGCGCAAGCGAGTCTTCGCGGGCGATCAGCTCGGCATGGAGGAAGGCATCGCTGCCGGCGGCCGGCACCGCTTTCAGGGTCTCGGAGGAGACGGCGAGCCGGTAGCCGACACCGCCCGCGTCGATCACGACGTGGTCGGGCCGTCGCACCATCACCTCTCCCCGCACCGCGGCGATCATCCGGCGACCCGCTCCCCGAGGTTCGAAGTCGCTTCTTCGGCAGCGGCGACCGCCTCGCGGCGGCCGCTGCCGCCGCCGTGGCAGATCGCCACCGCCAGCGCGTCGGCGGCATGATCGGGCGAAGGCGGCTCGGGCAGGCCCAGCAGGGTCCCCACCATGCGTTGCACCTGGCGCTTGCCGGCGGCGCCGGAGCCGCAGACGGCCATCTTGATCGCCTGCGGCGTGTAGGAGAAGCAACCGACGCCATGCTCGGCGGCGGCCAGCATCGCCACGCCGCTCGCCTGCCCGACGGCCATCGCCGAGCGCACGTTTTTGCCGAAGTAGATCTCCTCGATCGCCATCGCCTTTGGCTCGTGCCAGGCGATCAGCTCTCGCAATGCCTCGTGAATCCGGGCCAGCCGCCGCTCCATCGGCAGATCCGGCGTCGTTTCGACCACGCCGCCGTCGAGGGCGACCATGTGGTTGCCCTCCATGCGAACCACTCCGAAACCGAGGTTCGCTGCTCCTGGATCAATGCCGATCACTACCTGCACGGGTAGTGATTCTCGAAATCCAGTCGGATGCCTTCAGGCGGCCAACTGCTCGAGCACGTCGGCGGGGATGTCGAAGTTGGCAAAGACTTCATCGACGTCGTCCTGCTCGTCGAGCGCGTCGAGCAGTTTCAGGACCCGCTCCGCGTCGTGCCCCTTGACCTCGACCGTGCTTTTCGGTTCGATCGCCAGGCCCGCCGATTCGAACTCGATCCCTTCGCCTTCCAGCGATTGCTTCACCGCCGTCAGGTCGCCCGGATCGCAGATCACCCGCAGCTTGTCCTCGTCGGCCCGCACGTCCTCGGCGCCGGCGTCGATCGCGCCGATCAGGTCGTCCTCGCCGTAGCGGTCGCCGTCGACCACGATCGAGCCCTTGCGCTCGAAGATCCAGGCGACCGAGCCCGGCTCCCCGAGGTTGCCGCCGTGCTTGGAGAAGGCATGGCGGATCTCGGCACTGGCGCGGTTGCGGTTGTCGGTCAGCGCCTCGACCAGGACCGCGACTCCCGCCGGCCCATAGCCCTCGTAGACGATCCGTTCGATCGCGGCTCCGTCGGACCCCGCGCCGGTGCCGACGTCGATCGCTTTCTGGATCTTGTCCTTCGGCATCGAGGCGTCTTTCGCCTTCTGGATCGCCGTCGCCAGGGTCGGGTTGTTGTCCGGATCACCGCCGCCGTCGCGCGCCGCGACGGTGATCGCGCGCGCGAGCTTGCTGAAGAGCTTGCCGCGTTTCGCGTCGGCCGCGCCCTTCTTGTGTTTGATCGAGTGCCACTTGGAATGCCCGGACATCGCCTGCCATTCTATGAGCTAGCCCAATGGTCACCAATGCCCCGAGACACCGCGCCGGACAGGGCGTCGCCGCAGGCTTCGTTTTCCTCGCCATGCTCCTGGCGGCTTTCTCGCTCTGGACCGCGATCCCGCTGAGCTGGGTCTACATCGCCTCGAAGCTCTCGGAGACGCAGTTCCCGAGCGGTGGCCCCTACGCGGTTGTCGCCGTCGGGATCGTTGCCTCGATCCTCGTCGTCGCCTGGCTGATCGGCCGTCTCAACGAGCTCTACATCCGTCTCACCGGCACCAACCGGCTGGGCCCGATCCGACCCACCTGGCTGAAGAGCATGCGGGACACGGCGCCGATGCGCGGCTCCGTCACCGTGGTCGAGGCGGTGCTGATGAGCTCCGTAATGCTGGCCGCCCTCGCCCTCACGCTCTGGTTTTTCCTCTGGGCCGGCTCCCCGATCCCGAACCAGTAGCTGACGCCCCGGTCCCGGGCGTCAGACGACGAACTTGCCGTCTTCCTGCATCACCACGCCGTCGACTTCGAGCTTGCCGCCGAGTCGGAGGTCGCAGACGAGGTCGGTGTGGACCGAGGACTCGTTCTCGCCGCCGGACTCGGGGTAGCTGGCGCCGACCGCCATGTGGACGGTGCCGCCGATCTTCTCGTCGAGCAGGACCTCGCGGGTGCCTTTGTCGATCCCGTAGTTCGTGCCGATTCCAAGCTCGCCCAGAGTCCTCGCCCCCTCGTCGGTGTCGAGCAGCTTCAGCAGGTACTCCTCGCCGCGGTCGGCAGAGGCATCGACGACGCGGCCGGACTCAAAGCGCAGGCGGACCCCGGAGACCTCGCGACCGCCGATCACCGCCGGCAGATGGAAGCTCACCACTCCCTCAACCGAGTCCTCTACCGGCCCGGTGAAGAACTCACCATCGGGCATGTTGTTGTCGCCGATGCAGGGAATGAACTGACGATCGGCGATGCCGAGCTTGATGTCGGTGCCCGGCGCCGTAATCCGCACCTCCTCGTGCCCCTCGATCCAATCGGCGAGCCGAGTCGTCTCCTCCGAGGCGCGTTTCCAGGCAGTCAGCGGCTCGGGATCGGTCGCCAGGCAGGCGCCGTAGTAGAAGTCTTCGTAGTCGGCCAGGCTCATCTCCGCCTCCGAGGCGTAGGCGCTGGTTGGAAAGAGCGTGTAGCACCAGCGGAACTCGCCTTCGGCGCTGCGCTTCATCGCCCGCGTCATCAGGTCCCCGGTCACCGACTGGCGCAGGGTCTGGCGCTCCGGCGGCACCCCCGATAGCTCGCGGGTGTTGGTGCTAGCGCCGATCGCGATCCGCACGTCGGCGTTCTCGACCATCCACTCGGCGTAGGGCGAGATCCACTGCAGCTGCTCGTCTGAGGCGTGCTTGAAGTAGGCCGCGATCTGGCCCTCGAGGGCGACGTTCAGCATCGGGTGGCCACCCGCCTTCAGCACCTCTTCGTAGACCGCCAGAAGCAGCGGCGCCGCCGCGCTCTCGCCGTCGATGGAGACGACGTCGTTCTCTTTCACCCTGGTCGAATATCCGACCAGGATCTTCGCCAGGTTCTGCACCCTCGGATCGCCGCCGCTCATGCTCTCGCCTCCTCCCCCGCCCGCTCCCGGGCGGCGGTCGCCATTGCCATGAAGATCGCGTGGAACCTGGGGTCGTCGGTCAGCTCAGGATGGAAGGCGCAGGCAAGGACGTTGCCTTCCCGGATCGCCACCGGGTGACCTTCGTGAGAGGCGAGCACCTCTACGCCCGGCCCATGTCGATCGACCCAGGGGGCTCGGATGAAGACCGCCCGCAGTGGCTCGTCGCCTGCTCCCTCGACCTCGAGATCGACCTCGAAGCTCTGCAGCTGGCGCCCGAAGGCGTTGCGCCTGGCGGTCGCGTCGATGAACCCGAGGTGATCGGCGTCGCAGACGATCAAGCCGGCGCAGGTGCCGAGGATCGGCCGCCCTTCCTGGTGGTGAGCGCGCAGCGCCGGCTCCAGGCCGGTCGAATCGATCATCTTGCCGATCGTCGTGCTCTCGCCCCCGGGCATGACGAGGGCGTCCAAGCCCTCCATGTCGCTCGGGTTACGGACCTCCCGCGGCTCGGCACCGAGCCGGCGCAGGGTCTTGGCGTGGGCTTCGAAGCCGCCCTGGAGAGCGAGGACGCCGACCTTGAGGCCGGCCACCTACGCTCCGCGGTTCTGCAGCAGGGCGTCCTCGGCGGCGAGGCCGGCGATCTCCAGGCCAGGCATTGCCTCGCCGAGCCCGGTCGAGGCCGCCGCCACCCGCTCCGGGTCGTTGTGGTGCGTCGTCGCCTCGACGATCGCCCGCGCCCGGTGCTCCGGGTTGGAGCTTTTGAAGATGCCCGACCCGACGAAATTGCCCTCGGCGCCGAGCTGCATCATCAGCGCCGCGTCGGCCGGAGTGGCGATCCCGCCGGCGCAGAACAGCGGCACCGGCAGCCGCCCGGCCGAGGCAACCTCCTGGACGACTTCCAAAGGCGCCTGGTGCTCTTTTGCCGCGGCGGCGAGCTCCTCCGGTCGCAGCTGGGCCAGCCGCTTGATCCCCGAGGTGATCTCGCGCATATGACGAACCGCCTCGACCACGTTGCCGGTCCCGGCCTCTCCCTTGGAGCGGATCATCGCCGCTCCCTCGCCGATCCGTCGCAGCGCCTCGCCGAGGTTGGTGGCGCCGCAGACGAACGGCACCTCAAAAGCGAGCTTGTCGATGTGGTGCCGCTCGTCGGCCGGAGTCAGCACCTCCGACTCGTCGATGTAGTCGACTTCCAGCGCCTGCAATACCTGCGCCTCGGCAAAGTGGCCAATCCGCGCCTTTGCCATCACCGGGATCGAGACCGCTTCCTGGATCCCCTTGATCATCTCCGGGTCCGACATGCGGGCGACGCCGCCGTCGGCGCGGATGTCCGCCGGAACCCGTTCCAGCGCCATCACCGCGCAGGCACCCGCATCCTCGGCGATCTTCGCCTCCTCGGGAGTGACCACGTCCATGATCACCCCGCCTTTCAACATCTCGGCGAGGCCGGTCTTCAGTCGAAACGTCGCGCGCTCAGTCATCTCGGCCAGATTACCTACCGGGCACGACCGCCGACACCGCCTCGGCGGCAGAAGCGCCTACTTGAGTTTGTACGCGCGGATGCGATCTTTGTGGGCAGCTTCGTCACGGGCGTAGAGACCGTGCGCCAAGCCTTGGATCAGCGCCATCAGTGCCGTGTGCGAGCGGGTAAAGCTGGGGCTGTTGGAGGAGAAGTAAAGGGTCAGCTCCGCGTGCTCCCCCACCTCCGACATCGTCGCGTCGGAGATGGCGAGGGTGCGGGCGCCGCGGTGCAGCGCCAGCTTCATCGCCCGCAGCAGCAACGGGTGGGCGCGCCCGGCGGAGAGGGTGATGACGAGGGTGCTTTCGTCGATCCGACCCAGCCGCTGCAGCGACTCGCCGCCGGTACTGGCGACGATCTCGGCACGGATGTCGAGCAGGCTGAGGGTGTGACGCAGGTAGCTGGCGAAGAACGCCATCTGGTCGACGCCGACGATGACGATCCGCTGGGCCTCCGCAAGCGCGGCGACGGAAGCGTCCACCTGCTCGCTGGTCAGCTTGCGCGCGGTTTCCTCGAGGTTCGAGTAGTCGGCGCTGAGCGAGCCCTCCAGCTCGGAGTGGTCGAAGGAGAAGAGGGCTCCCCCGTTGGTGGCAGCATTGGCGATCGTCGTGCGGTACTCCTCGATCGCCGCCTGCTGCAGCTCCGGGTAGCCCTCGAAGCCGAGGGCCTGGGAGAAGCGCACCACCGTCGAGGACGAGGTGCTCGCTCTCCGGGCCAGCTCCTCGGCGGTGAGGAAGGCTGCCTCGTCGAGGTGATCAACGATGTAGCGGGCGACATCCTTCTGGGAGCGGGAGAATTCGTCGAAACGCTCCTGGATGTAGTCGGAAAGGCTTTTGAGCTGTGGGGACTTCGTTGCGGTCTTGGTCACGGCGGTCCATTTCGCCGAACCTGACCCTTTCCCTTCCGGCGTCTGGTTGGATTTGTCGAAGCGATGACCCCTGAGCAGGCCCTGCGCCTCACCAATCGCAACATGATCGCCTTCGACCTGGTCCTGGGTACTTCGGCGATTCTCGCCCCGGCCATGACCTTGAAGGTACTGGGCCACGACGAGCCCTCCCCGGACGCGGAGCACCTCTTCCGCCGCTGTGGGCCGATCTGGCTGACCTTTGCCGCGGCCCACCTGGTCGCTGAGCGCCGCGGACAGCCCGAGGATTGGCAAGCGCTTGCTTGGTTACGAGGTACGGAGATCGCGACCGATGCGCTCTGGTCGGCCTCGCCGGCCGTTAGCCGACCAGGAGCGAAGCTTGGCCTGCGACTGGCTGGGGTCGCCAACCTGGTGATGGCAGCCGGGTTCGCCTGGATGGCGAGGCGCGGATGAGCCAGTTCGACGGCCTGCCGAGCACCCGCTGGAGCCTGCGAGGGATCAACGAAGAGGGCGACGAGGTCTGGCTGATCCGGGGCGTCGCCCGCAAGCTCTACCGCTGCCCGGGCTGCCACGGGGACATCCCCGTCGGCGAGGACCACACCGTCGTCCAGTTCGTGCGCAGGCTCGGCGGCACAGACCACCATCACTGGCACCGGCGCTGTGCCGAAGAACTGCTCGTTCCGGAGCTCGGCAACCTGAGGCGGGCCTCTGCCTCGGAATCGAGCCAGTCGAAGCTCGAGGCGCGCGGGCGCCGCCCCGCCGGTCGCCGCGACCGCCGCTAGACATGAGCATGCCCCGCCGGGTCTTCGGCTTCTACCGGCGGATCCTTCGCACCTACCGCAGCTGGTCGCCCTCGATGCTGTTGCTCGCCCTCGTCATCTTCCTGCCATTAGGGCTGCTCGACGCGCTGACGATGAACGTCGAACTCGAGGCGCTCGACCTGACCAGCGGGATCAAAGTCGCGGCGATCCTCCTCGCCGTGGCGGTGGTCACGACCACCGGCCTGCTCGGCGAGATCTTCTTCAGTGGCGCGATCGCCCTCTCGCTCACCCACCCCCACGGGGAAGGGGCGCCACCCCTTCGTGAGATCGCCCGCCGCATCAACTACGGGCAGCTGGTCCTCGTCGACCTCGCCTTCGTCGTCCTCGTGGCTGTCGGCCTCCTGATCGGCGTCCTCCCCGGCGTCCTCGCCTTCGTCTTCCTCGGCCTGGCCGGTCCGGTGGTCGAGATCGAGCGGCGTTCCGCGGCGAGCGCTCTGCGACGCAGCGCTCACCTGGTCCGTGGCAGCTTCTGGTTCGTCTTCTGGGTGATCGTGCCGATCGAGCTCGCCGGCGACGCGATCGGCGACGGCGTCACGTTCCTGGTCCATGAGCTGCTCGGCCACACCTTCTTCGCCGAGTGGATGGCCGAGGCGTTCGCCGACGTCGCCCTCTCTCCCCTCTTCGCGATCGCAGCGGTCCTGCTCACCGTCGACCTGATCGCGGCCAAAGACGGCGAGGCGCCGCCCCTGCACACCGAGCCGGTTCCCGCATGATCGCCGCCTCCATCTTCACCGAGTTCTGGGGCGATCTGGAAAAGCACGACGAGCAGGGCCTGTTCCTGGTCCTCGTCGGCTTCATCCTCTCCTTCGCCTTCATCCGCATGAGCACCCGGCTGATGCGGAGCCCGAAGGTGCCGTGGTGGCCGGGGAGCATCGTCAGCGACGGCGGCGTCCACGTCCACCACCTGGTCTTCGGGATCGTGACGATGATGGTCGCGGGGGCCGGCGGCTTCCTCTCCTTCGGGAACACGCCCTGGACCGAGATCTGCGCCTTCTTCTTCGGCGTCGGCGCCGGGCTGACGATCGACGAGTTCGCGCTCTGGGTCTACCTCGACGACGTCTACTGGGCAGAGGAGGGCCGCAGCTCGATCGACGAACCGGTGATCGCCGCCGCCGGGATGATGCTCGTCCTGCTCGGCTTCTCACCCTTCTCGATCGAAGACGGCTCGGTCGAGGCTCTGCTCGGGACCTTCCTCAGCGTGGCGGCCGCCTTCCTCAGCGTGGCGGCCTGCTTCGCCAAGGGCCGCATCCTCCACGGGACCGTCGGCTTCTTCGTCTTCCCGGTCGCGCTCTACGGCGCCTGCCGCCTCGGTAAGCCCGGCTCCGCCTGGGCGCGCCGCCGCTACGGCAAGCGCCACCCGAAGAAGCAGGACCGCGCCGAGGCCCGCTTCCACCCCGGCCGCCGAACCGACCGCATCAAGGACGGCTTCCGCGACATCGTCGGCGGCAAGCCGAGCGAGGGTCTCAAGAAGATCTCCGGCACCTAGACTCGGCGAAGATGAAACGACGAATCCTCATTCCTCTGCTGATCGCGCTCCTGACCCTGCTCGGGGTGGCGAGCTCGCAGGCCGAGATCGAACAGGTGGACAACCTGCGGGTCCGCTTCGACGCCAACTTCGATCCCCACAAGCTGCCTCGCCAGGATCCCGCCCCGGTCAAGATCAAGGTCAGCGGAGCCATCGCCACCACGGACGGCAGCCATCCGCCGCCGCTGCGCTGGCTCGAAATCGAACTCAACCGCAACGGGCAGCTCTTCGCGAAGGGCTTGCCGACCTGCTCCTCGGCGCTTCTGCAATCCACCAGCACCGAAGAGGCCATCGCCCGATGCGGGCCCTCCCAGGTCGGCCGTGGCAGCTTCCAAGCGGTGGTCAGCCTCGGCAGTGACGTTCCCGCCAGCGGCGAGATCATCGCCTTCAACAGCCGCCGCGCCGGCAAACCGGCCTTGCTCCTTCACTTCTTCGCCAGCCTCCCGGCTCGCTTCACCCTGGTCGTGCCGCTGACGATCAAGCGTGAGTCCAAAGGCGAATTCGGAACGCTCCTGCGGACCCAGGTACCGCGCCTGGCCGGCGGGCTCGGCTCGATTACCGAAATCGACCTGACGATCGGGCGCACGTACTCCTTCGCTGGCAAGCGCCGCAGCTATATCTCCGCCGCCTGCAGCGCGCCGCCGGGACTTCGCACCGCCTTCTTCAACTTCGCCCGCGTTCGCTTCCGCTTCGAATCCCACCGGCGGGTCGCGACGACCCTGGCGAGGTCCTGCCAAGTTCGCTAGCCCGTCTGATTCACTGGCGCCCGACGTCCACTAGCAATCGATCGGGAGCAAGCACATGACGATGAATTTCCGCGCGGCCTCGGCACTCGCCATCCTCGCGATAGCCGGCGGCGGCGTTGTCTGGTCCGGCTGTGGCAGCAGCGACGACGAAAGCAACACGATTCGCAGCAACGCCGAGAAGCAGGTCGAAGAAGGCACCAAAAAGGCTGAAGAAGCCGTAGACGAAGGCGTCGAAAAGACCAAGAAGGGCTTGGAAGAAGCCCGCGAGGAAGTCGAAAAGGGCACCGACGGCAAGACCAAGAAGAAGTTCGAAGAAGCCCGTCAGGAAGCCGAAAAAGGCATCGAAGAAGGTCAGGCCAAGGCGGAAAAGGGCATCGAAGAAGCCAAGGAACAGGCCGAAAAGTACCTCCCTTAGCCGGCTCCCACGCTCGCTTTCAGAGGTGGAGGTCCCCGGTTGCCTCGATGCTCTCGCCGAGGATCTCCACCGCCTGCCCCATCATCTCGTCGCTGACGACGAAGGGCGGCGCGAGGCAGAGAATGTCGTCGAGGAGGGCGCGGGTCAGCAACCCCCGCCGCCTCGCCTCGACGGCGACCCGGCGCCCGCGCCCGGCCTCCACCGGCCAGCGGCGCCGGCTCTCCTTGTCGGCGACCAGCTCGACGCCGACCATCAACCCGGCCTGGCGCACCTCCCCCACTTCCGGATGCTCCCGTAGCGGCGCGACCAGCTCGGCGAGCCGCTCGCTCGCCTCGTCCACCCGCGCCAGCAGGCCCTCGCGCTCGATCGTCTCGATGTTGGCGAGCGCCACCGCGCAGGCGACCGGGTGGCCGCAGTGGGTAAAGCCATGCATGAGGACACCGGGGCGGCGCTCCGGGTCCCGCATCTCCTCCCAGAGGAAGTCGCGGACGATCACCCCGCCGAGAGGCACGTAACCGCTCGTCACCCCCTTGGCGAAGGTGAGGAGGTCGGGGACCACCCCTTCGTGCTCGCAGGCGAACCAGGTGCCGGTGCGGCCGAAACCGGTGATCACCTCGTCCACTATCAGCAGCAGTTGATGGCGATCGCAAATCTCCCGCAGCCGGCGCAGGTAGCCGGGTGGCGGCACGATCACACCACCGGAGCCAAAAACTGGCTCTACGATCACGGCGCCGACGCGATCGGGGCCGAGCTCACTGATCTTCTGCTCGAGCATCTCGCCGCTGCAGACCGGGCAGCTCTCGGGATCGCAGGGCGTGCCGGCGGCGCAACGATAGGGATAGGGGGCCGGGACCTCGTGAATGTCAGGCGCCTCGACCCCGAAGACGCCGTGGTAGGGACGAAGCCTGGTCGCGGTCGTCGCCACGCCGGTGAGACCGTGGTAGCCGCGGTCATGGGCGAGCACGATCGACTTCTCCGGCTTCCCCTCCCGCACCCAGTGGCGCCGTGCCAGTTTGATCGCGGTCTCATTCGCCTCGCTGCCACCGGAGACGAAGAAGACGCCGTCGAGGCCGGGCGGGGCAAGAGCGGCGATCTTGGCGGCAAGCTCGATCGCGGGCGGCGACGAGGAGCCGCCGAAGGTGGGGGCGTACGGGAGCGTCCGCATCTGCTCCCCCGCGGCCTCGATCAGCTCGCTCCTGCCGTGACCGAGACTGACCGTCCAGAGACCGGCCAGCCCGTCGATCAGCCGCTGCCCATCCGCTGCCACCAGCTCACAACCCTCGCCCCGAACCAGGACCAGCGGTCCGGCACCGGGCAACTGCGAGTGGTCAGTGAGCGGGTGGATGAGATGGGCCAGATCCTCCCTTACATGATCTGGTGCAGACGACACCCGCTCAGAGTAGCGAAATGGACAGCTTGTCTACGTGGTTGCGGGTGACTTTCTCCCAAGCGGGCTCTGCGGGGCGTCCTCGGGAGCGATCGAACAGATCGAGTACCAGTGGAGCAATGCCAACTGGTGGGCGACCCGCTTGATTTCCCCCTCGTCGGAGGAAACGGGGAAGGTGGAGAGGATCGCCTCGATCATCGCGTAGGTAGCTCGAACGCCAAACTCGAGATCGACGTCGGCGCGGATGTGACCGGCCGCGTCGTCGGCGGCATGCACCGCCATCACCCACCCGTGCATGGCTTCGTCGGCGGCGTTGTTCGCCTCCTCCCAGCCGCTGCCCCGCAGATTGCGGGCGACGTCGATGATCGGACGCAGGTCAGCGTTCTTGACCCGCCACGCCAGCGCCTCCCGAACCATCTCCTGAACCAGATCGAAGGAAGTCTGACCGGAGCGGGCCCTTTCGCGCAGCTTCTGGGGGATCTCCGCGTAGCCCTTCATGTAGTCCCTGATGATCTCGGCGAGGATGTCCTGCTTGTCGTCGAAATTGTTGTAGACGGTCGCCCGCGCGACCTGGGCGGAGCGGGCGATATCTCCCATCGACGTCTCCGAGTAGCCGCGCCGGGCAAAGAGCCTCCGACTGGCGTCGAGGATCTTCGTCCTCGCCCGTGGCTCCCCTCGCCGCGGCCGCGTCAACTTTGCTCTTCCTCCAGACGATTGGTCAACGCCCTCACACGGGCGAGCCTATCCAAATGACCTGACTCCACGAACTCAGTGCACTTCTTCCGGAATCATGTACCAACGCTTTCTCTCCCCGATCCTCGCCCGCAGCTTCCAGCTCCGCGTCTTGGGGACACTGTCCAGCCTCTCCCGCAGGCGCCCCAGTCTCTCTACCACCACCTCACTCGCGGCGAAATCAGGGAGGCCGAGGACGAACTGTTCACTGCGCTCCGCGACCATCCCGAGGGTTCGCCACAACCCCCAATCCGAGGCGGCAAGCTCAGCGATATAGGCCGCGTTGATGCCGCTGTCGTCGATAGTGAGGTCATAGTCGGCGAAGATCGCGCAGATATCGAGGAAGTCCTTTTCGGTCGTCTCCATGATCTGAAGCTTCAACACCGTCAGGTCCCCGAGTGACAAAGTCAGCGGCACCGCCTCGAGCCTCTGCTTGATGTCAATGCGATGGCAGAGATTTGCCTCGTCGACGAAAACGTCGACCTGACGTTCATTCTGCTCGTCCCAGAAGAGGAGGCGGCGGTGCCCGTGCAGGGTGTTGAACTCATTGTCACCCCTGTAGCCGAGTTCCTCCATCAGCCCGACCACGTCGTTCTTCGCGCTCCCGGTCGTGGCGAGGTCGATATCTGCGTAGTCCCTGGTCAACGGTGCGCGCCGACTGCTGGGGCAGAGGAGCGCGACAGCCACGCCACCCAGGACCCGGATCGGGCACCCGCGCTCGGCCGCGGAGTCGGCGATACGGCGGCCCTCCGCTACCGGGTCTGCAAACGGCTCTCCAGTGCGCTCAACCACTACTCGGGTGGAATCTCAGCCGCCAGCTTGTCCACGTCAACACCCTGACGCCTGCGGGTCGTGCGGGCGATGAAGAAGGTGAGCAGGGCAGCCCCGAGGACGATTGCCGCGTCGCGGAAGAAGTGCGGCTTGTCGATGCCGAGACCTTCGTAGTGCATGTAGACAAAGAACACCCCAGCGAGGAGAACGGCGACGAGCCCTCCCGCCAGGCTGACCACGGGGATTCCGAAAAGGCGCCGGGTGGTCGCCGACGATCGCCAGGCTTCCGGTCGGCGATAGGGCAGCAACACGGCCGATATCCCGATCAAGATCATCGCTATCAGCTGCACCAGGACCGCCTCGACCAGGACGCTGAAGAACCCTTCGCCGTTGAGGACGGCCCAGCCGAGAACGGCGATGCTGAGGACGACCACGAGGCCGATCGCGTAGTTGGGGGCGTGGGTACGTGAGTCGACCCTGGCGATCTGCGATGGCAGCAACCCGTCGAGGGACCAGGCGAAGAAGGCACGGACGGCGATCGTGATGTTGGGGATCATCAAAAGCACAAACGAAGCGGAAAAGGTGATCAGGAGCCACCAGGAGAGCACCGTGCTCCCCCCCGCTATGGCGGTCAAAAACGTGTAGAAGGGTTCGACTTCGAACGGATAGCTTTCCGACCCGTTGAGCCCGTTGATCGCGACGAAGAAGTCGTGGCCGAACTTGCTGAAGAAGACGGCTGAGAGGATCGCCGCGATCACAATGTGGACGGTGCTGGCGAGCCCGATCACCTTCACCTGCGTCATGTCCCGGGCACGCCGCACCTCGCCGGATATGTAGAGCGAGAGCCAGGCAAAAAGCGAGAGACTGCAGATCAGGGCCCAGGTGGGCCAGGTGTTATTCATGCTGAAGGCAGGATCGGTGTCGACGCCTTCCCGGCGGGCATCGGCGACGATCGAGCCGTAGGAATCTTTCTCGCCGGTGATTGAGCCGGCGAACTGGTTGAAGCTGTTGACAAAGCCGTCGTGGCTCTTGAACAGCAGCACCAGGAAGACGGTGGCGAGCCCCAGCATCATCATCAGCCAGAGGCCGTTCATGATCCGGGTGGTCCATCGCCAGCCGCCGGCAAGCAACACCGATGAACCGAGGATCAGGGCCGTCCCGATCCCGAACTGCCAGCCCTTGCTGGTGGCGAGATCGCTCCCGGCGTTGACCAGCGAGTCGCTGCCGCTGACGAGCCCCACCGCCGTCAGCGACGGACCGAGGGCAACGGTGACGAACGAGAGGGCGATGAAGGCGATTGACAGGATCACCCCCGAGGTCCAGAAGAAGGAAGAGATGAGCCCCACCACTGGGTGGGTGATGCGGCCGACGAGTACGTAGTCGCCGCCGCTGCGCGGGATCGCCGAGGTGAAGAGCCCGAAGCAGACCGCGATGACGAGTGCCACACCGAGGGCCATCGCGAAGCCGAGCCAGATTGAGCCACCGGGGAACGCCCCGAGGGCGAAAAACACGGAGATCGCAAGCAGGACCGACGTCGGCTGGCCCGCCATGTTGAAGACGAAGGCCGAGAACGGAGAGACTTCACGCACCAGCCCGGTCGCTTTTCGCGCATATACCCCTGGTGAGCCGGTCCGCGCGGCGGGCCTCTCCCCCAACTCAGTCATCGCTTCCCCTCACTTTCATCTTCTACCCCGAGACGAGGTACTGGTTGACCACGCGTTCCGGCGCCAGATGCACCAGGCAGCCGTCCAGGTGCCCGCTACCGTAATCCGACCCCGGGTTAATTGCCACCGTTCGCCCGATCTTCGTCACACCCTTGCTCTCATGGATGTGACCGTGAAGGCTGAGGGCCGGCTGCGTCTCTTCGATCACCTGTCGAACCGCGCGGCTGCCCGTCGGGACCTCGTGCGGCCGCCCCCCCTTGGTCACGTAGCGAAGTTCCTCGTCAACCTCGAAGGCGGTGTCGAGGCCACTCTCCCAGGGCGGCACGTGGATGTTGAAGATCGCCCGCTCGGGATTTTCCAAATGGTCGGTCAGGCGCTTCAATCGCGTGTAGATCTCGTCCTCGTCGAGCTCTCGCGGCGTCTCCCACGGAGTGCGGTTGGAAGAGCCGAACGAGACCATCTCGTGGGGGCCTACCTCGACCACCCTTTCGTCGCAGGCCACGACGCTCGTCCCGCCCGCCAGCACCTCATCGATCGACCAGGGATCGTCGTTGCCGGGGATGACATAGGCGCGGGTGCCGCTGCTGGCGAGCCGCTCGTCGGCGAACTCCACCCAGAGGCGCAGCTCATCCAGCAGCGCCCGCTCGAAGGCCTCGTCGAGGCGGCCAGCGTCTTCGCTGAGCCGCTGCGCCTCGTCGGGGTCGACGATCAACGGGTACATCCCGTTGGTGGAGATCGCCTGCTGCAGCTGGTCGAGCTCTACGGCGGTACGCACGACACGCTGCTCGCCGATCACCCGGGCGCTGTAGGAGCCGTCCCCCTCACGAACGATCGGGACCAACGCCTTTCCCGTCAGGTCGCCGCCCATGACCAGGGCGTCGGCGGGGTAGTGCGCGGCGGCGTTGACGAACTTCTTCCAGCAGACCCGGGAGCCGTGGACATCCCCCGCGTAGAAAAGACGCGTGACCTCCCCTCTATGTCGTCTCCTGAACATCGCCCCTATCCCCTCACCGCTAGATCATCCGCTATTCCCAAGACATCCCCTAACATTTCCTAAACTGCTGCCTGGTCACTCTGTCTGGTTTTGGGGCAGGCGGAGCTCCCGCCGCAACAGGGCGAGAGCCGCTTCCGGGTCGTCGGTTGCCAGCAGCCCGGCGGCGGCGAGGACGTATTGGCCGTCAACCGCGATAGCAGGCTCCTTGGGAGCGAGGGACCTCGGGGCGCGCCGGGCCAGCGCTTCCCGAAGGATCTCCGGACCATCCACCCGGTGGGCAAAAACCCCGCCGGTGCCGAGGATTTGCTTCACCTCCCGAAGATCGGGGCCGTCGCGCACCAGGGTGGGCGGGCCCGCCTCTCCCCTGCTCAGCAGCATCGTCCCGCAGTGCCGTCGCAGAGCGTGGGTCCCGCAGCCGATGGCCAGGAGACGATCAAGCCGGGTCTCCTCGGGGCTCGTCGGAATCCACTTGGGATCCTCTGAACGAACAGAGACAGCCTGTCCAAGAATACTTTCGTCGAAGCCCCCCTCCTCGTGTAGCCAACGCGAATCAGCCGCGACGACGCCGGCTGCGCCGGAGCGTAGGCCCAGGTCTCCCTCGACGGTTCGGATCGTTGCCGGAGGAGGGAGAAGCGGGTCCTCGATCCCGGGCGTCACCATCTCCCCGGCCCGGTCGGAGTGGATGTCGGTCGTGGCTCCCCCGACGTCGATCACCAGCACGTCCCCCACTCCCGGCTGGGATCCCGTCCCGCGGGAGAGGAGGCGCGTCGCCTGCAGGACGGCCTCCGGCGTCGGCATCTTCACCATCTGCTCGAAGGCCGGGCTGGCGCTCAAGCCCTTGCCGCCGATCACGTGATCGAGGAAGACCCGCAGGATCGCCTCGCGGGCAGAATCGATCTCGAGCTCGCCGAGCCTCGGCATCACGTTGCCGGCCACCTCGGCTCCCGCCCCCGACCCCCGCAGGATCGCTGCCGCCTCCTCCGCCACCCTGGCGTTACAGGCAACAACGAAGTGGGCACCGATCACCGCGGCGGCGAGGCGGCGAGCGTTCTCGACCACGAGATCCGCCTGGCCACCGTCGGTACCACCGGCGAAGAGAACTATCTCCGGCCGGGCCGCCCGCAGCGCTTCCAGCTGTTCCTCGTCGAGGGTGCCGGCGAGGACCGCCCCGACCCTCGCCCCGGCATTGAGCGCTGCCTGCCGCGCCGCCGCAGCGGTCAGGTCCTCGACCAGGCCCACCGCCGCCACCCGCAGCCCGCCACCGGCGCTCGAGGCGGCTACCTCGCGGTCGATTTCCACCTCACCGCCGAGGTCCCCCCTGGCGGCGTTCAAGGCCGCCGCATAGCCCACCATCAAGTCGCTCGCGATCGTCGTCGGCGCCTCCGCCCGCGCCAGCAGCCTTCCTTCCTTCGGATCGACGAGGCTGACCTTGGTGTACGTGCTGCCGAAGTCGGCGAGCGCGACTGCGCCCACGTCAGGCCGGGACCCCACCGGCCCGGTGCTCGGCGAGCGCCCCGACGAGGCGGTCGATCGTGCCGGGGGTCCCGATCCCGTTCGCGTTGAGGTCGGCGCTGACGTCGACCGGCACCTCGGACCCCTCGACGTCTTCGTTCAGCACGCCCCCCATGAAGACGGCCACGTCGCGGCTCCCGGCGTTGCCGAGCTCCTTCATCAGGTGCTGCCCGAACGAGCGGGCGACGCCGTTGTGGGTGCTGATCACGACCGCATCGGCGTCGGTCTCGATCACCGCCTTGACGATGTCCTCGGGATCGCGATTGACGCCGAAGTCGATCACCTCGGTTCCCGCCGCGGCAAGGGTCGAGGTGAGCAGGAAGAAGGCGAATTCGTGGACGTCGGTCGAGGTCACCAGCACCTTCATCCCCCGGACCGCCTCCTCCTCGCCGCGGCCCTGGAGCTCCGCGAGAAGACGCTGCCGCTCCTCCATCGTGCTCTTGACGAGGTCCGTTTCGAGCACCGGTCGACGACCGCGGGGGAACCCCGGGTCGACCTGTCCGGCGCCGAACAGTTCCTCGCAGCGCTGCGATCCCAGCCGTTTCAGGACCAGCAGCATCTGAGCGGGGTCGCGGACGTCGATGCCGGCATTCGCGAGCCCCTGGATCGCGGCATCGTAGAAGCGCCGGCCGCCCTGCACCAGCTGATCGCGCATCAACTCGATCTTCGCCCAATCGACAACCGGATCGACCAGGGGCACGTAGTCCTCCAGCCTTCGGCTGATCGTCTGCACGGTTGCCACCTCTTCCCAGGAGGGGATGCGTTCGGTCTCGGTCACCGGCACCGCGATCGGGGCCGACCCGAGCCGGTAGCGCATGTCGACCATCTTCATGAAGAGGACGTCGGTGTTGAGAACCGCCATGTTGGCGTCGAAGTCAGGGGTGTTGCCGATCGTGTCGCCTTGGGTGTAGGAGAACGGGACTTTGTCGGGATTTACCGCCTCCAAGGCCAGGGTCACGGCGGACTTGACGACGGGGTTCTGGGTGAGGCCGCCCCACGAGGGCGAGTAGGCGGCGCCGATCAGCTCTTCGCTGATGTAGCGCTCGACCATTGCCCAGCCGATGTAGTTGGCGTAGTCGTGGAAGACGCCCGGGTAGCCGTCCTCCAGGTAGGAGTCGAAGACGACCCCCTCGTCTTTGAAGGCGGCAAGCAACCCAGCCCCCTTCAGCGTCACCATCGTCTGGCCAATTTCGTCATCCCAGTACGGCCAGCGCCAGGAGTACTGGGAGAGCACGCCGATCGTGGTGATCCCGGCCTGCAGCGCGTCGATCGCGTTTTCAACCGAAGCCGGGCTGCCGACGTTGTTGTCGGCCGCCTCGGGTTGGATCGGCACCGTGTGAGCCATCTCCCACCAGTCCTGCTCGGTCATCATCACCGGACCGGTTTCCTGGGGAGCCTCAGCGCGCTTTGCTTTCGGCAGCCCCAAGCGCCGCTCGGCGATCAGGTTGAACCGATCGGGCGGCCGGACGCCGCGCGAGAGCGCATCCTCGTAGATCAGCCCCAGCGCCTCGCGGGTGTCGGCCCAGGTGGCCAGGCCGATGTTCATGCAGGTGCAGGCGATCCCTTCGGTGCGGGCATGTTCGCGCCACTCCCGCTCGGAGCCGACGCCCTTCTTCTCGCAGAAAAGCGAGCGGCCGCGGTCGACCGTGGCCGCCAGGGCCTTGCCCTCCTCGACGGCTTCCCGCCCGTCGGGCAGATCGGCGGGCAACAACGCACTCAGATCAACATCAAGCTCCGTCATCGGTTCCTCCTCCCGTTGCGGTCCCCGTCAGGCGCCTCGAGTGATCTGGAGCACTCCCGCAGTTCCTGAGTAGGGAAAATCTACAGAGGTAGGACGAGCAGGCCAAATGTTCGGAACCAAAAGGAGCGGGCCCCCGGTCGGGGGCCCGCTCCGCGAATCAGGTGCGAGCCTGCTCCCGCACTTCCTGCGCGCCTTCTTTAGCGCTGTCTTTGAGCTCCTCGGCCTGCTCCTGGCCGGCGTGTTTAGCCGTGTCCATCGCTTCCTGGCCGACTTCTTTGGCCCCTTCGACCGCCTGCTCGGCGACCTGGCTGGCCACCTCGCGGCCGCGGTCGACCGCCTCTCCGGCGGTTTCGGCCGCCGTTTCCTTCACCTGGTCGGCGATCGGGCCGACCTTTTCGTCCTCAATGCGAGAGCTCGGCAGCATCATGCCGACGAGGAAACCGGCGGCGAGGCCGCCGATCGCGAGGCCCAGCGGGTTTTCCTGGGCGACGCCGACGACTTCGCGGGCGTTCTCTTTGATCTGCTGTCCGTCCGGCGTCGATTCGCCGACTTTGTGCGTCGTGCCCTGGATCTGCCCGACCAGGCGCTCGCGCTTGTCGGAGATCGACTCCTTCACCCGGGTTTTGACGTCGGTCTTGTAGGCGAGAGCGTCAACGGTGTCACCCATTTCCGCTCGCGTCTCCTCTATCTCCTGGCGGATTTGGCTTGGCTCTTGGCCCATTGCACGTCCTCCTTCACGGTTTCGACGGTTTGTTCGGGGGCGGGTGGCGTCGCCGCCTTGATGCGGTCCCTGCCGGACATCGCCAATACCGCGGCGATCGCGCCGTAGAGGACCGTGACGATGAGGGCGGCGATCCAGAAGTCCATCGCCTTGTCGAGCAAGGCGAGGATCATCGCGGTCAACGTCCCCAGCGCCAGCAGGCCCACTACTCCGGCGCCGCCGAACATCCCGGCGCCTTTGCCCGCCACCTTTCCTTTTTCGGAGAGCTCCACTTTCGCCAGCTCGATCTCCTTGCGGACCAGGGTGGTGGTCTGCTCGGAGAGCTGTTTGACGAGGTCGCCGGTGGAGTGCGTCCGGAGCTCGTTGCTCTCCCCGTTCATGGTGCTCACGGGGATACCCCGGGCGTCACCGGAGTGGGAGTCGGGGTCGGGGTTGCCGTCGGCGGCGGCGGGCTGACGACCGGCTCGACAGCGGAGCGGTTGACCGGCGGCGGCGTCGTGGTCCTCTGCGGCACCTGCGGCCGGGTCCCGCCCTGCTGCTGGTAGCGGGTGCGGCTCGAGGCCTTGAGGAACCTGGCGGCGAGGACGCCGAGTGCCAGCCCGCCGGCCATCACGGCCCAGGGGCGCTGGCGTCCGAAGTCCTCGACGTCGTGCAGCATCTCGTCGGGCCCTTTGCCTTTCAGGTAGGAGCCGACCTTCTCGGTCTGCTCGGCGGCGCGGTCGGCCAGCTTGGCCGGCGTGTCCTTGCCCTGTTTGCGCAGCTCCTCACCGACGGAGCGAAGGTCCTGGGCGGTGCTGGTCACCTGCTCACCGGCTTTGGTCGAGCGCTCGTCGACCTGCTGCCGCAGTCCTTCTTGAGCCTTGCCGGCGGCGTCCCGCGCCTTCTCCTGGGCCTGACCGGCTACCTCTTGCGCTTTTTCCTGCGCTTCGCCAACGCTTCCGTCAGCCATAACGGTTCCTCCAACTTTCTTCGAGTCGTTTGCATTCCCGCACCCGTGCAGGGGCGCTCGAGCGGCCTGGCCGCTTCTTCAACCGCCGGAGAGATGAAGCTCGTCAGCCTCCTGCTCCGTGGCACTGCATCCCCAAGATCGGCGCGAACCAAAGTGAGACGGCTCGACATCGGGCGTACTGCCGAGGTACCCCTCGCTGCGATAGACAAACGCTCCCTTGGAATCCCGGGCCGCCATCTTCTTCCGCTTTCTTAAGTTCGGCTGCCTTGCCTGGGGCGGGCCGGCGGCGCAGATCGCAATGATCAAGCGCGAGTGCGTCGATGAGGAGCACTGGACCGACGAGCGGAGCTTCCAGCGGCTGCTCGCGGTGTACCAGGTACTGCCGGGCCCAGAGGCGCACGAGCTCTGCGTCTACTTCGGCCGGCTTCGCGGCGGCAAGCTCGGGGGCTTTGCGGCGGGCCTCGGGTTCATGCTTCCCGGCTTCATCCTCATGCTCGGTCTCTCGGCGCTCTACGTCGAGGCTGACATCGCCGAGCACCTGGGAGCGCTCTTCTACGGCCTCAACGCCGCCGTTGGCGCCCTGGTGGCGCGGGCGCTCGTGCGACTAGGCAAATCCTTCATCCAGGACGTGCCCCTGGCCTTGATCGCGATCGCTGGGTTCCTCCTCACCCTCTTCGCGGACGCCAGCTTCGTGCTGGTGCTGCTCGGGGGCGGCGTCGCCTACGAGATCTGGCGCAACGCGCGTCGTTGGCTGGGGCAGGCAGCCTCGCTCTCGTTCGGCCTGCCAGCGCTGCTCTGGGTCGGCGCCGGGGCAATCACGGTCGGCCTCGCCGGCGAGATCTTCCTCGAGGGCCTGAAGGCGGGCCTACTGACCTTCGGCGGCGCCTACACGGTCGTCCCCTTCCTCCACGACAGCGCAGTGGAGGGGCAACACTGGCTGACCGAGGAACAGTTCATCGACGGCCTCGCGATCGGCGGCATCCTCCCCGCGCCACTGATCATCTTCTCCACCTTCGTCGGCTACCTCGCCGGTGGCCTCGCCGGAGCCCTCCTGATCACCCTCGGCATCTTCATCCCCGCCTTCGTTTTCCCGATCTTCTTCCACCGCCACCTGGTCGCGATCGCCGAAAACGAACGCCTCCACCAGTTCCTCCTCGGCGTCGCCGCCGGCGTAATCGGCCTGATCGCGGCAGTCACGGTCGAAATCGTCGACACCAGCGTCGTCGACGTCTACACCGCCGCCCTAGCAATCGGCGCCTTCCTCGCCCTCAACAAGTGGCACTCGAAGCTGACCGTGCTCTACGTGGTGGCCGCCTGCGGAGCGATCGGCGCGGCGCTGCAGCTGACCATCGTCTGAGGATGGGGCAGCCTGGACTCGAACCAGGGACCGACGGATTATGAGTCCGCTGCTCTAACCAACTGAGCTACTGCCCCACAAGGACGAGCCTAGCGGCCATCTTTAGGCGCAGGAGCTGCCACTTGGCACTCGCCATGCGGCATCGATATCTTCTCGCTATTACGAGAAACTGGCTGATCATTACGATGTTGCTTCTTGCACTTTTCTCTGGATGCGCGGGCGGGGACGCATCTGAGTCCAGTAGCGCCGTCCCCGAGGGCAAGGAATTGACTTCTTCCGAAGTTAAGGAAGAGGGCGTATCGGCACGCCCAGATGAACCCCGGGGGAAACCGTTGGTGTTTCCGAAGGGACCCCCGCCCGAGAACGTCGTGACCAAAGATCTTCGGGTCGGCCGCGGACCGAAGTTGCATTGGGGGGATCCGTTCGTCATGAACTACGTGGGTTTCGACTATCAAACCCATGAAACTTTCCAACGCCAGTGGGGAGGGGACCAGTCGATGCACTGGACCTACGGGAAAGAGATGGTCCAGGCCTTCGTACGCGGACTTCAAGGCATGAGGGTCGGCGGCCGGCGAGAGATCATTGCCCCGTCGAACATGGCCTACAACAGCGGTGCTGTCATCTACCTGGTCGAACTGATCGGGACGGAATCCAGTCAGTGAAAGCGGCGGGCTCCTAGGCGCTGAAGAGCTGGGCGAGGGAGCGGCCGACGTCTGGTGGCTCCTCCTCGCCTTTGGCTGCGGCGGCGGCGCCGTCGGCGAGGGCTTTGGCGGCGTCGGCGATCTGGTGCTCGCGGCCGCCGCGGATCGTGCCGGTCTTCTTCGCTTCGGCGAGGTCGGACTCCATCAGGCCGGCCAGCTCGGAGAGTCGGCGAAGGCCGACGACGCCCGCGGTCCCGCGCAGGGCGTGGGCTTCGCTTCGCATCGTCTCGAAGTCGGAGCTGCCGGTGGCGAGGCCGGCGGCGATCACGTCGCAGCGGCGTTTCGCCTCAGCAGCGAAGGACTGCAGGAGCTCGTCCTCGGTGGCGGCTTTGTCGTTCATGGCGCGCTCGCTTTGTCGACGGCTTCGTGCATCAGCTTGAGCCCGAAGGCCCCCTCGACCGCGTCCCGCACGACCCCCCGGCGGTCGATCGTGAACAGCCACGGCTCGGTCGGCAGGCGGAAGGCCCGCACCTGTGGTCGCACCTTCTCGCCGGGGTCGTTGTCGTTGTAGATCTCCATATGGATGAAGGCCGCCTTGTCTCCGTATTCGTGCTTTGCCTGCTCCGCCACGTCGACGACGGGGCCGCAGACCCGACTCTGGCAGAACTGGGGGGTCGCAAACAAGAGGACTATCGGTTCTTGGCCGAGGGCGTCCGCGTAATCCACCTTGTTCTGCGTGTCCGGGGGTATGCGAGTGGTGATCTTCGACAGGTCTCCGCCCGCATCCTGCGCGGTCGGCGTGTGGATAACCGGGGCTTTTTCTCCGGGTTGCGGAATCTTCTTGAATTCCCCGACCCCGGCGCTCGGCAACAGCGTTCCCTTCAGCTCGCCGTCTTCCCTGAGGATCGCGGCAAGCCGCCAGTCGCCCTTGCCCGGCAACGGGAGCTCGGCGAAGTAGACGACCCCAGCGGCGTCCGGGTCACCGCTGGTCGTCTTCGACCGGTACGCGGGCTTCGTCGCCAGGCTTTCGATCGCGGCCGGAAACGGGCCCACGGCGGGCTCGTCGAGCGCCCGTGCCTCCGCTTTCGCATCCTGGCCGCGGTTGCCGGATTTTGATTTCGCCCCTGCCCCGGGGGTGGGGACCTTGGCGTAGTAGAGCGCTACTTCGGCATCGACGACTTGGCCCTGGTCACGATCGAAGACCCCGAACGGGTAGCGGTTAGTCCCCGGATAGAAGGCCATCGCGGCGGGCGCCACGACCCGTTCGCTGGGGGCGTCCGCGGCCTTGAGCACCTGCCGCAGCGTCCGCCCTTCCGGGCTGGGGAACGCCGACTTCGGCGGGGCCGGCCGGCTTTTCGCTGGGGCCGCCGGGCCAGAGGCGGATTCGTCGGTCTCGGAATCACCACCGCAGCCGGCGATCAGCGCGCCGCCGGCGAGCAGGCAGAGCAGCCCTGGGGCGAGGCGGGGGGCACGCATCGGCGGCATGTTATGGAGAGATAGGGTGGCCGGGGTTCGCGACGAGAGGAGACAGAAGTGGCAGATCGGGCGGCATTGGTAACTGGCGCGTCAAGCGGGATCGGGCTTGCGATCGCGAAGGTGCTCGGCGAAGAAGGCTATGGCCTGACTGTCTCCGCCCGTCGGCCCGAGAAGCTGGAGGAAGCCGCGGAGGGCCTGCGCGGAGGAGGCTTCGAGGTTGAGGCGGTCCCGGCCAATATGGCCGAGGAGGACCAGGTCGTGGCGATCTTCGCCGCCCATCGGCAGAAGTACGGGCGGCTCGACGTTCTCGTCAACAACGCCGGGGTGGGAATCGGGGCGCCAATGGAGCAGATCCAGACCAAGCACCTCGACATGCAGCTGGCGGTCAACCTGCGGGCGCTGATCCTCGGCACCCGCGAGGGGCTGCCGATGCTGCGGGAGGCCGGTGCCGAGCATGGCAAGGCGCTGATCGTCAATACCGCCTCGATTGCCGGTAAGGGCGGCCAAGCGTGGCTGTCCATCTATGCCGCGACGAAGGCGGCGGTGATCAACTTCACCCAGTCGACCCACCGCGAGGCGGGCAACGGTGGGATCCAGTGCACGGCTCTGGCGCCCGGCTTCGTTGAGACGCCGATGACCGAGTTCGTCCAGGGTCAGATCCCGCCCGAGGAGATGATCCGGCCGGAGGATCTCGGCGAGGCGGTCCGCTTCCTGCTGCGAACCTCGCGCAACTGTCACATCCCCGAGATCGTCTTCACCCGCCCCGGCGAGGGATTGGACACTCCCTAGCTTGGGCTCGGGCGTGTCGCAGCGCCTGCGCGTACTGATCGGTGCCTTCGGCGACGCCGGGCACGTCTTCCCGGCGATAGCGCTCGGCAAGGCGCTGGCGGCGCGGGGTCACGAGGTCGTGATTGAGACCTGGGAGGAGCGCCGGGACGCGGTCGAGGGCGAGGGGCTCGGCTTCGCCGCGGCCGAGGAATACCGGATGTTCCCGCCGCCTGATCCCGACTCCGAGGACGGTCAGAACGCGGCCGAGGCCGCGCGGGCGCTGCTGCCATTGCTGGAGGACTTCCGCCCCGATGTGGTCGTCAGCGACATTCTCACCCTCGCCCCGACCCTGGCGGCGGAGCGGGCCGGCATTCCACTGGCGACGCTGATCCCGCACATCTATCCGGTCGTGGAGCCCGGCCTCCCGTTCTTCGCGATCGGCCTGCGACCGCCGCGGACGCGGCTCGGCCGGGCGATCTGGCGGACCGGCCACGAGCGGGCGCTGAAGGTCGGCCTCGAGCAGGGGCGCGGCGACCTCAATGTCCAGCGCCAGCGCCTCGGGCTGCCGCCGATCGACCGCTTCCACGGCGGCATCAGCCCGGACCTGGCGCTGGTCGCCACCTACCCCCAGCTGGAGTACCCACGGCGCTGGCCAGCCGGGGTCGAGATCACCGGCCCGATGACCTTCGAGCTGCCGCATCCGGACATCGAGCTGCCACCAGGCGACCAGCCACTCGTCCTCGTCGCGCCGAGCACCGCCCACGACTCCGACAACCATCTGGTCCGCACCGCCCTGGCGGCGCTGGCCGAGGAGCCGGTGCGGGTGGTGGCGACGACCAACCGGGTCGTGCCGCAGAAGCCGATCGAGATCCCGGCCAACGCGGTCCTGGTCGAATGGCTCAGCTACAGCCAGCTGATGCCCGCCGCCTCCCTGGTCATCTCCCACGGCGGCCACGGCACCGTCGCCCGTGCCCTCGGCGCCGGCACGCCCGTCCTCGTCTGCCCGATCATCGGCGACATGAGCGAGACCGCGATGCGGGTCGACTGGGCCGGCGCCGGCCTCTCCCTCCCCTGGCGCCTTTGCCGGCCGACGCCGCTACGTTGGGCGGCGCAGCGGCTGCTCCACGAGCCCTCGTTCGCAGCGGAGGCGGAAGCAATCGCCCACTGGGGTCGAAAAAACGACGGTGCGGAGCGAGGGGCAGAGCTAGTAGAGCAACTCGTGCTCAAAAGGTCGCCGCTGCCTAAGAAGCTCCGGGGGTGGGACTCGAACCCACAACCCTTCGATTAACAGTCGAATGCTCTGCCTGATTGAGCTACCCCGGACCGTGCTATGCCAGATGAACTACCCCGGAACAGCGTCCGGAACAGAATTTAGCGGCACTGCCGCAATTCCTGCCTCCACCTCAGCGTGGCAATTGGAGCAGAGGAGGACACACTTGCTCGCCTCGGCTCGGAGCTTGGCCAGGGATCGAGTATGGCTCGTGATCTGGAACTGCTTCGCCTTCGGATCGAGGTGATGAAACTCCAGCGCCCGGTCGCATCGCGAATATCCACAAAGCACGCAGCCCCCGCCTGCCTCCTCCACCAAGATCCGCTTCACGGATCGCCTCCGTTTAGCGACAGCCTCCACTCGACATCGGCCACACCGAAATCTGCCGTCAGCTCTCGCGACGAACGTCGACGGCCCATGCTTGCGGCATCTCAACTGAGCCGTCTTCGCGCCTTGCCGGCAAGCGTCTTGCGCTTCACGAAGCCTGGCCGACCGCTCCGTCTCCAGTCCGTACTTGTGCATCCAGTGGCGGATCGTCGTCTGGCCGCGGTCGGTCCTGCAAGCGATCTCCCGCAGCGATAGACCTGCCGCAAGAAGCCGCTCCAACTCCTCTTTGGCGACCCCTCCCTTCGCTGCGTGCTTCTCAGCCCGAGGCGCCTCCAACCCGTGCTTCTTCAGCCAGTAGCTGACGGTGGATTCGTGCTTGTCGACCCGCTTGCCGATTGCTTCGAGCGAAAGGCCGTCAGCCAAGCACCGTTCCAGGAACTCCTTCTCCATGCCGCCATCTTCTCAGGTGGGTCAGACAGAAAGATGCGGATGGTGTTGGCTACACGGTGCCGGCAGCAGGCCGCTCGGCGTGGGCGATCTTCTGGACCAGCGCAGCCCGCTCGCGGCTGAGGGCGGCGCGGCGCTCGTAGTCGCCGCGCTCGCCGGCGGCGGCGATCTCTCCCTCCAGGCGCCGCTGCTCCAGCAACAGGTAGTTGAGCTCCATGGCTTCGTGGGAGGCGGGCTCCTCGCGGGAGATGATCACCAGTTCGGCGATCAGCCCCGCGAGCTCGCCGTCGTCGTGCGGCAGGTTGGAGGCGGGGTCCTCGGGGTGCTCACGCAGCCAGGCGGCAGCGCGCAGGCCGGTCGGCGAAAGGTGAGCCTCCGTGAGGCGGGCCAGGTACTCCTTGCCCTCAGCCGGAATCGCGATGCACATCGCCAGCAGCACCCGCTCGCGACGCTCGCGTGAAGTCAGCTCCGCTGGCCGTCGCTGCTGATGCTGTTGCGGAGCCCGCCGCTGGGCAGCAGCAGCCGCCTCTTCTCCCCCGCCGGTGGCCGGCGTCGCGGCCACGACCCGGCCCATCACCATCGCCGGCTCGAGATCGAGCCGCTCGGCCACCCGGCGCACGAGGTCGTCGCGGCTCGCGGTCTCCCCCATCCCCGCCAACACCGGCGCCACCGCGACCAGGGCGCGATCGCGCTCGACGGGCTTGGAGACGTCGGTGCGCTCGAGGACGAGCCGGACCTGGAAGGCGGTCAGCTCCTCGGCCTCGTCGACCAGGCCCCTGAACCGCTCGGGCCCGCCCTCCTCGGCCATCATCTCCGCGGGATCCTCGCCGGGCGGCATCGCCGCCACCCGCAGCCGCATCCGCCGCCCGGCGGCGACCCGCTGGGCGCGAAGCATCGCCTCCTGACCGGCCGAGTCGGCGTCGAGCGCCAGCACCACCTCCTCGACCATCCCGGAGAGCGCCGCCACCTGCTCGCCGGTGATCGCCGTCCCCATCACCCCCACCGCCTCATCGATCCCCGCCTGGTGGAGAGCCAGGACGTCAGTGTAGCCCTCGACGACCACGGCGCGGCCCGCTTTGGCGATCGCCGCTTTGGCCCGGTCGACGCCGTAGAGGATCTGGCTCTTGTGGAAGAAGTCGGTCTCGGCGGTGTTGACGTACTTCGCCCCCTGGTCCGGGCGCATAGCCCTGCCGCCGAAGCCGAGCACCCGGCCCCGGCGGTCGCAGATCGGGAACATGATCCGCTCGCGGAAGCGGTCGTACTCGCCGCCGCTACGCCCGCGCTGCGCCAGGCCGACGTTGCGCATCTCCTCGACGCTGAAGCCCGCCTGCTGGCCGCGGATCAGGATCGTGTCCCAGGCGCTGGGGGCGTAGCCAACCCGGAAGGCACGCAGCACCTCCTCCCCCAGCCCGCGGGCGGCCAGGTACTCCCGCGCCTTCCCTGCCTCCTTCGACTCCCACAGGTAGTTGCCGTAGTAGGCGGCGGCGCGATCCAGCAGCTGCTCGAGGCGGCGGCGCTGCTGCCGTTTTGCCTCCGCCCGCGGGTCCTCCTGCTCGCGCTCCAGCTCGACGCCGTAGCGATCGGCGAGGACCTCGACCGCCTCAGTGAAGTTAAGCCCGTCCTTTTCCTCGACAAACTTGATCACGTCACCGCCGACCCCGCAGCCAAAGCAGTGGTAGAGCTTTTCCTGCGGCTCGACTGAGAACGAGGGCGTGCGCTCGTCGTGGAACGGGCAGAGGCCGGTGTAGCGGGCGCCCTGACGACGCAGGTCGGTGTGGGCGGAGATCACCTCGACGATGTCGGCCGCCGCCTTGACCCGTTCCAGGCTCTCGTTGGAGATCAGCGCCATCAGAACCTCGACTCTTCCGGAACCGTCAGCTCGGTGAACTTGGCGATGCAGAAACGGTCGGTCATGCCGGCGATGTAGTCGGCGACCCGCTGGCACTCGCTCGCCGTCGGGTCCAGCGCGGGGATCTCGCCGGGGTGGTCCAGGTAGTGGCGGAAGAGGCCGCGCATAGTCCGCTGGACGCGATCGTGCTCGCTGCGCGCCTCGGGGCCGAGGTAGACCCGCTGGAACATGAACTTGCGCAGGCGCAGCATCGCCTGCCCGACCTCGCCGCCCTGCTTGATCTCCTCCTCGCCTTCGGAGTGCTCGACGATGTCGCGGACGAGGGTGTCGATGCGCTCGGATCCCGTCGGGCCCAGTAGATCGATCTCCTCCGCCGGCCGGTCGTCCTGGTGCAGAATCCCGGCGCGGAGGGCGTCGTCGATGTCGTGGTTGATGTAGGCGACGCGATCGACGATCTTGACGATCTGGCCCTCCAGGGTCGCCGGCTTGCGCGAGCCGGTGTGGTTGAGGATGCCGTCGCGCACCTGCTCGGTCAGGTTGAGCCCCTCCCCGTCGCGCTCGAGCACATCGACGACGCGCAGCGAATGCTCGTTGTGGCGGAAGCCGCCGCCGCAGCGCTCTGCCAGCGCCTCGTCGAGCGCTTCCTCGCCGGCGTGGCCGAAGGGCGGATGGCCGAGGTCGTGCCCGAGCCCGATCGCCTCGGTCAGGTCCTCGTTGAGGCGCAGGGCACGGGCGACCGTCCGAGCGATCCCGCAGGCCTCGAGCGTGTGGGTGAGGCGGGTGCGGTAGTGGTCCCCCTCGGGGGCGACGAAGACCTGGGTCTTGTGCTTGAGGCGCCGGAACGACTTCGAGTGGACGATGCGGTCACGGTCGCGTTGGAACGGCGTCCGCAGGGGGCTGTCGGGCTCCTCCTGTCGGCGGCGCGCGGGATAGGAGCGCGTCGCCTGCGGCGAGAGGAACTCGTCCTCCAAAGCGGAGATGCGGTCCTCGAAGGTGGCGGTGGCAGGCACGCCCCGAGTCTAAGCCGCGGCGCGAAGCTGAACGTGCGCGTGGTGCTCCAAAGTTTCGCCAACTGCGCGCTCGACGAGGCGCAGCGACCGCGGTTCCGCCTCCGGTGCCTCGCTGAGCGGCTTCGCCAGGCCCTCGACCATGAACCGGTGGGCCTCCTCGGTCAGCGGGAAGGAGCTCGCTTCGCAGCCGGCGCAGACCACCCCGCCGGCGGCGCCGGAGAAACCGACCAGGTGCTCGGACTCGCCGCAGTGCGCGCAAGAGGCGAGCTCCGGCGCGAAGCCGGCGGCCAGCGCCAGCTTGATCCGGAAGGCGAGAGCGGTTTCGAGCGTCGCCGCCCGCGGCTCGGCGGGATCGTCGAGCAGCGCCAGGTAGCGGCAGAGGAGGTTGTAGGCGGGCAGGTTCGGCTCGGCCGCGTCGAGCAGGCGCAGCACCGCATCGCAGGCACGGGCTCCGGCGGTGAGGGCAGCGCCGGAGGAGCGCAGCCGCGGATACCCATCGACGGTGGTGGCGCTGGTGACCGTCATCAGGTCGCCGCGACCTTCGTGGAGGACGAGGTCGAGCCGGAAGAAGGGCTCGAGCCGGCCGCCGAACCGGGATCGGGGCTTGCGCGCCCCCTTGGCGATAGCCCCGATCCGGCCGCGGCTCTTCGAGTAGAGGTGGAGGATGCGGTCAGCCTCGCCGTAGCGAATGCTGCGCAACACAACCGCCTCCGTCTTGACCGTGGTTCCGGCCACGAAATCAAGAATGCCTGTCGGATCGGACGGAAAAGGGGTGCGCCGGGTTCAGGCAATGGGCTTCGACTTGCGGCGCCGCTTCGGCCGCCGCCGCAACCGCACCTGACACCCGGGGCAGAAGTAGGTGGAGCGCCCACCGACGACGATGCGGACGATCGTGCCGCCGCAGCGGTGGCAATCCCCGCCCTCGCGGGTGTGAACGAGGAACTCGTCCTGCATCGTCCCCTTCTCGCCACGGGCGTCGCGGTAGTCGTCGATCGAGGAGCCGCCGGCGTCGATCCCGGCCTCCAGGGCCGCGACGACGGCGTCCCGCAACGCTTCCAGGTGCTCCGGCTTCATCGATCCCGCCGGCGAGAGCGGGTGCAGCTCGGCCCGGAAGAGCGCCTCGTCGGCATAGATGTTGCCGACGCCGGCGACTCCGGACTGGTCAAGCAGAAAGGACTTCAGGGGCGCAGTCCGCCCCGCCGCCATCTCCCCCAGCGCCTGTGGGGTGAACTCCGGCGAGAAGGGCTCGACGCCGAGCTTGGCAAAGCGCTCTCCCAGCTGCGCATCCTCCAGCAGGAACGCCTCGCCGAAGCGACGCGGGTCCGTGAACCAGAGCTCACGGCCGTCGCCGAGGACGAAACGGGCGCGCAGGTGCCGCTCCTCGGTCGAGCGCTCGCTCTCGTACAGACGCCGCCCCTCGGAGGGGTCGAGCATCTTCTCACCCTCCCGCAGGATCAGGTTGCCGGTCATCCGCAAGTGCATGACCAGCGTCCGCTCGCGGTCGAGGTGCATGAGGATGTACTTGCCGCGCCGACCCAGGCGCATGATCGTGCTGCCGTCGACTTCCTTCCCGAGTCGCTCGGGAGGAACGGGACGGGCCCAGCGCGCGTCCAGCACCTCCAGCCGCTCGATCCGCTGCCCCTCGACCTCCGGCTCCAGCTGCCGCACGACCGTCTCCACCTCCGGCAGCTCGGGCATGGCCTGATTTCTACTTCATGACAGTGGCCTACTCGCTGGCGCGGGGGTGGGCGCTGAAGTAGACCTCCTTCAGCCGGTCACCCGAGAGGTGCGTGTACATCTGCGTGGTCGAGATGTCGGCGTGGCCGAGCATCTCCTGGACGGCGCGCAGGTCGCAGCCGCCGGCGAGCAGGTGGGTGGCGAAGCTGTGGCGCAGCGTGTGCGGGCTCATCTTGCCGGCGAGGCCAGCGTCGCGGGCGTGGCGCTGGACGATCTTGTAGAGCCCTTGGCGGGTCAGCGGCCCGCCGCGGAAGTTGACGAACAGCCGCGCCTCGTGGCGGTCGCCGACCAGCTTGCTCCGGCCGCCCCGGAGGTAGCCGTTGATCGCCGCGATCGCCTGCCGGCCGAGCGGGACCAGCCGCTCCTTCGACCCCTTGCCGCGAGCGCGCAGAAAGCCCTCGCGCAGGTCGACGTCACCCAGCTCGAGGCCGATCGTCTCCGAAGCGCGCAGGCCGCAGGCGTACATCACCTCGAGCAGGGCCCGGTCGCGCAGCGCCGTCGGCTCGCTCCCTTTCGGTGAGGACAACAGGTTCTGCACCTCTGAGTAGTTGAGGACGTGCGGCAGTTTCTTCGAGCGCCGGGGCGCCGACAGCGCAGCGGTCGGGTCGTCGCCGATCAGCTCATCGCGGCGCAGGTGCTTGTAGAAGGAGCGCAGGCAGGCCGCCTTGCGGTGGATCGTCGCCGCCGAGCAGGCTGGTCGCCCTTCCCCGGTTGCCAGCTCGGCGAGGAAGTCCGCGACGTCAGCCGCGCTCGCCTCCAGCGCGTCGCGCTTGTGCGCGGAGAGGTATTCGCCGTACTGCAGCAGGTCGGTGCGGTAGGCGTTGAGGGTGTTGCGGGAGAGGCCGCGCTCGAGCTCCAAGTAGGAGAGGAAGTCGAGGACCAGGCTCTCGAAGCGCTTGTCGGCACCGGGTTTCGCCGCAGCGCTAGGGGCTTGCGGCTTGATCGCGATGGCCATGAGGGGCTGGTTCGCGCTGCTCGGAGGCTTCCCTTGGAGCGCAAGGGACCGTGCGCCTGGCGCGCGGGTCCTGTCACGGCAGGGGACCCACCATCTCCTGAACTACCAGGAGATGGTCCCCCCTACCGCGCCACCCGCGCGAGGTGGGTTCCTACGGCTAGTGGGGCGGTGAAGAAGAGTGGGTCGTCTTGCAGCTGACGGCCCATGGTGGTTGAGGGGAGACCGGAGGCGGCGTAGGAGTCCAGATCCACTGCGACTTCGTGGAGGTGGTGGTTGGTGGGTTCGAGTGCCTTGGCTATCTCCGGTTGGTCGGCGGGGATGACCACGTCTACTGGGGCTAGAAGGAGATTTAGGACGGTGCGGGTGTGGTGGCTCAGGCCGCGGTGGCGATCGCGGGGGTCGCTGCTGGATAGGCGGGGGGAGATCAGGGTTGGGAGGCTTAGGCTGAGGGCGGCGTGGGCGTTGTCGAGGGCCGCCATGCCGCCGTGGCCGTAGGCGGTGTCGGAGCCGATGATGCCGGGGCCGGGGCCGACGATGACGGCGTCCCAGCCCAGCTGCGTCACGGCCGCGTCTAGGGCTCCGACCACGCTTAGCGCCTCGTGTTCGCCGCCGTAAGCGGGTGCGGCGGTGATGTGGCCGGTGAGCAGACCCTGCTCCTGCAATTGCTTTACGTCACGCGAGAGCGATCCCGGCAACGCACCGCCTCCCGATTGCAGGTAGCCGATCCGCAAGCCGGGTGCCGACTGCTGCGCCGCCCACGCCGCGGGCGCCAAGTGCCCGTGCAGCGGTAGCACCGCCACCGGCAAGTCTCTCCCCCGTTGCGTGGTTCCTTTCGGACGGATCCCGTCTGCTTCGAACCGCGGAACTGGCTGCTCCACTGGCTCGACCGGATGCTGAAGCGAGCTGTAGTTCAGCTTCATCACGTGGTGGCCCTCCACCCCGCTTCCCTCCAGGCCGCGGCTGAGGTTGACGTGGACGACGTCGAAGCCGCCCGAGCCGAGACTTAGGTCGAGCGCCGCGACGTTGACTACGACCTCATCGCCCTCCCGCATCTCCCCCAGCAGGACCTCATCGGCCCAGGCCCGCCGCCGCTCGCCTTCGATCTCGACCTCGAGCGGCTCGGCCGAGACGACAACGCCGCGCCTCAGCTTCAGGCGCCCGCTCATCCGGCCGCGGCGACGATCCGCTCGCAGACTTCGAGCATCTTGTCGAGCGCCCGCGCAGAGACCCGCTCCTGCGAGGTGTGGACGTCGGCGGTGCCGTTCGAGAGGAGGATGCAGTCGAACCCGTCGCGGCGAAAGACGTTGGCGTCGCTGCCGCCGCCGATCGCCACCCGTTGGGGCTCCAGCCCGGCCGCCCGCAGGCCGTCCTCGGCCAGGGCGAGTGCCGCCGAGTCCTTCGGCACCTGGTAGCCGCGAAAAAGCTCTTCGATGCGGACGTCGACATCACAGCCGTGCTCGCTCGCGCCCCAGGCGCAGGCGTCGGCGATTCTGCCGGCGACCTCCGCGGCCCTCTCCGCCACCTGACTGCGAGCCTCGGCGTGGATCGAGCAGTGCCCGGGCACCACGTTTCCCGAAGTGCCCCCGGAGATCACCCCGACGTTTGCGGTCGTTCCCTCGTCGAGTCGCCCCAGCTCCATCCGCGAGATCGCGGCCGCGGCCGCGGCGATCGCGTTGTGCCCGTCTTCGGGACGGATGCCGGCGTGGGCCTCGACGCCGATGAAGTCAGCGAGGATCTTCTGCTGGGTCGGGGTGGAGACGACGACCTCCCCGACCGCCCCCGCGTGATCGAGGACGAACCCTGCGTTCGAGCGCAGCTGGGAGGTGTCGAGGGCTTTCGCTCCGCGCAGGCCCTGCTCCTCGGCCACAGTCAGCACCAGCTCCAGTCCCAGCGGCCCGGGCCGCTCCACGTGGCGCGCGACCAGCTCCATGAAGACCGCGACCGCCGCCTTGTTGTCGGCCCCGAGAATCGTGTCGCCGCGACTACGGAAGACGCCTTCGTCCTCGACGACCTCGACCTGGCCCCGGTGCGGAACGGTGTCGACATGGGCGCAGAACATCAACCAGCCGTCGCCGGTGCCGGCGGAGCGCGCGATCAGGTTCCCGGCCCCCGCCTGCGCCAGCTCGGCAGCGTCGTCTTCGACCACCTCCAGGCCCATCGCCCGCAGCTCGGCCGCGAGCGTGTCGGCGATCTCCCGCTCCTCGCCCGTCGGGCTACGGACCTCGCAGTACCTGATGAAGCGTTCGTGCAGCCGTGAACTCACGGCCGAAGGCTAACCCGAGTGGACTTCTGGCTGCTCGACCCGGATCTCTTCGATCTCGTCGTCGTCGGCCGGCCGCGCGCCTGCCTGGGCCACCGCGGCGCCGACGAACTCGCGGAAGAGGGGCTCGGGCCGATTCGGTCGCGAGTTGAACTCGGGGTGGTATTGGGAGGCGACGAAGAAGGGGTGGTCGGGTAGCTCGACCATCTCGACCAGGCGCTCGTCCGGCGAGGTTCCGCCGCAGACGAGACCCTCGTCTTCGAGCCGGCGTCGCAGCTGGTTGTTCACCTCGTAGCGGTGACGGTGGCGCTTGTAGATGACCGCCTCGCCGAAGATCTCGCGGGCTCGCGTTCCCTCGTGCAGTTTCACCGGGTCAGCGCCGAGCCGCATCGTCCCGCCCATGTCGGAGACCTCCTTCTGCTCCGGCAGCAGGTCGACGACCGGGAACGGCGTCTCCGGATCAAACTCGGCCGAGTTGGCGCCGTCCATCCCGGCGACGTGGCGGGCGAACTCGACGACCGCGATCTGCATCCCGAGGCAGATCCCCAGATAGGGGACCGATTTCTCGCGTGCAATCCGCGCCGCTTCGACCTTGCCCTCGATCCCGCGCTCGCCGAAGCCGCCGGGAATCAGGATCCCGTCGCACCCCTCGAGCTTCTCCGGATCGAAGTTCTCCGAATCCACGAGCTCGACCTCGACGTCGACACCATGGTGGAAGCCACCGTGCTCGAGCGCCTCGATCACCGACTTGTAGGCGTCGGCGAGCTGCACGTACTTGCCGACGACGGCGATCCGGACCTTCTCGGTGGCGGAGTCGGCGCGCCGCACCATTTCCTCCCACTCGGCCATGTCGGGCGAGGGAGCCTCCATCCCGAAGTGGTCGAGGACGAGGTCGTCGACCCCCTCGGCGCGGAAGACGAGCGGCACCTTGTAGATGTTGTCGACGTCGTGGGCGGAGATCACCGCGTCGACGGGAAGGCTGGCGAAGAGCGCGATCTTGCCGCGGATCTCGCGGTCGAGCCGGCCTTCGGAGCGGCAGACCAGGGCGTGCGGCTGGATCCCGATCCGGCGCAGCTCATTGACCGAGTGCTGGGTCGGCTTCGTCTTCAGTTCCCCGGCGTGGCCGACGTAGGGCACCAGGGTGAGGTGGACGAACATCGCCCGCTTCGGCCCGATATCGGTGTAGAGCTGGCGGATCGACTCGAGGAACGGCAGCGACTCGATGTCGCCGACGGTGCCACCGATCTCGGTGATCACGAAGTCGACCGACTGCGACTCGGCGACGATGAGAATTTTCTGCTTGATCTCATTGGTGATGTGGGGGATCACCTGGACCGTGGCGCCGAGGTAGTCGCCACGGCGCTCGCGCTTGATCACCGAGTTGTAGACGGCGCCGGCGGTGACGTTGGAGGCGCGGGTCGTGTTCTCGTCGGTGAAGCGCTCGTAGTGCCCGAGGTCGAGATCGGTCTCCGCCCCGTCCTCGGTGACGAAGACCTCGCCGTGCTGGAACGGGCTCATCGTTCCAGGATCGACGTTGATGTAGGGGTCGAACTTCTGCAGCTGGACCCGGTAGCCGCGGGAGACGAGGAGGCGTCCGATCGCCGCCGCGGAAATCCCCTTGCCGAGAGCCGAAACGACACCGCCGGTGACGAAGATGAACCGCGTGTCGCCTTTGTTTCCTGGACTCATGCTCTGCCGAGCGAGTCTAGCCAGCGCAGGGGCGGAACCGAATCGATCGTCGCCGAAATAGACCGCAACTCCCCGTAAATCGTTAGCGCCAGGACCACCGCCAGCGCCACCAAGCGCCCGTTCGTGCCCAAAGCGGTCAGCAGCCAGACCCCGGCGATCGCCCCGATCAGGTTCGAGCCGGTGTCCCCCAGCATCGCCCGCTCCCCCAGCGTCAGCCAGGCCCCCACCAGCACCGGCCCGGCGAAGATCCCCAGCAGTTCGAGCGGCTGGAAGGTCCAGGCGCCGAGGCAGAGCCCGGCGGCGAGCAGGGCCAGTGCCTTCTCCGCCCGGCCCGGACGCAAGTCGAGCAGGTTGCCCAGGTTGGTGGCGAGGATCAGCAGCGCCACGTCGGCCACGTAGCGCCAGTCTTCGAGCCCGCGACCGGAGACCACGTAGGCGGCGAGCGCCAGCGCCCCGATCGCCTTGATCGCCCCGGTCGAGAGCGACCCGGCGCGCAGCGCCGCCCAGTGGCCGCGCCAGCCGCGCGGCGCCGTCGCCGCCTCGCCGCGTCCCAGGGCGTCGTCGAGAAAGCCGAGGAAGGCGATCCCCAAGAGGTACGGCAGCCACTGCCGCAGGCCCGGCTCGAGCAGGTCGAGGTCAGCACGGTCGTTGAGGAACGCCAAGGGGGCCAGCGTCACTAGCGCCGCCGTCGCCAGCACCGCTCCCAGCGGGAAGGCGAGCAGGGCGCCGCGGTAGTTCTCCCGCACCAGCCCGGCATCGCGCAACCCCCGCGCCCCGGCCGGGACCAGAAACAGCGAGATCGCGATCGCCAGCGGGAAGCCGACCCAGTACACGCCCTACCGGCCCTCCGTCAGGAGCTCCGGCAGCAACCGGTCGGCGCTGCCCTTGACGCCGAAGCTGCCGTCGGCGCCGAGCAGGGCGAACACCATTGCCGCCTGCCCGGCGGTGAGGTCGACGTCGTCGACGCTGGAGAGATCGTTCGCCTGAAAGAAGGAGATCGAGGAGGGTTCGCTGCTCGTCGTCTCGACTCCGACCGCGCGGGTGCGGGTGGAGTTGATGCCGCTCAGAAGGGCCGTCTCCAGCTGATTCGCTTTCCCCCGCTGGACCGGGCCCATGTCCTGGGGCTGGTCGCGGGCGACGATCACCCCGTCGAGGGCGCCGAAGGTTCCGCTGGCGCGCGAGAAGAGCTGGCCACGGACAACTTCCGGCAGGGTGCCACCGATCGCGAGCTGCCGCCCGAGGCCGGTCCCCAGCTCGGTCAGCCCGTCCGGGTTCGTCCGCAGGTCCGCGAAGCGGGTCTTCGCCAAATCGGAGGCGAGGCCGTTGACGTCCACCGGCTCGCGGACGACCCCCACTCCCACCAACCGCGCCCCGGTCGGCTCGAGCGCTTCCTCGACGAAGCCGCTGATGTCGCTCGGCAGCCCTCCCAGGGCGACGATTGCGATCCGCTTACCCTCCAGTCGTTCCCCCGTCAGCACCGGATAGACGCGCTCGGCGAATTCGTCGGCGCGGTTGAGCTCCCCACTCACTTCGTCCGCCTGCGAGCGGGCGTCTTGGAGGTTGCCGACCAAGCTCCGCTCGAGATCGCGGCGGGTGCTGTTGAGGGCGTCGCCGCCGAACTCGGCCCCGATCAGGATGCCGATCGCAAGCGCCAGGAAGACGGCGATCAGCGAGGCGGCGTGGTAGCGGGCGGAGTACCCCATCGGAGGCGAAGGCTAGTCGGCCTGGGGCCGGGCTAAATGCCAAGCCAAATGCGGATCTTCAGCCAGACCAGTTCCCAGACGTCGTTGAGAGCAGGCGAGGTGATGACCAGGATCGTCACCAGGATCAGGAAGGTGATCGCGAAGAGCGCCAGCGGTGCCAGCGCCGAGCTCGGGTTGTAGAGCCGGCTGACGCCCTTGGCGTCGACCAGGCGCTCGCCGATCCGCAGTCGGGTGAGGAAGGTCGAGGACATGCCGCCGCGCTTGCGGTCGAGGAACTCGACGAGGTTGAAGTGGGCGCCGACGCTGACGATCAGGGTCGCCCCCTTCTCGTAGGCCATCAGCATCGCCACGTCCTCGCTGGTGCCGGCGGCGGGGACGACCTGGTGGTCCAGGCCGGCCTCGAGCAGGCGCTCCCGTCCCGGCGCCCGGCCGTCGGGATAGGCGTGGACGATCAGCTCGGCGCCGCAGCGCAGCGCAGCGTCGCCGGCGGAGTCCATGTCGCCAAGGATCATGTCCGGCTTCAGCCCGGCCTCGAGGATGCCGTCGGCGCCGCCGTCGACGGCGACGATGAGCGGCCGCACGTCGCGGATGTAAGCGCGGAGCGCCTTCAGGTCGCGTCGATGGCGGTCGCCGCGGACGACGATCAGCACGTGGCGGTCGCGGAAGCTGGCGCGGGTCGGCGGGAAGGCGATGTTGCCGGTCAGCAGATCGGTCTCTTCGCGCACGTGGGCGACGGTGTTTTCGGCGAATTCCCCCAGCGCCTCGTCGATCCGCTGCCGGTGTTCCTGCATCTCCCGCTCGAGCTCGTGGACGTGGAGCTCCCGCCCCTGGGCGACCTCCTCCTCGCCGACGAAGATCGTGCCGGCGACAATCCGCACCCGGTCCCCGTCTTTGAGCAGGTCGAAGAGGCGAGCGTCGGGCGCGTCGACGAGGCGGACGCCGGCGCGGGCCAGCATCAGCGGGCCGGCGTTCGGATAGCGACCCGAAGACGAGGGAGCGGCGTTCAGAACCGCGACCACCTGGGCTTCGATCAGCTCCTCGGCGGCGATCCGGTCGATGTCGACGTGATTGATGACGGCGACCTCACCTGGTCGCAGTCGCTTGACCAGGTGCTTGGTCCGCTCCCCTAGACGGGCAACCCCCTCGGCAGACAGATCGGCCCGCGCGCCGTTCCTGCGCCCGAGCAGGGCAGGAAGGCGGCGGCGAGAAGCGGTGGCCACCGACTCAGACTAAGCGAATCTCAGGCCGCAGCCAAGAGCTCGCGAGCGTGCTTCGTCGCAATCTCATCCGAACCGGCGGCGCCGAGCATGCGCCGGATCTCGCCGACCACCTCCTCGCCTTCCAGCCGCTCCACCCTGGCAACGGCCTGCTCGCCGTCGAGGTCCTTTTCGAGACGGAAGTGGGTGTCGGCGAGAGAGGCGACCTGCGGCAGGTGGGTGATGCAGAGAACCTGCCGCTCGCGCCCCAGCGCTCGCAGCCGCTCGCCGACGACCCGGGCGGTATTGCCGCCGACCCCGGCGTCGATCTCGTCGAAGACCATCGTCCCGGCGCTCGCGGCTTGACCCAGACCGCTGAGCGCCAGCATCACCCGGGAAAGCTCGCCACCCGAGGCAGCGTCCCGCAGCGGCGCCGGCTCGATGCCAGGGTTCAGCGCGACCCGCAGCTCGACGGTCTCCCGCCCGGAGGCGCCGTAGCCGTCCGGGTGAGGATCGAGGGCGACCTGGAGCGTCGCCCCGGCCATCGAGAGCTGCTCGAGCTCGGCCGCCACGCGCTCCTCCAGGGGCTCGACAGCCGCTTCGCGCCGGGCACTTAGCTGCTGACCCAGCTCCGTGCGCCGGGCCTCCGCCTCGGCCAGTGCCGCCTCGGCCCCGGCGGTCCGTTCCTCGGCGCCCTCCAGGCGCGCGATCTCCTCTCGGCAGCGCTCGGCGTGGGCCAGTACCGACTCGACGCTGCCGCCGTGCTTGCGCTCGAGCCGGTCGATCGCTTCCAGCCGCTCCTCGATCGCCAGCAGCGCGCCCGGGTCCGCCTCGACACCCTCGGCATAAGTCCGCAACTCCGCCGCCACGTCGTTCAGCTCGACCGCCAGTGCCGCCACCCGCTCCGTAATCGCGTCCAGTCCAGGGTCGAGCCCGGCCGCGTTCCCCAGAGCGGCTTCGGCCTCGGCGAGAGCCGCGCTGGCCCCGCCCCCGTCTTCCTCGGCGCCAGCCAGGCGGCCGTGCGCCGTCGCCGCAGCTTCCCGCAATCCCTCGGCATGGCGCAGCCGCTCCCGCTCCGCGGCCATCTCGGCC
>Ga0190273_10000126_pt1 | contig 40627 bp, 44 predicted proteins | sample Popmic504IS_FD_134513 | JGI IMG/M metagenome (GOLD analysis project Ga0190273, IMG submission 134513) | Populus adjacent soil microbial communities from riparian zone of Shoshone River, Wyoming, USA - 504 IS | ecosystem: Environmental > Terrestrial > Soil > Riparian zone > Trees stand | place... | reverse complement strand
GCCGACGAGGCGCTCCGGCTCGGCCTCGTCAACCGCGTGGCCCCTGCCGCCAGCACCGAGCAGGCCGCCCTCGAACTCGCCGCCGACGCCGCCGCGCACCCGCCCGAGGCGGTCGCCCAGCTGAAGCGGATGCTCCACGAGTGGGACGACGTCGAGGGCCGTTCCAAGCGCGAGGGCGTCGGCCAGGTTGACTGGGCCCGCACCGGCCCCGGCCTGCCCCAGCCGGACTGACCGCTCCCTAGAATCGGTCGCCCGGCCTGGATCTCCCGATCCGGGCGCTTTCCATGCCATGAGCCTTCGCCCGCTGATCGAGATCGCCGCCGAGAACGACCGCGTCCACGCGCTTGCCTCGCGCGTGCGCGCGGCAGCCGACGGCGGCGCGGGGGAGAGCGTCCGCGCCTCGACGATGCTGCGGCCGCTGCTGCTGGCGGCGCTGCTCGAGGACGACCGCGCGCTCGGCGGCCGCCCGGCGCTGCTGGTCGGCGCCGACGACCGCTCGGCCCGCGACCTCGCGGCCGACCTCCGCGCCTACCTCGCTCCGCGCCGGGTGCGTCTCTATCCCTCGCGCGGCACCGGCTACGCCTCCCACGTGACGCCGCCGCCGCACCTGGTCGGGCTGCGGATCGACGCGCTCGACGCCCTCGGCGCCGAAGAGGACGCCGTGGTGGTCGCCTCGGCGCCGGCGCTGGCCGAGGCGGTGCCCGACGCCTCCCTGCGGCCGGCCGGATTCGCGATCGAGGTCGGCGAGGAGATCGACCTCGACACGGTTGCCAGCGACCTCGTGGCGGCCGGCTACGAGCGGGTCGAGCAGGTCGAGGAGCGCGGTCAGTTCGCCGTCCGCGGCGGCATCCTCGACGTCTATCCCGCCACCGAGGAGCGGGCGGTGCGGATCGAGCTCTTCGGCGACGAGGTCGAGTCGATGCGCTGGTTCTCGACCTTCACCCAGCGCTCGCTCGGCGACGCCAAGCGGGTCGAGCTGGCGCCGGCGGCGGAGATGGACGCCGAGCACCGCGAGCTGGCCGAGCTGGCGGCGATGGCGGCAGAGGAGGAGGGAGCGGAGGCGCCCAGCCTCGCTGAGGTGCTGCCGCTGGACCAGTTCCGGGCCCCGCTGGACCTGGTCGGCGACCGCGCCGCCGTCGTCCTCGTCGGCTCTGACGAGATCGAGCCGGCGCTGCGCGACCACTGGGAGGACGCGACGACGGCGATGCACGCCGAGGACGCCAAGCACCTCTACGTCGACGTAGCCGCGCCGCTCGCCGAGCGCGCCGCCCTCTCCCTCACCGGCGCCGGTGAGGACGACGAGGATGCCTTCCGCGCCGTGCGGGCCGAGTCCCCGGCTCGCAGCGTCAAGGAGGCCGAGAGCGAGCTGGAGAAACTGGTCCGCTCCGGCTACCGCACCGTCGTCGCCTTCGACAGCCGCGGCGAGGCCGAGGGGCTCGCTACGGCCTCGACCGCCTCGACGCCCGCCTGCTCGAAGGCGGTCATCTCTCGCCCGAACCCGGCCTCGCCTTCGCCGAGGCGCGCCTGCGCGAGGGCTTCGTCAGCCCCGAGCTGAAACTCGCCGTCTATCCCTTCCGCCGCCTCGTCCACCGCCGCCGCACCGAGGAGCCTGCCCCCGGCGCCGGCCGCGGCCGCCTCGCCTTCAGCGAACTGCGGGTCGGCGACTACGTCGTCCACGAGGACCACGGCGTCGCCCGCTTCGCCGGCTTCGAGACGCGCGAGGTCGGCGGCGTCACCCGCGACTACCTCTACCTCGAATACAAAGGCGAAGACCGCGTCTACGTCCCCACGGACCAGCTCGCGAAGCTGAGTCGCTACGTCGGCGCCGGCGGTGAACCGAGCCTCTCGGCGCTGGGGGGCAAACGCTGGCAGAACATGAAGGCGCGGGCGCGCAAAGCGGCCGGCGCCTTGGCGGGGGAGCTGCTCAACCTTTACGCCGAGCGCCGCGCCCGCAAGGGCCACTCGTTCCCGCCCGACAGCGAATGGCAGATCGCGATGGAGACCGCCTTCCCCTACCGGGAGACCGCCGACCAGATGGAAGCGATCGAGGCGGTGAAGACCGACATGGAGTCGGAGCGGCCGATGGACCGGCTGGTCTGCGGCGACGTCGGCTTCGGCAAGACCGAGGTGGCGCTGCGGGCCGCGGTCAAGGCCGCCTCCGACGGCAAGCAGGTGATGGTTCTGGTGCCGACCACGATCCTTGCCCAGCAGCACTACGGCACCTTCCGCGAGCGGCTCGCCGACCTGCCGTTCCGGGTCGAGGGGGTCTCGCGCCTGCGGCCGCCGGCCGAGGTCAAAGCGATCCTCAAGGACTTCGCTGAGGGGAAGGTCGACGTCCTGATCGGCACCCACCGCCTGCTCTCGCGCGACGTCCGCGCCAAGGAGCTCGGCCTCGTCGTCGTTGACGAGGAGCAGCGCTTTGGCGTCAAGCAGAAGGAGCTGCTGCGGCAGCTGAAACTCAAAGTCGACGTGCTGTCGCTCTCGGCGACGCCGATTCCCCGCACCCTGCAGATGAGCCTGGCCGGGTTGCGCGACATCTCCGTGATCGAGACGCCGCCGGAGGGGCGCCGCCCAGTCCGCACCTACGTGGGCCCCTATGACGAGGACCTCGTCCGCAAGGCCGTCGGGCGGGAGCTCGAGCGCAAGGGCCAGGCCTTCGTCCTGCACAACCGGATCGACTCGCTGCCGGAAACGACCGAGCGGCTTCGCGCTCTCGTCCCCGGGGCGCGCTGCCTCGAAGCGCACGGCCAGATGGACGAGCACCAGCTCGAGGAGACGATGCTCGCATTTCTGCGCGGCGAGGCGGACGTGCTGGTGACGACGACGATCATTGAGTCCGGGCTCGACATACCAACCGCGAACACGCTGATCGTCGAGCGCGCCGACCAACTCGGGCTCTCGCAGGCCTACCAGATCCGCGGCCGGGTCGGGCGATCTCGCGAGCGCGCCTTCGCCTACCTGCTCTATCCGTCAGCGGAGGCGCTGACCGAGGAGGCGGCGGCGCGGCTCTCGACCCTGGCCGACCACACCGAGCTCGGCTCCGGCTTCCGGATCGCGATGCGGGACCTCGACATCCGCGGCGCCGGGAACCTGCTCGGTGACGAGCAGTCAGGGCACGTCGCCGCCGTCGGGTTCGAGCTCTACTGCCAGATGATCGACGAAGCCGTGGCCGAGACCGCCGCAGCCGGGGACGAGGAGGAGCGCGAGGAGACGCCGGAGCCAGTCCGGCTCGACGTCCCGGTCGACGCCTACCTACCCGCCGCCTACGTGCCTTTCGAGGCGGCGAAGATCGACGTCCACCGCCGCATCGTTGCCGCGCGCGAGCCGGGCCATCTGCGGGCGATCCGCGACGAGCTCGACGATCGCTTCGGACCCTTGCCGCCGCAGGCGGAGAACCTGCTGAAACTGCAGCAGGCGCGCATTCAGCTGGGTCTGGCAGGGGCGCGCAGCGTCGAGTTCCGCGGCGGCCGCCTCAGCGTCACCGGGGTTGAGCTCGACTCCGAAGCAGCCGGTGTCCTGGCCGAGCAGGTGGAGGGAGCCCTGTACGAATGGCGCGAGCAGACCGCCGCCCTGCGGGTGGGCGGGGACCCCGAGGAAAGGCTCGCGGCGGTCCTCTCCCTGGCCGAGGGATTGCGCGAGGCGCGCCGGGCGGCCGAGCCCGCCGCGGCCTAGAAGCCCCTACGCGAAGCAATTTGACTATGCTGCCGCCTGCGTGGGAGCGAAAGGTGGGAAGAGACGAACCTCTGAGCGCGACCGGTCGGCCGGCCGTCAGCGCCTTGGGCTGATCATTTTCGGAGCCCTCTTCGTCCTTCTCTTCGTCGGCTTCGCGGTTGCGCAGGGGATCAGCTCCCCCAGCGTCCCTTCCGGCGACGTCGCCACCGTCCAGGACGCCCCCGACGAAATCTCCGATGTCAGCCAGGAGGATTTCGACCGCGCGATCGCCCAGCAGGCGGCGCAGGCGAAACTGAAAAAAGCGCCCGAGCCCGGCAGCAAAAAATTCGAAGAACTGAAAGAAGCGGCCCTGGGCGAACTCCTGGACCAGATCTGGATCAAGGGCGAGGCCGAAGAGCTCGGGGTCAAAGTCACCCCCAAACAGGTCGAGGACGAACTCGCTCAGATCAAAAAACAGAACTTCCCCGGCAAAGGCGCCTACGAGAAATTCCTCAAAGAATCGAAGTTCACCCCGGAGGACGTGACCGCCCGGGTCGAACTGCAGGTGCTGAGCACGGCGATTCAGGAACAGGTGAACAGCGAAGCGCCGGCGCCTTCGCAGGCTGAGATCGAGGATTACTACGAGGCCGAAAAGGAAGCGCAGTTCACCGAAAAAGAGAGCCGCGACATCCGCCTCGTCATCAACAAAGACAAAGGCAAAGTCGAAGCGGCGAAGGCGGAGCTGGAGAAAGACAGCTCCCCGGGCAGCTGGAAAGCGGTCGCGAAGAAATACTCCAGCGACCCGACCAGCAAAGCCAAAGGCGGGCTGCAGGCGGGGATCACCGAAGAACTCCTTAAAGGGCCGCTGAAAGAGGCGATCTTCGGCGGTGCCACGGGCGAGCTCACCGGCCCGGTCAAATTCGAAACGAACTGGCTCCTCGTCGAAGTGGTGAAACTGAACCCGGAGAAAGTCAAATCGCTGGGTGAAGTCAAAGCCCAGATCGAAGGAACCCTGAAACAGGAACAGTCTCAGGAATTCTTCGGCGAATTTGTCAGCGACTACCAGGCGAAGTGGAGCTCGCGCACCTACTGCGCTGACGACTACCTGATCGAACGCTGCGCCAACTTCAAGAGCTCCGGTCGTCCGGCCAACGCCTCGCCGGCCTGTTATGAAGCCGATCCCAAAACCCCGGCCAAAGAATGCCCGGCGATCGTGACCCCGGTGTCGCCGGCGTTGCCAGGCAGCGTCACCGAGCAGAAACCGAAAGGGGAACCGCTGCCGCAGCGGCCGATCCCCGAAAGCTCGGGCAAAGAAGGCGAAGCCGGAGCCGAAGCCCCCGTGCCCGGCGCCGCGCCTGAAGGCGCTCCCGAAGAAGCCGCCCCCGAAGGCGAATAGAGGGCCAGGCCCTCGACGCCGCTTCCCGCCGGAGACGGTGAATAGACTGGCGCGCCCGTGAGCACGATCTCCTCCATCCACGCGCGCCAGATCCTCGATTCCCGCGGCAACCCCACCGTGGAGGTGGAAGTCGCTCTCGAGTCGGGGGCGCGCGGGCTGGCGGCTGTCCCTTCCGGCGCCTCAACCGGGGAGTTCGAGGCGGTGGAGCTGCGCGACGGGGGAGAGGCCTGGGCCGGCAAGGGGGTCGGCCGGGCGGTCGCCAACGTCAACGACGAGATCGCCAAGGCGCTGGTCGGGGCCCGGGCGGCAGAGCAGGGCGCGCTCGACCGCACGATGATCGAGCTCGACGGGACCCCGAACAAGGGCCGTCTCGGTGCCAATGCGCTGCTGGGCGTCTCCCTGGCCGCAGCCAAGGCCGCGGCTGCCGATTCGCAGCAGCCGCTCTACCGCTACCTCGCCGAGCTCTACGGAGGCGGGGAGCCGTGCGTGCTGCCGGTGCCGATGATGAACGTCCTCAACGGCGGCGCCCATGCCGACAACTCGGTCGACTTCCAGGAGTTCATGATCGTCCCCGCCGGGGCGGGGACGTTCTCGGAGTGCATGCGGATCGGGGCCGAGGTCTTCCATGCCTTGAAGAAGTCGCTGCATTCGCAGGGCCTCTCGACCGCCGGTGGCGACGAGGGTGGCTTCGCCCCCAATCTCGACTCGAACGAGGCGGCCCTGCAGGCGGTTCTGGCCGGGGTCGAGGCCGCCGGCTACGAGGCCGGCAAGGACGTCTTCATCGCCCTCGACCCGGCCACCAGTGAGGTCTTCGAGGGTGGCTCGTACGACCTAGAGCACGAGGGCCGCACCCTCTCTTCAGAGGAGATGGCGGCCTACTGGCAGGACGCCTGCTCGCGTTATCCCATCGTCTCGATCGAGGATGGGATGGACGAGGAGGACTGGGACGGCTGGAAGCTGCTCACCGAGCGCCTCGGTGAGCGGGTGCAGCTGGTCGGCGACGACCTCTTCGTCACCAATCCAGAGCGGCTGCGGCGCGGCATCGATCTCGGCGTCGGCAACTCGATCCTCGTCAAGGTGAACCAGATCGGGACCCTGAGCGAGACGCTAGAGGCGATCCGGATGGCTCGCGAGGCTGGCTACACCGCGGTCATCTCCCATCGCTCGGGAGAGACCGAGGACACCACCATCGCCGACCTTGCGGTTGCGACGGGGGCCGGCCAGATCAAGACCGGCGCACCCTCGCGCTCAGATCGCGTCGCCAAGTACAACCGCCTCCTGCGGATCGAGGAGGAACTGGGCGATGCCGCGCAGTTCCCGGGCTTGAACGCGTTCGTCCAGCGCCGCTCTTAATGCAGGAAAGCGGGGCCCGGTCGCGTACCTCCGGGTATGGCAGCCAGCGCTCACGCCGCCCGGCGGGCCACGCCTCGCAGGCGCCCGGCCGCGCGCAAGCCGCGACCAGCGGCTCGCAGCGGGCCGAGCCGGGTCCAATGGGACAAGGTCGGGCGCGTTGCCTTGACCCTCGTCCTCGCCGCCGTCCTCTACTCCTACCTGAATCCGACGGTCGACTTCTTCAAGACCTACACGGGCACGACCGCCGCCAAAGCCAAGCGCCAGCAGCTGCTGCGGGAAAACCGTCAGCTGCACAACCGCATCCAGTCCTCCAACGACCCTCTGGTGATCGAGCGCGAAGCCCGCGCCCAGGGCATGGTCGCCGAAGGCGAGACCCCCACCGTGATCAGCGGCCGCCTCGGCGGCTGACACCCTCCCCGGGAGCCCTCCGTGGTTAGCCTCGGCTCCTATCTGCTGGGGGCCCTCCAGCTGACGCTGGTCCTCGCTCCGATCTGCTTCAGCGCTTTCAGGCTGCGGCAAAGGCTGCTGCCGGCCTGGAGCGGCGCTTCTGCCCGCTTGGTCGAGTCCATCGTCGCCGTCGCGCTGATTATCTGGATCTCCGAGCTGCTGGGAGCTGTTGGCTTGTTCTACGCGGGAGCTCTGATCGCGGCGGCGCTTCTTGTTGCAGGGACCATGGTGCTCTGGCCGGCGGGTCCTGCCGCCGCAGGGGACCCACCGCCCCCTGCAACTGCGCAGGGGGCGGTCCCCCCTACGACGTCACCCACCGGAGAAGGGTTTTGGCCGCTTCTTGTGATGGTCGCGGTGATCGCTGCCACGGTGTTCACCTGGGCCGTCACGGCGAAGCACGCACTCGATCGAGGGATCTTCAACTTCGATTCGCTTTGGTACCACCTGCCGTTTGCGGTGGACATGGTGCAGACGCACTCCGTGGTGGGGATGCACCACACCGACACGGTTTTCACCAACTGGTTTTACCCGCAGAACTCTGAGTTGCTGCACGCAGTGGGGATCCTGCTGACGGGCAGGGACACGCCGAGTTTGTTCTTGAACTTCGGTTGGCTGGCGATGGCGTTTCTGGCTGCTTATTGCGTGGGGCGGCCCTACGGGCGTGGGGCAGTAACGGCGGTAGCTGCGGCGATTCTGTTGGCCTGTCACACCCTGGTCGTGCGCGACCCGGGGGCCGCGAAGAACGACCTCGCCTCAGCCGCGCTCATCCTTGCCTCCATCGCGATCCTGGTCGAGGCCTGGGCGCATCGTCGCGAGAGCTGGGAGAAGTGGGCGCTTGCGGCTGCCGGGCTCGCCGCGGGACTCGCGGCCGGGACCAGGGTCACGGCGCTGGCTATGGCGGCGGCTCTGACGATGGCTGTGGTGGTGCTGGCCCCTCAGGGGAGACGGGTGGCGGCGTTCAGGTGGTGGACTCTGCCGGCTTTGGCGGGTGGGGGCTTTTGGTACCTGCGCAACCTCGTCGTCGCCGGCAACCCGATTCCCGAGGTGGAGAAGCTGGGGCCGATCTCGCTGCCGCATCCGGAGCGGCTGCAGGAGGGTAGGCCGGACTTCAGCATCGCCCACTACGCGACCGACACCGGCGTCTGGCGCGAGTACTTCGGGCCCGGGTTGCACGAGGCCTTCGGCGCCCTCTGGCCGCTGGTCGTCTTCGGGGCCGCAGCTGCTGCGCTGCTGGCGCTTCTGCGGGGACGCGACAGGGTTCTCCGCTGGATCGGCGCGGTCGCGCTGTTCGGCCTCCTCGCCTATCTCTTCACTCCACTCAGCGCCGCCGGCGCGGAGGGGGAACCGGTCGGCTTCGGGATCAACATCCGCTATGTGATCCCGGCGGTGCTGGCCGGAATCGTCCTGCTGCCGCTGGACCGCTGGTTCGACGGCAGACGCGCGCAGTGGGGGTTGATGGGGGTGCTGGTTCTCGTGTTCCTGGTCACCAACAGGCCCGATGACGCCCTCCACGATCACGCCCGCATCTTTGCGTTGCTCTTCGTGCTCCTGGTGGTTGGCGTGCCGGCGCTGCTGTTGTACGTCCGCTCGCGCGGAGCCGGCATCGCTGCGATCGCTGCCGGCGTCGCGGTGCTGGCGATCGCCCTAGTCGCGCTCGGTTACCCGCTGCAGCGCCATTACCTCGAGAACCGCTTCGCCAACACCGGCTCGAAGGAAGAGCGGATCCCGGGGATGGACCTCGACAGCGCCTACCGCTGGGCCCGCGACGTCGACCACTCGCGCATCGGCCTCGTCGGCACGACCGCCGGCTTTGCCGGCTACGGCTTCGACGGCACCGACCTCACCAACCGTGTCACCTACCTCGGCCAGGAGGGACCGCACGGCGCCTTCAATGCCATCCCCAGTTGCGCTGCCTTCCGGGCCGCCGTGAATGACGCCCAGCTGGACTACCTCGTCACCGCCCCCTTCCTCAACTTCCTCCACCCCGGCGACCCGATCGACTCCCCGGAGGCGCGCTGGCTGCGAGGTGAGCCCGCCGTGCGTCCGCTCCAGCGCGAGGGGGCCGTCACGGTTTGGGAGGTGCGCGGTCCCCTCGACCCGACTGCATGCGGACCTGCCAACGCGCCCCTGCATGACGTCCCGCAGACGCCAGGGACCTAGTCCTGGCGATGATCTGATTGCCGGCGGAGCGAGCGGGGTAACCTCGGCCAATGGCGTACCCGCTCGACAACGCCTTGTTCCAGTGGGAGGAGGGGCAGCGGGCCCTGCAGGCGATCGACGACCCGCGCCGGCGCCGGATGGCGGACCGCGTGGTCGAGGCGATCCGCGACGAGTTGCGGCGCCGCATCGGCCCGACCTTCAGCGCCGAGGAACTGGCCGAGCTCTACAGCCAGGGCACCGATTGGTGCCAGCAGGTGGCGATCGACGTCGCCCCGGCAATCGAGGACGAGGCGCAGGCGCTCGGCGACGCCGCCTTCTGGCTCTATCTCCGCGGCGCTACGGACTTCGCCGGCGGCCGGAAGCTCGAGGTCTAGCTACTCGTCCGAGTCGTCGGACTCGGAATCGCCGCCGTTGCCGTTTTCCTCGGCGCCGGCGCGGCGGATGACGATCTGGTCGGCCTCGATGCGGACGGTGACCTCGCGGTTGCCCGCCCAGTGCTCTTTGTAGACCGGGTTGTCCTTGACGGAGGCGTCGAGCCAGAGGCCGTAGCCGTCGTTCTCGCCGTGGTCGAAGCTGGCCTCGAGCTCTTTGCGACGACTGCGCCCACCGCGGCGGCCGCGACGACGGCGACGGCGACGACCGGCGCCTGCTCCTTCGGCGCCGCCCTCGGAGCGCTCCTCGCGCTCCTCGTCCTCGTCGCGCTCCTCCTCGTCGGGCTCGGCCTCTTCGGCTTCGGTCGCGGCCTCGATCTCGGCTTCGATCTCGTCGCGGAGGTCGACGTCGTTGGAGGCGGCGTTCTCGGCGTCGGCCGAGAGGTCGTACTGCTTGCGGAAGTCGCGCAGCTCCTGAGCGCTGATCTCCAGCTGGTGGGCGATCCAGGCATCCGTGCGGCCCTGTTGGACCCAGGCGCGGATCTGGTTCAGCTGCGGCTTCAGTGAGCGACGAGCCATCGGCGCGCGAGTCTATTGAAGGAGGGCATTCGGCTGCGGAGAGGGTAAGGCGCTACGCCATCAGGAAGGAGAGCGCCTCGAACATCGCCATCATCACGACGATCACGGTGGCGGTCAGGCAGACGGCGAGGACGCTGAAGCGGACCTTGCCCTCCTGCTCGACACGGTTGATTTTGCGCGCCCGCGAGCGGTTGGCCGCACGGCGACGCAGCTGCTCGCGCCGGCGGCGCTCGAGGTAGGTCTCCTGCTCGAAGGCCGTCTCGAACTGGGAGATGCTCTGTCGCATTCTCATAAGAAGAAAAGCCCCGCCAGGCATTGGGGTGCCCGGGGACAGCGGGGACCGTAGCAAAAGATCTTGCACGGCTCATGATCCGCTCACACTTCAGCAGGCTCCCCAGAGTCCCCTTCCCGAGCGCGCAGCCGCTATCTCAAGCCGTTTCAGCCGCCCGGCGAAGCGGTCATTCGGCGGGATCGTCAGGGTCCGCGCCAGTCCCCGCCGCACCAGTTCGGCGTTGACGAAGCGATCCTCCAGGTAGACGTAGGCGAGCAGTCTGCCGTAGACGTCCCGTCGCTCCTCGTCGAAGACGAGGCGGACCCGTTGCCGCTCGACAAGGCGGTGGTTGAAGTCGGAGGCCTGGGGGCCGAAGCACTCAACCGGCTCTTCCGGCTTCACCGTCTCCGGCGTGTCGATGCCGATGTAGCGGACGTCCTCCTCCTCACCGTCCAGCTGCACCTCGACGGTGTCGCCGTCAACCACCCGCGTCACGTAGGTCGAGACACTGCGCGGCGAGTCGCCTCCAAACGCGTCCCACGACTCCCACGGGCGCAGCAGCACGACGATGGCGAGGAGGAGCAACAGGGCGCTGCTCCTCCCGCCGGCCAACCTCATGCGAAAGAGCGCCGCCTTACGGCGTGCGTCGTACGTTGGAAAGCAGCGTCTCTTTGATCTGCTCGATGATCGAGAGCGCCTCGTTCCACTCGCGCTGCCAGACGTTGCGGCCGAAGATGACCCCGGAGCCGCCCGCCTGCATCACGTCGCGGGTGTTGGTGACGACCGTCTCGTCGTCGGTCTTCGAGCCGCCGGAGAGGACGACCAGCGCCCTCCCGGCCGATTCGACGCACTGGCGGATCGCCTCGGTCTGGTCGACTTCCATCTCGTTGTAGGGCGCCGGAGCGTCCTTGTCCTTGCCGGGGTCTGCCTTCGGCATGTTGAGCTTGACCACGTCGGCGCCCATCTCCATCGCCATCCGGGCCGCGTAGTCGATCGCGTAGAAGCTGTTCTGGCCGCCCTTGGCCTCGATCGCTTCGCCGCGCGGGTAGGACCAGACGACCAGCGGCATCCCGAAGCGGTCGCATTCCTCGCGGACGCGGCGCAGCTGGGCGAGGTCCTCGTCCTGGCGGGGCGAGCCGACGTAGAGCGTGTAGCCGATCGCGTCGGCGCCGAGCCGGACGCCGTCCTCGACGCTGGCGTTGCAGCTCGAGAAGGCCTTGGAGGAGGAGGGGACGTCGGTCTTGCCGTTGACCTTGAGGATCAGCGGGACCCGGCCGGCGTAGTCGGGGTAGTACTTCTCGGCCATGCCGATCTGGCAGGCCAGAGCCGAATAACCAGCCTCGGCGGCAAGCCGGAACTGGTAATCGGGGTCCTTGGAGGCGGGGTTGGGGAAGAAGTCACGCGGGCCATGCTCGATGCCCTGGTCGATCGGCAGCAGCATCAGGGTTCCGTTGCCGGGGCCGAACTCGAACAGAAGCCGGTGCAGGCGAGCGCGTTTGCCCGGCGGCAGGACCTCCAGCAGGGATTTCTGCTCGGTCAGACTCTTCAACTCCACAGTGATTGCCTCCTCGAAGATGGTTGTGGGGGGAGTATGCCACCGCCCGGGTATCCTCGGAACATGAGCGAGACTGAGCTCAGCGTCATCTGCAAGAACTGCGGCAGCGAGGTCAGTCCCTACGTAACCGAGTGCCCGTACTGCGGGGCGCGGCTGCGCAAGCGGGCACCCAAGCTGGAGCGGCGCGGCGACGCGCTGGAGGCGCAGCAGCCGCGGCGGCGCCGGGTTCGCCGCCCGGGGCGGCCCAGCTTCGCGGTCTCCACCGACCGTCCCTACGCGACGATCGCGGTGATCCTCGCCTCCGCGGCCCTGCTGCTGCTCCAGAAGGCGAGCGGGGGCGCGCTGGATACCTACGGCGGCCTCATCGTCCCCTTCGACGACGACTGGTGGCGGGTGCTGACGGCGCCCTTCGCCTACGTCGATGTCGGCTACCTCTTCGTCGTCGCCGTCGGGTTGGCGATCTTCGGGACCGGCATCGAGCGGCGACTCGGGACCGTCCCGACGGCGATCCTGCTGGTCGCCTGCGGGGCGCTGGGGGTGCTGGCGGCGAGTCTCGTCGCCGACGCCCGCGGCGACCTCACGGTGATCGCCGGCGGCAACGGCATGGCCCTTGGCGCGGTCGCCGCCTGGTTCGTGATCCGCCGGGCCGAAGTGCGGGGGGAGATCGGCGATGACTACGACTGGATCGGCGTCGCCGTCGCGGCGGCGGTCCTGATTGCCCTGCCGCTCTTCGCCCCCACCGCGGACTTCTTCGCCGGGATCGCCGGCGGCGCGGTCGGTGCCCTCGCCGGCGTCGCCGCCACCGCCTTCCGCCCCTCCGAATAGCCGCGTCTCGCGAACTGCATCAAATTCCGTCCCTCCTGGGTGGGGAATTTGATGCAGTTCGACTTGGGGCTAGGCTCTTGCCGTGGCCGAGCCTGACGAGAGCGAGCTGGAAGCGGCGATCGAGCGGCTGCTCGCCCCGGAGCGTTTTTCCGAGGCGGAGCGGATCGTCGCCCGGGCGGCGCCGCAGCTGCAGCGGGTTCTTGCCGCGGCGCTCGCCGAGGGCGGCTGGTTCGGCGAGCCGCACGAAGCCGAGACGCTGAAGGCGGCGACGGTGCCCGACCCCGATGAGCGCCTCGCGGCGGTTCGCGGCCTGCTCGCCGAGGAGGCGAGGATGGGGATGATGGTTGGCGTCGCCGTCGGCTGGGCACTGAAAGAAGAGCTGGGCAGGACCGAGAGAGACAACACCGCGGATCCGAGAGGAGAGAGCTGATGGAGATCAAGTACCACGGGCATTCCTGCTTCGAGCTGAGCGAGGGGGAGACGACCGTCCTCGTCGACCCGTTCCTCAAGCCCAACAACCCGGCCGCGGTGGCCACCGCCGAGGAGGTCGAGCCCACTCACATCGCCATCACCCACGGCCACGCCGACCACATGGCGGACGCTGTGCCGGTCGCGAAGCGGACCGGCGCCCATTGCGTGACGATCGTCGAGCTGGCGGAATGGCTGAAAAGCCGGGGGATCGAGAACCTCAGCGACCCCAACCTGGGCGGGACCGTCACGTTCGACTGGGGCTGGATCAAGCTCGTCCCCGCCTGGCACACCAGCACCCTTCCCGGCCATGAAGAGGCGCTGTTCAGCGCCGAGCACGGGACCGCGATCGGGACCGCGACGGGCCTGCTGATCAACATCGGCGGCAAGACCGTCTACCACGCCGGCGACACCTGCCTCTTCAGCGACATGAAGCTGATCGCCGAACGGAACCCGATCGACATCGCTCTGCTGCCGATTGGGGGTCACTACACGATGGACCGCCACGACGGCGTGGTCGCCTGCCAGTTCGTCGGCGCCGGGACGGTGATCCCGATCCACTTCAACACCTTCCCCGCGATCGAGATCGACGTCGACGCCTTCAAGTCCGAGGTCGAGTCCCAGACCTCCTCCCAGGTGGTTGTTCTGGAGCCGGGGCAGACGCACTCCGCCTGAGGCACCGAAAAACTGGCCAGCTGGCCAGGGCGTTGCTAGGCTCGACAGGTGGCTACGCAGTCGCGCACCGAGCGCTCCGATTTCCAGGCGACGGCAGACCCGGCGCTGAACGAGGCCGCCGACCGCACCGCTGACATCAAGCTGCTCACCTACGCCGAGCTCTACGACCTCTGGGAGCGGCAGCAGTGGCAGACGCAGGAGCTCGACTTCAGCCGCGACCGCGAGGATTGGCACGAGCGGATCAGCCCCGAGGAGCGCTTCCAGCGGATGTATGGGCTCAGCTCGTTCTTCATCGGCGAGCAGAAGGTGGCCGAGGAGCTGGGGCCGATCATGCGCGCGGTGCCCACCGAGGACCAGAAAATCTTCCTCTGCACCCAGATCGCCGACGAGGCCCGCCACGTCCGCTTCTTCGAGCGCTTCTACCGCGAGGTCGGGGTGCTGGAGTCAGACGAGCTGAGCGCGATGCTGAGCGAGACCTCGACCCACCTCAACGACAAGTTCGGCGCCCTCTTCGACGGGATGCTGAAGGAGCGCACCGACCGCCTCTCGGCCGAGCCGGAGGACACCGAGGCCCTGGTCGAGGCGGTGACGCTCTACCACATGGTGATCGAGGGGATGCTGGCCCTCACGGGGCAGCACTTCATCATGGACTTCAACGAACGCGAAGGCACGCTTCCCGCCTTCGTCGAGGGCTTCTCCAACGTTGCCCGCGACGAGCACCGCCACGTCGCCTTCGGCTCGGTATTTCTGCGCGAAAAGGCGCACGAGGACGAGCGCTACAAGCAGGCGATCCAGCGCACGCTGGAGCAGGCGCTACCGCTCGCCGACGGGGTGCTGCAGCCGCCCTGGGCAGAGAACGCCGGCGAGGACTTCGAGCTGTTCGGCTACTCGCTGGAGGAGACCCGTCAGTTCGCCGGCACTTGCCTGATGCGCCGGCTCAAAGTCATAGGCCTTCGGTAACGGGCGGAACTTCCACCGGCGGGGCCGGCGGGACTTCGACTTCGACCACCGGCGGCGTCGGTTCCGGCGCGCTTTCCGGTTCTGGGGCCGGAGCCGGTTCGCTGGGCGGCGGCGTGGTGGTCACCGGCGCCGTGGTGGGAGCGGTGGTCACGACGACGGTGCCGGTGCCCCCGTGGGCCCCCGGGACCTCTTCGGAAGGTTTGGCGGTGTTGATCGCTTCGGCTTTCGGATCGCCGATCGCGATTTCGCCTTCGGCTGCGGACTGATCGGCAGCTTCCCCGTCCTCGGTGGCGGTCGGAGTCGGCTCAGGGGCGGGGACGGGCTCGCTGGCGGCCGGTTCAGGTGCCGGCACCGGGGTCGCCTCGACCACCGGCTCCTGCTCAGTCGGCGCGACGACCGTGGTCGCGGCTTTGGCGATGGCCGGAGCGGGGGCGGCCTGCTCGTAGTTGCTGGAGACGGCGGCGGGCGGCGGAGTGGCGGGAGTCGTGTTGGTCGTCTGCTTGACCTCGACCGCGCCGGCGGTCAGCAAGGCGGCGGTGACGACCCCGGCGACCGCCTTGGTCCCGACCGCGCCGCCGATCGCCCCGATTCCGCCTGCCGCGGAGCCGCCGCCGAACGCGGCAACGCCACCGCCGACGGCGCCCGCGCCGACACCGGCGCTCGCGGCGCCGGCTCCAGCCGCGCCCGCGCCGGCACCGCCGGTGCCGAGGCCGAGCTTGGAGAGGATGAAGGCTTTGAGGGCGAGCAGCGGGCCGACCGGCGAGAGCGCCGCCAGCGCCTTATTGGTCGAGCGGATCTGGGAGCGGAAGTCGGCGCATTCCTCGCACTCGCGAACGTGGCGACGGACCGGCGCCGAGACCTTGCGCAGCCCCTCGGCGGCTTCGGAGAGCTCAATGTGGACCTCGCCGCAGGTCAGCAGCCTGGCCTGGCTTGCCTCGGTGAGGGAGATTCGGGCCCGCACCAGCAGCGACTTGACCGAGGGGACGGTGGTGTCCATCGCGGCGGCGATTTCCTCGTAGGAGAGGGCGTCCATCTCGCGCAGCAGCAGAGCGGCGCGCTGGGTCTCGGGAAGCTTGTTGACGTCGCTGAGGATCTGGCGGAACTCCTCGCGGTTGTGGACGCGCTCGGCGGTCGAGGCCGCCTCGACCTCCGGCACCATGTCCATCGATTCCTGCGCGTCGGCCTTCGGCTTGCGCAGGTAGTTGAGGCAGCGGTTGCGGGCGATCCGGTAGAGCCAGGGGCGCAGGTTGATCTCGCGCTCATCGGCGAGCATCGCCCGGTAGGCGTTGACGAAGACCTCCTGCAGGACGTCTTCGGCGTCCTCGGTCGAGCTCAGCATCTGCCGGCAGAAGCCGAGCAGGCGGCCCTGGTAGCGGTCGACGATCGTCTCGAACGCGCCCGGGTTGCCGGCGCGAGCCATCGCGATCAGCTTCTCGTCCCCCTGCAGCTTCAGCAGCGGTGAACGGCGGGCGAGGAGCCCGCGGCGACTGGCATGAGTTAGAGCTGAAGCCTCCATAAGATCTCTCCCCTAGAAGGACCGGTTCTAGGTCTAAGGACACCGTAACAGCGGCCGAGTTGCGCGCCTAGAACATTTATTGCCGTTTTAGGCGCCGGAAAACCTGCAGGAGCAGGGGAAACCCGATTTGCGGTAGGGGCGGGGTAATGCCCGGGGCGGGACTCGAACCCGCAAGCCCCCAAGGGGGCGGCGGCTTTTAAGGCCGCTGCTTTTGCCAGTTTCGCCACCCGGGCTAGGCGATGGTAACCCGATGTGGCTGCCCAGCCAATAGGCTGCGGCCATGGCCGAGCACGGAGGAAAGCTTGTCGCCAAGGCCCTGAAGTCGCGCGGGGTCGAGCACCTCTTCACGCTCTCGGGCGGGCATCTCTTCTCGATCTACGACGGCTGCAAGGCCGAGGGGATCGAGCTGATCGACGTGCGCCACGAGCAGACGGCTGCCTTCGCCGCGGAGGGGATCGCCAAGGCGACCCGGCGGGTCGGGGTGGCGGCGCTCACCGCAGGCCCCGGCGTCACCAACGGGATGAGCGCGATCGCCGGCGCCCAGGCCAACTACTCGCCGATCTGCGTGCTCGGTGGGCGCGCCCCCGAGATGCGCTGGGGCTCGGGCTCGCTGCAGGAGATCGACCACCTGCCGTTCGTTTCGCCGCTGGTCAAGTCGGCGGAGACGGTGAAGGACCCCGGCCGGATCGCGCCGGTTACGGCGGCGGCGCTCGACCGCGCCGCTGAGGCGCCGAGCGGCCCGACCTTCGTCGACTATCCGCTCGACGTCGTCTTCACCGAGGCGGAGCTGGAGCTGCTGCCGGTGCCCGAGGCCGGCGAGGCGCAGCCGGCCGCCGGGGTCGAGGAGGCCGCGGCGCTGCTGGCGGCGGCGGAGCGACCGGCGATCATGGCCGGCACCGGCCTCTATTGGGGCCACGGCGAGGGCGAGCTGCGGGCGCTGGCGGAGGCGATCGGGATCCCGGTCTTCCTCAACGGGCTCGGCCGCGGCTGCCTGCCCGCCGACCACGAGCTCGCCTTCAGCCGCACCCGCGGCACCGCTCTCAAGGGCGCCGACGTGGCGCTCGTCGTCGGCGTGCCGATGGACTTCCGGCTCGGCTTCGGCGGCAGCTTCGGCGAGGAGACGAAGATCATCCGCCTCGACGTCGCGCCGAACGCGCTTGCGGCCAACCGCGCGCCCGACGTCGACCTGGTCGGCGACGTGCGGGCGACGCTGGCGGCGTTGCGCGAGGCTGCGGCAGGCGGCGACCGGCGGACCGGCGCCTGGCTCGAGCAGCTGCGGGGCGCGGAGGAGGAGAAGCGGGCGGCCGAGCGGGCCGAGCTCGACGACGAGCGCTCGCCGTTGCATCCGGTGCGGGTCTACCGCGAGCTGAACGAAGTGCTCGATCGCGACGCGGTCGTCATCGGCGACGGGGGCGACTTCGTCTCCTACGCGGGCCGCTTCATCGATACCTACGAGCCGGGGTGCTGGATGGACCCGGGTCCTTTCGGCTGCCTCGGTGCCGGGCCGGGACAGGCGATCGGCGCCAAGGTCGCCCATCCCGACCGCCAGGTCTGCCTGCTGCTCGGCGACGGTGCCTTCGGCTTCGCCGGGATGGAGTTCGACACGATGGCCCGGCACGGTCTCGGCGTCGTCGGGGTGATGGGCAACAACGGCATCTGGGCGCTTGAGCACCACCCGATGAAGTTCCTCTACGGCTACTCGGTCGCCGCCGAGCTGCAGCCGGAGACCCGCTACGACCAGCTGGTCGAATCGCTCGGCTGTGACGGGATCCTGGTTCGCGAGCCGGGAGAGCTGAAGCCGGCGCTCGAGCGCGCCTTCGCCTCGGGCCGGCCGACCCTCGTCAACATCCTCACCGATCCTGAGGTCGCCTACCCCCGCAAGGCGAACCTCGCCTAGAGCTCTCCGAGGAACGCGCCGCCAAAAAGAATCGGCCGTCATCGCTGACGGCCGATTCGTCGGCCCCTCAGGACGGGCAGGGGTACGTCTTCAGGGACCTTTATTTGGTGGGCCCAGACGGCGGGAGGCGCCATGATGCGGCAAGTCGCCCAAGCCCTATATACGGGGTGCAGGTGAGAAAAACCCCACCTCTTCCCCGGTCTTTCGAGTATGTACCCGCGCGTCCCCTGGTTCTACTCAGCGGAGTACGGCCTTCGTCAAAAGTCGGTAGCTACCGGTACCGACTTCTAGGGCTTTGGTATGGCTAGTAACCCTTTTGTCCGAACAGGATGAAACGGCCTGTCCAGCTAGTACTTCAAGGGGTTTTGACGACTGGCGGAAATTGCAGTGCCGTAGAGGATGTCGTGCTCGGAGACCGCGATCTCCTCGAGCTCGAAGGCGCGCATCACCTCGACGAGGATGACGACGCCGGCGACGATCGTCGGCGCCCGGTCGGGGTGGAGGCCGGGGATCTCGATCCGCTCGGCCAGGGGGGCGGAGGCGAGCTGGGAGAGCATCCGCTGGATCGAGGGGAGGGCGAGGACGTGGCCGTGGACGCGGGAGGGGTCATAGGGCTCCAGCCCGATCTCGACCGCGGCGAGCGAGGTGGGGGTGCCGGCGACGGCAATCCCCTGGGTGGCATGGACACCGGCCCCGACCGAGCTCTCGATCAGGCCGCGGACGTCGGTCGCCAGCGCTTCGAGCTCGCCGGCGGTGGGGGGGTCGCTGGAGATGTGGCGCTCGCTGTGGCGGACGACCCCGGCCTGCAAGGAGTCGTGGAAGGAGACATCGGAGCCCTGGCCCACCACCAGCTCAGTCGAGCCGCCGCCGATGTCGACCACCAGGGTCGGCTCATCCGGGGGCGCCTCGGACGTGGCGCCCAGGTAGGTGGAGCGCGCCTCCTCCTCGCCGTCGAGCACGCGGGCCGAGAGCGCGAACCGCTCCCGCAGCTCCGCCACGAAGGCGCTGCCGTTGTCGGCGTCGCGGACGGCGCTGGTCGCGATCGCGTCGACCGTCTCGGCTTCGAGCTCCTCGACGATCCCGACGTAGCTGCCGATCGCGCCGCAGACGTCCTCGATCGCCTCGCTGGCGAGGTGGCCCGACAGATCGACCCCGCGCCCCAGCCGCGTCACCGTGCTCCGTCGCTCCAGCGGCGAGACCTTCCCGTCCTCGACGTCCGCCACCAGCAACCGCGTCGAGTTCGTCCCGACGTCGATCACCGCGACCCTCTTGGTCCCCTCAGGCATCCGGCCACTCTAGAGCCCCCGCGCCCGCGAAGACCCCTGCGCAATCCTGCCCCCGACGAGCGCAAACGCACCCCTCGACCCCCACCGCCTTGCTACCATCACCAGTCCGCCGCGGGGTGGAGCAGCCAGGTAGCTCGTCGGGCTCATAACCCGAAGGTCGCAGGTTCGAATCCTGCCCCCGCTATAGCCGTGTGGAGCAACAGCTTCCGCTTGATGGTGCTCTTCGCCCCAGCTATCCCATCCGCCTTGTAAACTGCTCGCGTGCTCTTCAGAGGTGATCAGGCGTGACTCGACAGGAACTCGATCAGCTTGCACAAGCTTTTGAGATCGAACCCGCTTTCGAATTTCTCTCTCCAGAGGGAAGTGTCGGGTATCCACAGGACATTCTTGAGCTGAATGTCACCGATATTCGCAAGATGATCGCCGAGAGCAAGAAGTACGCGGACGAAGTAAAGGCACTCGCCACCGCTGAGCCGGCAACCGCCGACTAATTTGACCCTGCCCTAGGTCGACGCGTCGTGTACTCGGACGACCAGCTGAGGGCGGTAGGTGAAAGCGCGGCTCGGCCGATCGCAGAACGCTCGCGGTGGATTCATCGCCGGGTTGAGCAAATCACGTTTCCCCTGCCTAGTGATCGCGTCTACCGTCGCGATATCAGCATTGACTTCACGATCCCGGACCTTGCTTCAGTCAATGCGGATCATGACGATGGGACTCCGCGTTATTACGTTCCTCTTTCGCTGCTTGAACGCTGGCCGCCGATGCTTCGGCTTGATCTAAGGAACGCGGAGGGGGGACCGATCCCTCTCCTGACCTCGGATCAGAACGCAATCATCGACGCTGCCTTACTCCGAGCTATCGCCCGCGATGTCCTTGAGCGCGCGGGACTTTCCCTCGGTAACGAACTGGAAGAACAGATCAATCGTTTAGCTGGCTTGCGAGAGTTTGATCGACAGCCCCCACCGCGGGAGCGCGTCCTCACCGGAACCCTCCTCAGTCTGATTCCGCCTTTAACCCTCGGAAAGCGGTCACCAGAGAGTGAGGCTCTGGCAAACGATGATCTCTTTGTCGAGCTGGCGGGGGCTATGCCACGAACGACGGTGCTGTGGCTGCGCGTTGAAGGTTCAATCGGGGATCGCGAGGTGGTGAAGCTGTCTTACGACGCTCCGTTCCGGACTCAGATCAAACCCCGATCACGTAAAGCCTTTGGATTTGAGCCGCTCGTTGTTGATTTCCAAGCACCACATCTTGGTGGCTCCGGCAGTTACCACCTAGCGGTCTCGGTGCCGCCCCTGCTCACGATCTCAGATAGCGCCCTGCTTCTAATGCAGCCTCAGACTGCACAAGGTACCCCTCACGTGCAGCAGCCGGTCACCGGGTGCACGAGCAATCAGAGAACGGAAGATTTCGCGTCATCAGAAGGAGTGCTAACGCTTTACACGCACAACGAAGCACGCGACGCTCGCTTCTACGTTTCTGGCCCTCGCACCGGTAGTCAAGGAAAAGTGCGAATTGCGACCGTGGTTGCTCGCAGCGGCTTGATACGCCCTGGGGCTATGGCAGCGCTCGCGATCACCGCGCTGCTCGCAGCGATCACGCTCCGCTTGGGGAATTCACTTGAGAACAGAGAAGCTGTCGTCACCACGCTGCTGGTCGCCCCTGCTCTGCTTGCCTACCTGGTCGTGCGCCCGGCTGATCACGTTGTTGTCGGGCAGTACGTCGGCGGACTCAGACGCGTGCTGATCTTGCTTGGGGTACTCCCTCTCGTTGCTGCCGCCGCGTTAGCCGTAGCCGACGGGTGGACTTGTGGACTCAAGCTCCTCTTGGTGGCGGCCACCATTTTGGCTGCCGGATTGACTCTGGTGCTCTTCGCTGCCTGGCGGAAGGGCGGTTCGGCGGTGATGAAACCTTTCTCGGCGCCCCCCACGAAATCCTCAGGCTCGGCTAGATCTCGGACCTCGGAATCCTGAGAGGCCACGACAAGGATGATGGCTCAAGCCCGGCTGAACCCCGTACCTATTGAGCAGCGGCCGGCCGCGCTGTTGGAGGGAGAGTCGCTCGACGGGGGCTGGGTCGTGGGGCCACGGCTCCAGCGCAGCCGCTGGGCCAGTGGCGGTTCGTATTCATTCGGCTATTCCGTGACCCATCCAACCTGGGGCCGCGGATTTTTGAAGGCCCTCGACTACTCCGAGGCGCTTGCTTCGGATGATGTTGCTGCGGCCCTGAAACGATTGACGGACTCCTACGTTTACGAGCGTGAGTTGCTTGAACGCTGCAGCAAGGCGCGGCTCAGCAAAGTAGTTATGCCCTTTGCTCATGGGCAAGTCAGGCTACCCGATCACCAAATCCCTGTTAACTATCTGATCTTCGAGAAAGCGGACGGGGATGTGCGCGAGCAATTTGCCTTGATGGATGCATTCGATCAGGCATGGGTGATGCGAGTACTTCACAACACCGCGACCGGAATTCAGCAGCTTCACGGTGAGGGCATTGTTCACCAAGATGTGAAGCCGTCGAACCTCGTCACTTTTAACCACACTGATACGACCAAACTTGCCGATCTCGGTCGAGGCGAGTACTTTGGCGCCAGCGGGCCGAACGCAGAGGACCCAATCGCTGGAGACTGGACTTACGCACCTCCCGAGCAGCTCTACGGATTCCATCCGGCTGACTGGGGCATTCGCCGGCGCAGTTGCGACCTCTACCACCTGGGAAGCATGATTTGCTTTTTCTTCCTGGGTATGGCTACCACGCCCGCGCTTCTCTCCCGTCTCAACGAGGTCCAATATCCAGGTCAATGGTCCGACAGCTACGACGCTGTGCTTCCGTTTATTCGCGACGCTTTCGATGATGTTGCGGCTGCCCTGGAACAGGCCCTGCCTGGGGCGTGCAAGGATCGAATGAGCGCTGCGTTCCGGGAGCTCTGCGATCCAGAGCCGGAGAAGCGCGGGCATCCGAAGGCGAAGGCCGCCCGTCACGGCGACCCATTCTCGGTGGATCGCTATGTCTCCCTCTTCAATCTTCAGGTAAAGCGGGCCGAGCATCTGCTCCGCAGCCATACAGAATGAGCGCTGGAAAGCCAAAGGGCGATCGCGACGTCATCCCCCGCTGGCGCAATCCTAGACATCCGGCGACGCGGTTCGAGCTTGATCCACTGCGCGTCGAAGGCCGCCCAGTAGACCGGACCGGTCTACGCGAACGCGAAGGGGACTGGCAGGCAAACGGTACCCTAGGTTTTGCGCTTGACCTGGTGGGAACGGCAGTGGTTCTCGGTCCCTCTCAGCCAGCTAAAGAGGCCGCGAAACTTGTCCTCGAGACGCCGGGAACCTCAGAGGTCGCGCGGCACGCCTCAAGGCGGGTGTTGGCTAGTCCTGATCACGAGGACCTGAGGTCCCTCAGCGAACCCACCAATGCAGAGGTTCGCGCGCAGATTCATAATTTAAGGGAGCGTCTTCGGAGTGACCCGCGGAATGCCATCGCCTGGGCGGAGGCCGCACGCCATTACACGATCCTAGGTGAGCGCGGCAAGGCGGCCGGGTGCATGAGAGTTGCCGTAGGCCTGATGCCTGATCATCGCTACGTCTTGCGCGCTGCTGTGCGCCTGGCGGTTCACCATGGTGAATTCGACCGAGGACACGCTCTGGTTGCCCGGGCACCTAGGACCCCTACTGACCCTTGGCTGGTTGCCACTGAGCTCGCCACCGCTGGGCCGGCGGAGGCAAGACCTCGGTTTGTGCGCCACGGCCGACGCATGCTGGAGGATGTGAGTTTCTCACCCCGGTCGATGAGCGAGTTGGCTAGCGCCCTAGGTACCTTTGAGCTCAGAGGTGGGTCTCAGCGCCGAGCCCGCCGCCTGATCCAAGATTCGCTACGGGCTCCCAATGACAACGCCATCGCACAGGGGCAATGGCTGTCGAAACAGATGCCGTCGGTGGAGATCGACGAAATCTTGTTAGGTGAGTCGGCCGAGGCGCGAGCTATACGTCACGGGGCGGCGATGGAGTCCGAGCAGGCGCTCCAAGCAGCTTGGGAATGGCACCAAGACCAGCCGTTCGCCAGCGGGCCTGGTGAGTTGGGTTCATACCATGCTTCGGTAGCGGGTAAGTTTGAAGAAGGCGTTCGAATCGCAGAAGCCTCACTCAAGGCAAACTCGAACGAGTTCTTGTTGTCGAACAACCTCGCCTTTTGCTTGCTGAAGCTGGATCGGGCAAATGAGGCTGCCAAGATCCTCGATGACATACAGACAGAGGACCTCGACAGTGATCAGGTCCCAACGTTCTTGGCCACCCGCGGCCTATTCGAGTTCCGAGTGGGCAACCCTGACCTCGGGCGTCGCCACTATCGGACCGCGATCCAGCGCTCGCGATCATCGAATCATCGGATCCTTGCCAAGATCAACTTCGCTGTAGAGGAGTACAGGGCAGGCTTCTTTGAGGAGGCAATGCAGCTCATCCGGGAGGTTCTGTCTGCCGCTCGTGCTGACTCTGATCCTGAAGTGAGGGCTTGGATGCGCCGGCTACCTTCGCCGGATAACGATTTCCAACGTAATTAGGCCTCTTCGTACTCTTGGTGGCTCTAGTCTGAAATGGCAGATTGACGGCCGCCTGAACGAGAATGACCCCGCTTCACTGAGGCGAATGGGTCACCGCTGCCTCGCAATGCGGGCTTTCATTGCTCGAGGAACTTGCCCGCCGGATCCTGCCGGGTCCTTCCCCGTCTGGCCCCTCCTCACGCCCTTGCGGCGTCGAGGAGGGGGTCTACCTGGTTGAGGGTTTCGGTCATGCCCTGCTCCATTCCCATCTCAAGCATCTGTTCCATCGACTTGCGGTCGGCGAAGTGGGCTTGGACGGACATGGTTGCTTTGCCGTCGGCCTCGGCGATCGTCACCGTCATCCCCGTTGGGCCTCCGTCCTCGGGCTTGCCCTCGTCGTCGACTTCGTCATCGGTGATGTGCAGCCGGTGGGGCGGCTCGGCCTCCTCGATCCGCCAGCGGCCGTGGTGCTTCTCGCCGTCCGGGCCGGTCATGAAGTAGGTGGTGCGCGCGCCGACGGTGAGCTCGTGCTCGACGAAGGTCGAGGAATGGGACGGCGGGCTCCACCAGCGCTCCAGCTGGCGCGGATCCGACCACAGCTCCCATACTCGCTCGGCATCGGCGTCGAACTCGGCCGTGATCGTCAGGGTCAGGGCGTCGACGTTCCTGTCTACGTCGGTGACGGGCATCAGTTGTCTCCTTTGTCGGTTTCGAGGATCTGGTCCATCCGCTCGATCCGGCCGCGCCAGTCCGCCTCGAGGCGATCGAGGGCGGCGTGGGCGCGAGCGAGGGCGTCGGCCTTGGTGCGGACGATCGACTCGCGACCGACCCGGTGCTTGCTCACCAGCTCGGCCCGCTCCAGCACGGCGACGTGCTTCTGCATCGCCGTCACGCTGATCGGGTGTTCGCGGGCCAGGGCCGAGACCGAGAACCGGCCCTCGTGGGCGCGGCGGAGGATGTCGCGGCGGATCGGATCGGCCAGCGCCCTGAACAGCAGGTCGGTAGCCCCCTCCTCGCCGTGGATCGGTTTCTCATCTACAACCATCTGGTTGTAAGTTAGCAGCACCAAGGGGGCGGCGCTCCGGGAGCCTGAGCCCGATCAGCGGTAGGCCGGGCCTCCTCGTTCCAAACGTTCTTGCCACGTCGGTGCGGGGGGCGTATCCTCGAGCCTGTGTTTAGGTAGCAGCGGGCGGCGTCTATCGCCGACACGACGCGATCGAAGCGCGACATCTGTTCCGGAGCTGCACGGTGCGCCTGCATACAGGCGGGTCGGGCCGTCGGGACTCGGCGCCCCATGGCCGCCGCGTCCTTCCGGAGCCCGCGTCCGCCATCCGCACATCGGGCCCCAGCCTGCTTTCCCTGTGCGGGCGTCCAGTCCGAGAGAGGAATTGAAACCAATGAACCAGCATGTACCCGAATCAGTCGAGGCCTCCGATCACCAGTCCTCCGTCCGCGCGGAGATCTCCCGCGAGATGGTCCGCCTCTACAAGGAGCAGTTCGGCCGAGGTCCGACCAAGGCGCGAACCGAGTTCGCCGGCCCCGACATAGTCATCTGCACGCTCGAAGACAGCTTCACGCCTGCCGAGCGGCGGCTCGCGGACATGGAGGAGCACCAGCGCCTTCGCGACACGCGGCTCTACTTCCAGCATGCGACGAAGGGGGAGTTCGTCGGGACCATCGAAAATGTCCTGAACCGCAAGGTGCGCGCCTTCAACAGCAGCGTCGACACGCATCAGGACGTCTCCGTGGAGGTCTTCCACCTGGAACCCGACGCGCTTCAGGGCTGAGCCGCTCAAAGCCGCCTGAAACCGATTGGCTGGCGCTAGTCAGTCCACCAGTCGCGCTTGCCTTCGACGTCTCCACGCGGATCTTCGCCGAGGTTGGGGGCGCCGATGACGAAGATCTCCAGGCCCTCGGGCCCGGCCTCGTAGCCCCGCCAGGTGCCGGGGGGGACGCGGACGGCGTCCCATTCCTTCAGCTCGACGATCTCGTCGTCCAGCTTCATCCGGCCGCTCCCGCGCAGGACCACGTAGAGCTCCTCCTGCTTCTCGTGGGTGTGGCCGTAGGGGAAGCGATAGCCGGGCGGGATGCGCTGGTAGCCGAGGCCGGAGTTTTCGAGCTCGAGGGTCTTCGTCGCCAGGCGGAACTCCAAGTCCGGCGCGCCGTCGAAGTTGGACCCGACGTCCTCCAGGTCCTCCTTGAGGTTCCTGAGCGTGAAGGGCACAGGGCGATCCTACGGCGCGTCGGGCATGCCTGCTAGCTCGACTTCTTCCCGCCCTTGCGGCCAGCCTCCTGCTTCTGCGACTTGCCGCCGCCGCCTTCGCTGTTTTCGCCGCCCCTCTTCGAAGCGCCGGGGGAATTGGCGATCTTCGCCGCCCTTCCCTTGCTCATCCCCTTCTTGCGCAGCCCCTCGTACTGCTTGTCGTTCTTGACGCTCGGGCCATGGTCTTCGGCCATCGTTTTCACCTCCGAGTAAGGGTATGCCGAGGTAATCGGTCTGCGAATACCCGCAAGGTCAAGCGCGAACCAGCCGGGACGATGAAGCCAGGTCGCTCCGTCCGCTATAGCCTTCTTGAGCATGTTCGCTCGCCTGCTGGCTTCATCGATCGGCGTTCTGGCTCTCGCGCTTCCCGCTGGCGCCGGAGCCCACGTCCGGGTGCAACCGGAAGAAGCAGCAGCGGGCGCCTACACGGTCCTCCGCGTGAACGTGCCGAACGAGAGCGCTGACCAGGCGACGACGAAGGTGGTCATCGAGTTCCCACCCGGCTTCGGTTACGCCCTCTCCCAACCAGTTCCAGGTTGGTCGGCGAAGGTGAAGATGACGAAGCCCGGGAAAGCGATCACCGGCCAGACGATTCCCGAACGGGTCAGCCGGGTCACTTGGACTGCCAAGGACGCCGCAGCGGAGATCCCGCCGGGACAGTTCCAGGACTTCCCGATCGCGGTCCAGATTCCCGACCAGGTGGGCGAGAAGCTGACGTTCAGGGCACTGCAGACCTACGAGAACGGGGAAGTCGTGCGTTGGACCGGGGCTCCGAGCTCGCAGTCGCCGGCGCCGCAGCTCCTCGTCACCGAAGGTGGCGGGGGCCAGGTGGCAGGGCAGGAAGCCCGAGCCCCGGAGGAGGACTCCGGCGGCGGCGACGATGGTCTCGCGATCGCGGCTCTGGCGGTCGCCATCCTCGCTTTGCTGGCTGGCGGCGCGGCGCTGGTTCGTTCACTGTTGACGGCCAGAGAAACCTCAAAGGCAAACGAAGGGAACGAGATGGCAACCCAGACCAGGCTCATAAGCGGGACCGACTTCATCACCGTGGCGACGCAGGACTACGAGCGCGCGGCCAGGTTCTATGGCGAGACGCTGGGGCTCAAGTTCGCGAAGCGGTGGGGGAGCATGCCCGCCGGCGAGTTCGAGACGGGGAACCTGACGATCGCCTTGATGCAGTCAGACGCCTTCGGCATCGAGTTTCGCGCCAACAACCACCCGATCGAGTTCCACGTCGAGGACTTCGAGGCGGCGAAGGCGGAGCTGGAATCGCGCGGCGTCGAGTTCAAAGGCGACACCCTCGACTCGGGCGTCTGCCACCAGGCGTTCTTCGCCGATCCGGACGGCAACGCCCTGGCCATCCACCACCGCTACGCACCGGCCGACGCGGCGCCCAGCGTCTAGCCGCCTGCGCCACGGGTGACCGAGGCGGGACGCGAATCAGGCGCGCAGGACCTCGACCTCTTGGAACGAGGAAAAATCAGCGTCTTGGGTGAGGACCGCGGCACCGTGGCGCATCGCCGTCGCCGCGATCCAGGTGTCGTGACGACGGAGTCGGCGCCCGCTGGCTCGCTCGGCTGCGGCAATGCGAGCGAAGCAGCTCGCCACCTCCGGTTCGACGGGAAGCAGCGGGTAGGTCGACTGCACCCGGGACAGGGTGGACAGACGGAGGGCGCGAGCATCGGGGTCGGTGGCGCGCAGGACTCCCCACTCGAGCTCGGCGATGGTGATCACCGAGACGGCAATCTTCTCCGGAAGCTCTCCGAGTTCGCGACCCGTCTCCTGCGCGATGAAGACCGAGGTGTCGGCGACTGCTTTGCTCAATCGTCGAGCTCGGCGCCGCGGACGTCGTCGAGATCCTGGAGCAGGCCGGGATCGGCAGGTGCCTCGCTCACGATCCGGCGCAGCTCCGAGGAAGGCACCCAGGGGTCGCGTCGCTCGGCGTAGGGGAGGATGTCGGCAACGGGGCGTCGATTGACGGTTAGGGTCAATCTCTTGCCCGCTTCCAGCTCCGCCACAACCCCGGCAGTGGAATTGCGCAACTCTCGAATAGACACGTTCCGAGCCATGTGCACGACTGTAGCACCTGCTGCTACAGCTCCCCGGAGCTTGCGATTGATATGGCTATACCCTTGCTGATCAGTTAAGGCCGCTTAATCAAAGTGGCCACTGATCAGTGGGAGGAGAAGTCATGAAGTTGAAGCTCTTCGGTGCGCTGCTTGGCTGCGCGCTCGTCGGCTGCGCGCTGGTAGGTGCCAGTAGCGCCTCGGCAACGATGTTCTGCAAAAAAAACACGAACCCCTGTACGGAAACCTATTCGCTCGGTACGGAATGGAAGTTCAAACTCGTCTCGGGAGCGAACGTAACCATCAAAAGCTCGAATTACGAAGGTCGCTGCACGGCATCTGAATTCGGCGGCCTGCTCGAAGCACAGGGCCTGGTCACGCCGGCTATATCGAAAATCACGACTCGTTCGTTTTCGAGCTGCACCGAGCTCTACCCATGCCCGGCGGCGACGACGCTGACTCCGTTCGAACCGTACGAAATGCAGTTCACCAGCAAAGGCAGCGGCGGCGAAGGGGAAGAAGCGCTCTGGCGTCGTGCCCACATTCAACTGAGCGCGCCGTGCACGGGTGGCTTGTCGAAATGCATGTATGCGGCGTTCAACACAAAACTGTACGAAAAAGAAGGGTCCCAGACAGCCGCGTATGAAAAAGGGAGCGTGATTTGGCGGATCACCGGGGGGAGTACGGCGACCAAAATGACCGGCTTCCTCGGGCGGATAGAAGGCGCCGTCGGCTGCCCTCCCTACATAGAAATCGAAGGCAGCTTCGAAATCGTCAAACCAGTTCCGCTGTATCTGATCTGACGTATGTGATCTCGTAGATGCTTCCCCCGACCCGGTGCCTCGGCGCCGTCGGGGGAAGCTTCACGCCGGCAGGTAGGTGAGCAGGACGACTCCGGAGTCGAACCGCGTCACCTCCTCGAGTTGCATGCGGACGGTTCCCCTGTCGCCGAGGACGTGGACGTTGCCTTCGCCCCAGACGAGCGGGTTGAGGTAGACCTCGAACACGTCGACAAGGCCCTTCTCGGCGAGGGCGTAGGCGAACTCGCCGCTGCCGTGCATGAAGAGGTCGCCGTCGACGGCATCCTTCAGCTTCGGGATCGAGTCCTCGAGCTCGCCCTCGAGCAGGGTTGCGTTCCAGTCGAGCTCGCCGGAAAGGGTTCGTGACCCGACGTACTTCGGCATCGGGTTGACCATGTCCGCCCATTTCCCGGACTGGCTCGGCCAGTACTCCGCCAGGCCCTCGTAGGTTTTGCGACCCAAAACGAGGCCAGCGGACCTCGCCTGGCGCTCGAACGAGTGGACGCCGTGGTCTCCGTCGGGCTGCACCCACTCGCCCACCGGGTCGACGACGCCGTCGAGGGTGGCCTGGGTGGTGGCGATCAGCTTTCCCATCTCAGCTCTCCTTCGGTCGCAGGGGCTCCCTCCGAGCCCCTCTGTCTATACGACGAACGGCGACGGGCGAAATCGACTAGCGCGGGGCGCCGGCGCGCAGGACGAGCTGCGACGTCTCGTCGCCGCTGCCCGGCGTGCCCTCGGCGTGGGTCAGCGAGGCCCGCACGACCAGCTCCTTCTTCTCTGCGAGGAGTCGGCGCACGAAGGGCGCGAGCGGCACCGTGATGCGGTGGGCTCGCGAACCCGGCTCGCCGCTGCCGACCCCTCGCCCGATCAGGCGGCCGGAGGGCATGCGCAGGGTGAGCCGGTCGCGGATCTCGCGCCGTGGGCGGCCGAAGATCTGAGACCTGACCTTGGCCTTTCCGCCCCTCACCGTGGCCAGGCTGGAGACGATGCGCGAGTGCCACCCCTTGGCGGCGAGCGGCTCCTGGGCGTAGGCCCGATCGCCGAGGAGCGTTCGCCGAAGAGGGGAGGGACGGGCGCCGGGCAGCCATTCGATCGTGCAGGTGAGCCCGTCAACTTCGGCGCTCATCAGGCGTTCGATCGGGTTCACGCCTTCGGCTTCCGCCGATTCGACTCCGCGGCCTTCGCAGTCGAGCGTGGCGGAGGCAAGGCCCCAGTCATAGGCGCCGAAATTGAAGCCGAAGTAATTCTGCCCGTTGAGCCCGAAGCCGAAGGCGCCGCCCCACGCGTCTGAGCACTGGTCGAAGGGGCTGATGTCGGAGCGGATCGAGCCGTCTTCGGCCGCGTTGCCCTCGATCATGTTGCCGGTGGGGCCGAACCAGCAGCCGGGTTCGATCACGTCCATGTACTCGCCAGCGAACTTCATCCCGGTCGAGCTTTCGAGGTAGAAGGCGTCCTCGGCCTTGCTTACTGGGGCGGCGAGCAGCGCCACCGTCAACGCAACGAGGACGAGGGAGGCGATTCTTTTCAGGACGAACATGACATCGCCATATTCCCGCCCGGGCCACGCCTCCCTTCTCCGACGGATAGCCTCGGGTGGCGATGACGCCCGCACCGCCCCGGCGAGGAAAAAAGGAGAGGCCCGACTACGGCTGGGTCATCTCGTTCGGCTGCAAGCCGACCGGGCAGTTGCGCCGCCTCAAGGTCGACACCGATCCGGCCGCCGACACCAGCCCGATCGAAGTGCCCTGCGTCTGCGGCGAGACCCACCGCGTCACCGTCTCCCCCTACCGGCGCCGGCGCTCGGCCGACGAACCGTTCGACTTAGAGGTCGGCTCGCTCGACGAGCTGCGCTGAGAGTGCGATGAGCGGGGGCAGGGCAGCAGCGACGGTCTCGCCCACCGCCCACTACACCGGCGAGGTCTGGGTCAAGAACGGGCTCTCGCATCCGGACCTCGAGACCTGGCAGGGACGGGTCCTGCACGCCGCGCTCGCCCTGCCGAACGCGACCAGCAAGCGGCTCGGCGGCCCAACGCTCGACGGCCTGCTGCTCGCCCGCCACCGGATCATCGACTCCCTCCTCGAGGATTTGATCGTGGGCGGCGTCGGCCAGGTGGTTGAGGTCGCCTGCGGGATGTCGCCACGAGGCTGGCGCTTCAGCGAGCGCCACGGCGACCGGCTCCTCTATATAGAGGCGGACCTGCCGGCGATGGCGCAGCGCAAGCGCGAGGCCCTGGAGGAAATGGGGGCGCTGAGCGAGCGCCACCGCGTCGTCGACCTCGACGTCCTCCGCGAGGGCGGCCCCGACAGCCTCGAGGCACGGGTCGAGGGCCTGGACCCGAGCGCCGGCCTGGCGATCATCACCGAGGGACTGCTTCCGTACTTCGACGACGAGACGGTCGACAAGCTCTGGGCCCGGCTCGCGAAGGCGCTCGCGGGCTTCGACAAGGGTGTCTACCTCGCCGACCTGCGGTTCGCCCAGCCGAACCAGGGCCTGCTGGAGCGCAGCTTCGAGTTGGGCCTCTCCGCTTTCGTGCGGGGGCGGGTTCACGCCTATCGCGGCGACGCCGCCGCGGCCGAAGCGGCGCTCCTCGCCGCGGGGTTCAGGAGCGCCCGCCTTCACCGTGGCGACGAGCATCCGGCTGCGGCGGAAGTGCGCGAGGATCCCGGCGCCGGCGTCCTCAGCGTGATCGAGGCCAAGGCCTAGCCCGTGGACAGCCCCGTCCTCGTCTCGGTCCTGCTGCCGGGAGCGATCGCCGTGATCATGCTCAGTCTCGGGCTGTCGCTGACCAGGGAGGACTTCCGGCGCGTGCTCGTCGCGCCGCGGGGGGTGGCAATCGGGATGCTCAACCTCGCCCTGATCTCACCGCTGCTGGCGGTGGCGATGGCGGAGCTGTTCGATTTGCCGCCGGAGCTGGCGGTCGGACTGGTCCTGCTGGGGGCCTCCCCCGGCGGGATGATGGCCAACATGCTGACGCACCTGTCGCGCGGCGACACGGCGCTCTCGGTGACGATGACGGCGATCAGCAGCGTCGGCGCGATGGTCACGGTGCCGCTCTTCCTCGGCCTCGCCGGCGACCACTTCGGGGTCGGCGAGGTGGGCGAGGTTGGCGTTGCCGGGATCGCCCTCCGCGTCTTCGCGGTGACGGTCCTGCCGGTGATGCTGGGGATGGAGCTGCGCCGCCGCCGGTCGGAGCAGGTCAAGGCCCTGTACCCGCGGTTCCGGGTGCTCTCGCTCGGTCTCTTCGCGCTAGTCGTGCTCGGCGCGATCGCCAGCGAGCACGACACGGTCGGCGAGAACCTGGCCGACGTCGCCGGCGCCGCCCTCGCCCTCAACCTGGCGGCGATGGGGATCAGCTTCGCGATCTCGAAGCTGGCCCGGCTCGACGACCGCCAGGCGACCGCGATCGCCCTCGAGCTCGGCATCCACAACGCCGCCCTGGCGGTCGCCATCGGCGCCTCCCTCGCCGACGACCTGGCGATTCCGGCCGCCGTCTACAGCTCCTTCATGCTCTTCACCGGCGGCGCCTTCGCCTGGACGATGAGCCGCCGCAACGCCGCCACGGCTCTGCCTTAGCCCTGCGACGGAGCAGAGGTGCGGGTGGCCGCGCCGCCTTCCTGCCGCTGCCAGGCCCGGCCGAACTCGCGGATCATCCGCGGGTAGACGATGAGGTGGCGGAAGGGGGCGATCGCCGCCATGTAGGCCTCGCCGCGGCGGCCGTTCGGCTTGACCAGGACGGCCATCTGGCCGCGGTAGCCGCCGGTCTCGTCGGGGACCCAGCCGAGGTGGAGGACGCCGTGCACAGTGCCGTTGGCGATCTCGGCGGCGTACTCGTTCTCGGTCAGGTACAGGGGAGAGAAGGGGACGGACTCAGGAGCTGGGCCGGAAGGCCCGTCGCGAAGGTCGTCCGGTAGCCGCTCGCGCAGGGTCGGCACCCGCGAGCCGATCCCGCTCTCCTCGTCGTCCCAGCCGAGCAGGCCGCCGACCTTCCAGCGGATCGCGAAGAGGGCGCGGACGACGGCGGATGAGCTGCTGGCGGGATCGAGCGAAGAGGCGAGCCGCATCAACCGGGGGAAGTCGTCGGGCCCGCCGGGAGTCGGCAGCGCCCAAACGTCCTCGAGCCGGAAGTCGGGCGTCAGCTCGTGGATCCGCCAAGGACGGGAAGTGTGCGCGCTTTCTGGGAGCTCCATTGCTCCCAACCCTAAGAGCGCTCGATCTCGCGTACCACCTCATTGGTCACGTAGGTCTCAGTCGGTACCTGTAGGGTCCTCGACCGAATGAAGAACCCTGTTAATTCGTTATCGGGCAGAGCGTGCTTCGCGCTGATGGTCATGGTGCTGGGAATGATCGGCTCTGGTTGCGGCTCGGGAGAGGACGGCGCCGGGCAGCTTGCGAAGCAGGAAGAATTGCGTGCGGCGCGGGAAGAGGCCGCTCAGGATGCCAGGCAGAGCACCAGGATCGCTGAGCTCGAACGCAAGCTCGAGCACGCAAACCAATCAGCTTCCGCTACCAGGATGGAACCGAGCTCGGCAGACACCGGAGCTTCTGAAGCCAGCGAGATACCCGAGAACGTCGAAGAGCCGCTTGTCGGGCTATGGAAGGGCGAGGCAGTGATCCGCTACGACAGTGGCGCGTCCGACCCGTTTCACCAGACGATCGAGATTGACTCTCTCACTCCGGGTCGGGTGGTGGGCTACTCGGAAGCAAATCAGGGAAGCACCACCTGCCACGGGCCACTTACTTACGAGGGAGTGTCCGGCGGCTGGTACCAGTTCAGTGCCGAAGAGCGAAACGTGGCCGAATGCATCGACTTCAGCGAGGTCGAAGTGATGCCGCAGGCATCCGGAGATCTGGTCTACCGCGAGACCACGGAAGTATCAGTGAGCAGCGGCAGGTTGAGACGAGTGCGGTAATCGGTTGGTGCCGCCTCGGCGAACGCAATAGCAGTTGCAACCTGTGTCGGTGGAAGCTCCGCACTGGTGAGGCTCCCTACGGTTTGAGGTGATCGTCCATCGATTTGGCCGGTCTTCCTCTGAATGTCGACCCGAACCGAAAACGTCGTTCGTGCCTCTTTCGCGGGCCTGATGGCCGCCGCGCTGCTGGCGGCCCTCTTCGTGGCGCTCTCGGCTGCGCCGGCGGTGGGGAAGAGCGCGGAGGAGAAGCTGGACGCGGTTGAAGCGAAGATCAGCCACGCCGAAGAAAAGGAGGGCGTGCTGACCTCCGAGATCTCGGCCCTGGCCGATGAAATCTCCGCCCTCGAAGGCCAGGTCTCGGCGCTGCGCAACCAGGAGGCCGCCGCCGAAGAAGAACTTGCCGCCAAGCAGGCCGAGCTCGACCAGGCCGAAGCCGAGCTGCAGGAGGCGCTGGACCGGCTGCAGTCGCTGCGCGAGCGCCTGAAGCGGGCGCTGATCAGCCTGCGCGAGCGCCTGGTCGCGATCTACACCTCCGGCACCGGCGACTTCACCGAAGTCATCTTCGCCGCCGAGGACTACGGCGACATGGTCGCCCGCACCCAGTACTTCGAGGCGATCAACGAAAGCGACGAGGCGCTGGCGGAGCGCGTGCGCTCGCTGCGCGACGAAGCGAAGAAGCTGGTCCGGATCCGCCGCGAGGCGAAGCTGACGATCGAGGCGGCGCGCGACGCGATCGCCGCCAAGGAGCAGCGGCTGGAGATCACCCGCTCGACCCTGGAGTCGCGCGAGAACGCCCTGCACGCGGCGCGCGCCAAGCGCGAGAGCACCCTCGAGGGCGTCCGCGGCGAGATCCACCAGCACGAGGAGATCGCCGAGGACCTGCGGGCGAAGATCCAGCAGGAAATTGCCGAAGCGACCGGCGGCATGCCGCTGCCGGCCGGGCCACTGCCCACCCCCAGCGCCGCCGGCTTCATCTGGCCGATCGAAGGCACTCTGACCTCCCCCTTCGGCTACCGCTGGGGGCGCATGCACGAGGGCATCGACATCGCCGCCCCCGAAGGGACGCCGATCCGGGCCGCCGACTCCGGCACCGTGATCCTGATGCAGTCCGAATACGAAAGCGGCGGCTACGGGAACTACACCTGCATCGACCATGGTGGCGGTCTCGCGACCTGTTACGCCCACCAGTCGAGCTTCGCGACGTCGACCGGCGCCAGCGTCAGCCAGGGCGACCTGATCGGCTACGTCGGCAACACCGGCCACAGCTTCGGCGCCCACCTCCACTTCGAGGTGCGGATCAACGGCGAAGCGGTCGACCCGATGGGCTACCTCTAAGCGCGACCGGCCGGATCGAGCGCCCCCGCCAGCAGTTCCACCGAGCGCAGCCGGTTGGATACCGAGTCGGAGTAGTGCACCGTCATCAGCTCGTCGGCGCCGGTCTCGGCGGCGAAGCTCTCCAGGTAAGCGGACACCTCGCCGGAAGTGCCAACGGCGGTACGGGCGAGCATCTCGTCGACCGCCGCCGCCTGCGGCGAGCTCAGCAGCTCCGTCACGTCCTCCTCGCTGAGCTTCTGGCCGCGGCCGAAGAGGGCGCGGGCGCGGACCCGCCGTGCCGCCTCCAGCTGCGCGGCGGCGCTCTCGGCGCTTTCGGCGGCGATCACGCCGACGCCGGCGATCACGTAGGGCTCGGCCTGCTGCGCCGAGGGCTTGAACCCCTCCCGGTAGACCGCGATCGCGTCGTGGAGGAAGCGCGGCGCGAAGTGGGAGGCAAAGGCGTAGGGGAGGCCGAGCTGCGCTGCCAGTTCAGCTCCGAAGAGGGAGGAGCCGAGGATGTAGAGCGGCACCTGGGTGCCCCGGCCGGGGATCGCCCTGATCCCTGGCAGCGGGCTCTCCTCGCCGAGGAACTTCTGCAGCTCGACCACGTCCTGGGGGAAGCGGTCGCTCGCCCGCGGGTCGCGCCGCAGCGCCATCCAGGTCCGCTGGTCGGTCCCCGGTGCCCGCCCCAGCCCGAGGTCGATCCGGCCGGGATGGAGCGTCTCCAGGGTTCCGAACTGCTCGGCGATCACCAGCGGCGAGTGGTTGGGCAGCATCACCCCGCCGGCGCCGAGGCGGATCGTCTCGGTATGGGAGGCGATGTGGGCGATCAGCACAGCGGTCGCCGAGGAGGCGATCGAGGAGATGTTGTGGTGCTCGGCGTACCAGACCCGCCGGTAGCCGCTGCGCTCCGCCACCCGCGCCAGCTCGACGCTGCCGGCGAAGCTCTCGGCGACGGTCTCGTCCCTGGTCACTGCCGCGAGGTCGAGGATAGAAAGGGGGACCGGGCTCACCGCCATCGCCCCAACCATACGCAGGCGCTTCGCCTGGAATGCTGTCGGCGATGTGGGTCCAGCGGACGATCCGGCTCGAGGCGCGCCCGCGCGGCTTCCACCTGGTCACCGAGGAGATCCTGGCGGCGATGCCGGAGCTGGGGGAGGTCGAGGTCGGCCTCCTGCACCTGCTGATCCAGCACACCTCCGCCTCACTGGCGCTGAACGAGAACGCCGCCCCGGAAGTCCGGCGCGACTTCGAGAGCTGGTTCAACCGCGCCGTCCCCGAAGGCGCGGACTACTGGACCCACACCCTCGAGGGCGACGACGACATGCCCGCCCACATCAAGGCCGCCCTCCTCGGACCCTCCCTGACCCTGCCGATCTCCGGCGGCCGCCCCGCTCTCGGCACCTGGCAGGGCATCTACCTCTGCGAGCACCGCGACCACGGCGGGCCGCGGTCGATCGCGGCCACCCTCTGGGGTGAATCCCGCCAGCAGCAGTAATGCTCAACGGCGAGCTGGACCTCGGAATACGAAGTGACCTCGCCGAAACCGCTGTTCATCGTCAGCGGTTAGGGAGCATTTCCACCGGGGGAGGCGAACGGCCGCACTCACGGTCGAATAGCTTCCTCCGGTGGACATCGTCTGGACCGTCCTCGGGGTTGCCCTGATCGCGCTGGCGCTGCGGGACATCTTCGACGTCCTCTTCCACCCGCTCGGGCGCGGCGTTATCGCCCGGGCCGTGGTGCGGACGCTGGCGGCGGCCGCCCGGAAGGCGCCCGGCGCACCGGGACCTTTGGCCTGCTGGCGGGGCCGATCGGCTACATCGCCGTCATCGCCACCTGGGCGACTCTGCTGGCGGTGGGGTGGGCGCTGATCTTCCTGCCGCAGCTCCCCCAAGGGTTCCACTTCGATCCGGGGCTCGATCCCGCCGCCCACTCCGGCTTCCTTGACGCGCTCTACGTCTCCCTCGTCAACCTCACCAGCCTCGGCTACGGCGACATCTCCCCGTCCGCCTCCTGGCTGCGGATCCTCGGCCCGGTGGAGACGATGTTCGGGCTCGGGCTCCTCAGCGCCAGCATCTCCTGGCTGCTTTCGATCTACAACGCGATCTCCCGCCGCGACTCGCTCGCCCACGAGGTCGCGCTGGCCAAGGAGGCGGAGGAGCGGCTGGGGGAGAAGCTCGCCGACGCCGACCCCGAGCTCCTGGAGACGCTGCTGGCCGGCTTCTCAGACCAGCTGATCCGCAGCCGCCGCGACATCATCCACTTCCCGATCGTCCACTACTTCCGCACCGAGGACGAGGAGCGGGCGCTGGCTGGGCTGTTGCCGTTCCTCGGCTCGCTGGCCGACGAGGCGGCTGAGGAGGAGCGCCCGTCCTCGCTGCGAGTGCGGGGCGAGATCCTGCGGATGGCGCTCGACGACTTCGCCTCAACTCTGCGGACGCGCCTGCGGATGCCAGGTGAGAGCACCGACGAGATCCTGCGTCATTACCAGTCCGATCACGGGCCGCTGAGGACGTGAGTCGTCGTTCTTCCAGACATAGCGATACATTTGTGCGGCGTTCGTAACTAAAGGGAGAACGCTTGTGAGGAATCTGCGGTCACCGGTGGGCCGCTTGGGGATTGTCTTGTCTATCTGCGCGGCCCTGGCGGGCTGTGGGTCCTCGGCATCCTCGGAGCAGGGCGGGACCCTCACCGGCACCTACTCGGCCTTTCCCGAATACCTCGACCCCGGGCTCAACTTCTCCCTGGAAGGGGCGACGGCGCTGCAGAACGTCTACACCCCCTTGCTCACCTACGCGCACGCGGACGGCGCCGCCGGGACGAAGCTGATCCCGGGCCTGGCGCGCAGCCTGCCGCGGGTCGATCAGGGCGGCAAGCGCTACACGCTCTACCTGCGGCCGGGGCTCGAGTACTCCGACGGCACGCCCGTGCGGGCCTCCGACTTCCGCTTCACGGTCGAACGCCTCTTCCGGATCAACTCGGTCGGCTCCACCTTCTTCACCGGCGTCGTCGGCGCCGAAGCCTTCGCGAAGACGAAGAAGGGCGGCATCTCCGGGATCGTCACCGACGACGAGAGCGGCAAGATCGAGATCCGGCTGGTGGAGCCGAGCGGCATCTTCAGCTACCTGCTCGGGCTCACCTACGTGGCGCTGCTGCCGCCGAGCACGCCAAACGAGGACCAGACCGCCGACCCGCCGCCCGCCACCGGCCCGTACATGATCACCAAGGTCAAGCCGGGCCGCAGCTGGGAGTACGCGCGCAACCCCGCCTGGGAGAAAGCCAACGCCGAGGCGATGCCGGAACTGCCCGGCGGGCATGTGGATGCGATCAAGTTCACGGTCCAGCCGAACTCCTCGACGCAGGTGAACGAAGTCGAACAGGGCAAGGTCGACTGGATGAAAGACCCGCCGCCGCCCGACCGCCTGGCGGAGGTGAAACGCCGCTACGAGGGCACCCAGTTCCGGGAGATGTCGACGATCAGCGTCTTCTACTTCTGGATGAACACGCAGCAGCCGCCGTTCGACGACGTCCAGGTGCGGCGCGCGGTCAACTACGCGATCGACCCGGCGGCGCTGGAACGGATCTACGCGGGGACGCTGCAGGCAACCCAGCAGGTGCTGCCGCCGCAGATGCCCGGCCACCGCGAGTTCGAGCTCTACCCCCACGACATGAAGAAGGCGAAGGAACTGGTTGCAAAGGCGAAGCCGGCCGATCGCCAGGTCACGATCTGGACCGACAACATCTCGCCCCACGACGAAGCCGGCGAATACTTCGAGCAGGTGCTGGGGCAGCTCGGCTTCGACGTGACGCTGAAAATGGTTGACGCCTCGACCTACTTCACGCTGATCGGCAACAGCAAGACGCCGAATCTCGACGCCGGCTGGGGCAACTGGCTGCTCGACTACCCGCACCCCCACGACTACTTCCAGCCGCAGCTGACCGGGGAAAGCATCCTCCCGATCGGCAACACCAACTGGGCGATGTTCGACGACCCCGCGGTGAACCGGAAGACCGCCGAACTGGCCATGCAGCAACTGGGTCCGAAGCAGGAAGATGAATACGCCGCCCTCGACCGCGAGGTGATGAAGCAGGCGCCGTGGGCGCCGTTCGGCACCTTCACCCTCGGCACCTTCGTCTCTGATGAGATCGATCTCGACAAGGTGATCGTCAGCCCGATCTTCGGCCAGGACCTGACCAGCATCGAGTTCAAGTAGCGGCGCCGCCCGTGTCCGCGGGCGATCGCCCGGGTAGCGGACAGCGGTGCGGCCCCTCTTCAGAGAGCTTTCGCGCCTGCGGCGCAAGCGCGTCTTCCACCCCTTCGGGGTCGGCTTCCGCGGCCAACTGACGGCCGTCGCCGACGGCGCAGGGGCGCAAGCGTTCGCTACCGCCTCAGAACCGCAGGTGCGCCTCTCGCGCTCCTTCGGGCTGCCGGAGTGGCTACCCGATCCGTGCGGGCTCGCCTTTCGCATCCCGGACGTCTACGGGCCCGGCCGGCACCAGGACCTGCTGCTGGTCAGCTCCGGAGAGGGCCGGGGCACCCGTCACACGCTCCTGCCCAGCCGCGGCTTCTGCGACCGCCCGTACTCGAGCGTGCTGCCCTACCATCTGCATGGGGAGACGGTGATGCTGGGCGCGCGGGCGCTGGCACCCGCCCCGGGGCCGAAGCTGGCCGACCTGCGCGAGCGCCGGGAGGGCGGCCTCGCGTTCGAGATCCTGCTTGCCCGCGGCGAGGCGGAGTGGGCGCCGATCGCCCGCCTCACCCTCGGCGAGCGCCTGCCGCCGGAGCAGACCGAGCGCCTCGGTCTCGACCCGACCAACACCGGCGGCGGCCTCGAGCTGGTCGGATGGCTGAACCGGGTGCGGGGCCCTGCGTACCGGGCCAGCCAAGAAGGGCGTGAGCAGGCCTATTCGCAGGAAAGTTGGTCCAACCGGTAGAGGAACGAGTGGACTCCCATCGCCCGGCGCAGGATCGGCCAGGTGCGATCGGCCAGCTCGAGGTAGCGCGGCGAGCGCCGCGCCTCGGAGTCCCTCAGGTGTACATCCCTCCGAACATGCCGCCGGTGACGTTCAGCACCTGGCCGTGCATGTAGTTGCCGAGCGGTGAGGCGAGGAAGAGCACCGGGCCCGAAGCCTCCTCCGGGGTGGCCGGGCGCCCGAGCGGGATGATCGCCGAGGCCATCTGCCGCATCTGCTCGGGGATGCCGAGCTCGACCTTCTCGCCGCTGGGGGTCGTCATCTCTTCACCCTGCTCCTTGGCCTGAGTGAGGCGGGTTTCGACGAAGCCGAAGGCGACCGCGTTGACGTTGATCTTGAACTGACCCCACTCCTTGGCCAG
>Ga0190273_10000125_pt1 | contig 40628 bp, 38 predicted proteins | sample Popmic504IS_FD_134513 | JGI IMG/M metagenome (GOLD analysis project Ga0190273, IMG submission 134513) | Populus adjacent soil microbial communities from riparian zone of Shoshone River, Wyoming, USA - 504 IS | ecosystem: Environmental > Terrestrial > Soil > Riparian zone > Trees stand | place... | reverse complement strand
TGATCGACATCGGCGACGGCCAAGCCGCCATCTTCAAGATGGAAAGCCACAACCACCCCTCCTACATCGAGCCGTACCAGGGCGCGGCGACCGGCGTCGGCGGCATATTGCGCGACGTCTTCACCATGGGCGCGCGGCCGATCGCCAACTTGAACGCACTCCGCTTCGGGCGTCCAGATCATCCCCGCATGCGCCACCTGATCGCCGGCGTTGTCTCCGGCATCGGCGGCTACGGCAATTGCGTCGGCGTGCCGACGGTGGGCGGCGAGGTGAACTTCCACCCGGCCTATGACGGCAACATCCTGGTCAACGCGATGACGGTCGGCGTCGCCGACCAGGACAAGATCTTCTATTCGGCCGCCGCCGGGATCGGCAATCCGGTCGTCTATGTCGGCTCCAAGACCGGCCGCGACGGCATCCACGGCGCGACCATGGCGTCGGCCGATTTCAGCGAGGATTCGGAGGAGAAGCGGCCAACCGTCCAGGTCGGCGATCCGTTCACCGAGAAGCTGCTTATCGAGGCCTGCCTTGAGCTGATGGCCTCCGACGCGATCGTCGCCATCCAGGACATGGGCGCGGCGGGCCTGACCTCCTCTTCCGTGGAAATGGCGTCCAAGGGCGGCGTCGGGCTGGAGCTCGACATGAACGCCGTGCCCTGCCGCGAGGAGGGCATGACGCCCTATGAGATGATGCTGTCGGAATCGCAGGAGCGCATGCTGATGGTGCTGAAGCCCGGCCGCGAGGCCGAGGCCGAAGCGATCTTCCACAAATGGGAGCTCGATTTCGCGGTGATCGGCCGGGTCACCGAGGCGGGGCCGGACGGCGGCCATCTGGTGCTCACCTGGAACGGCGACACGGTGGCCGACATCCCGCTCGCGCCGCTGGCCGACGATGCGCCGCTCTACGACCGGCCCTGGGTACCGACCCCAAAGCCGGAACCGCTCGGCGAAACGGCGCACAGCACGGACCTCAGCGCCGACCTCGTCGCCTTGATGGGCTCGCCCGACCTCGCCAGCCGGCGCTGGATCTGGGAGCAATACGACCACATGGTCGGCGCCGACACGGTGCAGCGCCCCGGCGGCGATGCGGCGGTGGTGCGGGTGCACGGCACGCAAAAGGCGCTGGCCATGTCGACCGACGTGACGCCGCGTTACTGCTTCGCCGATCCGGTAGAGGGCGGCAAGCAGGCGATCGCCGAATGCTACCGCAACCTCTGCGCGGTGGGCGCCCTCCCCCTTGCCACCACCGACTGCATGAACTTCGCCAACCCGCAGCGGCCCGAGATCATGGGCCAGTTCGTCGGCTGCATCGAAGGCATGGCGGAGGCGTGCAGCGCGCTCGACTTGCCGATCGTGTCGGGTAACGTCTCGCTCTACAATGAATCCAAGGCGACGGGCGGCGGGTCGGCCATCCTCCCCACCCCCGCGATCGGCGGCGTGGGCCTGCTTGCCGACTGGACCAAGTCGGCGACCATCGCCTTCAAGGCGCCCGAGGAATGGGTGTTCATCGTCGGCAACGGCGGCAATTGCCACCTCGGCCAGTCGCTTTGGCTGCGCGAGCTGCACGGCCGCGAGGAAGGCGCGCCGCCGCCGGTCGATCTCGCCGCCGAGAAGGCCGCCGGCGCCTTTATCCGCAGCATCATCGAGAGCGCCTTGGTGTCGGCGGTCCACGATGCCGCCGACGGCGGGTTGCTGGTCGCCGCCGCCGAAATGGCGCTGGCCGGCAATATCGGCATCCGGATCGAAGGCGAATATTTCGAAGGCGACGCCGCCGCCCGCCTGTTCGGCGAAGACCAGGGCCGCTACCTCGTCTCCACCGCCGATCCCGACGCCCTCGCCGAAGCCGCCGACACCGCGGGGGTCGAGATCAACTATTTCGGCCGCACCGGCGGCGACAGCATCGAAGACGACGATAACCCGGGCGACCGCAAGACCAACCTGCGCGTCCGCCTAGCGGACCTGCGGCGCGCCCACGAAGGCTTCTTCCCGGCGCTGATGGGCGGCGAACTCACCGTCGCTTGAGGGCGCTCCCCTGGGGTGGGGGAAGGGCGCCCCAACACCCGCCCGTTCGTCTCGAGCGAAGTCGAGAGACCACCCGCTCGTCTCGAGCGAAGTCGAGAGACGCTGGTACGGAGCCCTCCACCCCATCTCTCGACTTCGCTCGAGATGAACGGGGTTGGGCATGAACTGGGCTGGGTTTGACGGCATAGCGATTAACGGGGGTTCATCCCTTTCCGCAGCGCCCCTCTTGCGAACGCTTCGCATTATCGGTATTTACCTGCTCCATGATCGTTTGTGTCTGCAACGCGATTCGCGAGTGCGACGTCCGAAAGGCGGCGCGGGATGGCGCGTCCTGTCCGGCGAGCGCCTATCGCGGGCTGGGCCGCAAGCCCCGCTGTGGCCAATGCTTCTCATTCGCACGTGAGATCATCGCGGCGGAGCGTGTGACTGCGTAGCATTCGCAGCCGTTTTTTCCGCAGTTTTCCGCCCTTTCTTCTTCCCTCCTAGTGCGCGCTCCGGTAAGCCCCTCCCCCTGAACAGGAGGCCGGAATGAAGGGCGACGAACGCGTAATCGAGCTGCTCAACGAGGCGCTGAAAAACGAGCTCACCGCCACCAATCAATATTGGCTTCACTACCGCATGCTCGACAATTGGGGCATCGGGCGGCTTGCCGATTACGAGCGGCACGAGTCGATCGACGAGATGAAGCATGCCGACCGGCTGACGGTGCGCATCCTTTTCCTCGGCGGCCTCCCCAATTTCCAGCTCCTTGGGCGCCTGCGCATCGGCGAAACGGTGGAGGAAATCCTGCGCGCCGATCTCGACGTCGAATATGAAGCGGTCGAACAGCTGAGGGGCGCGGTCGCCCATTGCGAGAGCGTGCGCGATTACGTCAGCCGCGACCTGTTTGCCGACATCCTCTCCAACGAAGAGGAGCATGTCGACCATCTCGAACGCCAGTTCGACATGATCCGCAACATGGGCCTCGCCAACTACATCCAGCTCCAGTCCCGGCCGGCGGAAGGCTGAGCGGCTCGGCTCCCGGGCGGGCGAGGGCATGAACGCAGCCGCCCAGCCTGGGCCGCGCATCGCAACGCTGGACATCGTGCGCGGCGTCGCAGTGATGGGCATCCTGGCAATGAATATCGCGGATTTCGCAATGCCGCCGGCCGCCTATATCAACCCGCTCGCGTACGGCCACGAAGGGCCGGCCGACCTTGCCTCCTGGGCCGTCAGCTTCATCCTGTTCGACGGCAAGATGCGCGGCCTCTTCTCCTTTCTGTTCGGGGCAAGCATGCTGCTCGTCATCGAAGGGGCCGAAGCGAAGGGGGAATCCTCCACCTCCGTCCACCTCCGGCGCATGGCCTGGCTGGCGCTGTTCGGCTTGGCCCATTTCTGCCTGATCTGGCACGGGGACATCTTGTTCGGCTACGCCGTTGCGGGCCTTGTCGCCTGGTTCTTCCACACACGAAGCACGCGCGCTTTGGTGCGGATCGGGATCGGCTTCATCGCCGTCCAGCTACTGCTCTTCGTTGTGATGGCCGCGGGGATTTTTCACCTTGCGGCCGCGGCTGCGGCACCGGGCGCATCGGCCGAAGTGCTCAGTGCCTGGGCGGGGAAGCAGGCGGCGTTCGGCGCCCCAAGCCCCGAACAGCTACGCGGAGCTCTGGAACTTCACCGCGGCCCGTGGAGCGGCCTCGTCCGCGACCGGCTGATCGACAATCCCGCAATGCCGTTCACCACCCTTGCCTTTTTCACCTGGGAAACGATCGGATACATGCTGCTGGGAATGGCGGCCCTCAGGAGCGGCTTCCTGAAAGGCGCGTGGGAGCCGTCCCGCTATCGCCGGATCGCTGCCCTTTGCCTTATCACCTCCCTGCTCGCTTACGGCCTGTATGCGGCCATTCTGTTCGCCGACGGCTTCAGCGCCCGCATGACCGCAGCCATCTGGCTGGCCGCCACCGTCCCGATCCGTCCGGTTGCGGTGATCGGCATGGCCGCCTTGATCATCCTGGTGACCCGCGCCGGCGGGCCACTGGTGGAGCGGATCGCCGCGGCCGGGCGCGCCGCTTTCACCAACTATCTTGGCACGTCGCTGGCGATGACGACGTTGTTCTACGGCTACGGCTTGGGACTGTACGGCGAGCTTCGCCGGGTGGAGCTGTGGCTCGTGGTGTTCGCCGCCTGGGGCGTGATGCTGCTCTGGTCGAAGCCGTGGCTGGAGCGCTTCCGCTACGGGCCGTTCGAATGGATATGGCGCTCCCTGGCGCGCGGCTCGCCCCAGCCGATGCGCCAGTAGGCGGCTCTCTCGCGTCCCTCGACGCCGTGTCTCGACAAGCTCGACACTCGCTCGGGATGAGCGGAGTCGTGGGGAAGCCGCTCATCTCGAGCCAGCGTCGAGCGAAGTCGAGACGCGTCGTCGAGAGAGCGAAGTCGAGACGCGTCGTCGAGAGAGCTTGCCGAGACGACGTGTCGAGAGAGCCGCCCCCCCCCCTTACTTGTCCTTGCCGAACGGGTTCTTGGAGGCGCGGGTGTCGAGACGGATCGGCACCGCGCCGAAGCCCAGTTCCTTGCGCATCGAATTGGTCAGGTAGCGCAGGTAGCTGTCGGGCAGCATTTCCAGCCTTGTGCCGAAGATCAGGAACGAGGGCGGGCGCGAATTGATCTGCGTGATGTAGCGCAGCTTGATCCGCTTGCCGCTCGGGGCGGGGGGCGGGTTGCGCTCGATCGCTTCCTCGAACCAGCGGTTGAGCTGGCCGGTGGACACCCGGCTCGACCAGACTTCGCGGACCTTGAAGCCGGCCTGGATAAGCTCGTCGAGACCCTTGCCGGTCATTGCCGAGACGGCGAGCAGCCCCACGCCGGGCGCCTGGCTGAGCCCGTCCTCCAGCGCCCGTTTGATGCCCTGGAACAGCGAGGAATGATCGTGCGCGACATCCCATTTGTTGATGGCGATGAGCAGAGCGCGGCCTTCCTGAAGCACGTAATCGGCGATCCTGAGGTCCTGCGCCTCGAGGCCGAGCGTCGCGTCGAGCAGCAGCACGACGACCTCGGCGAACTCCACCGCGCGGCGTCCATCGGCGACGGACAGCTTCTCCAGCTTGTCCTGCACCTTCGCGCGCTTGCGCATGCCGGCCGTGTCGATCAGCCGCACCGGGCGCAGGCGTCCGTCGGGCGCCTCCCACTCCCAATCGATCGAAATCGAGTCGCGGGTGATGCCAGCCTCGGGCCCGGTGATCAGCCGCTCTTCTTCGAGGATGCGGTTGATCAGGGTCGATTTGCCGGCGTTGGGGCGGCCGACGATGGCGAGTTTGAGCGGCCGCTCATTCTCGTCCTCGGCTTCCTCTTCGACCACCTCCTCCTCGCTCTCGATGTGCGGGCGCAAATTCTCGAACAGGTCGACGACGCCTTCGCCATGCTCGGCGCTCATCGCGATCGGCTCGCCGAAGCCGAGCGAATAGGCCTCGAACAGGCCCGGCTCCGCCGCCCGGCCCTCGCACTTGTTGGCGGCAAGGATGACGGGGGTTTTCTCGCTGCGCAGCCAGCGGGCAATCTCCTCGTCGAGCGGAGTGACCCCGGCCCGCGCATCGATCAGGAACAGGGCCGCGTCGGCCTCGCGCACTGCGGCGGTGGTCTGGGCGCGCATGCGGCCGGGCAAGGTTTGAGGATCCTCATCCTCGTAGCCGGCGGTGTCGATGATCCGGAATTCGAGGCCGAGCAGGCTCGCGTCACCTTCGCGGCGGTCGCGGGTAACCCCGGGGCGGTCGTCGACGAGCGCGAGCCTCTTGCCCACCAGACGGTTGAACAAGGTGGATTTGCCGACATTCGGACGGCCGACGATGGCTACAGTTGGGACGCGGGACATGGGGCGGAGCCCTGCCGGTTCCCGCCCTGTGGGTCAACAGCCGCCCGCCGAAGCACGCGGCTTCGGCGGGCGCCGGGTTTAGCGCCAGGCGGTGAGCTGGCCGTTGTCGTTCAGGGTGTAGAGCGTGTTGTTGGCGACCACGGGGCTCAGCGAGATGCGGTTGCCGGTGGTGACAGTCGATTGCACCGCCCCCGTGTAGGGCGACACGTTGACGATGTGGCCGACGCTGTTCGCCAGGACCAGGCGGTCCCCGGCGAGGACCGGGCCCACCCAGCCGATCGCGCCCTTCTTGTCCTTGACGTCGCGCCAGCGCTGGAGCTGCGTCATCCAGCGTATCCGGCCGGTGGCGCGGGCGATGGCGATGAGCTTGGCTTCGTCGGTGACGACGAAGATCCACTCGCCCGCCACCCACGGCGTGGCCGTGCCGGCGACGTTGATTTCCCAGATGCGCTGGCCGGTGGTGAGCTCGAGCGCGACCATGCGGCCGCCCTGCCCGACGGCATAGACCCGGCCCTGGTCGATCACCGGCTCGGCGTCGATGTCGGACAAGGTCGTCACCGCCGTAGAGATCGACGTGCGGGAAAGCGCGTCCTGCCAGAGCACGCGGCCGTTTTCGTAGCGGTAAGCGTTCAACTCGCCCGAGGAGAAGCCGGCAACGACCGTGCCCTGCGCGGCGGCTGGCGCGCCGCTTCCGAACACGCCCGCGATTTCGACCGCGGCGGACGAGGTCCAGCGGGTCTTGCCGTCTGCAGGGTTGAGCGCGAACAGCTGGTTGTCCTGGCTCACCACGTAGACGTTGTCGTTGGCGACCGTGGGCGCGCCGCGCAGCGGGCCGCCCGGACGGACCTGCCAGAGGATCGCACCGTTGGAGGCATCGATCGCGGCGGCATAGCCGGCCCCGTTCGTGGCGTAGATGCGGCCGCCGTCGAAGCTGACGCCGCCGCCGAACAGGGCGCCGCTCTGCGCGCCCTCGCCGCGCACCGGGCTCTGCCAGACGGTGCTTCCGGTTTCGGCATTGAAGGCGCGAACCACCGCCTGGCTGTCGATCGTGAAGACCTTGCCGTCCGCAACCACCGGCGCGGAGGCCAGAGCGGATCTGTTGCTGCTGCCCGAGCCGATGCTCGCCCGCCACGCCATGGCGGGCGCCGCGGCGAGGGCGAGGTGGCCCATGGATTTGGACGCGTTGCCGCCCGGCTGGGTCCATTGGCCGTTGACGTCGGCCGCCGGCAGGGTGATCGGAACGCCGGCCAGGGCGGGATCGACCTCGATCGCCGCCTCGCTGGAGAGAACCGCGATCCGCTCGCCGAGCGTCGGGGTGGTCTTTTTCTTCTTGTCGAGAATGCCGCAGCCGCCGAGCAGGCTGGCCGCGACGATGACGGTGATAAGGCGCTTCATCACTTACCTTCCTGTGAGGCCCCGGCCGTCTCATCGACGGCATCGACGCCGAGCGAGCCTGCCATCTGCACCGCGCGGGAGCGGATCGAATCGGGAACCTGCTTGTCCTTCGCCAATGCGGCGAAAATACGCGCAGCATCCGCCGGTTTGTTGAGCTTGAGGTACGAAATGGCGACCATCTCGCCGGCGCTGCCGAACCATGGGTTGCCGGCGACGGCGAGCGGCTTCAGGCGGTCGATCACCGCCTGGGGCTGCAACTTGTCGAATTCGACATGGGTGCGGCGCACCAGCGCGAGGTTGCGGAACGTTTCATCGAGGCTCTCATCCTCCGACACCTGGCGGAACAGAGCCGCGGCACCGTCGAGATTGTTCGCCTCGATTGCAAGGTCGGCCTTGGTCAGCAGGGCGGTGGCGCGGTAGCCCGGCTTGTCGGACTTGGTGAGTTCGTCGAGCTTGGCGGTTGCGGCATTCTTGTTGCCCGTGGAAACCTCCTCCAGCGCGCTTAACAGCTTCTCGCCCTGCTGGCCGGCACGGACCTGGCGCTGGTTGTTCCAGTAGATCCCGCCGGCAAGGGCGGCGAGAAACAGCACCACACCGGCGATGGCGAACTTGCCGTAACGCTCCCAAAGGGTGCGCGCACGGTCGCGGCGCAGCTCCTCATCGACCTCGCGGTAGAAGCTTTCATTGTCCTTGGGCTTGATCGCCAACAAAAATCTCCGAGTGAACCGGGCCGCTTTTCATCGTCCAGCAAACCCTGACCGGGGATGAACGGAAAAGCAGTGCCGAAAATATGATCCGGCGCACCTCTACCGGGCGAAGCGGCGATGCGGCAAGCCTCTTCACGGCTGGGCGCGGTAGAGCTGTTCCTCCGTTGGAAAGGCGCGGCTGCGCACTTCGCCTGCAAAAGCGCTCGCCGCCCCCTCGATCCGAGCCGCAAGGTCGTCATAGCGTTTAACGAATCGCGGCGTGCGCTCGAAGAGGCCGAGCATGTCTTCCGTTACCAGCACCTGCCCGTCGCAGGCGGCGGATGCGCCGATGCCGATCGTTGGGCAGGCGACGGCGCGAGTCACCTCCGCCGCAATCTCCTCCAGCACGCCTTCGACAACCAGCAGGAAACAGCCGGCCTCCGACACCGCTTTCGCATCGGCGAGGATCTTTGCGGCTTCCGCCTCGCTGCGGCCGCGGGCGCCGTAGCCGCCGAGAGCGTTCACCGCCTGCGGGGTAAGACCGACGTGGCCGACCACCGGGATGCCACGGGCGGCCAGAAAGGCCACGGTTCCCGCCATCGCCTCACCGCCTTCGAGCTTCACCGCGGCGGCGCCGGTTTCCTTCAGGATCCGCGATGCGCTTGCAAAGGCCTGCTGGGGGCTCGCCTCGTAGGAGCCGAACGGCATGTCGATTGCGACCACCGCGTGCCACGACCCGCGCACCACCGCCGCGCCGTGCGCGCACATCATCTCCAGGGTTACCGGAACCGTCGACGGAAGGCCGTAAATCACCTGCCCCAAGCTGTCGCCGACCAGCAGGATATCGCAGTGCGGATCGAGCAATTGCGCCATGCGCGCCGTGTAGGCGGTCAACATCACGATCGGGTCGCCGCCCTTCATCGCCCGGAGCTTGGGCACCGTCAGGCGCTTCATCGGAGCGGGCACCGGATTGGCGCGGCTGGTGGACGTGTCGAGCGAGTGGGTTACGGACATAGGGGCTGTGTAGCGGCATGCGGGGCGCGTGGCAAAATGCCGGGGCGTGTTCGCGAACCGAAATTTCACGGCGGCAGGCAGAGCCGAAAAAGCGGCTTCCGCAACAATCAGGTATGCTGTTCAAGAAGAACAGTCTACACCGGCATTTCCGACAAAGCATTCCTTGGGGGGGGAACTCATGATCCGATTGAACAAACTTGCCGCCGGCACTGCCGTATTGGCGTTCGGCCTCGCCTTTTCCGCGCCTGCCAGCGCCCAGGCGACTCGCACCTGGGTCTCGGGTGTCGGCGACGACGTCAACCCGTGCAGCCGCACAGCACCGTGCAAGACCTTCGCCGGGGCGATCAGCAAAACCGCCGCGGGCGGCGAAATCAATTGCATCGATCCGGGCGGTTTCGGGGCGGTGACCATCACCAAGTCCCTGACGATTTCCTGCCCTTACACCGAAGGCGGCGTTCTTGCCGGCGGCAACGGCATCACCGTCAATGCGGCGGCCACGGACAGCGTTTACCTGCGCGGGCTCGACATTTTCGGCGTAAACCCGCCGACTAACGGAGTGCGCTTCATTGCCGGCGGCGCACTGATCATCGAAGACAGCACCATTCGCCGCTTCAACGCGGCGAACAGCTTCGGCGTCTCCTTTCAGCCGAGCGGCAATTCGGTGCTGACGATGAACAATGTAACGATCACCGACAATGGCAACGGCATCACGGGCGGCGGCATCCTGATCAAGCCCACGGGCGCCGGCGGCGCCGGCCGGGTGACGCTGCGCAACGTGCGGGTGAGCGCCAACGCCAATCTCGGCATCTTGCTCGACACCACCGGCGCAACCAGCCCCAGCGGCGTCGGCATGATCATCGAGGATTCGATGATCGCCCGCAACGCAGCGGGCGTGATGGTGCTTGTGCCGGCGGGAACTTCGCCGACCACGTCGATGATCGTCAACTCGTTGATCGTCAACAACGCCGGAACCGGCCTGACCGGCGACGGCGCCGCGGCGACCATCCGCGTCGGCAACACCACGATCAGCGGCAACGGCACGGGCGTCAGCGCGCTCAATACGTCGCAGGTCCGCAGCTATGGCGACAACCGCAACGACGGCAACGCCGCCGACGGCGCCTTCACGGCAGGCATCCTGCCGAAGGAGTAATCGGCGCCAACGAAAAAGGCGGGAGCGGTGCCTTTGGGCCCGCTCCCGCCTTTTTCATGTCTATTCCCACTCGATCGTGCCGGGCGGCTTCGAGGTGTAGTCGTAAACCACCCGGTTGATGCCCTTGACCTCGTTGATGATCCGGGTCGCCACGCGCGACAGGAAGCTTGAATCGAACGGGTAGATGTCGGCGGTCATGCCGTCCGTCGAGGTGACGGCGCGCAGCGCGCAGACATTGTCGTAGGTCCGGCCATCGCCCATCACGCCCACGGTTTTGACCGGCAGCAGCACGGCGAAGGCCTGCCAGATTGCGTCGTACAAGCCGGCGTTGCGAATCTCCTCGCGGTAGATTGCGTCTGCCTTGCGCAGGATGTCGCAGCGTTCGCGGGTGACTTCGCCGGGGATGCGGATGGCGAGGCCCGGCCCGGGAAACGGGTGGCGGCCGACGAACGCTTCGGTGAGGCCGAGCTCGCGGCCGAGTTCGCGGACCTCGTCCTTGAACAATTCGCGCAGCGGCTCGACCAGCTTCATGTTCATCCGCTCGGGGAGCCCGCCGACATTGTGGTGGCTCTTGATGGTCACCGATGGCCCGCCGGTGAAGCTGATGCTTTCGATCACATCGGGGTAAAGCGTGCCCTGAGCGAGGAAATCCGCGCCGCCGACCTTTTTCGCTTCGACATCGAAGACGTCGATGAAGGTCTTGCCGATGAACTTGCGCTTGGCTTCAGGGTCGGTGAGGCCGGCGAGACCGGAGAGGAACAGCTCCTCCACGTCCACGTGGACGAGAGGGATGTTGTAATGATTGCGGAACAGCGACACGACCTGCTCCGCCTCGCCCTGCCGCATCAGGCCGTGATCGACGAACACGCAGGTGAGCTGGTGGCCGATCGCCTCGTGGATCAGCACCGCGGCGACGGCGCTGTCGACTCCGCCGGACAGTCCGCAGATCACCCGCCCGGAACCGACCTGGGCGCGGATCTCGGCAATCTTGGTGGCCCGGAACTCGGCCATGGTCCAGTCGCCGGCGAGGCCGCAGACGTGGCGCACGAAATTGGCGATGAGCCTGGCACCGTCCGGGGTGTGAACCACCTCCGGGTGGAACTGGACCCCGTAGAAGCGGCGCGCGTCATCGGCCGTGGCGGCGAAGGGCGCGCCGGGCGACTGGGCGACGATCCGGAAGCCGGGCGGGAGCGCGTCGACCTTGTCGCCGTGGCTCATCCACACCTGGTGCTTTTCGCCCGGCGCCCAGAGGCCGTCGAACAGCGCGCATTCGTCCTGAACCTCAAGGAACGCTCGGCCGAACTCGCTATGGTCGCCGGTGACGACCTTGCCGCCCAGCTGCTCGGCCATGAGCTGCTGGCCGTAGCAGATGCCGAGCATCGGCACGCCCGCCTCGAACAAGGCCGGATCGGCGCGGGGGCTGTCTTCCAGCGTCACCGAGGCCGGGCCGCCGGAGAGGATGATGCCGCTCGGCTTCATCCGCTGATACGCTTCCAGGGCGCGGCTGAACGGCGCGATCTCCGAATACACCCCCGCCTCACGCACGCGGCGGGCGATAAGCTGCGTCACCTGACTGCCGAAATCGACGATCAGGATGTTATCGTGCGGCTGAACGGTCATGCCCGGGCGATAGGCAGCGCTGTGGGCGGTGTAAAGCCGAGGGGTGCGTTGGGGTGAGCCGCCGAACCGGCCCGTCCCGTCACGCCCGCGAAAGCGGGGGTCCCGCTTCCTTCTTGTTTTTTTCCGCCGAACGAAGGAGGAAGCGGGATTCCCGCTTTCGCGGGAATAACGGGGAGTTGACGGCAGAAGCGCGCGAAAGCAGTGCCTCCGCGCGCTCTGTGTTCGAACCCTTCAGCCGAAAGCCTTACAGGTTGAAGTCGGTGATTCGGCCGTTGCCGCGCGCCGTGCAGGTAAAGTCCTCGCGATAGTCGCGGCGGTTGTTGTAGCGGCCGTAGCGGTCGTCATAACGGTCGTTGCGGCTGTAGCGGTCGTAGCCACCGCGGTCGTAGCCGTAGCCGCCGCCGGTTTCGATCACGCCCCGGACCCGGTAGCGGTCGTTGCCGGTGCGATCGACATCGGTGATGCGGACCTGGCCGCGGCCGATACGCTGAGCCTCATAGCCGCAGCTTTGCACCGCCTGGTTGTAGCCGCCGCGATAACGGTTGCTGTTGCCGTAGCCGTAGCGGCCGCCGTCGCGGCTGAGCGCGGAGCTGACTGCCGCGATGCCGCCGAGGATGGCGATGCCGGTGATGATATCGCCGCCGTCGATGCCGCGGTCGCGATCCCGGTAGCGGTCGCGATACTGCGCCTCGGCGGGCGCGGCGACGCCGATGGAGACCATGGCCGCAACGGCCGCACCGGTGATGAGCTTGGAAACAGCCTTCATGGCACACTCTCCTGTTTAAGCTTTACCCTTCCACAACAGACGAAGGGCCAATGGAGAGCCTTATGGCCGAGTCGCGCTGACGCGCCCCTGAACCAGTTTGTCGGCTCCGGTTCAGGTTGGCAGGTGGTGCCGAGGGACGTCGGTTCAGCGCGTGGGTTTCACCTCCATGCCAGTGTGGGCGGCGATGAAGGCCCACATGTCGGCATATTCCTCGATGATCTTCTCGGTCGGCTTGCCGGAGCCGTGGCCGGCGCGGGTCTCGATGCGGATCAGCTTGGGCGCGGGGCCGGTATTCGCCGCCTGAAGCGCGGCGGTGTATTTGAAGCTGTGGCCCGGGACGACGCGATCGTCGGTGTCGGCGGTGGTCACCAGCACAGCCGGGTAATCCGCGCCGGAGCGGATATTATGGTAGGGCGAATAGGTCCGCAGCGTGCGGAAATCCGCCTCGCGGTCCGGGTAGCCGTAATCGTCCACCCAGTAGCGGCCGGCGGTCCAGCGGTTGAAGCGCAGCATGTCCATTACGCCGACTGCCGGGAGAGCCGCGGCGAACAGGTCCGGCCGCTGGTTCACCGCCGCGCCGACCAGCAGCCCACCGTTGGAGCGGCCGTAAATGGCGAGCTGGTTCTTGGACGTGATGCCCTCGCCGACCAGATATTCGGCCGCCCCGACGAAATCGTCGAACACGTTCTGCTTGTTGGCCAGCCGTCCGGCGTCGTGCCACGCCTTGCCATATTCGCCGCCGCCGCGAAGGTTGGCGACCGCATAGACTCCGCCCTGCTCCACCCAGGCGAGGTTGGTGGAGGAGAAGGTCGGCGTTATCGAGATGTTGAAGCCCCCATAGCCGTAGAGCAGGGTCGGGTGACCGTCCTTGAGCTTCAGGCCCTTCTTGTAGACCAGGAAGAGCGGGATTCGGGTGCCGTCCTTTGAGCGGTAGAAACGCTGCTCGACGGTGAAATCCTCCGGGTTGAAGGCAACCTGCGGCTGCGCCCAGGGCGTGACCTGGTTGGAGCCTGCATCGTAGCGGTAAACGGTAGCCGGGGCATTGAAGCTCGAATAGGTGAAGAACGTCTCCGGATCGTCGGCGTCCCCGCTGAAGCCATCGGCGGTGCCGATGCCCGGGAGCGCGACGGTGCCGATGCGCTTTCCGCTCGGCTCGTAGGTGCGCACTTCGGTGCGGGCATCGGTTAGGTAGGAGACGATCAGCCGGCCGCCGACGACCGAGGCGTCCTGAAGGGTCGCGGCGTCTTCACCGACGATCTCGCGCGCTTCGCCGAAGGGCCGGTTGATGTCGGTTGCAACGACCCGCAGCCGGGGCGCGCCGCGGTTGGTGGCCCAGTAGAAGGTGTCGCCCTGGTTGCCGATGTAGCGCCAGTCATTCTCCAGCCCGGTGATGAAGCGGCGCGGCTGGGCCTTGGCCCGGGTGAGGTCGATCAGCGTGACGTCGTAGCGCTCGTCCGTGCCTTCGGACGAGGTGACGATCAGCCAGCGGCCATCGTTCGAGACCTGGGCGGTGTTGCTGAGCTTGGGCCGGTCGGGCTGGGAATAGATCAGCCGGTCCTGCGCCTGCGGCGTGCCGAGCTTGTGGAAGTAGACCGCGTGGTTCTCGTTCAGCGACTGGAATTGCTGCGACGCCTTGGGCTCGGGGAAGCGGCTGTAATAGAAGCCGGAGCCGTCCTTGGCCCAATCCATGTTGCCGAACTTGGCCCAGCGCACTTCATCGGCCAGGACCTTGCCGGAATCGGCGTCGAGCACCTTCAGCACCCGCCAGTCGGTGCCGCCTTCCTGGATGGAATAAAGCACGCGGCGGCCGTCTTCGGAGGGCGTCCATTCGGCAAGCGCCGTGGCGCCATCCTTCGACCAGGGATTGGGATCGATCAGCATATGCGGCGCGCCGTTCAGGCCTTGGCGCATGTAGAGCACGTTCTGGTTCTGAAGGCCGGTGTTGCGGGTGTAGAAATAACGGCCGTTCTCGCGGCGCGGCACGCCGATCCGCTCGTAGGAGAAGAGCTCGGTCATCCGCTGGGTGAAGACCGCTCTGCCGGGCAGGGTGGCGAGATAGGAGTTGGTCAGCGCGTTCTGCTCGGCGACCCACTGCGCAACCTTGGGGTTCTCGCGGACATCGTCCTCAAGCCACCGATAGGGATCGGCGACGCGCTCGCCGAACTGCACCTCGGCGACATCCTGACGCTCGGTGTTCGGGTAGACGATCGAAGCCTTGGGCGCAGCGAGCGCGGCCTCGGCGGTGGCGACCTTGTCGTTCATCGTGCAGGCGGCGGTGGACAGGAGGAGAAGGGCGGCGGCAAGGCGCATCGTGCGAATATCCTCTTCTTCATGATTATCGAGGCGCCCTACACGGGCGCTCGCCTGTCGCGCAATCGTTCGCGAAACGCCCGTCGCCGGAACCGAAATCCCGGCCGCGCATCTTGCCAAGTGAGCAGCGAAAAGGACGACGCGCATGGCCGCCACCTATCCCCAGGACCGGACCTATTGGAACGACACTGCGGAGGCGCCGGCCTTTCCGCGGCTTTCCGGGGATCTGCAGGTCGATATCGCGATCGTCGGCGGCGGCATCGTCGGGGTCACGGCGGCGCGGCTGCTCAAGGACCAGGGCCTCAAGGTGGCGCTGATCGAGGCGCGGCAGATCGGGCGGCAGGTGACCGGCAAATCCACCGCCAAGATGAGCTCTCAGCACGGCATTCTCTACCAGACGCTCGAGCAGAAGTTCGGCGAGGACAGGGCGCGGTTGTATGCCGAAGCGCAGGAGACCGGCATTCGGCGCATCTCCGAGCTCGCCGCGCAATATGGAATCGAGGCGGACATCGAGCCGATGCCGGCCTTCGTCTACACCCAGGACGAAAGCTATGTGTCGCAGCTCGAGAAGGAGGTGGAAGTCGCCAGGCGGCTCGGCCTGCCCGCGCACTTCCTGACCGGCGGGATCGGCCTGCCGTTCGACGTGCTGGCGGCGATGCGCTGGGACGATCAGGCCCAGTTCCACCCGGTGAAATATGTCGCCGGCCTCGCCGCCACCATCCCCGGCGAGGGCTCCCACGTGTTCGAGAACAGCCGCGTCGTCGAATACGATCCGCAGCGGGTGCAGACCGACCAGGGCAGCGTCACCGCGCGCCACGTGGTGATGGCGACGCACCTGCCGCTCGGCCAGATCGGCATGTATTATTCGATGGCCCACCCGCACGCCGAGCCGGTGATCGCCGCGCCGATCGGCTTCGTGCCGGCGGGCATGTACAAGAATGCCGAAAAACCGGGGCGCTCGATCCGCACCCACCGCTCCGGCGGGCAGACCTGGGGCATCGCCGCCGGCAACAGCTTCAAGCCCGGCCACCCGGACGACGAGCAGGAGTCGATCAAGGACATCGAGGCCTGGCTGCGCGAGCATTTCGAGGCGGGTGAGGCGCAGTACCGCTGGGTCAACGAGGATTATGAGGCAATCGACAGCGCCCCTTATGTCGGCTGGTCGTCGAGCGGATCGGACGGCTATCTGGTGGCGACCGGCTTCGCGGCGTGGGGCATTTCCAACGGCACCGCGGCGGCAATGATCATCGCCGATCTGGTCGCCGGGCGGGACAACAAGTGGCTGCCGGTGTTCGACGCCACCCGGATCAAGCCGATCGCCGGCGCCAAGGAGTTCGCCAAGGAGAATCTCAGCGTCGCCGCCCATTTGGTCGGGGGCTATTTGTCGCGCAAGCCAAAGGACTATGACGCGCTCGAGCCCGGCGACGCGGCGATCATGAAGGTCGATGGCGAGGATGTCGCCGCGTTCAAGGACGAGGCCGGCAAGGTCCACGCCGTTTCCGCGGTGTGCACCCACATGGGCTGCCTCGTCGGCTGGAACGCCACCAACCGCACCTGGGACTGCCCCTGCCACGGCTCCCGCTTCGAACTGAGCGGCGAAGTGATCCACGGCCCGGCCACCCGGCCGCTGGGGTGCAAGATCACTGGCTAGGCGGGGAGGCGCGTCGGCGGGTTAGAAGCGGGCACGCAGACGGCGAGCAATTGCTCTAGCCAGAGTGGAAATCGGTCCTGGCGAGTCCCGAACGCCTCCCGCAGGGTTGGACCGAGACTGTCCTCGCCGGCGGGACCCGGGATACGCACGAAGCGCGGTGGTGCGACATTGGCCATGGTCGGTCTCGATCGGAGGTGGTGTGGGTCAACGCGCGGCGCGTGCCCTGGCTCCTTGAACGGCACCCACAAGCCGGTCAGAAAGGTTGGTCACGCCCCTAATCCCTGCGGTTCGCGGCATGAGGGCTGCCAAAGGTGGGCTTTGGTACTGCGGTGATCGACGGAAGGAAGAAACGGTGGAGAAGGATTTCTGGGGCAAAAACGGTGAGGGAGAGCGCCCAACGGGCCCGGTCCGCAAGCCGATGTCCAAAGCCGCCAAGGGTGCGCTTGGCTGCTTCGGGCTGTTCGTCGTCGCGATAATCGGCTTCGCTCCCGACGTACCCACCGAAGGCAACGAGGCCGCGCCGGCTTCGGCGGCAAAGGCGCCCGCGGAAGCAAAGGCTTCGGCCCCGGCGAAGGCGAACCCGCTGATCAAGGCGCGGGCGGACTGGAAGGTCTTATACGATCGCGCGCTTGCCATCGCCAGGCCATGCGACCGCGCGAACTCCGCTGCAGCGGACAAGCTCACTGCCGTGAGCAAGGGCAAGGCCACGGTGTTCGACGCCTACGGCCTGGCTTCAACCGCCGAGCAAGCCTGCACCGCTGCGTGGCAGGAGATGGGCGACCTCAAGGCGCCCGACACCCTGCCCGGCGCGACCCGCGATAAGCTCGGTGAGACGCTGGAGCGCTGCGAGCTCAGCTACTATTCGCGCAAGGAGTCCCTTGAAATCCTGATGAAGTTCCTGGACGGCGAGCAGCGCCCCTCGATCGTCCAGGAGTATAAGGACGAGACGGAGTCGGCGCAGACCGGCGTGCTGCTGTGCGTCGCGGGCCTTATCCAGGCAGGCGGCGAAGTCGGCGCAGAGATCCCCAAAGGGACCTAGACCGAACCCCATTTTTTCGCGAAACCCCTTTAAACACCGTAACTTACGCATATGTTAGACTTGGCCGCCCCTCCCTGGCGGCCATGGCCGGGTCTCTCCCCCTGTTGACCCGCGCCTTAAAAGCCCCGCCGTGGTCCTCCCCCTTCCGCGGCGGGGTATTTTGTGCCTGCCGCCGGTGCACCGCGCGCGCGTGGAAAGCACCGGCTTGTTTGCCGGCATGGCACCCGGTGACCGTGGACTAGCGACGGGTGCCGTCTTATCCCAACGCGAGCGATCCACCGGGAGAAGCTGGAGTGCAAGCAAGCGGGATCGTCGCCATCGTTGTTCTGGTCATCACCGTGGCTTTGGTTCTTCGCGGCATTCGCGGGCACGGCCATAAAGATGGATCGGGAGCCGACTCGGGCGCGGGACCCGACGACATCGTTGGCGGGGGCGACTGACTGCCGTTCACAGCCCAGCGCGTTGTTCAAAAGAAAAGGGCCCCCGAAGCGGAGGCCCTTCCCTTCATTCAAACGCTTCGAAGCGGCTCAGGCGGCTTCGTCGAACTCGTCCTGGTCCGCGACCGGGCCCGAATCCTGGCCCTTGGCAGAGACGTCGCGGTCGACCAGTTCGATGATCGCGATCGGGGCGGCGTCCGAAGCGCGGATGCCGGCCTTGATGATGCGGGTGTAGCCGCCGGCGCGCTCGGCGTAGCGGGGCGCGACCACGTCGAACAGCTTGGTGAGCTGCGTCTCGTCCAGCATGCGGGCGTGGGCGAGGCGGCGATTGGACAGGCCACCCTTCTTGGCGAGCGTGATCAGCTTTTCGACATAGGGGCGAAGCTCCTTCGCCTTGGCTGTCGTGGTGGTGATCTGCTCATGCTTGATGAGGGCGGCGGCCATGTTCCGGAACAGGGCTGCGCGGTGCGAGGAGGTGCGCTGGAGTTTGCGGCCGGCAACGCGGTGACGCATGGTTCATTTCCTTTGTTCGTCCGAGGTCCGTTCAAGGTAACCTCGGCCGGGCCGCCTTATGGGGGACGGCCCAAACCCCAAAAAGAACGGCGGGACATCGAAGCCCGCCGCGCGTGCCGCTGCCAAGAGCGGAAATGTGGCGGAAAGTCAAGCGGTGCGGAGCTTCGCCGCGGCGCCTCAGAAGGCGCGCTCGCCCTCCACGTTGCCGGCCGTCGAATAGCGGCAGACTAGGATCTCGTTCTCCGCGCCCTTGGTGAGCGCGCAGCCGACTTCGCCGGTCTCGCGCCACATCAGCTGGGTGTAGTGGCCGACATCGTCGAAATTGCCGGTGTTGCTTGCGTAAGGAATGGGGCGGGCGACGAAGTGGCGCTTTTCCTCAACCCACATGCCGACCATCTGTTCGGGCGTGAAATAGCCGGACGTGCCGAGCCACAGGTTCTCGCCCTGGGGATCCTCATCGTCCGGATCGTCGGGCGAATGCTCGATGTCGTCGATGGCGGCGAGCTGCTCGCCCCACTCGGCGGCGTCGGCGGCAAGCGCTGCATCCCAGCGCATCGCCGGCAGCCCGGCGTCGCTGCGCTCGCGATTGTGGGCGGCGAGGATGCGCTGGTCGAGGCTGGTTACCCGCCCGGTCGCGCCGGCGAGAAGCGGCAGGCACAGGCACAAGGCCGCTGCGCCTGCGAGTCGTCCGAACCGTGTTGCCGCGTTCCCCATGCGAGGAAAGTGGCAGGCGCGGGTTTACGCCGTCTCACCGGCTTTGGTTGACGAGGCGCTAAGGCTTCAGCCTTGCTCCTCGTCCTCGCCATCTGTTTGGGTGGCCTCTTCGATCTGCACGGGGCTGATGCCGCCCGGCGGGTTGCCGTTGCCCGTGCCGCCCGAGGCTCGCGAGCCGCCCATGCCGCCGGGGCTGCCGGCGTCGATGCCGCCAAGACCGCCGCTGCCGCTGTCGTCATCCACTGGCCCGCCCCGATCGACGTAGCCCGTGTTGGTTGCGGCGTCGGTTGCACCTTCTTCGCGCGGTGCGTCGGTGCCGGGGTTGGTTGCGTCGATGTCGGCCATGTTGGAAATCCTCCTCGTTCTTGAGGAGGCCAACGAAGCCGGTTGCGGGGCGGTTCCTATTCGGCGGCCTGCGCGGTCGGCACTTCGAAGAGCGGTGCGGCCGGGGCTGCCGGTGGAGCAGCGGCGGCCGGCTTGCCGCGGGCCGGGCGCGGCGCCTTTACGATTGTTTCGGCTTCGGCGCGGGCGTGGACGGCGCCGTCGTTCGCGCCGCGGCGGCGCTTGAAGCGGCCCTCCACTTGCGCGCCGGTGGCGATGCCGACCGTCTCGTAGAGAACGTCGCCGGTGACTCGGGCGCTTGCTTCAAGCTGGAGCATGCCTGCCTCAACCGCACCATCAACCAGACCGGCGAGCCGGGCGTCGTCGGCGGTGATATTGCCGTGGACAACTCCGTTCTCGCCCTGGGTGAGTAACGCACAACGGATGTCGCCGGTTACCTTGCCGTCGATGTGCAGGCGGCCGGCCGTCTCGATGTCTCCGGTGACGGTGACCTCAGCGCCGATGAACGAGAATTTGCCGTCTTCCGCGCCGTGCGCCTTTTGCCCTCGACCGAACATCTGCACCCTCCCAGGAAGGTGCATCATGGCACATTACGGGGGCGTTTCAAGCGGATGATGGTGAGTGGCGCAACGCTTTCAACCGCTCATCCTGAGGAGGGACTGAGCGAAAGCGAAGGCCCGTCTCGAAGGACCGTTCGCGAGTAGGCTGTGCGTCCTTCGAGACGCGGTTCGACACGGGAGCCCGCCAAAGTAGTACTTTGGCGGAACCCTGCTCACCGCTCCTCAGGATGAGCGGCTTGGGCGAGGGGCGGGTGCGGGGCAGGCGTGAGGCGCGCGCGGTTGACGCCCCCAACTCGGCTCCAAGTACCACTTGGAGCCGAAACCGTTATGGGGGCCGGTGTTGCCACCAGCCCCCATTGTCCCAGCTCCATGGCCCGCCTGCCGGCGCGGCGTCCCGCTGGGCGGGTGGTTCGCGAACCGGCCTGAGCCCGTCCGTTCCCCGGTTGGCGGTCGGGGCGGCGCCGAAGCGCCGCCCTTCCCTGCGAAGGTCCGCTCAGGCCGAAGCCCGAGCGGTTCCGCCGGTTCCTGGCAAGCCGCCGAAGCCGCCGCCATTCCCCATCCGGTGCGTAGCCGAAGCCGAAGCCCCACCTCCTGCACCGAAACCCTTGCCGATCCTGCAACCGAAGCCGCCGAACCTGCTTGGGCTTGTCCTCAGGCGCCGCAGGACGAACCTGCCTGCTCCATCGGACCACCCGTTCCCGCCGGCCGAAGCCGCCACGTCCGGGGGTTCCAGCATATCACGGGAGCGAACCCCCGGTTTCTGCCGGCCGGTTGGAAGCCGGGGGCGAACCCCCTGCTCCCTTCCGGTTCGGAAAAAGCATGTCCGCCGGGCCGAAGCCCAACCTGACGCCCAATCCCGGACCCGTCCGGCCGAAGCCATCGCGGTTCCGTTCGGCCTTCCCTTTCCGGGGCAAGCCCCGTTCGGTTCCAGCCAGACCTTTTCTCCAGCCGCGGAGGCGATTCTCCGCGCCCTTCAACAAGGCCTTTCGCGGTTCGAGTGTTCCGAAGAACGCCCATTCCACCCGTCCGGCCGATCCCGATGTCGTGCCCGCATGAAGCTTTCACCCCAGCGCGCCCGGCTTCCGTCTCCGCCGTCCGGCCGCTTTCCCGTTTCGCGCTTCATCCCGAGGGGCAAAGTGCTGGCGATCGGCGGTCCGAGCCCTGGAGTTCCGCGTCGTTTCCTTCGCTTCACCCGTCCGGCTCTGAGAACGAAGCTGTCATGGAATCCGAGTCGCGCAAAGCGGATTCGTGCTGTGGATAAAGAGGATAACGGGGGTAACTCCACGCCCCGTTCAGCCGCCTGTGCGACCCCTCTCTTTGAAGTCCGCGAGCACCGGCGCCTCCACCCGTTGCGGCACTTCCGAAACCGGGGGAGCGGCGGGCGTGACGGGCGCATCCGCAGCCTCATCGTCTTTCTCGCGCGGCTCGAGTGCGCGGCGGGCGAAATCGAGCGCCATCAGCTTCAGGCTGTCGCTGAGCCGGCCGACACCGTCGCCGCCACCTTCGCTCCTCGCCTTGCCCTTGCCGCCGCCGACGGCCGATTTCGCACCGCCCTTCAACGCAGCGCCGATCGTGCCCTTGGGGTCCTTACCCTCGCGCAGGGCGGCGGCGGCGGCAAGCAGTGCGCCGGCCACCACTTTGGCGACAACCGGCTCCATGGCGAGCCTGGCCGCCTCGTTGCCGAGCTTGCGCAGCTTCTTGGGGACCTTCACGCCGCCGATCTCTTTGGGGACCTTGTTCTTTTTGTCCTTCTTGCCCTTGCCGTCCTTCGCCATGCGCCTCTCCTTTGGAGCCTAGATGGTCTTCACGCGGCCGCTCGCCAAGGCGGGCGATTATTCGACAATGATCCGGCCCTTCATGCCGAGCATGCGGTGGACGATGGTGCCGCCTCGAACCTTGTATCGGCCAGCCTTGGGAACCAGCACCACCGTGCGGGTGGAATGCGCCGGCACGGTGATCCGGCCGCCCTTCACCGTCTCCCCGTCGCGGCCCCGCGCCTGGGACGCGTGGAAGAAGCCGCCCGCGGAAAAGGCCAGCCCCTGATTGGAAGTGTTGACGAAGCGCAGCCGCACCGGTCGATCCGCCTGCAGCCTGATTTCGGCGGGCGCGATGTCGTAAGGGGTTAGCAGAACGTCATATTCGGGTGCCTGGCGCCAATCCTGCGCGGCGGCGGGCGCGGCAAGGAGGGCCAGAGCGGCGAAGACGGAAATGAAACGCATCGGATCAGCCTTGCTAAGCGGTTGACGGGCAAAGCCTAGCACGGGCAGGAGCGGGGCATGAAGCCCTTCCTCGCGCCCTTCGCCGCCGCCGCTTTTGCGGTGTGCTCCTTTGTCGCCACGCCCGGCGAGGCGCGGCTTGCCGGGGCCGAGCAGAAGATCGTGCAGGCGGTCGATAACGAGCAGGCCCGCACCCTTGCCTTGCTCGAGACCATGGTGAACCAGAATAGCGGCACCTTGAACTTTGCCGGCGTCGAAGCGGTCGGCCGGATGGCGCGGGCGGAGCTCGAGCCGCTCGGTTTCGAAGTGCGCTGGGTGCCGATGGCGGAGGCGGGACGCGCCGGCCATATCATGGCCGTCCACCGCGGCAACGGACGCGGCAAGAAGATGCTTCTGATCGGCCACCTCGACACGGTGTTCGAACCCGATTCGCCCTTTCAGAAATATGTCCTGAAAAGCCCCGGCACCGCCGAAGGACCCGGAGTCGGCGACGACAAAGGCGGGGTCGCGGTGATGATCGCCGCCTTGCGCGCCATGCACCAGGCGGGAACCTTGAAGGACGCCGACATCGAGATCGTGCTGACCGGGGACGAGGAGGATGCCGGGAAGCCGGTCTCCGTCTCCCGCCGTGACCTGATCGACGCCGGCCGCCGCGCCGACGTTGCGCTCGATTTCGAGGGCCTCTCGACCGAAAATGGCAAGGACTTGGGCTCGATCGCCCGGCGCGGCTCAGGCGATTGGGAGCTGCGCACCACCGGACGTTCCGGCCATTCCAGCCGCATCTTCTCCGAGCAGTCGGGTAACGGCGCGATCTACGAGCTGACCCGAATCCTCGCCGCCTTCCGGACCGAATTGCCCGAGGCCAACCTCACCTTCAACGTCGGCCTGATCCTCGGCGGCGCGACCGCGACGCTCGACGACGCGGGCATTCGCGGTCAGGCGACCGGCAAGAACAACATCATCCCCGAAGTGGCGATTGCACGCGGCGACATTCGCACCTTGTCGCTCGACCAATATCAGCGGGTGACCGCGAAAATGACGCAGATCGTCGCCCGCCATCTGCCCGGCACCGGCGCGGCGATCACCTTCGACGAGGCGGCTTACCCGCCGATGGCGCCGACGCCGGGCGGCCAGGCCCTGCTCGACCGGCTCAATCGTGTGAACGCCGACATGGGCCTTGGCGCCATGGCAGCCCAGGATCCGCTGAAGCGCGGCGCCGGAGACATCGGCTTCGTCGCGGCCGATGTGGACGGGCTGGTCGGCCTCGGGCCCGCCGGCGGCGGCTCGCATGCGGCGGGGGAGACCATCGACGTGCCGAGCCTGTGGCGGCAGGCCAAGCGCGCCGCGATCCTGATGACCCGCCTGTCGAAAGACAAAAGCTAAGCACGGCCTGCCGCTTACCTCCTTGTCAGCAGCAGCTTTTGGGGCCATTCCCGCGCCATAAGAAAGCGCACGGGGGTGCGCTCGCCGGGGAGAGATCATCATGTCGCGTCATATCGCCAAGCTTCTGTGCGCCGCCGCAGCATTTGCCACCTTCGCCGCGCCCGCTTCGGCGCAGCGCGTGAACCGCATCGTCGCGTTCGGCGATTCCTATGCCGACGACGGCAATCTGTTCGAGCTGCTCGGCATTCCGCGCCCGGCGCCCTACCCCAATGGCAGGTTCTCGAACGGCACCAACTTCGTCGATACCATGGCGCAGATCCTGCAGGTGCCGGTCGACAATTTCGCCATCGGCGGCGCCTTTACCGGCAACGGCAACATCAACGGCCCCGGCATTCCGGGCTTCGTCACCGAATACAACGCCTTCCTTGCGGGCGGCGGCCCGGCCGCCTTTCCGCGGGTCAGCGGCACGTTCGGCCCGAACGACCTCGCCGTGATCTCGGTCGGCGGCAACGATGCCCGCGCCTATGAGCGCAGCCTCGGCCTCGCCCCCACCACCGCGCAGATCAGCGGCCTGCTCGCGGGCGTTCCCGGCCAGGCCACGGCCCGCGTCGCCGAGGCGATGACCGGCGTCAATGCGCTGGTCGGGGCAGGCGCCCGCAACATCACGTTCCTGGTCGGCGATGTGGGTCGGCTTCCCGAAGTGCGCGGCCTGCCGGTCTCCGCGGTCGGCACCGCTTATGCCACGGCCTTTAACACCGGGCTCCAGGCGAGCCTCGCCCAGACCGCGTCGAAGGGCGTGATCGTCAACTATCTCGATCTCACCCAGATCGGCAACGTGGTGGAAGGCAATCTGGCCGCCTTCGGCCTGACCAGCGCGGGCGCCTGCCCCGCCGCGTCCAGCACGGCGTGCGTCGGCGACTCCGTCTTCGGCAACCAGTTCCTGTTCTACGTCGATCAGGTCCACCTGACCTCGGCAGGCTTCGCGATCGTCGGGAAATATGCGGTGCGCCAGCTTGAAGCGCCGCTCCACTTCCAGGCGCAGACCGATGTCGGCCTGCAGACCGCGACCGCCTTCGGCCGCGTGCTCGAGGGCCGGATGGATCTGTCCAACGCCCGCTCCGGCGCCGAAGGATCGGGCCTCAACTTCTACATCGCCGGCAACACCGCCAGCGAGACGGTAAAGGACGGCAACCGCACCCTTGGCTACGATCTCGACACCAGCGGCGTCACCGCCGGCGCAGAATATGATTCGGGCGGCGCGGTGTTCGGTGTGGCGCTGAACCACAGCCGTCCCGAGGCCGACATCTTCACCGGCACCGGCGAGGCGCGCGCTCGCGCCTGGCAGGTCGGCGGCTATGCCGGCTTCTCGGGCGGCGGCGCCTTCGTTCAGGCCCATGCCGGCTATGGCTGGATGGACTATCGCACCCGCCGCACCGCCGTGATCGACGACATCAGGGCGAAAACGGACGGCACCGCGATCACCGCCGGCGCCAAGGCGGGCTATCTCGTCGGCATGGGCGGGCTGCGGATCGGCCCGGTGGCCGGCCTTCAATATGCCAAAGTGGAGATCGACGGCTATACCGAGACCGGCGATCCCGTCCTCACCCTCAACGTCGGCGATCAGGACGTGAGCGCATTGGTCGGCAGCGCCGGTCTGGAGGCGCGCGCCAGCCTTGACGCCGGCGGTCTCGCCATCGCCCCTTATGCGTCGCTCACCGCCGAAAAGGATCTGGAAGGCGACGGCCGGGCGATCCGCTACGCCGGCACCGCCTCGCCGGGCATCGTCAACACCTTCGTGCTCGACGACCGTTCAAAGGAGCTGCACGGCCGCCTTACCGCCGGCGCCAATCTGGCGCTGTTCGGCTCGGCCTCCTTGCAGGTTCAGGGCAGCACCAGCATCTCGCGCGAAGGCGGCAACGATGTATCCGCATTCGTAGCGCTGAAGCTCGGCTTCTAATTGGGGCTCTCCCCGGCTCCGGCCGGGGAGGCTTTTCAGGGCAGTAGTCGAGTATGACCAGCGAGGAGGTGGAACGCGCCGACGCGGCCAGCAAGGTTCCCGCCGTCACCCTCGGCTTCTGGATCGTCAAGATTCTGGCAACCACGCTGGGCGAAACCGGCGGCGACTCCGTCTCCATGACCATGGAGCTCGGTTATCTGGTCGGAACGGCGATCTTTCTGACGATTTTTCTCGCCTTCGCCGCTTTGCAGATCTCGGCCAAACGCTTTCATCCGTTCCTGTACTGGGCGACGATCATCGCCTCGACCACGGCGGGCACGACGATGGCCGACTTCGCAACGCGCTCGATGGGGATCGGCTATCCCGGCGGCTCGGCTTTGCTGTTCGCCCTCGAGATTGCCTCGCTTGTGGCCTGGAAAATGTCGACCGGAACGGTGCGGGTGGAGGCGGTGCGCACGCCCAAAGCCGAGGCCTTTTACTGGCTGACCATCACCTTTTCCCAGACGCTCGGCACCGCGCTGGGCGACTGGGTGGCGGACACGGACGGGATCGGCTTCGGCAACGGCGCACTCATTTTCGCAGCCGTGTTGGCGGCTGTCGCCGCGCTCTATTTCTGGACGAAGTTGGACCGCGTCTTGCTGTTCTGGACAGCGTTCATCCTGACCCGGCCGCTCGGCGCGACGGTGGGCGATTTCCTGGACAAGCCGATCGCGGAGGGCGGCCTCGCATTCAGCCGGCCGCTGGCGACCGCTGTTCTGGCCGCGGCGATCCTGGTCCTGATCCTCGTCCTTCCACAGCAAGCGGGGCGGCACCCCGGCGGCGAAGCACAAAGCCCGGCTTGATCCGGCCCGCGCGGCGGCCCACATGGGCGATATGCTGATCCAGACCGAAACCACGCCAAACCCGTCCACCCTGAAGTTCCTTCCCGGCCAGCCGGTGATGGAAGCGGGGACCCGCGATTTCGCCACTCCCGAGGATGCGGACGCGTCGCCGCTCGCCGAAGCCTTGTTCTCGCTGGGCGACGTCGAGGGCGTGTTCTTCGGCCGCGACTTCATCTCGGTGACCGCCGGCCCAGGCAGCGACTGGCGCAGTTTGAAGCCGCAGGTCCTCTCGGTGCTTCTCGACCATTTCGCCGGCGGCGCGCCCTTGTTCAAGCCGGCCACGGCGGGCGGCATCTTCGTCGAGGATGCGTCGGGAAGCTTCGAGGACAATCCGGAGGACGCGGAGATCGTCGCCCAGATCCGTGAGCTGATCGACACCCGCGTCCGCCCGGCGGTCGCCAATGACGGCGGCGACATCGTCTATCGCGGCTTTCGCGAAGGCACCGTGTACCTTGCGCTGCAGGGCGCCTGCGCGGGCTGCCCCTCCTCGACGATGACGCTCAAGAACGGCATCGAGGGCCTGCTCAAGCATTATGTGCCCGAGGTCGAGGCCGTCGAAGCGATCTGATGCTGCTGGTCATCGACAGCGCGACCGCGGCCTGCTCGGCGGCGCTGATCGACGGCGAGGTGCTGATCGACGGCGAGGTGCTGATCGACGGCGAGGTGCTGATCGATGGCGAGGTGCTGGTCGACGAACGGTTCGAGCTGGTCGGCCGCGGCCATGCCGAGCGGCTGCTGCCGATGATCGAGGACCTGCTCGCCGGCCGCCGTCCCTCCGCGATCCTGGTCGATTGCGGGCCCGGCAGTTTTACCGGCGTCCGGGTCGGCCTTGCCGCAGCGCACGGCCTGTCGATCGGCTGGGGGGTGCCGCTCTCGGGCTATTCGTCGATGGCGGCGGTTGCCGCGGGCACGGGCGTCCAAACCGTAGCCCTTCATGGCGGACACGGCCAGATTTTCGTGCAAAACTTCGCGGGTGATCCGCTGCGGCCTCTCGATGCGCTCCAGTCGCTTCTTCCCGAGGATGCCGCGGCTACGTGCAGCGCACATCGCGTCGCCGGCTCCGGCGCGGAAGCGCTGGTGAACGCGCGCGGGCATGGCGAGGCGCTCGACGCTTTGCCCCGCGCCGCCGACGCCCTTCTGCTTCCCCAAGCGCTCCGCAGCCTCCCCGCTCGCCCGATCTACGGCCGCGGGGCCGACGCGAAGCCGATGGTGTGACGGAGCCGCTCGCTCTGGAGGCCGCCGGGCTTGAGGCCGTGGGCGAGGTCATGCTGGTCATGCCCGACAGCTTCGACCCCGAATTTGGCGAAGCGTGGACGGCGGGGCAGTGCGCCAGCCTGATGACCATGCCCGGCGTGTGGCTCACCCTTGCGCGGGAAAACGGCGCGGCGGTCGGCTTCTCGCTGGCGCGGATCGTTGCGGGCGAGGCGGAGCTTCTGCTCCTGGCAGTGCGCAAATCGGCGCAGCGCCGCGGCGTCGGCCGCAAGCTGCTGGAGCGTTTCATCAGCGACTCGGCAGGCAAACGCGCCGACAAGCTGCATCTTGAGGTCCGACATGGAAATCAGGCCGTACTGCTCTACAAAAACTTGGGTTTTGAAGAAGTGGGCCGGCGCTTCAACTATTATCGGGGCGCATCCGGCGGGCAATACGACGCCCTGACCCTTGCTCGCCCGGCAAAGAACTGAGCCTGCGGAGCCGGAACTGATTTCCGGCTTGTAAATCTCTCCAAATTGGATCATTGCCGACGCCTATTGGGCGCAAGTTCACCACGGTGGCTTGAAACAGGCAGGTGGAGCATGGCGGAAAATACGGAAACCGGTGAAACACTCATCACCCTCACTGCCGACATCGTCTCGGCGCACGTCAGCAACAACAGCGTTGCGGTAAATGACCTGCCGGCGCTTATTCAAAACGTTCACACTGCTTTGACCGGCCTTGGGGCGACGGTGGAAGCAGCGCCGGCAAAGCAGGAGCCCAAGGTTTCGATCCGTTCGTCGGTAAAGCCAGACTATATCGTCTGCCTGGAAGACGGCAAAAAGCTGAAGATGCTGAAGCGGCATCTGATGACCCATTACCAGATGACCCCCGACCAGTACCGGCAGAAGTGGGGCCTCAATTCCGATTACCCAATGGTCGCGCCGAATTACGCCGAGCAGCGCCGCGCGCTTGCCAAGAAGATCGGGCTGGGCACCAAGCGCCGCAAGACCGGACGCAAATAAGCGCGGGCGCCGGGGCGTCATCGCCCCGGCCCGGCTTTACCGGCGCGCGGATTCGTCTAAACCGGGCGCCGAATGACACGCCGCATCGACATAGAGACCTTGTGCGCCGAAAAAGGGCTGCGCATCACCGAGCAGCGGCGGGTGATCGCCCGCGTGCTTTCCGAAGCTGAGGACCATCCCGACGTGGAGTCGCTCCACGCCCGCGCGTCGGCCATCGACAGCGGCATCTCGATCGCCACGGTGTACCGCACGGTGCGGCTGTTCGAGGAAGCCGGCATTCTGGAGCGGCACGATTTCGGCGACGGCCGGGCGCGCTATGAAGCCGCCGACGCGACTCACCACGATCACCTGATCGACGTCGAGACCGGCCGGGTGATCGAGTTCGTCGACGACGAGCTGGAAGCCATGCAGCGGCGGATTGCCAAGAAGCTCGGCTACCGCCTGGTGGATCACCGGATGGAGCTGTACGGCGTGGCGATCAACCGCAAGGGATGAGCGCGGCGCGGCGTCCGGCGACAACTTCATGAGCAACCTGCGCTTCGCCGGACGGGTTCTTTCCATCGTGGCGGGGCTGCTGGCCTGCCTGCCGCTTCACTATCTCTGGAAGCTGTTCGGTAAGCCCTCCCCATGGCCGCGCCGGTTCCTCGGCTGGGTCGGCCGCTCCGCCGGGCTTCGGGCGCGGAGCGTCGGCACGCCGCTGGAGCGCAACGTGCTGTTCGTCGCCAACCACCTCTCCTGGCTCGATATCATGATCCTTGCCGGCGCGACCGGCACCGCCTTCGTGTCGCGCGACGATGTCGGGCGCTGGCCGGTGATCGGCTGGCTATCGGACATGAACAACACGGTCTACGTCGACCGCTCCAACAAAAGGGCGGTGCACGGGCAGGTGGATACGCTGCGGAACGCGCTTGCGGCGGGGCAGCCGGTGGCTTTGTTTCCCGAGGGCACCACCGACGGCGGCACGAACGTCCTGCCGTTCCGCGCCAGCCTGTTGTCGGCTTTGTTCCCGCCTATGCCCGGCCTCAAGGTCCAGCCGGTGGCGATCGACTATGGGGCGGCGGGTGCCGATATCGCCTGGACGGGCGAGGAAGGCGCAGGCGCCAATGCCCGCCGGGTGCTCTCGCGCAGGGGCAATGTGCCCGTCACCCTGCACTTTTTGGAACCGCTCGACCCGGCCGAACTGAGCGACCGCAAGGCGCTCGCACACGCGTCGCGAGACGCGATCGTCGCCGCGCTCGGGCCTTCCGCGCGTGCGCCGGATCGCTTATAGGCGCGCCATGACCAACCCCAAGACTTTCCACGTCAAATCCTTCGGCTGCCAGATGAACGTCTATGACGGCGAGCGCATGGCCGAGCTGCTTGCCGCGCAGGGCATGGAAGCGGCGGAGGGCGGCGAGGCGGACCTGGTCGTCCTCAACACCTGCCACATTCGCGAGCGGGCGGCGGAAAAGGTCTATTCGGACATCGGCCGCCTCGGCCGCGAGGACGGCACCCGCCCGATGATCGCGGTGGCGGGCTGCGTCGCCCAGGCCGAAGGGGCCGAGATCCCGCGCCGCGCCAAGACGGTGGACATCGTCGTCGGCCCGCAGGCCTATCACCGCCTGCCCGAGCTCGTCACGCTCGCCGCCACCGGTGCCAAGGCGATCGACACCGACATGCCGACCTTGTCGAAGTTCGGCGCCCTCCCCGCCCGCCGCCGCACCGGGGCAAGCGCGTTCCTGACCGTGCAGGAAGGCTGCGACAAATTCTGCACCTACTGCGTCGTCCCCTACACCCGCGGCGCCGAAGTCTCGCGGGGCTGGGACGCGATCGTCGAGGAAGCGCGGGCGCTGGTCGATGCCGGTGCGCGCGAGATCACGCTTCTCGGCCAGAACGTCAACGCCTGGGACGACGGCGAGGGCCGGGCGCTTCACGACCTGATCGCCGCGCTCGACCGGCTGCCGGGGCTGGAGCGAATCCGCTACACGACCAGCCACCCCAACGACATGCGCGAAGGCCTGATCCGCGCCCATGCCGAGGTCGAGGCGCTGATGCCGTATCTCCACCTTCCCGTGCAGTCGGGCAGCGACCGGGTGCTGAAAGCCATGAACCGAAGCCACAGCCGCGAAAGCTACTTGCGCGTCATCGAGCGGGTGCGCGCGGCGCGGCCGGACATCGCGCTGTCGGGCGATTTCATCGTCGGCTTCCCCGGCGAAACCGATGCCGAGTTCGAGGAGACTCTCGAAATCGTTCGCGCAGTGAACTACGCCCAGGCTTACTCGTTCAAATATTCCCCGCGGCCCGGAACCCCTGCCGCCGCAATGGACAAGCAGGTACCGGCGCAAGTTATGGACGAACGACTGCAGCGCCTCCAGGCGGCGATCTGGGCCGGGGCCCAAGCCTTCAATCAGAGCACCGTCGGGCGAAGCACCCGCGTGCTGCTGGAGCGCAAGGGCCGCAAGCCCGGCCAGTTGATCGGCAAATCGCCCTGGCTGCAATCGGTGCATGTCGAAACCCAGGCCGCAATCGGAGACGTGATAGACGTGGACATCATTTCCGCAGGACCCAACAGCGTCGGCGGCGCCGAGCGCCTGCGGGCGGCCGCCTGATGGCGCGCAAGCCCACCGTGCCCGAGGCCGCCGGCCCGCGCGCCCGCCTGGAGATCGAGTTCCAGCAGCCGCATCTGCTCGGGCCCCTGTTCGGCGAGTTCGACCGGAACCTCGTTGCCATCGAGGACCGGCTCGGCGTCTACATCGCCGCGCGCGGCTCCAAGGTGCAGATCGAGGGCGAGGCGGACTCCGCCGCCCGGGCGCGTGACGTGCTGGTCGGCCTCTACAACCGGCTCGACGAAGGCCATGACATCGACGCCGAAACGGTAAGCGCGATCATCGGCATGACCGGCCAGCCGGTGCTCGACGGCATCATCACGCCCGATGTGGCCGAACCGCCCAAGGTGATGATCCGCACGCGCAAGAAGACCATCGTGCCGCGCACCCGGATGCAGGCGACCTACATGGAGGCTCTGGCCCGCGACGACATGATCTTCGCGCTCGGGCCGGCGGGTACGGGCAAGACCTACCTTGCCGTCGCGCAGGCGGTGCAGCAGTTGATCGGCGGTTCGGTCGATCGGCTGATCCTGTCGCGCCCCGCGGTGGAAGCGGGCGAGCGCCTGGGCTTCCTGCCGGGAGACATGAAGGACAAGGTCGATCCCTACCTTCGCCCGCTCTACGACGCATTGTACGACATGCTCCCCGCCGAGCAGGTCGAACGGCGGATCGCGAGCGGAGAGATCGAGATCGCGCCGATTGCCTTCATGCGCGGCCGAACGCTTGGCGACGCGGTGATCATCCTCGACGAAGCGCAGAACACCACGCCTGCGCAGATGAAGATGTTCCTCACCCGCTTCGGCATGAGGAGCCGGATGGTGATCTGCGGCGATCCGCTGCAGGTTGATCTTCCCGATCCGACCAAGTCCGGCCTCGCCGACGCGGTCGGCCGCCTGGAGGGGGTGCAGGGCATCGCCACCATTCGCTTCAACACCAGCGACGTGGTCCGGCACCCGCTCGTCGGGCGGATCGTGGATGCCTATGAGGGCAAGCAGGGGTGAGCTACTTCACCGGCACCCCCATCCGTTCGTCTCGAGCGAAGTCGAGAGACGTTGGCACCGGGTCCTCGTGTGCGTCTCTCGACTTCGCTCGAGATGAGCGGGGTGGGTGCGTGGCATGATCCTCGTCGAGTCCGATGCTTCCCCGGAGTGGGACAGTAGCACCGGCTGGCACGCGCTGGCCGAACGTGCGGTCAAGGCCGCCGTTGCGGAGAGCGACTGGGCGGACCTGATCGGCGCCCGCCTTGCCGCCGAAGTGTCGGTGAAGTTCACTACGGACGCGGAAGTCCACGCGCTCAACGCCGAATATCGCGACAAGGACAAGCCGACCAACGTGCTCTCCTTCCCGATGGTGGAAGCGGAGATGCTGGAGGTGCTGGTCGGCGCCGGTTCGGGCGAGGCTTTGCTTGGCGACATCGTGCTTGCCCAGGGCGTCTGCGCCCGCGAGGCGGCGGAGAAGGGCGTTTCGGTGGCCGATCATGCGGCGCATCTCGTGGTCCACGGCACGCTCCACCTGCTCGGCTACGACCATGAGGAGGGCGAGGCGGAGGCCGAGGCGATGGAACAAACCGAGCGCCGGGCGCTTGCCGCGCTGGGCATATCCGACCCATATCTGACGGAGGTCATACCCTAAGTGCCGGACGACGAGGACAGTAGCACTCCCGAAGGAGCCCACAGCTTCTGGCGCGGCCTTCGCACCTTTCTGTTCGGGGAGGAAAGCGAAGCTACCCTGCGGGAGGAGATCGAGGAAGCGATCGAAAGCCACGAAGGCGAGGCGCCGGCGGTGGGCGATCTGTCGCCGATCGAGCGGCAGATGCTGCGCAACCTCCTCCACTTCGGCGAAAGCACGGTTGGCGACATCTCGGTTACGCGCGGCGACATCATCGCGGTGTCGTCCGACATCAGCTTCGAGGATCTCGCCGCGGCGTTCGTGGACGCGCAGCACAGCCGCCTGCCGGTCTACCAGGAGAGCCTGGACCAGGTGATCGGCATGGTGCACGTCAAGGACGTCTTCACCGTGCAGATGAGCGGCGCCGTGCCGCCAGGCGACATCGCCGAGCTGCTGCGCAAGCCGCTGTACGTGCCGGAATCGATGGGCGTGCTCGACCTCCTCGCCCGGATGCGGGCCGACCGCGTCCACCTCGCCATCGTCGTCGACGAGTTCGGCGGCACCGAGGGTCTCGTCACGATCGAGGACGTCGTCGAGGAAATCGTCGGCGAGATCGAGGACGAGCATGACGAGGAAGCCTCGCAGATGCTGACCCTGATCGAGGACGGCATCTGGGACGCGGACGCCCGCGCCGAGCTGGAGGACGTCGCCGAGTTGATCGACGCGCGCCTTGCGGCGGTGGAGGAGGATGTCGACACGCTCGGCGGCCTCGCGACCGTGCTTGCCGGCCATGTGCCGCAATCGGGCGAAATCCTCGAGCATGCGTCCGGCTGGCGCCTGGAAATCACCGACAGCGATTCGCGCCGGGTCAGCCGGATGCGGCTCCACGCGCCGATGGAGCCGGCGCCGGGCGACTAGATTATTGCGCCTTTTCGTTGAGCAGCGGCACGATGAGGTCGATGAACTCCTTCGGCTGAAAGGAACCGGCCTTGGCGTAGCGCACCACGCCCTTGCGATCGATTACGTAGGAGGTCGGCACGCCGCTCAGGATCGGGTAGCCGTTGCCGGTCAGCTTGCGGGCGAGCGGATAGGAAAGCACCGCCGCGACCTTCTTGAGCTGAAACGGCTGCACCGAATCCTCGGTGGTCACGCCGAAAATCTCGAAGCCCTGCGCCTTCATTTTGGCGTGGAAGGCACTCATCATCGGCATCTCGGCCTTGCACGGGCCGCACCAGGTCGCCCAGTGATTGATCACCACCACCTTGCCCTTGAGGCTGGCGAGATCCACCTTCTGCTTGTCGAAGGTGGTGATCACCGTCGGCGGCGCAAGCTGGCCCACCTTCGCCGGCTTGGCTGCGGCCGGCGCAGCGATCGTCAGCGCGGCAAGCGCCATAATCCCCTGGATTCTCATAATAATGCCCCTTGTTTCAGCGGCAGGCTGAGGCTCGCGGCGGCGCCTGTCAACGGCGACGTTGCGCCGCGGCTGCAAAGAATGCTGTAAGCGCCCCAGGGAGAGACCTTGATGGCCTACGAACACGTCCGCCTGGAGTTCAACCAGGCCAAGGTGGCGACGCTCACGATTGCGCGGCCGGACCGGCTCAACGCGCTGTCGTCGCAGACCGTGGACGAGTTGCGCGAGGCGGTTGAGGAAAGCAGCCGGTCGGGCGCGCGCTGCCTGCTGATCACCGGCGAGGGACGCGGCTTTTCCGCCGGCGCCGACCTGGCGAGCGGTGGCGGGCTTCCGGCAGATGCGGGATCGGCGCTCGACAAGCATTTCAACCCGCTGATGGAGGCGCTGTTCGCCTTGCCCATCCCGATCGTGGCGGCGGTGAACGGCGCGGCGGCCGGCGCCGGCTGCAGCCTGGCGCTCGCCGCCGACATCGTGGTCGCGGCGCGCTCGGCTTACTTCCTGCAGGCGTTCGTTAATATCGGCCTGATCCCGGACGCGGGCGCGACCTGGCTCCTTCCCCGCCTCGCCGGCCGGGCACGGGCGATGGAGATGATGATGCTTGGCGAACGGATTCCGGCCGAACAGGCTTATGCCTGGGGCATGATCAGCCGGGTCGCGGATGACGAGCACCTCGCCTCCGAAGCGATGCTGCTTGCGACCAGGCTGGCACAGGGTCCGACGGTTGCCCTCGGCCTCATCCGTCAGATGGCGCGCAACGCGGAGCAGCTGTCGCTCAGCGACGCGCTTGCCGCCGAACGGGTGGCGCAGCGCACCGCCGGTGAGACCGCCGACTTCAAGGGCGCGGTGATGGCGTTCCTGCAAAAGCAGCAGCCGCGGTTCGAGGGGAGATAATCCTCCCCTGCTTTTGCAGGGGAGGGGGACCGCTCGCGCAGCGAGGGGTGGAGGGGCCGGAGCGAAGCGGAGGTGCTGCTTCCTCGCTTCCCTCGGCCCCTCCACCACCCTTCGGGTGGTCCCCCTCCCCTGCGAACGCAGGGGAGGATTTGATTTCCACCCTCACCCGCGCCTAAGGCACTGGCACCACAACAGGGCACCGACTCTCCCCATGGCGACCAGATTGGAAGAACTCGAAACCCGCCGCGCGGCCGCGCAGCTTGGCGGCGGCGAGGCACGCATTGCCGCGCAGCACAAGAAGGGGCGGCTTACCGCCCGCGAGCGCATCACGGTGCTGCTCGATGGCGGCAGCTTTGAGGAATATGACATGTTCGTGGAGCACAATTGCTCCGATTTCGGCATGGAAACCCAGAAGGTGCCCGGCGACGGCGTGGTCACCGGATCGGGCACGATCAACGGCCGCCTTGTGTTCGTCTTCGCGCAGGATTTCACCGTGTTCGGCGGCTCCTTGTCGGAACGGCACGCGCAGAAGATCTGCAAGGTGATGGACATGGCGATGAAGGTCGGCGCGCCCGTGATCGGCCTCAACGACAGCGGCGGCGCCCGCATCCAGGAAGGCGTCGCATCGCTCGGCGGCTATGCCGAAGTGTTTCAGCGCAACGTGCTCGCATCCGGCGTCGTGCCGCAGATCAGCCTGATCATGGGTCCATGCGCCGGAGGTGCAGTCTACAGCCCCGCCATGACCGACTTCATCTTCATGGTGAAGGATAGTAGCTACATGTTCGTCACCGGCCCGGACGTGGTCAAGACGGTGACCAACGAGGTGGTGACCCAGGAGGAACTGGGCGGCGCCGTCACCCACACGACCAAATCGGGCGTCGCCGACGTGGCGTTCGAGAACGACATCGAGGCGCTTCTCGCCACCCGCGACTTTTTCGATTTCCTGCCGCTTTCCAACCGCCATAACGGCCCCGAGCGGCCCTGCACCGATCCGTGGGACCGGGTGGAGGACAGCCTCGACACGCTGATCCCCGACAGCGCCGCCAGGCCCTACGACATGCACGAGCTGATCCGGAAGGTCGTCGATGAAGGCGACTTCTTCGAGGTTCAGCCCAATCACGCCGCCAACATCATCGTCGGGTTCGGCCGGGTGGAGGGCCGCAGCGTCGGCATCGTCGCCAACCAGCCGATGGTGCTTGCCGGCGTGCTCGACATCCGATCGTCCAAGAAAGCGGCGCGCTTCGTGCGCTTCTGCGACGCCTTCGACATCCCGATCGTCACCTTCGTCGACGTTCCGGGCTTCCTGCCCGGCGTCGCGCAGGAGCATGAGGGCATCATCAAGAACGGGGCCAAGCTGCTCTTCGCCTATGCCGAGGCGACCGTGCCCAAGATCACCGTCATCACCCGCAAGGCCTATGGCGGCGCGTACGATGTGATGGCGTCCAAGCACCTGCGCGGCGACTTGAACTACGCCTGGCCGACCGCGGAGATCGCCGTGATGGGCGCGAAGGGCGCGGTGGAGATCATCTTCCGCAAGGACATCGGCGACCCGGAAAAAATCGCCGCCCGCACCGCCGAATATGAAAGCCGCTTCGCCAACCCGTTCGTCGCGGCCTCGAAGGGCTTCATCGACGAAGTGATCATGCCGCATTCGACGCGGCGCCGTATCGCGCTGGGGCTGCGCAAACTCAAGGACAAGCAGCTCGAGAACCCGTGGAAGAAGCATGACAACATCCCGTTGTGACGCTCTTAGCCCCTCCCCTGAAGGGGAGGGGCTAAGATGACGAGCGGCAGGGAAGACATGATCGTCGGCGCGGTCGCGTTGGTCTTGTTGCCGATGATCGCGCTCCGGATCATTCGAGGCATCCGCGACGGCAGGCTGCCGATCTACCGCACCACGCTCACGCGAGCGGACAATGCGGGCAAGTTTAACCTCGTCCTGTTGCTCCACATCGTGAGCTTCCTGGTCGTCGGCTACATCGCCGCCGATCTCCTCTTCGACCTTCGGGATGCTTCATGAACCTTGGCCGCTTGAACCATGTCGGGGTTGCGACCCCTTCGATCGAGAACAGCGTCGCCCTGTACCGCGACCTGCTGGGCGCCACGAGAATTGGCGAGGCGTTCGACCTTCCCGCGCAGGGCGTTCGCGTCTGCTTCGTCGACCTGCCCAACAGCCAGATCGAGCTGATCGAACCGCTTGGCGAGAACTCGACGCTGCATGGGTTCCTTGCCAAGAACCCCGCCGGGGGCCAGCACCACCTCTGCTTCGAGGTGCCCGACATCCACACCGCCAAGGCGGAGATGGAGGCCAAGGGCGCAAAAGTGCTTGGCGAGCCGCGCATCGGCGCGCATGGCACCCCCATCATTTTCCTGCACCCCAAAGGCACAGCCGGCGTGTTGGTGGAGCTGATGGAGACGCCCCGTGATCACTAGCTTTGCGTTCGTGATCACCAGGTTCCCGTTCGTGTTTACCGGGTTCCCGTTCGTGTCGAGCGAAGTCGAGACACGTCTTTACCGGGACCACGCTTCTCGACTTCGCTCGAAGCAAACGGGTGCTGCAGCAGATGTCTGAGAAACCGACCATCGAACAGAATACGGGTGAAGACAGCGGGGCCGCGCCGCAGCCTCCCGCATCCGCCCCCGACACGCCACGCCCCACCCGCCCCGACTGGGACGCCGCCGCGGCCAAGGAGGTGAAGGGCAAGGACCTCACCTGGCGCACGGTTGAGGGCATCGACGTCGAGCCGCTCTACACGGCCGACGACACTTCCGGCATCGACCCGGGTCTCCCCGGTTTCGCGCCGTTCACGCGCGGCCCCTATGCTTCCATGTACACGGGCAGGCCGTGGACGATCCGCCAATATGCGGGCTTCTCCACCGCCGAAGAGTCGAACGCTTTCTACCGCCGCAACCTTGCCGCGGGTCAGAAGGGCCTTTCGGTCGCGTTCGATCTCGCCACCCACCGCGGCTATGACAGCGATCACCCGCGCGTGGTCGGCGATGTCGGCAAGGCGGGCGTTGCCATCGACACCGTCGAGGACATGAAGATCCTGTTCGACGGCATTCCGCTCGACACAATGTCCGTCTCGATGACCATGAACGGCGCGGTGCTGCCGGTGATGGCCTTTTACATCGTCGCGGCGGAGGAAGCGGGTGTTTCCCAGGCGCAGCTTTCCGGAACGATCCAGAACGACATTTTAAAAGAGTTCGCCGTCCGCAACACCTACATCTACCCGCCCGCGCCTTCGATGAGGATCGTGGCGGATATCATCGCCTACACCAGCGAGCACATGCCTCGGTTCAACTCGATCTCGATCTCGGGCTACCACATGCTCGAGGCGGGGGCGACGGCGGTGCAGGAGCTTGCCTTCACGCTTGCCGACGGCATGGAATATGTCCGCGCCGCCCGCGCCAACGGCGCCGAAGTGGATGCATTCGCGCCGCGGCTGAGCTTCTTCTTCGGCATCGGGATGAACTTCTTCATGGAGATCGCCAAGCTGCGCGCCGCGCGGCTGCTGTGGCACCGGATCATGGACGGCTTCGGGGCGAAGAACACGAAGTCGAAGATGCTGCGCACGCACTGCCAGACGTCGGGCGTGAGCCTTACCGAGCAGGACCCGTATAACAATATCGTGCGCACCACGATCGAGGCGATGGCGGCGGTGCTTGGCGGCACCCAGTCGCTGCACACCAACAGCTTCGACGAAGCCATCGCGCTGCCGACCGACTTCTCGGCCCGGATCGCGCGCAACACCCAGTTGATCCTCGCCGAGGAGAGCGGCATCACTAATGTCGCCGATCCGCTGGGTGGAAGCTATTATGTCGAGGCGCTTACCAATGAGCTCGCCGACAAGGCCTGGGCGCTGATCGAGGAGGTGGAGGGCCTCGGCGGCATGACCGCCGCGGTGGCCGAGGGCATGCCCAAGCGGCGGATCGAGGAAGCCTCCGCGGCGCGCGCGGCGCAGGTGGATCGCGGCGAGACGGTGATCGTCGGCGTCAACCGATACCGGTTGGAGAACGAGCTGCCGATCGAGACGCTGGAGATCGACAACGCGCGAGTCCGGGCGGGCCAGATCGATCGGATCGAGCGGGTACGGAACGGCCGAGACGAAGCGGCGGTGCGCGCGGCGCTGGATGCGCTGCGCGAGGGCGCGCAAACAAACCCGTTCGTGTCGAGCGAAGTCGAGACACCGCAAGGCAAAGGCTTCTCGACTTCGCTCGAAGCAAACGGTGGTGGTGAGATGAACCTCCTAGCCCTGGCCGTCGACGCCGCCCGGGCCCGCGCGACGCTTGGCGAGATCAGCCTGGCGCTGGAGGACGTGTTCGGCCGCTACGACACTTTGCCGACGCCGGTAAGCGGGGTTTACGGCGGCGCCTACCAGGGCGATCCGCGCTGGGGCCGGGCCGAGGAAGGCGTCGAGGCGGTGGGCACGCGGCTGGGCCGGAAGCCACGCATGCTGGTCGCCAAGATGGGTCAGGACGGGCATGATCGCGGCGCCAACCTGGTCGCCTCCGCCTTTGCGGATCTGGGGTTCGAAGTCGTCTCGGGACCGCTGTTCCAGACGCCCGAGGAAAGCGCCCGCCTGGCCGTCACGAAGGATGTGGATGTGGTCGGCGCTTCAAGCCTTGCCGCCGGACACAAGACGCTGGTCCCCGAACTGATCGCCCAGCTCCGCGCGCTTGGCCGCGCCGACATCAAGGTGGTCGTCGGCGGCGTCATCCCGTCGCGCGATTATGAAATGCTGCGCGAGGCCGGCGTGCAGGCGATCTTTGGGCCGGGGACCAATCTGGTCGACGCGGCCGGCGAAGTCTTGAAACTGCTGGGACACAATTTACCGCCCTTGGAAGAGGCTGCAGAATGAACTCTCTCCTAGACACACTGAACCCGTTCGCTTCGAGCGAAGTCGAGAAGCCGGAGCAAGAGCAGTCACAATCGCAGTCGGACCAGTCTCTCGACTTCGCTCGAGACGAACGGGTGCGTGGCGATTGGACCCGTGCTGAAATCCGCGCGCTGTTCGACATGCCCTTTCTTGATCTCCTCTTCGAAGCGCAGAGCGTCCATCGCGCGCACCACGCCGCCAACCAAGTCCAGCTGTCCACCCTGCTCAGCATCAAGACCGGCGGCTGCCCGGAGGATTGCGGCTATTGCTCGCAGTCGGCGTTCGCGAATTCGGGCCTGAAGGCCGAGAAGCTGATGAACGTCGCCAACGTCCTCGCCGCCGCTGCCGAGGCCAAGGCGAACGGCTCCGGCCGCTTCTGCATGGGCGCCGCCTGGCGCGAGCCCAAGGCGCGGGACATGGACGCGCTTTGCGCCATGGTGTCGGGCGTCAAGGCGATGGGCCTGGAGACCTGCATGACCTTGGGCATGCTGACCGGCAGCCAGGCTCGCGCGCTGAAGGACGCGGGCCTCGATTATTA
>Ga0190273_10000124_pt1 | contig 40966 bp, 43 predicted proteins | sample Popmic504IS_FD_134513 | JGI IMG/M metagenome (GOLD analysis project Ga0190273, IMG submission 134513) | Populus adjacent soil microbial communities from riparian zone of Shoshone River, Wyoming, USA - 504 IS | ecosystem: Environmental > Terrestrial > Soil > Riparian zone > Trees stand | place... | reverse complement strand
TGGGCGTTACTGGGCTCGAACCAGTGACCTCCAGCTTGTCGAGCTGGCGCTCTCCCAACTGAGCTAAACGCCCGGGAGATCTGAATCTAGCAACGGGCGCTTGGAGGCGGTGGGTGGGACGAGGGGCTCAAGGTTGCCTTGCAGGTGTCGATGCAATCGGTGCAACTTTTTGCGCCCCCTGGTGTTTATGGGGTGCGACTTCAAAAGCTGGAGGACCGACGAGCCAGCGACTTAGCCATCGCTGGTGGTACGTCCTCTTCGGATACAGGGCCCCGTTCCGGGGCCCTTTTCCGTTCTACGGGGCCGATGCGGCTAGACGTGGTCGCTTGGCAGGTGCCAGTGGCGCGGCGCGATCAGCTGATCGATCTCGGTCGGGCCCCAGGAGCCGGGCTCGTAGGCGATGGCGGGCGGCGGGTCCTGCAGCAGCGGCTCGGAGACTTCCCAGAGCCGCTCGATCGCCTCGGAGCTGCTGAACAGGGTCCGGTCGCCCATCATCACGTCGTGGATCAGGCGCTCGTAGGGATCCAGAGCCGAGTCGGCGCCGCCGAAAGTATCGGCGTAGCTGAAGCGCATGTGGGCCTCGCCGAGCTCGATCCGCGGGCCCGGCACCTTGGCGAGGAAGGAGGCGGAGATGCTGCCGGGGTCGCCGAGCTCGAAGGTGAGGTGGTCATGGCCGAAGGACTCGGCGATCTGGTCGCAGTCGAGGGGGAACATCCGTCGCGGCGGCTGCTTGAAGGCAACCGTCAGCAGGTGCCGGCTCTCCGCCAGCCGCTTGCCCGAGCGCAGGTAGAAGGGCACGCCCTCCCAGCGCCAGTTGTCAACAAAGGCCTTGACGGCGACGAAGGTCTCGGTGTCGGAGCCGGCGGCGACGCCGTCCTCCTCGCGGTAGCCGGCGTACTGACCGCGGACCACGTCTTCGGGCCGCAGCGGCGGCATCGACTCGAAGACCTTCTCCCGCTCGATCCCAAGCGCTTTCGGCTCGAGGGAGACTGGCGGCTCCATCGCGACAAAGCCGAGGACCTGGAAGAGGTGGGTGACGATCATGTCGCGAAAGGCCCCGGTCGCCTCGTAGAAGGAGCCGCGCATCTCGATCGAGAGCGTCTCCGGGATGTCGATCTGGACGTGATCGATGTGGTTGCGGTTCCAGACCGGCTCGAACATGCCGTTGGCGAAGCGCAGCGCCAGCAGGTTCTGGACCGCCTCCCGCCCGAGGTAGTGGTCGATGCGGAAGATGCAGTGCTCGGCGAAGACGCTGTGCAGCTTGCGGTTCAGCTGCCGGGCAGAGGCGAGGTCGGTCCCGAACGGCTTCTCGATGATCACCCGGGCGTCCTCGCCGAGGCCGAGCGAGCCGATCCGCTCGACGGTGGCTTCCATCGCCTGCGGCGGCAGCGAGAGGTAGAAGAGCACCTCGGCGCCGCCGCCGAGCTCCACTTGCACCCGCTCGATCTCCTTCCCTAGCGGCTCGAAGCCGTCGCCGACGCTGGCGAAGCGCAGCGACTCCTCGAAGCGCTCCCAGGCCTCCGCGTCATCGGCCTCCCGGCTCGAGTTGCCGACCGCCTCCCCCGCCATCTCGCGAAACCCGTCCTCGCCGATGTCCCGCCGGGCGGCGCCGATGATCCGGAAGCGCTCCGGCATCAACCCGCCCCGCTGGAGGTGGAACATCCCCGGCAGCAGCTTGCGCTTGGCGAGGTCGCCGGTGGCGCCGAAGAGGACGATCACCTGCTCGTGCGGGCGCGGCATCGGGTCCTGCTGCTCGAGCGTCATCGCTCTCAGCCTATGCTGCGCCGAGATGGCCCCCGAGACGAAAGGCGGCGCGCAGTACGACCCGGCCGCGCTCGACCGCGCCGAGCGCAGCTTCTGGCGCGAGATCTGGGAGTCGGTGCCGCCGGAGGTCGCGGCTGAGCACGGGATCGAGCTGCGGGAGTTCGGCTCCGTGCAGGCGACCACCACCGGGGCCCTCCCCCAGGTGCCGATGCTCAACCTGCTGCTCGGAGCGCCCGAGGCCGCTGCGTCGGACCTCGCTGACGCGGTCGCCTGGGCCGAGGAGCACGGGATCTCCCCATATGTCCCGGTCACCCCCGGCCTCGAGGGCTCCGGCGCGGCCGAGGCCTGGCTGCGCGAGCACGGCTTCGAGCCCGCCTACGCCTGGATGAAGTTCGTCCGCGACCCCCATCCCCCGCGCTTCCCGGCTCCCGACGGGGTCGAGGTGGTCGAGCTGGGGAGTGCCGACGAGGAGCCATTCGGGGCGATCGCCGCCGTCGGTTTCGGCCTCCCTGCCTGGGGCGCCGAGTTCTTCGCCCGCCTGCCCGGGCGCCCCGGCTGGCGCTGCTACGTCGCCCGCGTGGAGGGCAAGGCGCAGGCCTGCGCGGCGATGCTGGTCGAGGACGGGATCGCCGAGTTCGGCGTCGCCGCCACCCTGGAGGAGGCCCGCGGCCGCGGCTGCCAGACCGCGCTCCTGCACCGGCGGATCTGCGACGCCGCCGAGGCCGGCTGCCACACGCTCTTCGTCGAGACGGGGGAGCGTGTGCCGGACCGACCCTCGGCCAGCTATCGCAACATCCTGCGGGCTGGGTTCGAAGAGGCCTACCTTCGTCCCAACTGGCAGCGCCGCTAGGCGGTCGCCGGGCGCCGGCGATGCGGCTCCCGGTCGGTCCCTTCGTAACCGGCACGGTCGACCTTGCGGTGGTAGCGCTCGCCGACCTTGCCTCCCGCGATCGCGGCGACCAGGGTCCCGATCAGGATCAGCACGAGGGTGATCGCACCGCCGGTTGCCAACGAGCCTTCGTCGATCGGGATCCGCGGCAGGTTCACCTGCGAGAACAGGTTCCACTCCGAGCCGCCGATCGCGCCTAGCACCGCGAGCACGATCGTCACCACGAGGCCGACCAGCCAGACGCCTAATCCCTGTCGCGCGCCGTCGAAGCGGCTCATCCTGCCGGCCACGTAGCCGCCGGCGTAGTAGCTGATCGCCAGCACCGCGATCAGCAGGATGCCGCCGATGATGCTGATCGTCTCGGCGTTCGACCTCGCCTCTCCCTCGCTCAGGTTGGTCAAGCCGACCGCCGCGCCAGCGGCGCTGAGCAGGGCGGTGAGCAGCACCGCCATCCCTACCGCCACGAGCCAGCCGAAGAAGGCCGCGCCGATGTTGAAGCCGCCGTATTCGTCGCGCTGGCGCTGCTGGACCGTAGCCGGTCCCGCCGTAGCCGGCCCTGCCGTCGTGCGATCTCGCCCGCGGACGGCCGCCTCGTCGTCGTACCGGCGCTCGTCGCGCCCGCCGTCCTCGTAGCCGCGCTCGTCGGTCGCGCGCTCCGTTCGTCCCACTTCTCGATCAGCCATCGTTTCTCCTCCGCTCCCTGGGGTTTGCCGCTTCCAAGTACCCGGGATGGGGACCCCACAACCGATCTGAACCTCACCCGCGGCCGCTCCGTATGGCGAGGACAGCCCAGGGACTTCAAGAGAAAGCAGGGAATTCATGACCAGCAAGCGTGTCTCGCTCTTCGCCGTAACCGCGGTGGTCGCCGCGATGATGCTCGGCGCCCTCGCCCTCCAGGCACAGGCGGCGCTCCGCCACATCGACGGCACGGTCCTCTCCAAGAACAGCGCCGAGAGGACCTTCCGCATCGCTACGCAGAACGGCAACCGCATCCGCATCCAGGTCAACTCCTCGACCCGCTTCGAGCGCATCGCCGGCGGCTTCGGCGGCCTCCGCAAGGGCCTGCAGGTGGAGGTCGACGCCCGGCGCACCGCCGACGGCCTGGTCGCCGTCCAGGTCGAGCCCCAGGGTGGTGGCGGAGGCGGCAACGACGACGGCGGAGGCGACGATCACGGCAGCGGTGGTGGTGGCGCCGACGACGGGCCCAACCACACCTGAGCTCGGCTAGCTGCGAACCAGCTCTCCGAGCCGCTCCAGATCGTCGATCGGCGTCCCTACTCGAACCTGGGGGGACGCGCTCGCCTGGCCTCCGACCAGGAGGCGCAGCTCCGGGTACTCGTCGCGCACGCGGGAAGCCACCTTTTCGAGCGTGCCGGCCGACTCGGGCATCGTTGCCGAGAGCGCGAGCAGGTCCGGGGAGAATGTGGCGAGCGCCTGCAGCAGCGCCTCGGAGGGAACGTCGGCGCCGAGATAGAGCGTTTGGTAGCCGGCGTCCTCCAGCAGGTCGGCTGCCATCCTCAGGCCGAGGGCGTGCTGCTCGCCCTGCACGGCGGCGAGCATCGCGCGCAGCCGGTATGAGTCCGGATCGAAGCCCTGGCTGACGAACCCCGGCGGGCGCAGTGCCGCCAGCACCCGGTGGGTGACCGCCGTCGCCAGGTGCTCGTCGGCCACCGTGATCGCCCCCTTTTCCCAAAGGCGGCCGAGCTCGTACATCGCCGGGGCGACCACACCCTGGTAGAGCCCCGCCAGGGACATGCCTTCGTCCAGCGCCCGGGTGGCGATCCTGTAGGCGCCGGCGGCATCGGCCGCCCTCAGCGCTTCCAGGTAGGCGCGCGCAAGGCGTGCACGGACACCCACTCCCTGCTCAGCCGAGTTATCAGCTCTGACCGACCGGTCTGACACTCCTCGAAGGCTACGCGCGCGGCGGTTCGGCCTCAAGGGGCCGAGGCGCCAGCGGGTGCGGCAGGGGGATCGGCTCGGGGTGGCGGGGGCGCAGGAGCTTGCGCTGGTAGAGCGCCGCGTCGGCGCTGCGGTAGAGATCGTCGAAGCTCGCTCCGTGCTGCGGCGCCGTCGCGACCCCCAGGCAATGAGGCGCCCGGTCGGCCAGGTCCGCCGACAGGCGTGCGACCACCGGCGCCGCGTCGCCCGGCGAGGTGTCCGGCAGCAGAACCGCGAACTCGTCGCCCCCCAGGCGCGCCACCGCGTCCCCCGCCCTGACGCTGGCGGAAAGCTGCCGTCCGACCCAGCAGAGCAGCTCATCGCCGGCCTGGTGACCGTTCTCGTCGTTGTAGGCCTTGAGGTAGTCGAGATCGATCACCACCAGGGTCACCGGCCTGCCGTGGCGGGAGAGCGCCGCGAAGGCGCGTTCGTTGGCGATCGCGAAGCCGCGGCGATTGAGCAGCTGGGTGAGCGGGTCGGTGGTGGAGCTGCGGACGAGCTCCCGGCGCCAGCCGTTGTGGTTCGCCGCCTGCCACACGGCCATGGTCGAGGTCCCGGCGAGAACCGAGCTGAAGACGAGGACGTAGCCGCCGTGGATTCCGCCCGCGAGGGTTAGGCCGAGGAAGGCGATCTCCGCCAGGGCGGCGGTAGCGACCACGTAGCGGATCGGGAAAGAGAGCGAAGCGAAGACGACCGGCAGGAAGAGAGCCACCTGCAACGGGCTCGAGGCGCCGCCGTCGACCACCGTCAGCAGCCAGGTCATCACCACCGTCAGCAGGCCCCAGAGGAGGAAGATCCGCTCCCGCCAGGAGGAGGCGACGACCCGCCGCCAGGGGACGACAAGGAGCGCGAGCAGACCAGAGACGCCGGTCACCGCAAGCATCAGCGCCAGCCCGAGGCGGTGCGAGGGAGCGGCGAAGGCGGCTAGATAGACGTAGCCGGCGATCGACATCAGCAGGGTGACCCAGCCGCCGGCGGCCGCCGTCCGCAGCCAGTAGCGAGTCTCGAAATCGTCGTGTGAGGCCCCCAGGTCCACGCTTCTCTATCGACAGAGACGGCGGTGCCGATTGAGCCCTAGGCGGTGTTTTCCACAGCATCTTTTGCCTGGCCATCCAGTTAGGGTGCTGCACTCTCGGTGCCCCCAGCCCCTGAAAGAGACGACTACGACCCTCGCCTCGTCAGGGCGCTCGACCACCCCGTCCGCGTTCGCTTTCTCGAACTGCTCGCCGAGCGCGACAGCCTCAGCCCGCGTGAGGCCCTCCCCCTGCTCCAGATCCCGGCGACAACCCTCAGCCGCATCAACTACCACGTCCGCGTCCTCGACCATTTCGAGCTGGTGGCACCGGGGGACGAGGCCGATCCGGAGCGGGGTGTTTCCTTCGAGGCGACCGAAAAGGGAGAAGCCGCCCTGGCGGCGCTCGGGATCGAGAAGTTTGATTAAGGCCGCCGGGGGGGATGTTCGGGCGCAACCGAGTTTCCGACCCGGAGGAGAGCAATGAGCATCATCACGATCCTGATCATCATCATCCTCGTCCTGCTTGCGATCTACCTGTTCCGGCGCGTCTTCTAGGACGGCGCGCCGACCGTCGGCTATTTGCCGACGGTCGCGGTGGCGCTGGTGAGCCCGGTCGAGGCGGCGGTGATCGTGTGGGTGAAGGAGCCGCTCGCCGGGGCCGTGTAGGTGAATTCGCCGGTGGAGACCGCGGGCCCGGTTTCCGCCGTCGTCAGCGGCGAGCCCGCGATCGTGCCGCCGGTGGTGACCGACACAGTGATGGTCTTGGCGGCAAGGTTGGAGACCGTGTTGCCGGCGCTGTCGGTGACGGCGACCCGCGCTTTGACGGTTCCGGCATTCCCGAGGGCGGTGACGGTGCAGGTGAAGAGGCAGGGCGAGCCGATCGTGCCGGCGCTGGCGGTCAGGCCGCTGAAGGCGAGGCGGGATGCGGCGCCGGTTGAGACAGTGAGAGCGAGCGGTGCTGCGGTGGAGATGGTCCCGTCGGTGGCGGTGATCGCCGCCGCCTCGGCCTTGTTCAGTTTCGTGTAGCCGTTTTTCGAGGAGGCGACCGCAGCGACGCCGGCGGTGAAAGTGAGCGCCGTCGCGGTGCCGAAGTTGACGGCGGTGCCGGCGCTGTTGACGACGGTCGGCTGGGCGCCGCTGGGGCTCGCCGTCGCTCCCGCGAAGGTGATGTTCTTCGATCCGGTGTAGCCCGTCGCCGTGTTGCCATAGGCGTCCTGCGCGGTGGTCGTCAGGTTGAAGGCGGCGCCGGCAACCGGCGTCGCCGTCGAAGAAGTGAGGAGCAGCTTGGTCGCCGTGCCCGCGGCGACGGTGACCGTGACCGCGGTCGGGGTGGTGATCGCGCCTTCGGTGGCTTTGACGCTGGTCGAACCGCTCTTGTAGAGCTTCATCCCGCCGCCATCGGCTTCGCTTGCTTTGGCGACTCCGTTGGCGAAGTCGATCTGGGTCGCCGCCCCGAAGGCGACGTCGGCGCCGGTCGAGTCGCTGACCGTCGGCACCGTGCCGGCCGGGGCGGCGCTGGCGCCGGAGAAGACGAGGCCGTGCAGGCCGGTGTAGGAGGTGGCGGTGTTGCCGTAGCTGTCCTGCGCGGTGATCGTCAGCTCGTCAACGGTTCCGGCGGTCGGAGTCGCCGAGGCCGCGGCAAGGACGAATTTCGACGCGGCGGCGGCGCTGACGCTGACCGTAGCCGGGCTCGGCGTCGTGATCGATCCCTCCGTGGCGACGACGTTGGCGGTGCCGACTCCGTAGAGCCGCAGCACTCCGTTTTTGGTCGAGGAGACCGTGGAGATCCCGTTGCTGAAGCTGAGCGCCGTCGCCGTACCGAAGCTGGTTGCGGTTCCGGAGCTGTTGGAGACGGTGGGTTTGGTCCCGCCGGGAGCGGCATTAGCGCCGGAGAAGGTCAGCGAGTGGGACCCGGTGTAGGTGGTGACCGTGTTGCCTTTTTCGTCCTTGGCGGTAATCGTCAGGTTGCTCGAGCCGCCGGCGACGATGCTGGTTGGGCTGGCCGCGATGGTGAACGCGACCACTGCGCCGACCGTGATTTTCGCCGTTTTTCCAGTGCTTGTCGTTTCCCAGGTGCGCCAGATGACGACCACTTCGTAAGTGTGTTCGCCGATTGGGACGGCGCCGTCGGTGCAGGTCGTGACCGAGCTCGGCGCTGACTGGCTGGGACAGTTGCCGCCGGGGGCACCGCCGTCCCGCTTGACGTAGTAGCTGACAGCTCCTTCGCCGGGAGGCGTCACCGCGCTCCAGGTAACGGTGACGGCCCCGCCCGACGCGGGGGTCGTGGCGCTGATCGTCGGCGCCGTCAGTTTCGTGACAGCCGCCGCCGCGCTGCCGGTTCCGTTCCCGGAGAAGTAGGCAAGGGCGGAGCCGGCCAGGCCGACGACTGCCGCGGTGAGAAGACAGCCGGCGACGCCGCTGAGGCGGGGGCGCCTCACCCGCGGGCCTCGCCGCTGAAGTCGAGCCGGAGGGTGGCGCCCTGGCAGGCGTTCTGGTCGGTCGCGAGTTCGCGCAGAGCCACTGACGGCGCAGTCGCGTCGCCACTCGGCAGCGCCGCCGCACCTCCGGCGGGGACCGTCAGCGGTGCCTCCTCCGAAAGGCTCGCAGGGGTTACGGCGAAGTTCGGATCGGCAGCGCAGCCCGGCGCCTCCGGTGAGACGGAGACGGTCAGTGCGGTGACTTCGATCGGAGCCGGGTTCGGGTTGTGGATCTGCACCGGCAGCTGCCTAGGCGGATCTCCGGGCATCAGGTCCTCGACTTCGCCGAGCAGCTGCACCTCGAAACCCTTCGGCTCCAGCTGGGACCAGCGGTAGTGCGCGGCCGGACCGCTGATACCGCGGCGGTTCAGGGCCCTGACCGCGAAGGTGTGATCGCCGAAGGCCAGATCGCCGAGCCGACGAGGCGAATCGCAGTCGTCCCAGTCGCTCCCGTCCAGTCGGCATTCGAACTGCCGCCAGGCCGGTGCCTGCGGTGCCGGTGGCGTCGTTCGGCCCGATCCCGCCTTCCTCGACGGCTGGGCAGGGGGCGCGACATGGAACCGGAACTGGTAGCCGCCGCCGACTCCGCTCGCGGGTGGGACTTCGATGAAGCGAGGGCGAGGCGGCCTCTCGCGGTTGCCTCGGGGGCCCTCAGCCTTCTTCCCGGATCCCGGGCGCCCCCGCTCGGGCTGCGTCGCCGCATAGGCGACGCCCCCGAGGCAGGCGACGGCGAGGGCCAGGGCGAGTATCGCCCTGGCCCCTCGTCGGTGCCGTCTATCCGGAGCACCAGGCATCGACCCGTAGAACGCTGTCCTAGTTGCTCGAGAGCGCGAGCGTCAGTTCAGCGCCCTGGCAGGCGTTCTGGTTGACGCCGGTGTCGTTCATCGTCAGCGTGCCTTTCGGCGTCACGGCCTGGCCGTTGCCCGGCGCGAAGGTGGCGTTGACCGCGACCGGTGCCATCGTGAAGTCGGGGTTGCCGCCGCTGATCGTCGCGCTGCAGGTGGAGTGGCCAGCATCGACGGTGATGCCGGTCAGGGTGATGGTGCCGACCCGCTGCGTCCCGCTGGAGGGGTTGTCGACGGTGAAGGAGACTTGGGAGGAAGCCCCTGGATAGAGGTTGCCGGCGACGGTCCCTTTCAGGGTCACGGCCGAGGCGGTCCCGACTTTGGCGGTGGCGGTGCCCGAGCCGGTGCTGGTGAAGTAGGCGTAGGCGATAGAGGCGACGGCCAGGGCGGCGACGCAGCCGATCGCAACGATCGTCCGTTTACGCGTGATGCGTTTCATGAATCTTCTCTTTCATTTGGGGTGGGCGATGCAACTCCGAATGCCCTGTATCGACAATCCGTCCAATTGACTTAAGACACAGCGACGATCAAGAAACTCCGTCGGGTCAGGGGTTGATCCGGTTTCAATCGGGAACCTGAAGCCGGATGAGAGCAACCGTCATGCACAAGGCAGGAGACGTCCGCATCGAGGAGGTCCCCGACGCCAAGCTGGTCGAGTCGACTGACGCGCTGCTGCGGGTCACCCGCGCCTGCATCTGCGGCAGCGACCTCTGGCCCTACAAGAGCATGGAGCCGACCGAGGGCGGCCGGCCGATGGGCCACGAGGCGATCGGCGTCGTCGAGGAGATCGGCGCCGAGGTGCGCACCGTGAAGCCAGGCGACCTGGTGGTGATGCCGTTCGCCTTCTCCGACGGCACCTGCATCTTCTGCGAGGACGGCCTGCAGACCGAGTGCGTCCACGGCGGCTTCTTCGGCAACTCTGAGGTCGGCGGCGCCCAGGCCGAGGCGGTTCGGATCCCGCAGGCCGACGGGACGCTCTACCCACTACCGACCTCTGCCGACGAGGCGCTGATGCCTTCCCTGCTGACGCTCTCTGACGTGCTCGGCACCGGCCACCACGCGGCAGTGGTCTCCGGAGTCGGACCCGGGAAGAAGGTCGCGGTGGTCGGCGACGGCGCCGTCGGGCTCTGTGGCGTGATCGCGGCCAAGCGACTCGGCGCCGAGCAGATCGTCATCCTCGGCCGCCACGAGGACCGCACCTCTCTGGCGCGCGAGCTCGGCGCCACCGACGTCGTCGCCGAGCGCGGCGCCGAGGCGGTCGAGCGGGTCCGCGAGCTGACCGACGGCTTCGGCGCCCACGCCGTCCTCGAGTGCGTTGGCCTCGACCAGTCGACCCAGACGGCGATCGAAATCACCCGCCCCGGCGGCGCGGTCGGCCGCGTCGGCGTCCCGCAGGACCAGGAGATGCCCGGCGGCCAGGCGTCCTGGTCCGACAACATCACCATCGCCGGCGGCCCCGCCCCGGTCCGCGCCTACATCGACGAGCTCCTCCCCGACATCCTCGACGGCACGATCGAACCCGGCCGCGTCTTTGACCGCACCGTCGATCTCGACGGCGTCCCCGACGGCTACCGGGCGATGGACGAGCGCCAGTCGTTGAAGGTGATGGTCGAACCCTGAAGAAGACGTTGCCTCAGGAACGGTCGAGTTCTATGTTCCTTTGTGCATTCAGCGTGTTGTCGGTAAGGGCGCTGTCTGCCAACCAGACAACCGGCCGTACGACCGACACGAAGGGAGCCCCATGGAGACCAGTGCAACCAGGAGAGACCACGAGCGGCGGGTGGAACAACGCCAACCGACCGGCTGGACGGTCTTCGCCGGCGCCGTCATGCTCATCGTCGGATCGCTCGACGCCCTCTGGGGCCTGGCGGCGATCCTCAACGACGAAGTCGTCTTCGTCGGCGGCGAGGGCGTGCTCATCGCCGACGTCACCACCTGGGGCTGGATCCATCTGATCCTCGGTTCGATCGTCGCCGGCACCGGCATGGGGCTGTTCGCCGGCGTTGAATGGGCGCGCTGGGTGGCAATCTTCTTCGTCTCGATCAACGCGGTCGCTCAGATCGTCTGGTTCCCGGCGGCGCCGCTGTGGGCGTTCCTGATGATCATCCTCGACGTGACGATCATCTACCAGCTGACCGCACGCTGGGAGGAATAACCGTTGATGAGGGCCGGGCCTGTTTCTCCGTCAGGCCCGGCCCCCCAGCCGATGCGGCGCTCTTCGCGATGCGAAGCCCCCTCTGCACCGCGCTCTGGCCTACCCCCTCGAGCGCCGCAGGCGTGAGCATCCAACGCCCCGCGCCGCGAGGCAATCGTTCATGGGAAAGGGTTTCTAACTAACCAACGCTGAAACGCTCGCTTGCTGGGCACTCCTTGAGAAGGCGGAGCACCGATCGCGTCGATCGCCGCCGATCCTCCGAGCGCCGGGGCCAGCGCCAGATAGGAAAGAACCGGCGCGACGACGGGGAGCCGCGATCCCCGTCCGGTGGCGGCAAGCCGGTGGACCACTCCCCACATCGCCCCCACTGAGGCTTCTGCCGCGAACATGCTCGGCCGCTGCTCCGGCGGGGCACCTCGGCGGAGCATCGCCGCCAACTTGGCGATCATCCGGTGGACGCCTCGAGCCCAATCCTCGGCCTCGAGGTAGAAGGGTTCAGCTGCGGCCAGCGTGCGATCGCTGAGCATCTCGACCGTCGCCAGGAAGCAGTCCGCCACCCCCTCAAAGTGGGTGTCGAAGCTGCGCCTGGAGACGCCGGCGGCGGCGCGTACCCGCGGCACGGTCAACGTCGCGTATCCCTCCTTGCTCGCCAGCTTCGCCGTCGCCGCCAGGATCATCGCCCGCTCGTCGCCGAGTGGCGGGCGGGCGGCGGTCAGGGGCGGTGCCGGTGCCCCGGCAACCTCGATGCCGCACAGGCGGCCGACATCGTGGTCGCAGAAGGAGAGCGCCCAACCCGCCAGATCATCCCCGTCCAGCACCAGCTTGCGGGGATGCCCGGAGAGTAGCCGTGCCCGCGCGGCCCAGCCGCAGCCGGCGACGATTCCCTTTACCACCAGCGGCGGCAGCTGCGGCAGTCCGTCGGCGAGCGCGAAGTTCTTCGCCACCAGCATCTCGAAGAGCCGGTCGGCGCCCAGCATCCGCTCGCCCGCGGCGGCGCCGATGGCGAAGACGTCGACCAGGGCCAGATGCGCCGCCTCGGGGTTGTCGACGATCTGCTCGGCGACGGCCAGAAACTCGAGCCGGAGCCGCTCGCGCCAGTCCCTCTCGCCATTGCTGGCGGCAAGGATCCCGCGCACCGAATGGCTGACGATGGTGTCGTAGGTGGCCAGGAAGCACTCCTCCTTGCTGGCGAAGCGCCTGTAGAAGTCTCGCTTCGAGACGCCGGCGCGCTTGGCAAGCGTCTTTACGGCGATTGCGTTGTAGCCGTTCTCGGCGACGAGCTCGACCATCGCCTCTTGTAGCCGGGCGCGCTGGTGGGCGTCGGCTAGAAATCAACTAGACACCCTGCCTAATTGGAGTACGGCCCACGAAGTCCGAGCAGCTGAGGGTCTAACTCCTCTGCGACCCGCTCTCGACCGCCGTGGTGAGATCGCTCCTGATCTTCACCGCGGCCGAGAGCAGCGGCGCGGCGAGCACCAGGCCGATCGTTCCGAACAGGCAGCCGCCGGCGATCGTGGCGATCAGAACGGCCAGCGGATGCAGCTTCAAAGCCGCCCCGTAGGCGATTGGCTGCACCAGCTGCTGGAAGAGGCCATTGGCCAGCAGCACGATCACCGCCATCGCCCCCGCCACCTCCGCACCCTCGCCCCCGAGGGCGATGAGGACCGCGAAGGCGCCGGCGGTCCAGGCTCCGATGTAAGGGACATAGCCGCCGAGGAAGGTGACGACGGCAATCGTCCCGGCCAGCGGCACCCCGAGCAAAAGGGCTCCGGCACCGACGATCAGCGCGCTCCAAACTGCGACGATCGTGACCCCGAGGAAGTAGCCGCGCATGCTGCCCCCCAGCCGCCCAAGGATCGAGTGGCCCACGGGCGCGGGAACGCCGAGGTGCCGCTCGACGAAGCCGCCAATCGTCGGCATGTCCTTAAGCAGGAAGAAGAGGCTGAGGGCGGCGAAGGAGAGGAAGACTGCGAGCCCGGCCAGCCTGTCGATGCCGCCAAGGAGGCCCTGCGTCAACGCACCGAAGGCTTCGCTGACCGAGGCGCTCGCCCCCGAGTTGGCGTCGGCGGCGGCGGGCGCCTTCACCCCGAGGTCGCGGGCCCAGGCCTCCAGCTGCTGGGCACCGTCCTGGAGCCGCGCCGAGAGGCTGTCGGCCTGGCTCGCGATCCCGGTCAGCACGATCAGGCCGACCCCCAGGCCGATGAGGACGATCGCGACCAGGACGAGGGCGGCGCTGAGGGCGCGGGGGATGCGATGGCGGTGCAGCCAGTCGACGAGGGGCGAGGCAACGGCGGCGATGATCGCCGCGGTGATCACCGGCATCACGATCGTCTGGGTCAGCGAGAGCAGCCAGATCAGCCCGATCAGGGCGGCGCCGACCCCGACCAGGAGCCAAGCGGAGAAGCCGAGGTCCCGCAGCCATGGCGGCGCCGAGAAGAGCCCGCTCAGAGCCCCGGGCTCGACCTCGATGACTTCGTCTTCGCGGGAACGCTTCCATACTCGAGTCATGGCGATCTCAGACACCATCACCTATGTCGGACACGGAACCGTGCTGATCGACGTCGACGGCACCAGGCTGCTGACCGATCCGGTTCTGCGCCGTCGGGTGGGTCCGCTGGCGCGCCACGGCTCTCCCCCGGCGGCGGCGATCGCCCACAACCTCGACGCGGTGCTGATCTCGCACCTGCACCACGATCACGCCGACCTCGGCTCGCTGCGGCGGTTCGGCCGCGAGACGCGGTTGCTAGTGCCCCCGGGGTCGCGTGGGTTCTTCGAGCATCGCGGCTTCCGCGCTGTCACCGAGCTGGCGCCTGGAGAAGCAAGCCATGTCGGCGCTCTGGAGGTCGTCGCGGTCGAGGCGAGCCACGACGGCGGCAGCCGCCGGTTGGCGAAGGACTCGGGGGCGATCGGCTTCCTCATCCGCGGCAGCAGCCGCGTCTACTTCGCCGGCGACACCGACCTCTTCGACGGAATGGCGGAGCTCGACCCCGAGCTGGACCTGGCGCTGCTGCCGATCTGGGGCTGGGGACCGAGCATCGGCGCCGGCCACCTCAACCCCAAGAGGGCGGCGCAAGCGGCGGCGCTGCTCTCGCCGCGACTGGCGGTGCCGATCCACTGGGGCACGCTCTACCCCTTCGGCCTGCGCCGCCTCCGACCCGGGCCGATGCGCGCCCCGGCACTGGAGTTCGCCCACCAGATGCGGCAGCTCGCCCCTCACGTCGAGGCCCGAGTGCTTACGCCGGGCGAATCGACCTCGCTCGCATAGGCCGTCTGCCCCAGCTCCGCAAGCCAGCCGCGGAAGACCCGGTGGACGTTCTCGGCGCCGACCACCTCCTCGTCCGGCCACTGCAGCTCGCTCGGGTGGAGGACGAACGGGAAGCTCTGCGGCCCCCCCATGCCGCCGTGTGAGCCAACCAGCTCCTCGAAGGCGGCGACCTCGCTGAACTGCGGCCAGTAGGTGCTGTTGAGCATCAGGTCGGCGCAGTGCGGGAACCCGTCGGTCCGGCGCAGGTGATCGGCGGCATTCGGGCCGTATGGCGCCAGCGGGTCCTCCCCCTCGACCCGGTCGCTGTCGAGGAAGTACCTCCCTCCCGCTCCGATCGCCACCGCCCCGTCCCGCTCGGAGCGGACCATCACGAAGCCGATCCCGGGATGCTCGCGCAGGGCCGGCAGCAGCTGCGGGTAGAGCGCTTCGATCCGCTCCAGGCTCACCCGCCCCGGCTCGCGCGGGAAGCTGATCAGGCCGAGGCAGCCCGAGGCCATCACCGAGAGCTCCGGCACCCCGTCGCCGTGCGTCTGCTCAACCTCCTCCCGCGCCTCGGAGCCGAGCACGACGGCACCCTCGGCCCGGCGGTCGCGGGTCGCCGCCCGCACCGTCCGGCCAGCGACGGTGTCGTCGCGGGCGACCTCGGTCAACCCGGCGCTCATGTAGGAGAGGGCGTCGTCGTCTCCGCCTTCGGCGGCGACGACGCTGTCGGGCTTGCAGGCGGCGCGGACCAGGTCCTCCAGCGTTTCGCCGTAGCGGTCGCGGAAGGTCTCTCCCTGCGACTGGCCATGGTCGGAGAGGACCACCAGCCGGTAAGGCCGCGGGGCGTCGGCGCAGGCTTCTGCGATCCGCTTGATCTGGCGGTCGAGGTCGTGCAGCACGGCGAGCGCGTCGTGACGCTCGATCCCCGAGTGGTGGGCGACCTCGTCGTAGGCGAGGAAGGTCGAGTAGACGACCGGGCGACCGCTGAGGACGTCGCCGATCACCGCGGCGACCTGGAGGTCCCGCTGGACTACCGTTCCCCAGGTGCGGGCGAAGACGTAGGAGCGGCCGCGGGCGATCCGCGGGCGGACATCGTCGCGGACCTGGCTGCGGGCCGCGCGCCGCTCGCGGCCGATGTCGGCTAGCGCCAGCACGAAGGTCCGCGCCACGGCGTAGGGCTGGGCGAAGTAGGCGGCGTAGTCCCTGCCGATCGGCCGGCGCCGCCGCAGCGCCGTGCTCATCGTCAGCATCGAGTGCGGCGCGTCGCCGGAGAGGATGTTGGCGCGGCTGGCGCCGTCGGCGTGCAGCAGCCCGTGCCCGTCCGAGCAGCGGCGCTCGATCTCTTCCGCGTCGCGGGGATGGTTCGTCACGATCGCCTCTCCCCGCTCCTTCTCCCACCAGCGGAAGGCCGGCATATCGTCGTTGCAGCCGTGCAGGAGGCCCGCTTGGCAGGCGCCGGTCTGCGAGGACCAGTCGGTCTCCCAGGGCTGGAGCTGATGCGAGCCGCTGCGCAGCCAGGCGGCGAGCGTCGGGGCATTGCCGTCGCTGAGCGCCCGCCGCAGCACGTCATGGGCGAGGCCGTCGATCTCGAGAAAGAGGACTCCAGGGACGTCGGTCTCGGTCACCTGCTTGCGTCGGCGCGCCTGGCGGCGGACGACGTTGCGGTGCCAGGTGTCGTCCTCGTCGATCGAGAAGACCGCGTAGACGAGGGCGGTGACCGCCGCGAGGACGATCGTCACCAGCGTCCCCTCGAAGACGCCGCCGATTTCGGCGCCGGGCAGGGCGTCGATCGCCAGCGTCACCAGCACCCCGTTGAGCAGCAGGGCACCAAGGCCCAGGGTGAGGACGGTGACGGGCAGGGCGAAGCGGGCGAGCGCCGGCCAGACCAGCGCGTTGAGCAGGCCGATCAGGGCGGCGGCGCCGAGAGCAGCGCGGGGACCGTCGAAGACGAAGTTGTCGAGCAGCTCGGAGAGCAGCAGGAGGATGCCCGCGTCGAGCAGGAGGACGAAGACGACGCGGCGGAGGGCCGGCACCTAGACCTCGGCCTCTGCGTGGATCTCGCCGCTGGCCGCGGCTTCGGTGGTGCGCTCGAAGTCGCGCTCGTTCTGGTCGGCGTAGCTCTCGGCGAAGCGCGCCATCGCCTTGTCGAAGACCTCGCCGCGGCCGAGGTAGGCGGCGATCGCGAAGCGGTCGCCGGAGCGGGCGTGCGCCCGCGCCAAGGCCTCGCCGCAGAGCGAGGCGTAGGTGGCGAGGTCCCGCGCCGACATCCGCTCGACGTCGGCGGAGCCCTTGCCGTCCCAGAGCTGGCGGACGTAGAAGCAGCGCCGCTCGCCGTCGAGGCCTTCGGCCTCGATCCAACCGAGGAAGATGTCGCTCGCCGCCTGCATCAGCCGCTGCCCCTCGACCACCCGGCGGCCGTGGTTGTCGTAGGGGCCCTCGCCGACGTAGGGCTCGAGGACCGAGCGCTGCGCTTCCTTCGCCTGCAGGAACAGTGGATCTGACGAGTCGGCGCCGAGCAGGAGGACGATCCAGGCCCGGGTGCCGACGCTCCCCACCCCGACGACTTTCCGCGCCGCGTGCGCGTAGCGGTAGGAAGAGACGAGGCGGCGCCGGTCGTCGCTGAGGGTCTCCCGGTAGGCGGCGAGCACAGCCTGCAGTTGCGCTTCCGCGTCGGGGGCGTCGGTCAGCTCCTCGAGCGGCGTGATCAAGGGTGGATCGCTGACGATCCGCAGCTCACCGTCGTCCTCCCAGGTCAGCTTCTGCAGCGCCCGCAGGCTGTCCTTCGACCGGGCCCTGGCCATGTTCCGGTCGATTTGGCGGCGGCGGCGCTTGTCCAGGCTGCCACGGATCTCGGCCAGCTTCGGCTCGACGTCGATCCGCGCGTACCAGACGTCGATGCTGCGCATCGAGGCGAAGGCGCGCATCGACTGCCGGTAGCCGGCCGAGGCCGCGCGTACCGCCTGTGCGCGTTCCCGCCTGCCGAACCCCCGCTCCCGCCCGGCGATGGCGACGCTCGCCGCAAGCCGCTTCAGATCCCACTCGAACGGCCCCCGGCAGGTCTCGTCGAAGTCGTTGCAGTCGAAGACGAGGCGGCGGTCGGGGGCGGCGAAGACGCCGAAGTTGGAGAGGTGCGCGTCGCCGCAGAGCTGCGCCTCGAGGCCGGCATCGGGCGTCCCAGCCAAATCGGCAGCCATCACCGCCGCGCCGCCACGGAAGAAAGCGAAAGGCGAGGCGAGCATGCGTCCGTAACGAAGCGGCACGAGCTCGGCAACCCGGGAGGCGTCCTGCTTGGCAAGGATCGCGACCGGGTCGCGGTCCGACCCGACCCACTCGCCGTGGCTGGAGCGCTGCACCTCGGCCCGAGCCGACCGTCCGCCTGCGGCTCGCGCCGTCTTGTCTTCCTCGGTAGCCGTGCCTGACACGAGGCGGAGTCTCCACCCCTGCAGCCCACAAAGCAAACCGGCAGATCGAGGAGGCTAGGCGCTGGGTCGCCGGCTGACCGGACCCGAGAGCTTGGCGCCCATCTTCATCGCCCGCACCGCTCCGGTCGCTCCCGCCTGCAGGGTGACTCCGGCGGCGAAGAGGAGGATGCCCGGGATCCGTAGGAAGGGGGAGCCAATCATCAGCAGGCCGATCCGGCCGAGCAGGTAGGGCGGAGCGCTGACGAGGACGCCGAGGAGGCCGCCGACCGCGGTCGCGGCGAGCCGGTCGCGCGGCGAGCGAGCGGATCGCAGGCCGATCAGACGGGCCGGGACGGCGACGTAGGCGACCATCATCGCGCCGACGACGACCCCGAGGCTGAGCGTGAACCAGAAGCGGTCGCCGTGAGGCAGCACCGTCGTGCAGATCGCGAGCGCCACGCCGAGGGCTGCACCGGAGCCGAGGATCGTCCGCAGGTGCGGCCGTGCTTCGGCGACGGCGGGCCGGACCTCCGGCGTGCCCGGCTGCGCGATCGCGAAGGCGAAGACGGCGTTGAGGAAGAAGCAGGCAGCGGTGATCGCCGCGATCGCCACGCCGATCGGAATCAGCACCGGCCCGTCGAGCTCGATCGGCGAGCGGTCGCGGAGAAGGTGGAGCCGGAGGTCGTACATCGCCAGCCAGATCCAGATCGCCGGCAACAGCTGGACCAGGGTCAACCGCCAGTTGGTGACGAGCAGCTTGAGGCCGGCAAAGAGCATCGCGACTCCCCCGAAGGCGAAGGCGAGCGGCGCCAGCCGCGGGTGCTCGTCAACGAACCGCTCCAGCGCTCTCAGCAACGCCTCCTCGTCCCCATGCCGGATCGCCTGGACGTGACGGCGCAGGCCTCGGGCGCGATCTAGACCAGTGCGGCGCACTCGCGGAGACTAGAGCGGTCCCCCGTGAACAGCGGAGGCATCCTCTAGCTATTTGTCGAGCCGGCGCAGCGTCTTGCGGTTCGCTCGGATCGCAGCCTTGATCCGTCAAAATCGATCAGGAAGGAGGTGAGCAGCATGAAGATCACCGCGACGCAGGTCATTTCGTCCGTTTCCACCGTCAAGAACGGCTAGTCAGCTCAGGAGAGCGGGTTCAGCCAGTCGGAGTTAGCCCCCCGAAATGATCTGGATTCGGATCCCAAAGAGGAGGTAGACACTGTGCAGATCATGCAGGCCGCGCCGGTAGCCTCGACCGTGCGCATGGCAAAGCATTCATAGGTCTGGCCGAAGGCGCCCACCGGAATCGAACCGGTGTAAACGGCTTTGCAGGCCGCTGCGTAGCCACTCCGCCAGGGCGCCGGGGAGGCGGGATGAAGGGTAGCGGCGCTCAGGGAGGTTTGGCTGGCGGTTACTGCTCGTAGCTCTCGACGGTGCCGCCGTCGCGCATCGAGGCGTCCTCGGGGTCTTTGCCGGCGCGGCGGAGGGCGCGGCGCTGGTGGAGGTAGTCGTAGGCCTTGTCGAGCCGGACTTCGAGCTCTTGGAGACGGGCGTGCTCGTCGTCGTTGAGGCCCTCGCCCTCATGGCGGTGCAGAAGGTCCTTCTCTTCGGCGACTAGTTGGTCGATGCGGTCCAGTACCTGCTGGTCGTCCATGCCGTCGCTCTACCCCGCTCGCCGCTCGTCTACGCCTCGCTGGACTCGAGCACCTGGAAGCTGATGCCGGCCTTCTGCAGCCGCTCCAGCAGGGCGTCTCCCATCGCGACCGCGGTAGTCACCTGACCGGCCCGATCGGGGATCTGGTCGAAGGCGAGGCACAGGCCCGACTCGGCCAGCATCTTCGAGGTCTCCCCGTAGCCGGGGTCGCCGCCCCTGACCTCGGTGACGACGCGCTTGCCGCCGCCCTCGCCGACGAAGAGGACCTTGAACCAGCTGCGCTCCCGCTCGGCCTCGCTCGGCCCCTCCCCCGGCGCTTTCATCTTCAGCAGGAGCTTCCGGGTCGGCGGCAGCTGCGCCAGCGCCCCGGCCGTGCCGACGGCGCCGCCGATCGCCCCGACGGTGGCGAGGTGCTTGGCGACCATGTGATGGCCGTACGTGAAGTCCGGCCCGTAGCGCTCGAGCGCGGCCGCCGAGCGCCGCACCACGGCGCCGTCGATCGTCGGCAGCGGCACCGTCCAGCCGCCCGCCCGCTCGTTGCGGCCGAGGCGCGGCGGCGCCGCGTGGACCTCGCGGCTCGCGGCCCGCGGCTCCTGCCGCCGCCGCTCCTTCGCCGCCCCCAGCGTCTGGCGGGCGCGGGCGAAGCCGTTGATCGCGGAGTGGAAAGTGCCGCCGGAGAAGCGGGCGTTGCTCTTGACGAAGCCGTTGACGGTCAGCGGCACCCCCTCGGGCAGCTGCTTCACCGTGAAGTAAGCGCCGAGGTCGTGCGGGATCGAGTCGAAACCGCAGCAGTGGACCAGGCGAGCGCCGGTGCGCTCCGCCTCGGCGTGGTGCTCGACCCACATCCGGTCGACGAACTCCGGCTCGCCGGTGAGGTCGGCGTAGTCGGTACCGGCGGCGGCGCAGGCGGCGACCAGGGGCTCACCGTAGAGGGCGTAGGGACCGACCGTCGTCACCACCACCCTGGCCGCCTCGGCTACCTCGCGCAGGGCCGGTTGGTCAGCGGCGTCGGCGACGATGACGTCGGGCTTGGGCGCCTCGGGCGCCGCCGTGGCGAGGCGGGCGGCGACGGCGTCCAGCTTCGAGCGGTTGCGGCCGACCAGCGCCCAGCGCATCTCGGCGGGAGCGTGAGCCGCCAGGTAGTCGGCGGTCAAGCCGCCGGTGAACCCGGTTCCGCCGAAGAGAGCAAGGTCGTATCGGCGCGAGTTCTCCATCCGCGGCCATCATCGCAGGCCCCTCGATAGAGACGCACTTGGAACGGGCGTCGCAGACGACCAGTCAGCGACCACGACGCCCGTTGCAAGTGCATAGAACCCAACGCGCGCCTTTGACAACTGTCAGGCCTAAGTCAAAGGAGTAGATAGAAAGCGGCAGCCTGTTTTTCTCGCAAATGCGGGAATCGAGGCTTCAGGCTGCTGCCGGGGCCTCGCTGCCGGCCTCGACCGGATGCCCGCCGTCGCGCCAGACCCCCACCCCGCGCCCGACGTGGATCACCTCGAAGCCGGCTCGCTGCAGGATCGAGGCGGCGAGACCGCTGCGTTTGCCGCCGCGGCAGATCGTCGCGATCGGGCGGTCCCGCGGCAGCTCGTCCAGCCGGCCGGCGAGGTCGCCGTAGGGGATGTGAAGGGAATCGGGGATGTGCTCGGCGGCGTACTCGGATTTAGCGCGGACGTCGAGAACCACGGGTCCCCCCTCCCCGTCGACGCGGCGCGCCAGCTCGTCGGGGTCGATCAGCTCGATCCGGTGCACCGGCCGTTCCTCCGTGCGCCAGGCGGTCATCCCGCCTTCGAGGAACCCGCGCACCGGCAGGCCGACCGAGGCGAGCAGCTGCGCGGCGGCGCGCTCGTCCCCGCTGGAGGCGGCGACGACGACGATGTCCGTGCCCGCCGGGGCGACGCGCGAGACCTTGGTGGCGAAGCCGGTGTCGTAGGAGGAGGCGCTGAGGGCACCCTCGATGTGGGCCTCGTCGAACTGCTCGTTGGTGCGGCCGTCGATCACCACCGCCCCGGCCTCAACCAGCTCTTCGACCTCGTGCGGGCTGAGCGGGGCCGGCGTGCCGAAGTCCTCGACCAGCGGCCCTTTGTTGAGGTCGACGATGCGCTCCACGTTCGGCGGTTTGTCGCCGAGCGAGCCGACCTGGTCCTCGATGAACTCCGCTTCGTCCTCGATTGCCAGGGCGCGGTTGTGGCGGCGCTCGAAGCCGATCGTCGAGGAGGTCTTGAGATCGAGGCCGGAGCCGCCGCAGAGCGAGCCGCCGAGATGGCCGGGCCAGACCTCGACCTCATCGGGCAGCTTCAGCAGCCGCTCGCGCAGGGAGCGGAACATCTCGGCGGCGCCTTCGCGCGGTTCGACCGCCAGGTCGGGACGGGCGACGTCGCCGATGAACAGCGAGTCCCCGGTCAAGAGCGCCCAGGGCGAGCCGCCGCGGCCGGCGTCGCTGAGCAGGAAGCAGGTGTGCTCGGGCCGGTGGCCCGGCGTGTGGATCGCCTCGATCGTCAGGTCCCCGAGCTCGAGCTTCCAGCCGTCGGCGAAGGGCTCGTGGGCATACTCCGCCTCGGCGAGCTCATGGACGTGGATCGTCGCTCCCGTGCTGCGGCACAAGCGGCCGTGCCCGGAGACGTGGTCGGCATGGTTGTGGGTCTCGATCACGTGCCCAATCCGCACCCCATGCAGCCGCGCCAGCCGCCGGTAGGGGTCGATGTCCCACTGCGGATCGACCACCGCGGCGACGCCGTGTTCGCGGTCGGCGACGAGATAAGACGCGCAACCGAGGTCCTCGTGGATGATCTGGCGGAAGAGCATCTTCGTCCCTGCGGCCAGGCTACCGCGTCTCCGCCGCCCCCAAGCTAAACTGCCCTCCAGTGCGGCTGTAGCTCAGCTGGCTAGAGCGTCTGCTTGCCATGCAGAAGGTCGAGGGTTCGAATCCCTTCAGCCGCTTGCGGGATTCCCGGTCCTAAGCCGGGAATCCATCTTTCGCGTTGGGGCGCGTTCGGGTGCGTTGGGGAGAGTTGCCCCCAATGAGCCGCCCAATCGCCCAGGGAAATGGCCAACGGGTGGTGCCCTCGCAGTGGCTCCATCAGAGCCAGAGCTGTTCTTTCAGGACCTCCTCCATCAAAGTTGAGCGGCAGCCCACTCCCCGACTTCTTCGACCAGGAGGACCACCGCTTGGCGGTTTAGCGCCTCGGTGTCCAGGATTTCGTCGTAGCGCAGTGGCACCGGGTGCTCCGTTAGTGCGACCACCTCAGGAACGTCGAACGGAAACTCTCCCACGGCTGCCGTGACCTCTGCGATCAAGCGGTGCAGATCGTGGGTGTACTCGAACTCGACCCCCCGTGACCCGAGCACAGCCTTGAGCCACTTCTCGACTGCCTGTTGAGCGTGGAAGCCGATGATCTCGTCGCTGATCTCCTGATTCGGAGCCAGCAACTGCATCGCCTTCGCGTCATCCGCTGCCTTACGGGCGAGGATGGCCGCTTCGGCCTGCGGATCACGCTCCGACAAGAACTCGGCCCCGGTGCAGCGCCTCGTTGACCATGCTTCCCCGAACCTGAGCCCTCTGGTCCGCATACTCGGCGCTTAAAACTATGAGGTCGATCGGGACGCCGAGATCGCCGAGAGCTTGGCGGAGTCGCACGAACTCGGCGCGGCGACTCTTCAACTCTGGCTCGATGACGAGCAGATCCAAATCGCTGTCAGGTCGACCCTCACCTCGGGCACGCGAGCCGAACAGGATCACCTTGGCGTCGGGAGCGGCTGCGGCCAGGCGGCTGGCAGCCTCTGCGATCAGGGCCTCGTCGGTCACGATCAATAATCGTAGCCCCGCGCAAGGCCGTTCACCGCCACAGCTCGCGGCGCAGGATCTCGTTGCCGCGTTCGAGCTGATCGATGGTGGCGTTGGCGACCGAGCGCACGCGGGTGGCGCGGTTGATGCGGGCCTGGATCTCGCGGTGGGACTTGTTGGTGCGACGGGAGACTTTGGCGACCAGGTTCCTCCGCTCCTCGCGCAGCCGCTCTCGGGCCGCGTAAGCGGACTCTCGCTCGGATTCCTGGTCGGTCGTCGCGGCTTCGGCCCTGGCGAAGGCGGCTACCTTCTTCGCCGGCTTCGGGTCGTCGGTCGGGAAGAGCTGGAGCGCGGTCTCGCTCATGATCGCCTCGTCGAGCTCGGCGTCGCCCGAGCTCAGGGCGGCAAAGCCGCCGCCCGGCTCGCCCCGCTCCGGGAGTAATTCCTCCATCTCCTCGCCCTCTTCATCTGCCGCCGGCGAGAGGTCGAGGGCGTGGCGGCGCTCGAGCTCGATCTCGTGAGCGAGGGCCTTCAGCCGCGGGTCGGCGGGCATCAGCAGGTAGCTCATCTGGCGGCGCGGCAGCGGGGTGGTGCGGATGAAGCGACCGACCACCTGGCGGAAGAAGAGCTCGGTGCGGGCAGCCGTCGCGTAGACGCCGACCCGCAGACGGGGGATGTCGACGCCCTCGGAGACCATCAGGACGGAGACCAGCCAGCGGCGATTCGAGGCGGCGAAATCGGCGAGGCGCCGGCTCGCTCCGGGCTCGTCGCTCATCACCAGCTCGGGTTGCTCTCCCGAGATCGACCCCAGCCGGGCGGCGATCGCCCGCGCGTGATCCTGATCGGCGGCGATGACCAGGCCCCCCGCATCCGGGTGGCCATCGGCGCGCACCTCGCTCAACCTGGCGTCGCCGTCGCGCAGAACCTCGCCCATCCACTCGCCGTCCGGGCTGAGTGCCGTCCTCAGGCGCCGGGCCGACTCCGCCGCCGGCAGAACCAGGTCGAAGTCGGCGCTGCGCAGGCGCCCGTCCGAGACCCACTCCATCTCGCCGTCGTAGGGCAGGAAGGTGATCGGCCGGCAGACGCGGTCGACCAGCGCCTGCGGGTAGCCGTAGGCGTAGTCGGCCCGGCTGAGGCCGTCCTCGTCATAGGCGACCCAGGGGATCGCCGAGTTGTCGGAGCGGAACGGCGTGCCCGAGAGAAGCAGCCGGAAGCGGGCGCCGTCGAAGGCCTTGCGGGTCTGCAGCCCCCAGGCGGCCTGGTCGCCCATGTGGTGCGGCTCGTCGGCGATCAGCAGGGTCGGCCGTCGGCCGACCGCCAGCCGGTGCGTCTCGGGCCCCGCCGCGATCGTCTGGTAGGTGACGGCGACGCCGTGGAAGTCGCCCGACTCCGGCCCGTCGGCGTTGGGCCGGTTCGGCTCCAGATCGATCCCGTACCGCCCCGCGTCGGCCGCCCACTGGCGGCAGATGTGGGTGGTCGGCCCGGCCACCACTACGCGGGAGACGAAGCCGGCGCTCAGCATCCGGTGGGCGATGTGCAGGCCGAAGGTCGTCTTGCCGGCTGCCGGCGTGGCCGAGGCCAGAAAGCTGGTGGACGAGTGCGCCCGCACCGCCTCGGTCGCCTCCTGCTGCCATAAGCGGAGGGGTCGGGCATCGGGCCAGTCCGGAAGCGATCGGGCGCCCGCCGCGCCGCCGATTCGATGCTGAGAGGTGCTGTACAAGGGCGCGGAACAATAGGTTCGCCCGCGGTCGGAGGATGGTTATCCCGGTCTAGCGCAGCGTCAGCAGATCTGGTGGCGTCGAGACCGAGTCGCGGATGACGAAGGTTCCGCCGCGTACGCGCGTGGAGCTGGTCGAGACACCACTCCGGACGAGCACGGTGCGAGTGCCATCAGGAGCGACGCCGACGATCAGGCGCTTGCCTGATCTCTTGTCGAGAGCGACGTTGGCGATGCTGTGACGAAGTGCTTCCTCGACGCTTGCGCAGACGGTGCCGACGGCAGGCGATGCAGGCGTCGTCGCCACGATGCAGAGGTCGCTGACCCCCGGGGCGAGCCAGTACTTGCCCGGCAGGTTCACCGGAATCTGCCGGGCGAGGCTCCAGCGCATACCGGGAATCGGGACGTTCAAGGTCCGCATAACGCCGGCGGGGATCCCATCGGGCGGCGTGCGCAGGAGCGCGAAGTTGGTCGGGAGCAGGTGGGAGATGCCGCCGGCGCCCCGGTCGGCGGCGGCCGGCCGGGCACTGGGCGCCTCCTCGGCTCCGCATGCCGTCAAGCCGGCTACCAGGGCGAGGGTGAGCAGCAAGCCGAGTTGCCTTCTCTCGAGGAGAGCGCGACAGGCTCGACCTGCTGCTCGGAATGCCTTCATCGGCCTCCGGAGTCCCTCAAACGCCTGCTACCAGCTGTTGCCCCAGGTGGTGGTGAAGCTGGAGCCCGTCCCGATCACCCAGGGGTAGTGGTTGCCGGCAGGCACATTGACCTGGGCGTACTGGTTGGTCGGCGCGCAGGTGCCCGAGTAGTTGTCCGCACCCACGCAGACGCCGGTGCTCTGGCCGTAGGCGTTGGCGCCGCTCATCGCGCGGAGGGAACCCCAGCACTTGTTCTGGTTATTGACCGAGGCGCCCCCGCAGAAACCAAGCGCCGATGCCGACGACGCGGCAAGGGCCATGGTGACGAGCAATGCTGCGAGCACGCCCAGGACCAACGAACTCTTTTTCAACGTGACCTGCATTTTTTCTCCTTTGACGGGTGTTAATTGGCCTTACTTCTCTAGATCAATACAGCACGGCCGAACATAACAGAAAGTTAGGCTTTATATCTCGATCCCTTGAGAGGACAGGCGGCACCCGGACAAAGGGCTGAAAGGCGCGTTTGCGCTACCCAGAATTGGGTAGCCTGCAATCGTTCCCACATTGATCCATCCCCCGACGCGGCGCGAAGGAGGAGTCCTTTCCCGTCGGCACCGTCGTTTCTCCCTGGCCACGGTTGCCCTGACGCTCCTCCTCCGCGCCGCGTCCTTTTGCTGCGGAGCTAGTTCTTCAGCTCGGAGATCAGGTCCTCGAGGTCAAGCGGGAACGTGCCCATCTGCACTCCCTCCCCCTCGGGTGGGCGCGGCCATTCCTCGCGCGGGCGATCCCAGTAGAGCTCGACGCCGTTGCGATCGGGGTCGGCGAGGTAGAGCGCCTCGCTGACGCCGTGGTCGGAAGCCCCTTCGAGCGGCCAGCCAGCCTCGCTCAGCCGCCGCAATGCGTCGGCGAGGGCACGACGAGTCGGGTAGCGGATCGCCGTATGGAAGAGACCGGTGGTGCCCGCGGGAGGCGGCGAGCCGCCTTTGGAAGACCACGAGTTGAGGCCGATGTGGTGGTGGTAGCCCCCGGCGGAGATGAAGGCCGCGTCGGCGCCCCAGCGCTGCATCAGCTCGAAGCCGAGGATGCCGCAATAGAAGTCGAGGGCGCGGTCGACGTCGGCGACCTTGAGGTGGACGTGGCCGATGTCGACGCCGGGATCGATCGGCTCCGGCGGACGCCGAGCCTCTCCGTCAGCCATCGAGGACTCCGTCGAGCGCTTCGTTAACGAGCTGGTCCGCGTCGGCGTTCTCGGCTCGGCGGACATGGCGGATCGACCAGGAGTCGAAGTCCCGCAGCGCCTGCTTCACCTGCTCGTGCAGCTCCTTCATGCCGGCGTTTTTGACTTTGTAGCGCCCTTCCACCTGCCGGACGATCAGCTCCGAGTCGCCGATCAGCTCCAGCTCCGAGGCCCCGTGCTGGGCCGCCAGCTCGATCCCGCGCAGCAGCGCCCGGTACTCGGCGACGTTGTTGGTCGCCTCGCCGATCTTCTCCCCCACCTTCTCCAGGACCTCGTCGCCGTCGCCACGGAGAACGACGCCGATCGCCGCCGGGCCGGGGTTGCCGCGGGCGCCCCCGTCGACGTTGGCGATGATGCGACTCACCCGTGGGAGGCTATCTCGCGCGTGAGACCGAGCCTTCCGTCCTCGGCGACAAAGGCGTTCCACTGTCGCGCCGCCGGGTCGAGCTGGTCGACTTCGGACCCCTTGTCGATCTGGAAGACGGGTCGCAGCTCGTCGCCGATGTCCACGCCCCACTGGTACCAGGAGAGCTCCCAGGCGACGGTGATCCGCACCTCGTCCGGCGCGCCCGCGGCGTGCCCGATCGAGGCCGTCGGAGTCCCCAGCGTGCGGGTCAGGCCGGCGACGGTCCGCTCCGCCTCGCTGGAGTTGAAGCGGGCGACCGCGCGCTCAAACGGTGCCCAATAAGGACCACGATTGGACTTGGCGCTCATGCAGAGGCCAAGCTAGCAACGGCCGGATGGCTCCTCGCGGGCTCAGGCCTGCTGCAGATGCGATTTCAGTCGCATCACGGCCTTCGTGTGCAACTGCGAGACGCGGGACTCGGTGACGCCGAGGACCTCGCCGATCTCGCGCAGGGTGAGGTTCTCGTAGTAGTAGAGGGCAACGACCAGCTGCTCGCGCTCGGGCAGGGACCCGATCGCCTCGGTCAGCCGGTCCTTGACCTCGTTGGAGGCAAGCGCCTCCTGCGGGTCGGCGGCGCCGTCGTCGGCGATCGTGTCCAGCAGCGAGACCTGGTCCCCGGAAGAGTCTGAGACGGTCCAGAGCTCGTCCAGCGCGTAGACGGAGGAGTTGGCGATCTCCAGCAGCGCGCTCTGCAGTTCCTCCTCGGTCATGTTCAGCTTCGAGGCGAGCTCGGCCTCAGTCGGGGCCCGCTGCAGTTCGTGCTCGAGCTTGGCCTGGGTAGCCTCGATTTCGCGGGCGCGGGAGCGGACCGAGCGGGGCACCCAGTCGAGCGAGCGCAGTTCGTCGATGATGGCGCCGCGGATGCGGGTCATCGCGAAGGTCTCGAATTTGATCCCCCGCTCGGGGTCGAAGCGCTCGATCGCGCCGATCAGGCCGACCAGCCCATAGGAGATCAGGTCAGCGTCTTCGACGTGGGACGGCAGGCTGGCGCCGAGGCGGCCGGCGACGAACTTCACCATCGGCGAGTAGGCGACGACGAGGCGCTCGCGCGCGGTGTTGTCCCCCTGCCCCTTGTAGCGGCGCCACAGGTCGCGGAGCTCGACCTCTTTTACGCCCGTTTCCATCAGGCGATCCTATGCGGGGTTGCGGCGGCTTTCTTCATGCGCGGGGGTGGCTGGCGGCGTAGGTGTCACGCAGTCTGGCCGCGTCGACTCGGGTGTAAACCTGGGTGGTCGAGATCGATGCGTGACCTAGTAACTCTTGAATCGTACGCAGATCGGCGCCGCCCTCGAGCAGATGCGTTGCGAAGGAATGTCTGAGTGCGTGCGGGGAGACCCCGGCGGCCAGAGCCGCTTCGCGAGTCCAGAGGCCGAGGCGGCGGGTGACGTCGGAGTTGGAGAGGCGGCGGCCGCTCTTGGAGAGGAAGAGCGCGTTCTCGCGCGGATCGGCGGCGAGGGCATGGCGAGCCTTGTCCAGGTAGCGGCGCAAAGCGCGCTGGGCTGGCTCCCCCACCGGCAGCAAGCGCTCCTTCGAGCCCTTGCCGAGGACGCGCAGCTGCTCGGTCTCGAAGTCGAGGGCGCCGAGGTCGAGGTTGACGATCTCCTCGCAGCGCAGCCCGCAGGAGTAGGCGAGCTCCAGCATCGCCCGGTCGCGCAGCTCCAGCGGCGTCCGTGCTGGGATCCGCTCCAGCAGCGAGCGCATCTGCTCGGTGGTGAGGACGGTCGGCAGCTTCTCGGAGCGCTTGGGACTGGAGACGAGCTCGGCCGGATTGGAGCCGGCGCGGTCGGTGCGGACGAGGAAGCCGTAGAAGCCGCGGATCGCCGCCAGCTTGCGCGCGACCGTCGCCGGGGCGGCCCCCGCGTTCGAGAGACCGGCCCCGTAGCGGCGCACGTCGCGGTGGCGGACGTCGACCGGCCCCAGTCCCTGCTCCCCCGCCCACTCGGCGAACCCGCCGAGATCGACGCCGTAGGCGCGCCGCGTCCGCTCGGCCGAACCACGGGCCTGCAGGTCGCGGTCGTAGACAGAGAGAGCTTCTTTCCAGTTCACGGAAGGTTGATTCGTGCCAACCGCCCGTCGTCCTGCGCTCTCAGCCCCCAATAAAGATTGGCGTGCCTACTTCGACCCGGTCATACAGTTCTTCGACGTCCGGGATCGCCATGCGCACACAGCCGTGGGAGGCGGCGCTGCCGAGCGAGTAGGTCTCTTCGGTGCCGTGGATGCCGGCTCCTTCGTAGATCCCCATCCAGCGGGCCTTGATCGGGTTCGACGGACCGGGCGGAATCGTCTGCCCGGCGAGGCTGCCCGCCCAGTCGGACATCGGCACGTTCCAAACCGGGTTTTCTTCCTTTTCCTGGATCGCGTAGAGGCCTTCGGGCGTTTCCAGCCCTTCCATGCCGACAGCGACGGTGTAGGTCTTCGCCAGCTTCAGGTCTTCCCACAGCCGCAGGGTGAAGGTGGACCGGTCGAGCGTCAGGTAGGAGGGGTACTGCGCGGCGACCTCGCCTTTGGTGATTTCCGGTTTGGTCGCGTGGACCTTGGCGACGATCGTGTGCGGGGCGTTCGCGTTGAGGACCGCCGCCTTCAGTTCCTTCTCCAGCAGGTTGTCGCGCAGCTTGCGCCCGTCATGGCCAGCGACGACGACGAGTTCGGCGGCGCTCGATTCGACGTCGGCGTTCTGCGGTTCCCGGTTGATCTCTTCGGCGACATGGCGGACGAAGCGGTTGATCGCCGGCAGCGAGTAGGCGACCCGCGGGGTGATGTGTTCGTCGACCTCGCCGCCGCTGACGTAGCGGACGAGCCGGCCAGGGAAGCCACCCTCCTGGCTGTCTTCGAGGGCTTCTTCCACCGCGGAGCCGATGTCGGCGCGGATCTTCAGCTTCTTCCCGGATAGCGCCCAGGTCTCGCCGTCGAAGGTGACCTTCAGCGAGTGGCGCAGCGGTGCCAGCAGCTTGCGCCGCACCAGCCGCGTCGCTTCTTCTTCGTCCATACCGCCGACGTCGACGCCGCTGATCGTCACCCCCTCGGCGATCTTGTCCTTCTGGGAGCTGTCGTAGGCGTACGCGACGCCGACGATGACGACCAGGATCACGGCGGCGAGAAGCGCCGCTATAGAAGTTCTCTTTCCCATTCTCGACTTGCTTGCCTCAGTGGCGCTTAACCGGTTGCCTGAAGTCTAGGCATTCCCCTAGTTCGCTCAAACCGGCCCTCTCCCCTGCAATTTCGCATGTGCCTGCGTTTTATCGGCAGGCCCGGCGGATATCTTTCGTCAGATGCGCAGCAAGGACGAGGTCAGGGAGGAAGTGTGGAAGGCGATGGAACGCGAGGGGGTCTCGCGCTTCCCGGGTGCCGAGGGGCGCATCCCGAACTTCGCCGGCGCCAAACTCGCCGCCGAGAAGCTGGCCGGGCACCGGCTCTGGAAGCGGGCGCGGGTGCTCAAGGCCAACCCGGACTCGCCGCAGACGCACGCGCGGCGGATCGCCCTGGAAGAGGGCAAGACGATGATCATGGCGGTGCCGCGCCTGCGCGACCCCCACCCCTTCCGCGTCCTCGACCCCCAGCAGCTCTCGAAGGCGGCGATGAAAGAGGCGGCGACGATCAAGGGTGCGCTCAAGCACGGCCGGGTCGTCGCCCTCGACGACCTGCCGGAGATCGACTTCGTCCTCAGCGGCTCGGTCGCGGTCAACCTCAGCGGCGCCCGGGTCGGCAAAGGCGGCGGCTACCACGACCTCGAGTACGGGATCCTCAGCGCCGCCGGCAAGATCGACGAGCACACGACCGTTGCCACGACCGTCCACCCGATCCAGATCCTGCGCCAACACCTGATGGTCACCGACCACGACCTTCCCTGCGACCTGATCGCGACGCCGCGGGCGGTTATCGAGATCGACCGCCAGCACCCGCGACCGCGCGGCATCCTCTGGGACCACCTGCAGCCGCACCAGATCCGCGAGATCCCCGTTCTGGAAAGAATGGGCTATGCCTGAACCCGAGCGCGAGCCGCTTCCCGCCTTCCCCGGCACCGATTACGGCAACTCTGACCCCACCCCGGAGTGGCTCCAGATCGACTGGCGCCAGCACCTGCGTCAGATCGACCTGCCGGGTGCGCCGCGGGTCAACTACGTCGAAATCGGCGAAGGCGAGCCGATCGTCTTCGTGCACGGCATCGCCGGCTGCTGGCGCAACTGGCTCGAGAACCTCCCCTACTTCAGCCGTCGCTACCGGGCGATCGCGCTCGATCTTCCCGGCTTCGGCGACAGCCCGATGCCGAGCTGGCCGATCACGATGGCCGACTACGGCCGGCTTCTCCACGACTTCTGCGAGCGCCTCGGAGTCGACCGCGCGGCGGCCCTGGTCGGCAACTCGATGGGCGGCTTCATCTCCACCGAGGCGGTGATCGAGGAGCCCGAGCGCTTCGACCGCCTGGTCCTCATCTCCGCTGCCGGCATCAGCTTCGCCGAGTGGCAGGGGCGGCACATCGACGCGACGACCCGGATGGTGAAGGCGGCGCTCCCCTTCCTCAGCGGTGACCGACGCATCTACTGGACCCGGCCGCTGGGGCGCAGGGTCGCCTTCGGCCGCCTCTTCCGCAACCCGAACAAGCTACGGCCGGAGCTGCTCTCCGAGCAGGTCCGGCCGGGCCTGCAGGCCCCCGGCTTCTCAGACGCGCTGGGCGCGATCTGGGGCTACGACACCCGCAAGCGACTGCCGGAGATCGAGATCCCGACGATGGTCGTCTGGGGGCTGAACGACCAGATCGTCCCGGTCGAGGGGGCCCTTGGGTACCACCGCCTCATCCCCCACTCGCGACTGGAGCTCTTCGAGCGCACCGGCCACCTGCCGATGCTCGAGCGGCCGACGCGGTTCAATCCGCTGCTCGAAGAATTCATCGAGTCCTCGCGCCCGCTGGAAACGGCAGGGCTCGACGACACCGCGATCGGCTAAGAGGTAATCGCGCCTTCGGAGGCGGAGGAGACCGTCGCGGCGTACTTGGCCATGATGCCGCGCTTGTAGGGCGGCTCCGGCGACTCATACGCAGCGACTCGTTGCTCGATCTCCTCGTCGGAGAGGGCGACGTCGAGGCGGCGGTTGTCGATGTCGACGGTGATCTCATCGCCCTCGCGGATTGCCGCGATCGGGCCGCCCTTGGCCGCCTCGGGAGCGACGTGGCCGATCATCAACCCGCGAGTAGCGCCGGAGAAGCGGCCGTCGGTGACCATCGCCACGCTCTCCCCCAGCCCCTCGCCGACGATCGCGGCGGTGACCTGGAGCATCTCGCGCATGCCGGGGCCGCCGACCGGCCCCTCGTTGCGGATGACGACGACGTCGCCGGGGTTGATCTGCTGGTCCTTGACCGCGCGGAAGCATTCCTCTTCTGACTCGAAGACCCGGGCGGGTCCGGTCTGCTGGCGACGCTCGGTGCCGGCGACCTTGACCACGGACCCTTCAGGGGCGAGGTTGCCGCGCAGGATCGCCAGCCCGCCTTCGGGCTTGAGCGGATTCTCGACCTGGCGCACCACTTCCTGGCCGGGAGCCTCGGTGGCGGCCGCGGCTTCCTCGCCGATCGTCCTGCCGGTCACGGTGATCTGCTCGCTGTGGAGGATGCCGGCTTTGGCGAGGCGCTTGAGGATCACCGGCACGCCGCCGGCGGCGTAGAGATCGGTGGCGACGAAGCGGCCGCCGGGCTTGAGGTCGGCGTAGAGAGGGGTGTGGCGCGAGATCCGCTCGAAATCGTCCATGGTCAGCTCGATCCCCAACTCGTGGGCGAGCGCGGTCAGGTGGAGGACGCCGTTGGTCGAGCCGCCAGAGGCGCAGACGCAGGCGATCGCGTTCTCCAGCGACTCGCGGGTGATGATCTTGCTCGGCCGCAGGTCTTCGGCGAGGACGTTGATCACCAGCTCGCCGATTTTCTCCGCCACCGTCGGCTTGTCGTCGCCTTCGGCCGGCACCATCGCCGAGCCGCCGGCGCTGATCCCCAACGCCTCGAAGGCGCAGGCCATCGTGTTGGCGGTGAACTGGCCGCCGCAGGCGCCGGCGCCGGGGCTGGCGACGCCCTCGAGCTCGTGCAGTTCCTCGTCGGTCATCTCGCCCGCGTTGTGGGCGCCGATCGCCTCGAAGATGTCGAGGATGGTGACGTCGCGGCCGTGCCAGTGGCCGGGGGCGATCGAGCCGCCGTAGAGCAGCACCGAGGGCACGTCGAGGCGGGCCAGCGCCATCGCGCAGCCCGGAATCGTCTTGTCGCAGGCGCAGAGGGCAACGATCGCGTCGAACTGGTAGCCGCGGGCCATCAGCTCGATCGAGTCGGCGATCACCTCGCGACTGATCAGCGAGGCCTTCATCCCCTGGGTGCCCATCGTCACCCCGTCGGAGACGGCGACGGTGTTGAACTCCATCGGCGTGCCGCCGGCGGCACGGACACCTGCTTTGACGTGCTCAGCCAGCGCCCGCAGGTGGAAGTTGCACGGCATCGCCTCGGTCCAGGTATTGGCGATCCCGATCGTCGGCTTGCTGAGATCGGCGTCGCTGAACCCGATCCCCTTCATGTAGGCCCGCGCGTGAGCGCGATCGGGCCCGTCGAAGACGACCGAAGAACGGGGACGGGGCAGCTTCGTTGCGGTATCGCCGTTGGTGCTCATCGCAAGCAATCTAATCAGCGGGTGACCCCGGCGTCTCCGGCGCGACGGCGGGCAAGGCCGAACACGTCAACGGGACCGGCACCCGATCCGATCTCCCGCAGGCCGTTGGCAACCGCTTCCGAGGCGACGACGCGCGCCCGCCTTGCCGCCTCCAGCGGCTCGCAGCCGTGGGCGAGATAGGCCGCCAGGGCCGAAGAATGAGTACAGCCGGAGCCATGGGCGGCGCCGTCTGGGTGGCGCTCGCCGGGAATCTCTACGACCCGCTCTCCGTCGAAGAAGAGATCGACTAGCTCGCTGCTGTGACCGCCGGTCACGACCACCGCCTTCGGACCTAGCTCCAGAACCCCGCGCGCCAGATCCTCCTGCGAGGCATCCTTGCCGAGCCCCGTCATGACTCGGGCCTCGGGAATGTTCGGCGTTACGACGTCGCATTTGGGAAGGAGGTACGCCACCATGGCCTCTCTCGTCTCGTCGTCGATCAGCGTCGCGCCGCTCTCGGCCACCATCACGGGATCGATCACCACCGGCGCGAGCGCGACTCCGAGGTAGGTGAGCGCGACCGCAACGGCGTCGATGATCTCCGGGGAGCCGAGCATGCCGATCTTGACCGCGTCGGCCCCCATGTCTTCGGCTATCGCCAGGATCTGGCAGAAGACGAGGTTCGGCGAGACCAACTCGACCTTCTCCACCGCGCGAGTGTTCTGAGCAGTGATCGCCGTGATCGCCGTCGTGCCATGGACGCCGCAGCGCGCGAATGCCTTCAAATCCGCCTGAATCCCGGCGCCACCACCCGAGTCAGAGCCGGCGATGGAGAGAGCGGTGGGCACGTGCTTGGGGACCATGGCCTCTCAGCCTAAAGAGGCTCTCTGGAGGCCGAAGACAGCAGCGTCCGGGAGTAGGTGCCGACGCTCGAGCAGGTGAGGTAGCCGAGGAGCTCAAGCCGGGCGAGGGCGGCTGCTGCGGCGGGGCCTGAGAGGCCGGTGGCGGTGGCCACGGCGTCGCAGCTCGACTCGCCTGACTCCACAGCCGTGAGAGCGGCCTGAAGCTCGGGATCGAGGGCGGGCGTGGGGCGTTCGATGCGCTTGCGGCCGGGGCCGAGCATCGCGTCGAGGACGTCTTGGGCGTCGCGGATGACGTGGGCGCCACTGGCGAGGAGGCCGTTGGGCCCAGCGGAGGCTCGGGAGGTGACGGGGCCGGGAACAGCACCGAGATCGCGGCCGAGGTCTGCGGCTAGGTCGGTAGTGATGAGACTGCCGGAGCGGGTGGCGGCCTCGACGACCACCGTCATCCCGGCCAGAGCGGCCATGATCCGGTTGCGGGCGGGAAAGGTCCAGCGCCAGGGCGTCGAGCCGGGTGGGAACTCGGAGATGACCGCTCCGACCTCGCAGACCCGCCGCCACAGGGACCGGTGGCTTGCCGGATAGGGGACGTCGGGACCGCAGCCGAGAACCGCGATCGTCCGGCCGGCGTCGACCGCTCCGCGATGGGCACAGCCGTCGATGCCGAAAGCGAGTCCGCTGACGACGACCATTCCCGCCGCCGCCAGCTCGCGCCCGAGCTCCCTGGCGATCTCCCGCCCGTAGGAGGTGGCGCGGCGGGCGCCGACGATCGTCACCGCTTCGAACGGCTCCAGCCCGTCGAGCAGCCGTGAGTCGCCGCGACCGATCAGGGCCCAGGGGGCGTCGGCGGCGTCCCGCAGCGAGTCGGGATAGAGGTCGCCGTGCCGGCAGCAGGCCCAGCACTCGGCCAGGAGCAGCTCTTCCAGCAGACGCTCCTCGGGCAGCGCCTCGATACGCGCCAGCAACTGAGCGGCCACCTTTGGCGCGGAGACTTCGACCAGCTCCTCGTTGGAGAGACGCAGCAGTTCCGGCGAGCGCGAGCCGACCTCGCCCGTCGCGATCCGCTCGACGTAGGGGCCGAGCGCCGCAAGCAGCCAGGCTCGACGCAGGCATGCAACACACGCGGTGGGCTCAGCCATCTCGCCTCCGCATCTGCAGCGCCTGCGCCATCTGCTCCTCGCCTATCTCCTCCGCCCCGGCGAGATCGGCAATCGTCTGGGCGAGCCGCAAGGCACGATCGTGCGCACGGCCACTGAGCCGCTGGCGGGCGTAGAGATCGGCGAGGAGCGCCGCGGCTTTTGCGCTGACGGGACAGGCTCGCGCCTCGGCGGGGGTCATCTCGGCGTTGCAGCGACCGGCACCGAGCCGCGATTCCTGACGCTCCCGCGCCGCGCAGATCCGCTCCCGGACCGTCGCCGACGGCTCCCCCGGCGCGCCGGAGATCTCCGCGGCGCTCGGCTGCCGCACGGCGGCGAGGATGTCGATCCGGTCCGCCAGTGCCCCGCTCAGCTTTCCCTGGTAGCGCTGGACCTCGTACGGCGCGCAGGAGCAGTCGGGGTCGATCTCACCGCGGCCACAGGGACAGGGGTTCGCGGCCGCGACCAACATGAACCGGCAGGGGAGGCTGCGCTGGCCGCCGGCGCGGGAGATCAGGACCCCTCCGGTCTCCAGCGGCGCCCGCAGCGCCTCCAGGGCGTCCCGCCGGAACTCGCAGAGCTCGTCGAGGAAGAGGACGCCGCGGTGGGCAAGCGTCACCTCGCCGGGCCGGGGTGGGCTGCCGCCGCCGATTAGGCCGGCGGCGCTGATCGTGTGGTGGGGCGCCCGGAACGGCTTGCCGCCTGCCAATCCTGCGCCTAGCCTGCCGCAGGCGCTGGCAATCCGCGCAACCTCCAGCGCCTCACCCGGCGAGAGCGGCGGCAGGATCGACGGTAGCCGGCTGGCCGCCAGGGACTTGCCGGCGCCGGGGGGACCGATCATCAGCAGGGAGTGGCCACCCGCCGCCGCGACCTCGAGGGCGTGCCGAAGGTGCGGCTGGCCGCGCAGGTCGGCGAGATCGGGTGCGCCCGGCGGAGGATCGAGCTGGAGCGGCAGGGGCCGCGGCCGCGGCGGGTCCCACTCGCCTGCCACCAGCGCCGGCAGCTGTCCCAGCGCCTCGACGCCCACCACCCCGATTCCGTCGGCAAGTGCCGCCTCCGGGCCGTTCTCGGCCGGAAGCAGGATCGCTTGTGCTCCACCCTCCCGCGCCGCCTCGGCCATCGCCAGCGCTCCCTGCACTGCCCTGGTCGATCCGTCAAGCGCCAGCTCCCCAGCCAACGCCATCTGCGCCAACCCCTCCCACTCCAGCTGCCCCGAGGCGCTCAGCAGCGCCGCCGCGATCGCCAGGTCCATCCCCGGACCCGCCTTGCGCAGGCTCGCCGGCGCCAGGTTGACGACGATCCGCCGCAGCGGGAACTCGAAGCCGCAGTTGACGAGGGCCGCCCGCACCCGCTCACGCGCCTCGCGCACCGCCGCGTCGGGCAAGCCGACGATCGTGAAGTTAGGCAGGCCGCGGTGGACGTCGACCTCGACCCGGACTGGGCGAGCCGAGATGCCGTCGAGCGTGAAGGTACGGGCGGTGGCGAGCACGGAGGCGACGTTAAGGAGGCAGGTTTGACGCGTGGCGCGCAGATTGGAGAAATTCAGCCCCAGGGGTGGGGCGAGTTTGTGCCGCCCGATCCTTGGGGGGTGCATGACCAAGTCACGCCGCCGCACCGGGCAGATCGCCGAGGACCTGATCGCCGAGCGTCTCGCCGCCGCCGGCTGGGAGATCGTCGAGCGCAACGCCCGCACCCGCTATGGGGAGCTCGACATCGTCGCCCTCGACGGCCGCGTCCTCGTCTTCGTCGAGGTCAAGGCCGCCCGCGCCGGCACCAGCTACGGGCCCGAGAAGCCAATCCTCTCGATCGACTTCAACAAGCAGCGGCGGGTCCGGCGCCTCGGCACCGCCTGGATGGCCGAGCGGCGCCGCTGCCCCTCCTTCGACGACATCCGCTTCGACGCGGTCGGCGTCACCCTCGACCGCTACGACCAGGCGGTCGAGGTCGAGCACATCCGAGGAGCGTTCTAGCCGAGCTCCAGCTGCGAGTACGCGACGCTCTGGAAGGAGCGTCGGTGCAGCGGCGAGATGCCGATTTCCTCGATCGCCTGGCGGTGCTCAGGGGTCGAGTAGCCGACGTGTTCCTCGAAGCCCCAGCCCGGGTGCCTGGGGGCGACGTCGCGCATGTAGCGGTCGCGCGTGACCTTGGCGATAACCGAGGCGGCGGCGATGGCGGCGCTGGTGGCATCGCCCTTGACGACGCGGCGGTGCGGGATCGCGCAGTTGTGCAGCCGGAAGCCGTCGACGAGGCAGATCGCCTCCTCGGCTGGTGGGCCCAGCCGCTCCAGCGCCAGCGAAAGCGCTTCGACGTTGGTCACGTGCAGTCCGCGGCGGTCGATCCCCGCCGCGCAGCGCACCACCACGCTCACCCGCGCGGCCGCGCGCAGCACGCATGGGTACATCTCCAGCCGCCGCTCCTCAGTCATCTGCTTGGAGTCGTGCAGGCCGCTGAGGGCGCGGCGATCGGAGTGCGAGAGGGACTCGTAGTCGAGCAGCACGGCCGCGGCCACCAGCGGGCCCGCGAGGCAGCCCCGACCGGCCTCGTCGGCACCAGCCACGTAGCGACTGCCGAGCCCGCGGTCGAAGGCGAACAGGCGCCGGCTGCGGGCCAGCCGGCGACGGTGCAGCTTCCCGGGCTTAGAGCCCGCCGATGCGGTTTGGGGGCCAGTAGGTGGCAAAGGCCTCACCGATGATCCAGTCTCGAGGGACGGGTCCCCAGAACCGGCTGTCGTCACTTGCCCCACGGTTGTCGCCCATCATGAAGTAATGGTCGGGCGGGATCGTGATCGTCTTGGGCATGTTGCAGGCGCCAGCGCTGCCGCAGGGGTTGGTGTAGGGCTCGTCGGTCTTCTCCACCCCGTTGACGACCGGGTGCCCGTTTTTGACCGAGAGGGTGTCTCCCGGCCCGGCGACGATGCGCTTGATGAAGTTCTGCTCCGACTCGGCCTCGGTCGGCAGCGAGCACGGTTCTCCGACCTTCGGCGGTTTGCCGCATTCGGTTCCGTTGTCGGCGCCGGCGGGCGGGTGGAAGACGATGACGTCTCCGATCTCCGGATCCGTGAAGCGGTAGCCGAAGCGGTTGACGAGGACGCGCTGACCGACGTCGAGGGTCGGCTCCATCGATTCGGAGGGGATCTGATACGGCTTGACGATCCAGGCCTGGATAGCCAGCGCCAGGCCCAGGGCCAGCGCAACGATGACGGCCAACTCGAGGAGCCCGCCGCCTTTGGACTTCGGCTTCGGGATCTTGGGATTCAGGCTGCCGAGTCCTCGTCGGAGTCGCCGGATTTCGCCGGCTCCTCGTCCTCGGCTTCCTCAGGCGCTGCAGTGTCCTCGGTCTCCCCGGCCTCGGGCGCATCCGCGTCCGTCTCTGCCTCGGCGCTCACCTCGTGCTCGGCCTCGCCCTCCGGCTGCGGCTCCGCACCTTCGTTCGATCCTTCGCTGCCGGCATCGGTGTCGGCCTCGATGGCCTCCTCGACCGCGGGCGCCTCGGCCTCGGCAGCAACCTCATCGCTGCCCTCGGCCTCCGGCGTTTCCACCGGCACGACCTCCTCCTGGCTGACGCCATCGGCATCGACCGCGGTCGACTCGTCCGCGGAGGCGGCAGGCGCGGCGACCACGTCGTCGTCGATGCCCCAGCGCCGCTCGGCGACGCGTGCGGCCTTGCCGATGCGGCCACGCAGGTAGTAGAGCTTGGCCCGTCGCACGTCCCCGCGCGCCGCGACCTCAAGTTTCTCGATCTTCGGCGAGTGCAGGGGGAACGTCCGCTCGACCCCGACTCCGAACGACTGTTTGCGCACCGTGAAGGTCTCGCGCACGCCCGATCCCTGGCGGCGGATGACGACGCCCTCGAAGACCTGGATCCGTTTGCGGTTGCCCTCGATCACCTGGAAGTGGACGCGCACACGATCGCCCGCCTCGAAGTTGGGTAGGCCCTGCCTCAGCTGGGCGCGCTCGATGCTGTCGATTACGGAGCTCATGTGATGTGTGTTCCTGAGGGATCGCGGCGAGAAAAAACCGCCGGACCCAGGGTGCGGGAACCGCGCGGTCGCGGAATGGTAGCCCAAAGGGCCTAAGCCCGACCTTAAGCGCGCTTTTCGTGTTCCTCTGCTCGCCGGCGGCTCTGCTCCAGCCGCCACTGCCGCACCCGCTCGTGGTCGCCGGAGAGCAGCACCTCGGGCACGTCCCAGCCGCGGTAGTTCGGTGGCCGGGTGAAGTGCGGGTACTCGGGCATCCCCTCCAGCACCTGGGAGAAGGACTCCTCGGCGGCGGAGTCGGCGTGGCCGAGAGCGCCGGGCAGCTTGCGCATGATCACGTCGGCGACGACCATCGCCGGCAGCTCGCCGCCGGCGAGGACGTAGCGACCGATCGAGAGCTCGTCGTCGGCGAGATGCTGGTGGACGCGATCGTCGAAGCCCTCGTAGCGGCCGCAGAGCAGCGCCACGTGCGGCTCGGCGACCAGTTCGTCGGCGATCTCGTCGCTCAGCAGCGGCCCGGTCGGCGAGAGCAGGACGATCCGCGGGCGCGGACCCTCGCCGTAGGCGGCCTGCAGGGCCGCGTCGACGACGTCGACGCGCAGCACCATCCCGGCGCCGCCGCCGTAGGGGGAGTCGTCGACCTGACCGGCGCTCAGCGGGGTCGAGTCGCGGTAGTTGAAGAGGTGGAGCTCATTTCCCTCGCGGAGCGCGTTCTGCACCGGGCGCTGGGTCCGGAACCAGTCGAAGGCCTCCGGGAAGAGGGTGAAGACGTCGATTCGCACCTGGCGCCGGCGCGCTCAGTCGAGGATGTCGACGACGACCCGGCGGTCGATCCGCACCGCCGCGGCCTTGGCGATGGTCCGGATCGCGTTGGCGATCCGGCCGCCTTTGCCGATCACTCGGCCGAGATCGCCCTCGGCGACGCTGATCTCGTAGACGAGATCGCCATCCTCCTCCAGCTCCTCGACCACGACCGCCTCCGGGTCCTCGACGAGGGCCTTGACGAGGAACTCGAGCAGCTCCGTCATCGCCGGTGCGGCTAGCTGCCGGTGGCCTTGATGCCCTTGGTCCGCAGCAGGGTCGCCACGGTCTCCGAGGGCTGGGCACCGTGCTCGAGCCAGTGGCGAGCGCGCTCCTCGTCGATGTTGATCGTCGAGGGCTCGGTCTGCGGGTTGTACTGGCCGATCGTCTCGATCGTGCGCCCGTCACGCGGGGAGCGTTTGTCGGCGACGACGAT
>Ga0190273_10000123_pt1 | contig 41296 bp, 34 predicted proteins | sample Popmic504IS_FD_134513 | JGI IMG/M metagenome (GOLD analysis project Ga0190273, IMG submission 134513) | Populus adjacent soil microbial communities from riparian zone of Shoshone River, Wyoming, USA - 504 IS | ecosystem: Environmental > Terrestrial > Soil > Riparian zone > Trees stand | place... | reverse complement strand
GTGATCGAGCGCTCGGTTCAGTCGCAGCAGGCCAATCAGATCCAGGCCCAGATCGAAGTCGCCCGCGCCGATGCGCGTCTTGCCCAGCAGGAGCTGGAGCGTGCCCAGTCGCTGGTCTCGCGCGGCTTCGTGTCCAAGGCCGACGTCGAACGCCGCGTCGCCACCCGCGATGCCGCCAATGCCCGGGTCCGGGTCGCCCAGGCGCAGCTCGGCGAAACCCGCGCCCGCATCGGCCGGCTCGACATCCGCGCCCCGGCCGCGGGCCTGGTCCTCGCCCGCAACGTCGAGGCCGGCCAAGTGGTCGGCGGCGGCTCGGGCCCCCTGTTCCGGATCGCCGAAGGCGGCCAGATGGAGCTTCTTGCGCAACTGAGCGAGTCGGACCTCGCCCAATTGTCGGTTGGCGTGCCGGTGACGGTGCGTCCCGTCGGCACCGACGTCCAGGTTGTCGGCCGGGTGCGGCTGGTATCGCCGATCATTGATCCGCAAAACCGCCAGGGTATCGCCCGCATCACCCTTCCCGCCAACCGTCAGATCCGGCCCGGCGGCTTCGCCAATGCCGAGATCACGGCGGGTGCGGTGTCGGCGCCGGTGCTGCCGGAATCGGCCGTGCTGAGCGATCAGGAAGGCTCCTTCGTCTATGTCGTCGGCAACAACAACAAGGTGGAGCGCCGCCCGGTCAAGACCGGCACGGTGACGCCGAACGGCCTGACCATCGTCGAAGGGCTGAACGGCAACGAGCGCGTCGTGGCGTATGCCGGCGGCTTCCTGAACCCCGGCGAGGTGGTGAGGCCGCAGCGCCAAGCCGCCGGCGCCACCCGCTGATCGACCGCGCGAAGGATCGTTTGAGATGAACTTCCGGAATATGTCCGCCTGGTCGATCCGCAACCCGGTGGTACCCCTGGTGCTGTTCGCCGGTCTGCTTCTCGCCGGCCTGGTCAGCTTCATGACGATGAGCGTCAACAACAATCCGGACATCGACTTCCCGGCGGTGAGCGTCAACATCTCGCAGCCGGGCGCGGCGCCGACCGAGATCGAGACTCAGATCACCCAGCGCGTCGAGTCTGCGGTTCGCTCCTTGAACGGCGTCGACGAAATCAACGCAACGGCGTCCGAAGGCGGCACCAACGTGTTCGTCCAGTTCCAGATCGGCGTGTCGCCCGATCAGGCGGTGAACGACGTCAAGAATGCGGTGGACCAGATCCGCGGCGACCTTCCCGACGGCATCCAGGAGCCGCAGGTCACCAAGATCGACGTGGTCGGCGATCCGATCGGCTATTTCGCCGTCCAGGCGAGCGACATGACGATCGAGCAGCTTTCCTGGTTCATCGACGATGTCGTCGCCAAGCGCCTGCTGTCGATCAAGGGGATGGCGAACGTTTCGCGCAGCGGCGGCGTCGACCGCGAGATTCGCGTGATCCTCGATCCGGGCAAGATGCAGTCGCTCGGCGTCACCGCCTCGCAGGTCAATGCGGCGCTTCGCCAGGTCAACATCAACACCGCCGGCGGCCGCGCGGAGATCGCCGGTTCGCGCCAGTCGGTGCGCGTGCTCGGCAATGCCGAGACCGCTTATGCGCTGTCCAACACCCGCATTTCGCTGAGCGGCGGCCGCTCCGTGCAGTTGCGCGACCTCGCGACCGTGTCCGACAGCTATGGCGAGCAGCGTTCGATCGCCAAGGTGCGCGGCAAGCAGGCGGTGACCTTCAGCCTCGAACGGGCCAAGGGCGCTTCCGACGTTTCGGTCTACGACGACGCGCAGGTGATCATGGCCGAGATCGAAAAGGCCAATCCGGGCGTCAAGTTCAGCAAGCTGTTCAGCAGCGTCGATTATACAAAGAGCCAGTATCACAGCTCCCTGGAAGCGATGGTGGAAGGCGCCGTCCTCGCCGTCATCGTGGTGCTGATCTTCCTGCGCGACATGCGCGCGACGATCATCTCGGCGATCGCCATTCCGCTGTCCGCGATCCCGACCTTCTGGTTCATGGACCTGATGGGGTTCAACCTGAACTTCCTGTCGCTGCTCGCGCTGGGGCTCGTCGCGGGTGTGCTTGTCGATGACGCGATCGTCGAGATCGAGAATATCGTCAGACACATGCGGATGGGCAAATCCGCCTATCAGGCGTCGATCGACGCGGCGGACGAAATCGGGCTTGCCGTTGTGGCGACCACCTTCTCGATCGTCGCGGTGTTCCTGCCGGTCGGGCTGATGCCGGGCATTTCGGGGCAGTTCTTCAAGAATTTCGGCTTCACCGTCGTCGCGGCGGTGCTCACCAGTCTTGCCGTGGCGCGCATGGTGACTCCGTTGATCGCCGCCTATTTCCTCAAGGCCAAGGGGCACCAATCCCATGGCGAGGGCTGGATGATGGACAAATATATGTCCATTCTGCGCTGGACCCTGCAGCACCGCTGGGTTCCGGTAGTGGCGGGCGCGACCGCGTTCGGGATCACCATGTACCTGTTCATGACGATCCCCCAGCAGTTCGAGCCGACCACCAATTCGGACAACAGCCGGGTCTCGATCGAAATGGTGCCGGGCACCACCATCGCGCAAACCGAGGCGGTGGCCGACAAGGTTGCGGCGCTGATCAACGCGCAGCCGGAAGTGAACATGGCGCTCGAGTCGATCCGGGAGGGCCGCGCCAACATCTTCATTACCCTGAAGAAAGAGCGCACCCGTACCAGCATCGAGTTCGAGCGTTCGCTTGCACCGCGCATGGCGCAGTTCCCGGACGCACGCGTCAGTTTCGCGTCGCAAACCGGCGGCGGCGGCACCGGGCGCGACATTTCCGTGATGCTTACCGGCTCCAACCCGGCGCTTCTGGAAAGCTCGGCGGCCAAGCTCGTCGAGCAGATGAAGACGCTGAACGGCCTCGTCGTCGCGCCGCGCGTTTCGGCCGACATGCGCCGGCCCGAGATCATCGTGAAGCCGCGGCTGGACCTTGCCGCGTCGCTGGGTGTCACCACGGCGGCGCTGAGCCAGGCGATCCGCATCGCAACGATCGGCGAGATCGACCAGAACAGCGCCAAATTCTCGCTTTCGGATCGCCAGATCCCGATCCGGGTCATGCTGCCCGAAGGCTCGCGCCGCGATCTCTCGACGATCGAGAATCTGCCGGTACCAACCGCGAGCGGCGGCGCGGTTCCGCTGTCCCGCGTGGCCGAGATCAGCTTCGGCTCGGGTCCGACCACCATCCAGCGCTACAACCAGCAGCGCCGCATCTTTGTCGGTGCCGATCTGGCGATGACGGCCCAAGGCAAGCCGGTGATCAAGAGCGAGGCCGACAATGCGATCAAAGCCCTGCCGGTCATGTCCAACCTGCCCCAAGGCGTCAGCACCGAAGCGGCGGGCTCCGATAAATGGCAACAGGAGTTGATCTTCAACTTCATCATCGCCGTTTTGGCTGCCTTGCTGCTGGTGCTTGCGGTGCTGATCCTGCTCTACAAGCGTCTGATGTCGCCGCTGGTGAACATGGGTTCATTGCTGCTCGCGCCGCTTGGGGGCCTGGTTGCACTGCTGATCGTCGGTCAGCCGATCTCGCTGCCGGTCTATATCGGCATTCTGATGCTGCTCGGCATTGTCGGCAAAAACTCGATCCTGCTGATCGACTTCGCGCTGGAGGAGATGGACAAGGGCGTCGACAAGTTCACCGCGATCATGGATGCCGGCCACAAGCGCGCCCAGCCGATCGTGATGACCACCGTCGCCATGGCCGCGGGCATGGTGCCGACGGCGATCTCGCTCTCCGGCGACGGCGCGTGGCGGGCGCCGATGGGCACGGTGGTGATCGGCGGGCTGATCGTCTCGACGGTGCTGACCTTGCTGATCGTGCCAGCCTCGTTCAGCCTTGCGGACAGCTTCGAGAAGTGGCTTGCACCCAAGTTCGGCAAGATCCTGACCTATCGCGGGATCGAGGATCACGGCCCCGCGCCGGCGGCGCAGCCCGCCGAGTGAACCAATCGGGCGGCGGGCCATTTGACAGGGACATGAGTTCCGTCACCCGGCCCGCCGCCTTGCGCCCCGTCCCTTCGTCGTCCGGCGTGCGCCAGATGCGCCTGATCGCCACCGGCATGCTGCTGGCGATGGCCGCCGTGTTCATCGCCGCGACCAGGCTGGACGACATCCACCCCGCGTGGGGCTTCGTGCGCGCGTTCGCCGAAGCGGCAATGGTCGGCGGGCTTGCCGACTGGTTCGCGGTCACGGCCTTGTTCCGCCATCCGCTCGGCATCCCCATTCCGCACACCGCGATCATTCCCCGCAACAAGGACCGGATCGGCGAAACGCTCGCCGCTTTCCTGCGCGACAATTTCCTGATCCCTTCGGTGGTCGCGCGGCGGATGCGCAGCGTCGATGTGGCCGGCGCGATCGGCCGCTTCCTTGCCAACCCGGCGCCGGAAGGGCGGCTTCGCGAAGGCGCGTCGCGGATGTTCGCGAGCCTGCTCGAGTCGCTGGACGAGGAGCGGCTGGGCGGCATGGTGAAGGCGGCGGTGTCGTCGCGCCTCCGCAGCCTCGACGTCTCGCCCTTGCTCGGCAAGACGCTGGAGGCGGCGATCACCGAGGAACGGCACGTGCCGATGCTCGATTCGATGGTGACCTGGGTCGGCCGCACCTTGGACGCCAACGAAGACATGATCCGCAAGATGGTGCACGAGAAAGCCGGCCTGCTGATGCGGATGGCCGGGCTCGACGCCAAGCTGTCCCAGGCGATCGTCGACGGCCTTCGCAAGCTCACCATCGACATGGCGATCGACCCCGACCACCCGGTGCGCGCCAAGGCCGAGGAGGCCCTCGCAACGCTCGCCTGGGACATGCAGCACGATCCGGAGACTCAGGCCAAGGTGGACGGCTGGAAGAACGAGATCATTGCCAACAAGGCGGTTGCGGACTGGGTTGGCGGTTTGTGGGAGAATAGCCGCAACGCGCTGATCAAGGCAGCGCGGGATCCAGACGCGGCGCTTGCCGGCAAGTTCGGAGAGGCGCTGAAGCAGCTCGGCGAAAGCATCCAGGGCGATCCGCGGCTCAAGCGCGCGCTCAACGCCTTTGCGCGGCGCGCGGTGGTCGGCGTGGCGAAGACCTATGGGGGTGGCATCGTCAAGCTGGTGTCCGAGACGGTGCGCGGCTGGGACGCGCGGACGATCACCGGGCGGCTCGAAAACGCGGTTGGGCGGGATCTGCAATATATCCGGATCAACGGCACGGTGGTCGGCGGCCTGGTCGGCCTGCTGATCCACACCGCCGAGGTGCTGACGTGAGCGATGCCAACCAGGTCCGGGCGCTTGCCGCACAGGCGGGCTATCGGCTGGTCAAGGGGCAGGGGCGGGTGGTCGGCGCCCATGACTACGGCCGCTACGGGCTCGAGAATGCGCGCACCGGCCACAAGGTGTTCGGCTTCGGCAATCGGGGCGTTACTGCGAGCCTGGGGGAGGTGGAGCGGTATTTGAAGGGGGGGGATGCGGCGGTGTTTGAGGCATCGCTGAGAGCTGCGAAGAAGCGGGGCTAAAGGCGCTTACCCATCGCTGGCGCGCTCGATGTCGGCGCCCACTGCCTGAAGCTTCTCCTCCAGCCGCTCGTAGCCCCGGTCGAGGTGGTAGACGCGGTGAACCTGGGTTTCGCCGGCTGCCGCAAGCCCCGCGAGCACCAGGCTCATCGAGGCGCGCAGGTCGGTAGACATCACCGGGGCCCCGGTCAGCCCGCCGACCCCGCGCACCACCGCCGAGCGGCCGCGCACTTCGATGTCGGCGCCCATGCGGTTCAATTCGGGCACGTGCATGTAGCGGTTTTCGAAGATCGTCTCGGTGAGCAGGCTGGTGCCCTCGGCCAGGGTCAGCATCGCCATGAGCTGCGCCTGCATGTCGGTGGGAAAGGCCGGGTAGGGCGCGGTCGAGATGGACAGAGGCTTCAAGCCGCCGTTTGCGCTGACGCGGATGCCGTCCTTGGTGTCCTCGACGAGCAGCCCGGCATCGGTGAGGCTGGAGAGGATTGAAGGCATCGTGTCGCGCCGGGCGCCGAGCAGCTCCAGCGAGCCGCCGGTGATCCCCGCCGCGCAGGCATAGCTGCCCGCCTCGATGCGGTCTGCCATTACCGAATAGGTGGCGCCGTGCAGCCGGTCCTTGCCGTGGATGGTGAGCGTGTCGGTGCGCAGGCCCTCGATCTCGGCGCCCATTGCGATCAGGCATTTGGCAAGGTCGGTGATCTCCGGCTCGCGCGCCGCATTTTCGATCACGGTCGTGCCCTGGGCGAGCACGGCCGCCATCAGCGCGTTCTCCGTGGCGCCCACCGAGACGAACGGAAAGTTGATCGTTCCGCCCCTGAGCCGCCCGCCTGGCGCCGTCGCCTTTACGTAGCCGGACGCGATCTCGATTTCCGCGCCGAGCGCTTCCAGCGCCTTCAAGTGCAGGTCCACCGGCCGCATGCCGATCGCGCAGCCACCGGGCAGCGACACCGTCGCCTGGCCGGCGCGGGCGACGAGGGGCCCGAGCACCAGGATCGACGCGCGCATCTTGCGCACGATGTCGTAGGGCGCGACGGTGGAGGCGATGTTGGACGCGCGCAGCGTCATCACGCGGCCGAATTCGTCGGCCCGCGCGCCCTCGACGGTGGTCGAGATGCCGAGCTGGTTGAGGAGGTGGCCGAAGCTGTCGACGTCGGCGAGACGCGGCAGGTTCCTGAGCGTCAGCGGCTCGTCGGTGAGCAAGGCGCAGGGCAGGAGGGTGAGCGCCGCGTTCTTCGCGCCGGAGATCGGGATTCGCCCGTTGAGCGGCTTCCCGCCGCGGATGATGATACGGTCCATGCGCGGTTCTTACGGTTTTCGGGTGCGGGTGCAAGCGGGTGGTCAGTGCAACCGTTCGTGTCGGGCGAATGCAACCGTTCGTCTCGAGCGAAGTCGAGAGACCCGTCGAGAGCAGCTCAGGCGCCGGCTCGGCTCGCCGGGTGTCTCGACTTCGCTCGACACGAACGGATTAGGTGGCGCTGACACGAACGGATTAGGTTGCGCTCGTGTCTCGACTTCGCTCGACATGAGCGGGGTTGGGTGCGCTCAACATGAACGGATTAGGTGCGCGCTCGACACGAACGGATTATGGAGGCGAGGGCGGCTAAGCCTTCTCCAGCGTGCACTGGAGGGGGTGCTGGTTCTCGCGGGCGAAGTCGGTGACCTGGGTGACCTTGGTTTCGGCGACTTCATAGGTGAACACCCCGCACACCCCGACGCCGCGCTGGTGGACCTGGAGCATCACGCGGGTCGCATCCTCGATGCTCATCTTGAAGAAGCGCTGGAGGCAGAGGACGACGAATTCCATCGGCGTGTAATCGTCGTTCAGCATCAGCACCTTGTACGGCGCCGGCGTTTTGGTGCGGGTGCGCGTTCGGGTGGCGACGCCGAGGCCGGTGCCGTCATCGTCTCCCTTGCGCTCGTCCGCCGCGGTGATCACTTGGTCAAATAGGGCCATTGTCTCTAGATATTGTAGCGCCGGGGGCTGGGGCAAGAGGTTCGCCGCGCCCGTGCGTTCAAACGCCATAGGGCAGGCGGCGGCTGCGCGATACACGCGAAAAGGGCGGCCTTCCCGAAGGAAAGCCGCCCCGATCGTTTCGCAGTGCAGTCGCTTACGCGGCGACGGCGGTGCGGACGCGCTCAGCCGCAACGGTGGCGCGGTTGGTCATCGGCTCGGCAACTTCGCCGGCCAGCTTGATCATCTTCTCGCTGAGCTTGGAGCTCTCGGCGACAGCGTTGTCGAACTGGCTGCGGACGAACTCGGTCTGCAGGCGGAAGAAGTCGGCGGGCGACTTGACGTCGGCAAAGCCCTTGAGCGCCGCGGAGGCGTCTTCAAAGCTCTTGCGGCCGAATTCGGCGACTTCCTGGCCAAGCGTCTCGACGCCCTTGGCGACGATCTTGGTGGAAGCAACCATGGCTTCGACGTTGCCGCGGCCGAGCTCGGTGAGCTCTTCGGCGATGCGGGAGTTGCGCTCCACGACGTTCTTGGCGCGATCGTTGACGTCGCCGAAAGCGGCCTGGACGCGCTCGGCGACCTTGTTGGTTTCGTTCTTCATGATGCGGGTTCCTTCGTTCACATTTTGAGTGGTTTTACGGACAGAGGCCTTGGCGGCCTGAACTTGAGCTGCGGCAGCGGCCGGAGCCGTCTTGCGCGCGGGCTTGGCAGCCTTGGCGGCCTTGCGTGCCGGCTTGGCGGTCTTCGCCTTTGCCGGAGCAGCGGCCTTGGCCTTCGCCGGAGCAGCAGCCTTGGCAGGCGCATGTGCCTTGGCGGGAGCGGCGGCCTTGGGAGCCTCCGTCTTGTGGGCGTCCGCCTTCGGAGCGTCGGCCTTCGGGGCTTCGGCGGCCTTGTGCGCCGTTGCCGGAGCAGCGGCGGGCTTGTGGGCTTCGGCGGGCTTGTGCGCTCCGGCGTGCGGGGCGGTGTGCGCCTTGGTGTCGGTGTTCGTGCCGGCCATCGTCTAAACCCTTTTCGTCTCTGCTGCACTGCAACATAATGCGAGGGGTCAACGAGTTCAAGCTGTTTTTGTTGCACTGCAGCAAGAGCGCCGTGATCCGGCCTTGACCGCCCGCGCCCCGCCGCCTATTTCGCGGCCCGGCGCTGCCCGATCGTCTAATGGTAAGACTACGGACTCTGAATCCGTCAATCGAGGTTCGAATCCTCGTCGGGCATCCAGCCCTCCTTCAGCATCCGCCCGATCCACAGCAGCGCGAAAGCGAGCGCCACCAGCGCTCCGGCAACGGCGAAAGTTGCCTGCATGGCGGCGGCCACGGCGTCCGGTGTTGCTGACGCGGGTGCCTCGCCCGCCAACGCATAAGCAAAGATCGCGGCACCGGCCGAAGCTCCACCGATCAGCCCCGCGTTGCGCAGCAGGGTCAGCAGGCCGGAAACGAGGCCGCGCTGGCCGGCGGGCGCGCGGCGCAGGACCAGGCTGTTGTTGCCGGTCTGGAACAGCGCGTAGCCCAGGGTGGTGACGGCGATCGGCAGGATATAGCCGGGAATGCCGAACGCTAGCGGCAGCAGCGCGAGCGACGCGCAACCGAGCGTCATCAGGACGAGACCTCCCGCTGCGATTGCAAGCCCGCCGAAGCGGTCGGTCAGCCGCCCTGCGGGCACGCCTGCAAGTGCAGCCACGATTGGGCCGGACGAGAGGATCAGGCCGACCCGGGCGGCGTCCTGCCCGAGGCCGTAGGTGAGGTAGAAGGGCCCCACCACCAAAGCCGCCATCACCACCGCCGAGGCCAGCGGTCCTGCCGCAAGACTGATGACGAGCAGCGGATCGCGGAGCAGCCGGCGTGTGCCCCGGAACCCCGGCTCGCTCGGCTTGGCCGGAGCCGCCGCACGTGCGAGCAGAGAAGTGCGCGCCAGCACCAGCGCCGCAACCGCGCCCAGCGCGCAGAGCAGGAACAGCGCCCGCCAGCCGGCCAGCGCGATCAGGGCTCCGCCGACCGCCGGCCCGAGCGCCGTTCCCGCCGCGGACGTCGCCGCAAGCAGGCCAAGCGCGCTGCCGCTCTTGCCGGGCGTTTCCACGGCCATCGCCATGGCCAGCGCCATCATCGCCGCCGCTCCGGCGCCCTGGCCGAGTCGGGCGAGAACGAGCACCGACAAAGTGGGCGCCGCGGCGCACAGGACGGATGAGAGCGCGAACAGCGCCAGCCCGGCGAGAAGCAGCCGCCGCCGCCCGAACCTGTCGCCAAGCCGGCCCGCCAACACCACTCCGGCGGTGACCGCGAGCAGGTAGGAAAGCACCACCCACTTCACCTGCGCAAGCGACGCCCCGAAGGTATCGCCAAGCGCCGGCAGCGCGACATTGGCGATGCTGGTGCCGAGGGAGGCGAGCAGCATTGCCAGCGACAAGGCGGCGAGTCTCGCGCGTGCGCTTCGAGCGATGCGGGGGGCGGTCCCCAATTCCGCTGTGCTGGCCATGGCGGCCGATCCTTTCGCTTGCTTTTGCAGGTTGCGAATCGCACCGTGCCACTTCAAGTGCACTTGAGGTCAAGCGGAGAGACGCATGGGCGCATTCGACATTTCGGAAGTCGCGCGGCGCTCCGGCACGCCCGCATCGGCGCTGCGCTTCTACGAGGAAAAGGGACTGATCGAGTCGATCGGCCGGCGTGGCCTCAAGCGCCTGTTCGAGCCTGCGGTGCTGGAGCGGCTCGCGCTTATCCGGCTAGGCCGTCTGGCGGGCTTCACGCTCGATGAGATCGCGCGAATGTTCGGCAACGGCGCCCGCCCGGCGATCGACCGGGACATGCTCACCGCCAAGGCGGACGAGCTGGACCTCACATTGCGCAGGCTGGAAGTGATGCGCGACGGCCTTCGCCACGCCGCCGACTGCCCGGCGCCGAGCCACATGGAATGCCCCAAGTTCCGCCGCATTCTTGCGAGGGCGCAGTCGGGTGCGGCTCCGAGACGGAATCCTTAAGCTGAAATCAGCTCAGATCGGTGGCCGAGACCCGGACCCGGTATGCGGGCGGCGTGCCGGCGTGGTGGCGCCAGACCTTTTCGATCTCGCGAATTTGGCTGCGCACGAGCACCGTGTCCCCCAAAGCCGGGCTGTCCAGGGTCGCGTAGGCCAGGATGCTCTGCTTGCCGGCGTCGTCGTCGCCCCAGATCTCGTACTTCTTCAAGGTCGAACGCTCCCATTGGTGTTGCCGCACGCTTACCCGCTACAGCCTTCCCAAAGCGTTACCGCCGCACAGGCGACTTGATGGAAGCGCCTCCAGCCAGCAGAGGGGGAGGGCGACGATACAGCGAGGCCGGCGATGAGCTTGGATGATGAGATGATCGACACGCCCGAGGGCCCGATGACCTGGGCGCAGTGGAAGAAAAAGAACCCGGTCCAGATCCCCTCGCGCCGGACCAAGGGAAAGCGCCTGCCGGTGAAGGTGAAACGGTTCACCGAGAAACCTTGAGCATAGCGCCGGAGCGATGCGGCGCGGGCGGCGTTGGAGGCTTGAGCCGGGACCGTTCCAATCGCCAGAGGTGGACGTTAGGGTAGCCCGACAGCCCAGGAGTGTAACCATGCGCCGCACGATCGTAACCGCCTTGCTGCTCGCCACCGCCGCCTGCGCCGCCAACCAGACCGCGCCGGAAGCACTGGCGCCGGCCGCCGCGGGCGCCGAAACCTACGATCTCGCCGCAAGCCGCGCCAAGATCGCGCGGGTCGACATGCGGCCCGACACCGCCTTCCTCAACGCCGAGGAGCGGGAGGTGGTGAACCTGCTGATCCAGGCGGCCGAGCTGATGAACCCGATTTATCTTCGCCAGCGCTCGACCGAGAACCCGACGATCCGCGCCGAGATCGCCCGCAGCCGGCATACCCAAAAAGCGCAATTGCTCGACATGTTCGACCTGCATTTCGGGCCGTGGGACACGCTTGCCGAGAACCACGCCTTCTACGGCGGTGTAGCGCCGCCGGTGAGCGCGGGGTTCTACCCGAGGGACCTCACCAAGGAATCGTTCGAAACCTACCTGGCCGCCAATCCGGCGCAGAAGGAGGCGCTGACCAGCGGCTACACGGTGGTGAAGCGGCAGGGCGACCGGCTGGTCGCGGTGCCCTACAGCGTCGAATACAAGCAGTGGCTTGAGCCCGCGGCGAAGCTGCTCGAGCGGGCGGCGGCGCGCAGTTCCAATGCAAGCCTGAAGCGTTTCCTTACGCTGCGCGCCAAGGCGTTTCGCACCAACGATTATTATGAGAGCGAGCTTGCCTGGATGGACGTGTCCGCCACGCCGATCGAAGTCGTGATCGGGCCCTATGAAGTCTACACCGACACGCTTTACGGCACCAAGACGGCGTTCGAGGCTTTCGTGACGGTGCAGGATCCGAAGGAGAGCGCGGCGCTTTCCAAATACAAGAACCTGCTCGCCGACATGGAGCGCAACCTGCCGGTCGAGGAGCGCTACAAGAATTTCAGCCGGCCGTTCACCTCGCCGATCCTGGTTGCCGACCAGGTTCATGGCGGCGGCGACAACGTGCCGGGCGTGCAGACCATCGCCTTCAACCTGCCCAACGACGAGCGGGTGCGGGAGGCCAAGGGCGCCAAGAAGGTGATCCTAGCCAACGTGCTCGGCGCCAAATACGACCGCATCCTCGCGCCGATGGCCAGCCTGGTGCTGGTGCCCGATCAGGCGCGGCTGGTGACCAAGAAGTATATGGAGAACGAGACGCTCTTTCACGAGCTTTCGCACAGCCTCGGGCCCGGCACGATCACGCTTGGCGGCCGCCAGACCACGGTCAACGCGGAATTGAAGGACGTCTATTCGGCCAGCGAGGAAGCCAAGGCCGATGTGATGGGCGTCTACAACATCCTCTTCATGATGGACCGGGGTGAGCTTCCCGCCGCCGAGCGCGAGCAGGCGCTTGCGACCTATTTTGCGGGCATCTTCCGCGCCGTGCGCTTCGGCACCGACGAGGCGCATGGCCGTGGGGCGGCGATGCAGTACAGCTATCTGAAGGAAAAAGGCGCGTTCGAATGGGACGAGCGTGCCGGACGCTTCCGGGTCGATTACCGGAAGATGGAGGCCGGCCTTCGCGATCTGGTTGCCGAGCTCGTCCGCCTGCAGGGCAATGGCGATTACCTCGGCACCAAGGCCTTTTTCGAGCGCTACGCCCGGCTCGACGACCATGCCCGGCAGGTGCTCGCCACCACCGCGCACATCCCCACCGACATCCAGCCCATCTACCCGGAGCGCGTGTAAGCCATGGATTACCAAGCGCTCGTCGACGACGTGCTGAGCGATGTCCACGCCTATCGCGGCCAGGGGCAGGTCGCGTCCTACATTCCGGCGCTGAAGCAGGTCGATGCCGGCAAGCTCGGCATGGCTTTGGTGCTGAAGGACGGCACCAGCTTCGTCGGCGGCGACGGCGACGAGGCGTTCTCCATTCAGAGCATCTCCTACGTCTTCAGCCTGGCCTTGGCGCTGCACCATGTGAAGGGCGCGCTTTGGAACCATGTCGGGCGCGAGCCCGCCGGCACGCCGGCCAATTCGATCATTCAGCTCGAACTCGCGCGGGGCAAGCCGCGCAACCCGCTGACCAGCGCGGGGGCGCTCGTCGTGTGCGACCAGATCATCGGCCGGCGCACGGAGGCGGAGGCGTCAGAAGAACTGCTCGCCTTCCTGCGCGACCGGGCCGGCGACGATTCGATCGGCATCGACCAGAATATCGCCATGTCGGAGTCGCGGGCGGGCGCCTTCAACCGCAGCCTGGCTTATTTCATCGCCGCGTTCGGCAATTTGAAGAACACGCCGGAGCAGGTGCTCAGCTATTACTATCACCAGTGTTCGGTGGCGATGAGCTGCCGCCAACTCGCCCGCGCGGCTTTGTTCCTGGCCTTCGACGGGATCGACACTGCCACCGGCGACGCGGTGTGCACGCCGTCCCGGTCGCGGCGGATCAACGCGCTGATGCTGACCAGCGGCCATTATGATGTTTCGGGGGACTTTGCCTTTCGGGTGGGGCTGCCGGGGAAGAGCGCGATGAGCGGCGCGATCCTGGCGATTATTCCGGGCACGGGCGCGGTGTGCGTGTGGTCGCCGGGGCTTACCGAGGCGGGGAGTTCGCTGGTCGGCGGGATCGCGCTGGAACGGCTGGTGGACCGCACCGGCTGGAGCGTGTTCGTTTAGCCGGGTCCTTCGAGACGAGCCTTCGACACGGGACCCCATCAAAGTGGTACTTTGATGGGAACCCTGCTCAGTCCCTCCTCAGGATGAGCGGAGAGAGGTATTTCAAGGCAGTCTCGCGGGTAACCCATACCGCTCATCCTGAGGAGCTGCTGAGCGAAGTCGAAGCGGCGTCTAGAAGGACCCATCGCGAGAAGCGTGGCTAGGCCATCTCCCCCTTTACCCGCCGTTCCAGCACGGTGAGCGGCATTGAGCCGCCGAGCAGGACCGCGTCGTGGAAGCGCTTGAGGTCGAAGCCCGGGCGTGCCTGTTGTTCGGCGCGGAGGCGGCTGATCACCGTTTCGCCGAGCTTGTAGGAACAGGCCTGGCCCGGCCACACCACGTAGCGCTCGATCTCGCGGGTGGCGGAGCCGGCCGGTTCGGCGGCGTTGTCGACCATCCAGTGGATCGCCTGTTCGCGGCTCCAGCGCTTGGCGTGCATGCCGGTGTCGACCACCAGCCGCGTCGCCCGGAACAGGTAGGATTGCAGGTAGCCGATCTTGCCGAGCGGATCGCCGGCGTAGACGCCGAGTTCGTCGGCCAGCCGCTCGGCGTAGAGTGCCCAGCCTTCGTTGTAGGCGGAGAAGCCCTGGGTGCGGCGGTAGAGGGGCAGTTCGCCGGCCTCGCGCGCGGTGCTGATCTGGAAATGGTGGCCGGGAATGCCCTCATGGTAGGTCAGCGTCTTGAGGCCGTTCTTCGGCCATTCGTGCGTGTCCTTGAGGTTGATGTAGTAGGCGCCCGGACGCGAACCATCGAGCGACGCGCCTTGATAATAACCGCCCGGAGCGCCGGCCTCGATGGTCGGCGGAACGCGGCGGATGTCCAGCGCTGCCTTGGGGATGCGGTTGAACATGCGCGGCAGCAGCGGCGTGATCTCGGCGACATGGCCGTTCAGCGACTGGAGCAGCTCCGCACGGCCCGCATCGGTGTTGGGGAAGAGCAGCTTGGGCTCTTCGTTGAGGGCGTTGATCCGCTCGCCCACGGTTCCCTTGGTGTAGCCCTGGCCGCGGAGCAGCACATCGAGCTGGGCGTGGAGGTTGCGCACCTGATCGAGGCCGATCTGGTGAACCTCGTCTGGCGTGTAGCTGGTCGTCGTGTTGAAGCGTAGCGCATTGGCGTAATAGGCCGCGCCGTTCGGCAGCCGCCACACGCCGGCATCGTGGCTGGCGGTGGGACGCGCCGCCTTGAGGGCGGCGATCTGGCGGTCGAGCGCGTCGTGGATCGGGCCGGTGACGATCTGGGTCGCAGCGCCGCGATAGTCGCCGAGGCCCTTTTCGGAGGCGCGGCGGGTGACGGAGCGGACCAGGGTGGTCTCGCCGGCCGGCGTGCCGCGCAATTTCTCGAGATTGCCGATCGCTTTGTCGAGGATGAAGTCGGGCGGGACGACGCCGGCGGCGGCATCGTGGCGAAAGCGCTCGGTGTCCTGGTCTATGTTGCGGGCGAAGGCTTCGAGGCGGGTCAGGTAGAAATCCGCGTCCGATTTGATGTTGATCGGGTGCTGGCTGTCGAGGAAGTCGGGCGTGTTGTAATAGGCGCCGCCGAGTTGGCTCACTGCATAAGGCGCCGGGCGGCCGCCGATCTCGCCGAACGGGAAGGCGGTGGCGGCCGATGACACCGAGCCGCGGAACTCGGCGATGTCGTAGTTGAGCTGCCCGGCTTCGCTGAGGCCGCGGCGGCCCAAGCGCTTCAATTCGGCATAGCGCGCCTTGGCCTGCTGCCGCTCCTCCTCCGCCTTGGCGAGGGACTGCTCGCCGAGCTGGCCGCGCAGGTGGGCAAGCTCGCCCACGTCGAGGCCGAGATTGGTTGCAAAGGTCGGGCTGTCGCGAAGATCCTCGTTGAACCAGCGGGTGAGGAGGGCGTCGAGCTGCTCGTCGCGGCTGCCCTTGGCGGCGCCCGCGCTGGCGGTTGTCGCGCAGCCGGAGAGGCCGGAGGCGCCCAAGGCGGCGGTGGCGGCGGAGGTCAGGAGAAAAAGGCGACGGTCGAGCATGAGCATCCTCCAACGCATTGATTTTGCGGGAGCCCTAAACCCGCGGCGAGGGAGTCGCAAGCAAGGGGGAAAGCGTGCTAGCCTCCGGTTCTCAGGGGGACGATATTAATGATCGAAATGATGCTTGCCGCCGCCGCCGCCGCCGCGCAACTTTCGCAGCCGGCCTGCCCGATCGAGCGCCAGATCTATCGCCTGCAGGGCGACACGCATTTCACCGCCGGCTTTGCGCGCGTCGATAAGCGGCTGCCTTATGCCTCCCATCTCGCCTTCTGGATGAAGTCGCGGACGCGGACCTATTGGTTCAGCTTCCATGCGCCCAACGGCTATGGCGGCACGGTGATCATGCCGGACGTGGCTCCGGAAAAGATGGTGCTTACCCTGGAGCAGGAGGATGCGCCCGAGCCGCCGGCAAGCGGCGCCGAAGAGAAGGATGCGGTGATGATCGCCTTCGACGCTTTCCACGCCGATCTATCGGTCTACGATGCGCCGCCCCAGGTCGGCGATCCCGCACCTACGCGAATCTTCGCCCGGGAGCTCGGGTCGGCGCTCTGGTACAATGCCCCCGCGCTTGCAGGAGACCCGAACGTCGAGCGCGAATCCATGCCGATTTCGATGTTCGAGCCCGCCAAGTGCGCACCCGCCCCGGCGAAGGTGCAGCGGGTGCACTCGAGGTAGCGCGAATAGAGGCGAACCGCGCCTCGCCTTCATGCTAATGGCACGGACATGGGAGAGGGCGACACCGCATTGCTGCTGGCGCGGATCCAGTTCGCGTTCACAGTCTCGTTCCACTTCATCTTCCCTGCGTTTTCGATCGGGCTCGCTTCCTATCTGGCGGTGCTGGAAGGGCTGTGGCTGAAGACCGGCAAGGACGTTTACCTGACCCTGTTCCACTACTGGCTGAAGATCTTCGCCATCGCCTTCGCGATGGGCGTCGTTTCCGGCATCGTCATGAGCTACCAGTTCGGCACCAACTGGTCGGTATTCTCGGACAAGGCCGGGCCGATCATCGGGCCGCTGATGGCCTATGAAGTGCTCACCGCGTTCTTCCTGGAAGCGGGGTTCCTGGGCGTGATGCTGTTCGGGCTGGAACGGGTCGGCAAGAAGCTCCACTTCCTTGCCACTTGCATGGTCGCGTTCGGCACCTTCATTTCCGCCTTCTGGATCCTGAGCGTCAACAGCTGGATGCAGACGCCGGTCGGCTGGGCGGTCAACGATGTCGGCCAGTTCGTCCCCGCCGCAGGATGGTGGGACATCATCTTCAACCCGAGTTTCCCCTACCGCCTTGTCCACACGGTGATTGCCGCCTACCTCACCACCGCTTTGGTGGTCGGCGGCGTCGGCGCCTGGCACCTGCTCAAGGGCCGCGACACGCCGGGTGTGCGCACGATGTTCTCAATGGCCTTGTGGATGGCCGCGCTGGTTGCGCCGGTGCAGATCTTCGTCGGGGATTTGCACGGCCTCAACACGCTCGAGCACCAGCCTGCCAAGGTGATGGCGATGGAAGGGCATTTCGACAGCTATCCAGAAGGTGCGCCGTTGATCCTGATCGGCATGCCGGACAGCAAGGCGGAGAAGACCCACGTCCTGCTGGAGGTGCCGAAGCTTTCCTCGCTGATCCTCAAGCACCACGCCGACGCGCCGCTCAAGGGCCTGAAGACGATCCCGAAGGAGGACCGCCCGCCGGCCGAGATCGTGTTCTGGTCGTTCCGGGTGATGGTCGGCCTCGGCATGCTGATGTTCGCGCTCGGCCTGTGGGGCCTGCTCGCGCGGATGCGGAAGAAGCTTTACGATTGGACGTGGATGCACCGGCTGGCGCTGGTCATGGGGCCGTCCGGCTTCGTCGCGGTGATCGCCGGCTGGATCACCACGGAGGTCGGCCGCCAGCCGTGGGTGATCTACGGCCTGCTGCGCACGAAGGATGCCGTGTCGCCGATTGCCGCGTCCGGCGTCACCGGATCGCTGATTTCGTTCGTGATCGTCTACTTCGCCGTGTTCGCGGCCGGCACCTGGTACATCCTCAAACTCATGGCCCACCCGCCGCACCACGGCGAAAGCGGCGAGGCGCGGGCGCCGATTCGGACCGCTGGGATTACGCCTTCGGCTTCCATGCAGCGCCCGGGCGCGGACCCGCGACCGGATTTGGCGGAGGAGGCGGAATGAGAAGGGGTACGATATCCCCTCTCCCTGCAGGGGAGAGGGAGGGGCCCAAGCCGCAGGCTTGGGAGGGTGAGGGCACGCTTGCCATGCCTCCCCTGTGCCCTCACCCTTCCGCCGCTTCGCGGCTCCCTCCCTCTCCCCTCAAGGGAGAGGGATAATGGACCTCACAATCGTCTGGGCGTTTCTGATCGCTTTTGCCGTCGCCGCTTATGTGGTGATGGACGGGTTCGATCTCGGCATCGGCCTGCTGTTCCCGAGCCTGCCGGTCGGCAAGCAGCGGGATCAGGCGATGAACGCGATCGCGCCGGTGTGGGATGGCAACGAGACTTGGCTGGTGCTTGGCGGCGGCGGGCTGCTTGCGGCGTTTCCGCTGGCCTATGCGATCATCCTGCCGGCGCTCTATGCGCCGCTGATCGCGATGCTGCTCGGCCTCGTCTTCCGCGGCGTGGCCTTTGAATTCCGCTGGCGCGATCCGCGGCACCGGCCGCTGTGGGATGCGGGCTTCTTCGCCGGGTCGCTGGTCGCGACCTTTGCGCAGGGCGTGACGCTCGGCGCGCTTCTTCAGGGGATCACCGTGAAGGGCCGCGCCTATGGTGGCGGCTGGTGGGAGTGGCTGTCGCCGTTCAGCCTGCTGACCGGGGCGAGCCTGGTCGCCGGCTATGCGCTGCTTGGTGCCGGCTGGCTGATCTGGAAGACGGAAGGGCCGTTGCACGACCGGGCGCGGACATGGGCGAAGCGCCTGCTTCCGGCCATGCTGATCGCGATCGGCATCGTTAGCCTAGCGACCCCGTTTGTGGAGCCGAAATACTTCGCCCGCTGGTTCGAGTGGCCCGGCATGATGGTCGTCGTTCCAATGCCCTTGCTGGTCGCCGGGGCGGCGTGGTTCACCTGGCGAAGCATAAACGGGGGCTCCGATGCGGCGCCGTTCTTCTGGTCGCTGGCCTTGTTCGGGCTCACCCTCGCCGGCCTCGCGGTCTCGATCTGGCCGGACGTGATCCCCGGGCGGGTATCGATCTGGCAGGCGGCGGCGCCGCATTCCAGCCAGCTCTTCATGCTGGTCGGCGCGCTGGTGCTGATCCCGCTGATCCTTGCCTACACCGCCTGGTCGTACTGGGTGTTCCGCGGCAAGGTGAGCGAGGAAGGCTATCACTGATGGCCAGAAGGCTGGCCTGGTTCGTCGGGCTGTGGGCGGCGGGCGTGGCGACGGTGGGCGCGGTGGCCTACGGCATACGCTTCTGGCTCCACCCTTAAGCGAGCGCCGCCGCAAGCTCGGCATTGACCCGCCGCTGCCGCATCAAGGAGGCGAGCAGGATCAGGTTGAACAGTGTCGCCTCGACGATGAAGAACCAGAGCGGGGTGCCCACCGCCATGCTGAGGCCGAGGAACAGGGTGCGCCGGTTCGGCCCGAGCCAGGCCTGGAGGAACAGCGCACGGCGCCCGATCCGCTTTGACACGCGCCGCCCCTCATCCCCGGCGGCGGCGATGCGCGAGTCCGCTTCCTCGCTGCGCGGGTTGAGCCAGCCGCCGACGGTGACGTAGACCGCGGTGAGGGCGCCGAGGATGCCGCTCCCCGCGACCGAGGCCCGGGTATTGGCGATCCACGGCACACCATAGGCCCGCCAGAGGTAGGTGCGGCGCACGCTTTCGATGTGGTTGGCCTGGAGGATGCGCGAGATAGAAGCGAGCGGGATCACCACCCAGCACCAGCCTCGGGCGTAGAACGCCATGGCGGTGTAGAGGATGATGTGGCCGAGATAGTCGCAGATGCCGTCGATGATCTCGCCCAGCGGCGAGGTGCGGCCGGTGAGGCGGGCGAGATCGCCGTCGGCGCCGTCCATGACGTGCCAGAGCAGGTGAAAGGCAAGGCCGGCGGCAACGTTCTGCGGATGGGGCAGCAGCGTGTAGGCGGCGGTGGCGGCGAGGATCGACAGCAGGCTCGACACCGACACCATGTTGGGCGTGATCGGCGTATGGCGCAGAAGAAGCGCGAGGCGGTGCGAGAGCGGGTGGAAGACGAACAGGTTGAGCCCGTCCTCCAGCTCCGCTGGCCGGGTCTTCTCCGGCGCCACGCCTTTGTTCGGTTCAGCCGCCCCTTGCATCGTGCTTTCTAAACTTACCCCTCGTCCGGTGTCGTCCTTCGTTCTAAAGGCGCGCGATGAAAAGCGAAATATCCGCTTGGGGGCCGCACCCGTGAAGTGCCTGATCATCGCCGCGGGCCAGGGCACGAGGCTGCGCGAACTGGCCGCGTCGAAGCCGCTTGCCGAAATTGCCGGGGCGCCGCTGATCGAGCACATCGTCAGGCTGGCGGCGGCGGGCGGGGCGAGCGGGTTCGTGGTGGTTACCGGGTACGAGCCGCTGCCGCTGGAGGCCGCGCTGCGCGACCTCGCCGAGCGGATCGGCCTCTCCATCGAGATCGTTCGCAACGAAGAGTGGGCCAAACCAAACGGCCACTCCGTTCTCGCCGCGGCACCGGTGCTTTCGGAAGACTTCATCCTGCTGATGTCCGATCACCTGTTCGATCCCGGCATCCTGCGACGGCTGATTGCGGGGAGGCTGGAGGGCGCGCGCCTTACCCTTGGCGCCGACTTCCGGATCACTCGGCACGATCTCGACCTAGACGATGCGACCAAGCTCAAGCTCGACGGCGATGGGCGGATCACCGGCATCGCCAAGGCGCTCACCGACTATGACGCGGTGGACACCGGCCTGTTCGTTGCCGGGCCTGAGCTGCTGGAGGCGCTGGCACAGAGCATCGCGGCAGGCGGCATGGGCTCTCTGTCGGAAGGCGTGCAGACCCTTGCCGCGCAGGGCACCGCCTTCGCGTTCGACATCGGCGACGGCTGGTGGGTGGACGTAGACGATGCCCCCGCCTTCCGCCGCGCGGAGCGGGAGCTTCCGGCGGTACTAGCGACCCTGTAAAAACCGCGCTCGCCAGCTTAGGGGAAAGCGCTTAATCGTCAGCCAGTCACAGGCTGGAAGAACGACCATGGCCGCCGCCGCGAACCCGATTTACGAACCCGCCGACATCATGCGCGCCCTTTACGGCGACGGTATCACGGCGCTGAAAGGCGCCTTCTCGCCCGAATGGGCGAAGCGGATGCGGGAGGACATCGATGCCCTCTTCGCCGAAGCGCAGGGGACCCCGGGCGGCGCCCTGCCGCGTGGGCCGCAGCGCTGGTATGTGGAGGTGCATCCCGAGCGGATCCGCGGCTTCGTCGATATCGCCACCCACCCCTGGTTCGTCGCGGTGTGCGAGACGGTGCTCGGGCCCGACTACAAGATCGTCGAAGTGGGCTTCGACATTCCCTTTCCGGGCGCAGCCGACCAGCCCTGGCACCGGGACTTCTTTGTGCCCGAAGCGACTTCGAAAGAACGGCGGCTGAACTCGCTCGCATTTAACCTGACGGCGGTGGACACGGTGCAGGAGATGGGTCCGTTCGAGGTCGCGCCAGGCACCCAGTGGGACCAGTTCGAAGGCTGCGACAAGGGCATGTTCCCGCCGCAAAGCCTGTGGCCGCGCTACGTCGAACGGGCGCAGCAAAAGATGCCGCAAATGGGCGACATGTCGGTGCGTTCGGCGCTCACCATCCACCGCGGCACGGCCAATCGGTCGGATCAGCCGCGGCCGGTGCTGGTCGTCGGCGTCGATGCGCCCGATGCAACAAATGCGCAGCATCACGATCTGCAGGTGACGGAAAACTACCTCGCTTCGCTGCCCGCGCAGGTGCGCGATCACCTCACGTATCGAGTTGCGGACGCGCTGAAGCCCATCCTTCAGCACCACGTCATCGACGGCCTGCTGGAGCCGGCGATTACTAAACCGGAGTGACCTCGAGGCGCATCGTCAGGGACATCGTCTCACCCGGATCGAGCACGCGCAGGCCGAGTTCCGCCCAGCTTTGCTCCGGCTCATTGAGTGCAGCATTTGCGTGGCTCACCGGCTCGATCACGAACAGCTCGCCCGAGGGCGGCGAGTAGAGCTGGAAGAACTTCGCTTCCGGCGAGGACATCTCGACCGTGAAGGGGAGGGAGGGGTCCTCCACCCGCGCACGTCCGCCCCAGCCGCCGAAGCCGTTGTCGAGATCCTGAGCCGCGACGCGGCGGTTGCGCAGGTCGTACCGCCCCTCTGCGTCGATATTCTCGACGGGCATCACCTGTTCGTCGATCGTCCAGACGCTCTCCACTTGCGTGTCCAGAATTGTCTCCGGCGTGCAGGGGAAATACGGATGCTGGCCAAGGCCGCAGGGCATCGGGTTGTCGCTCAAGTTGGTGCAGGTGAGCACCACCGTCAGCCCGCCTTCGTCGAGCGTGAACACCTGCTGTGCCTCGAAGCGCCACGGCCATTCGCCGGCCTCGTGGACGAACCGCAGCTCGGCCGCGCATTCCTCCAGCCGCACCACCTCCCACGCCGCGAGCCAACCCTGGCCGTGCAGCGGGTTGGGGTCGCCGGCCATGTTGGGCGCGATCCGCACCTCGCGCCCGCGGAAGGTGAAGCGGCCTTCGCGGATGCGGTTGCTGTACGGCACGAGCGGGAAGCTGCCTTGCGCCAGAACCTCCGTCGCGCCATCGGCGCTACCGCGTAAAACCGGTATTTGTTTTCCGTCGGCGGCGCGGTACTCCAAGCGCGCGATGCTGCCGCCCACGCCGGGCAGCAGGGTCAGCGAAAGAGCGCCGCAGGAAAGGGTCGGGGGGCCGTTGCGGGTCATGGATGGTGCCTCTTTTTGTGCGCAGCATTCAGCCTTGCGAAACTTCTTTGTGGGTAAATGTAAGTTAGTGTTGCGGGCGGAGTCCGCGGTGCGCTAGAATCGCCTCGGGGAATGTTGCGGGGAGGGAATTCATCATGGTCAAGCAAGTCAAAGATTTTGTCCAAATTCAGGATCGCAGCTCGCTCGACGAGCTGATCGCGCAGCTGATCGAAGTGCGCGACACGCTGCCGGCGTCGGACACCGCCGAAGTCAGGATGCGCGGCGACGACGTGTTCGGACGTCATCTCAGCGTCAGCTTCTTCCGGCCGCAGACCGCCGAGGAAGCCGAGTGCGATGCGCGTTACGCCGAGGCGTGGCGCCAGTCCCGCGATCGCGAAATGGCGCGGCTTCAGGACGAACTCGGAATCTGCAGCATCGGCTCCCGCCAGCGCCTCCGCGCGGTGGGCTGAGTCACCTGTTCCTCCCCTGCTTTTGCAGGGGAGGGGGACCATGCGCAGCATGGTGGAGGGGCGGCGGAGGCGAAGCCGGAGCCGTTCTCCTCGCTGCGCTCGGCCCCTCCACCATGCTCCAGGGACCCCGCCAAAGTAGTACTTTGGCGGGAACCCGCATGGTCCCCCTCCCCCGGAAATCCGGGGGAGGATTTTAGCGTCACCATTCGGCAAAGCTGCCGTCCTTGAGGCGCCAGATCGGGTTGCGCCAGCGGTGGCGGGTCTTGTGCGCTTCCCGTACTGCCGCCTCGTCTATGGTGACGCCCAAGCCCGGTCCGGTGGGGATGGGCAGGTGGCCATGGACGGGCGAAAGCACTTCCTTGTCGGTGACGAACTCGAGGAGGTCGTGGCCGACATTGTAGTGGATGCCGAGGCTCATCTCCTGGATTGCTACATTGGGCGCTGTGGCGGCGAGCTGCAGGCAGGAGGCGAGCGCCAGCGGCCCAAGCGGGCAATGCGGCGCCACCGCGATGTCATAGGCCTCCGCCATCGCGGCGATGCGGCGGCATTCGCTGATCCCGCCGGCGTGGCTCAGATCGGGCTGGATGATGTCCACCGCGCGCGCTTCAAAGAACGGCTTGAAATCCCAGCGCGAATAGACCCGCTCGCCGAGCGCGATCGGCGTCGCCGTCATGGCGCTGATCTGGGCGAGGCCTTCCGGGTTCTCGGACAGCAGCGGCTCCTCGATGAACAGCAGCCCCATCGGCTCGAGGACTTTGGCGAGCTGCTTGGCCATCGGCCGGTGGACTCGGCCGTGGAAGTCCAGGCCGACGTCCATGCCGACGGCCTGCGCGGCCTCCACGCGGGCGATGACGTCGTCGAACAATTTGGGCGTGCCGATCCAGTCGAGCTCGGCCGTGGCGTTCATCTTCACCGCCGAGAAGCCCTGGTCCTTGCGGGCCTGGGCGGCGCCGGCAATGTCGTCAGGCCGGTCGCCGCCGATCCAGGCGTAAGCTCGGATCGTGTCGCGTACGCGGCCGCCCATCATCTCCCAGGCGGGGAGGCCGAGCGCCTTGCCCTTGAGGTCCCACAAGGCCTGATCCAGCCCGGAAAGCGCCGACATCAGCACCGCGCCGCCGCGGTAGAAGCCGCCGCGATAGGCGATTTGCCAGATGTCCTCGATGCGGAACGGGTCATGGCCGATAAAGCGGTCGCGAAGCGCCTCGAAGGCGCCGTCCACCGCTTCCGCCCAGCCTTCCAGGCTCGCTTCGCCCCAGCCGACGGCGCCGTCGTCGGTTTCGACGCGCACGAACAGCCAGCGCGGCGGCACGTAGAAGGTTTCGATCCGGGCGATCTTCATGGCGTGCTCCTCAGGCGACGTTGTGCGGCTGGGCAGGCGGCGAATCGTCGCGCGCGGCCGCTTCGGCGCGCTGCTCCTGCGCATAGACCCGCCCGGTTTGCTGCGGCGGCACGATCGGCACGCTGAGGCACAGGCTGGAGGCGGGAAGCACGTCGCGCCAGTCGCGGATCAGCTTCTTGTAGGCGGTGCCGACCGCGCGGATGTTGCGGTCGAGATCGAACAGGCCGAGCGGGTTCACGTTGCCGTTCTGCTCGCGAAGCGCGGTGTCCCAATCGACCTGGTCGGTGAGCGAATACCAGGTGAAGCCGACGGTGGGGATGCCGACGTTGCGGATGCGCAGCACGTTGGCCCATTCCTTCCACAGCCACTGCACCGCTTCGTCGCCCCTGGGGCCTTCGCGCAGGTTCGTCTCGGTGTGCATCACCGGGAGGTGGTAGCGCTCATAATATTGGCGGGTGATCTCGCTGTAGCCGAACACCTCGCCCGAGCTTTCGGTGTGGCCGTCGGCGTACACGCGGTGCTCGTTCGTCATGTAATAATCGTTGCCGAGGATGCAGTGCTGCTTCAGCCGGTGGGTGAGGAAGAAGTGGTACTCGTCCCGGGTCATGCCGTTGTCCATCAGGTACTCGTACATCTCGCTTTCGACCCGGCGGCCGTAATTGAGATCGAGGCTGAGGAAGCGGCGGGCGTTCATGAACTCGGCCAAGCCGATCGCGCCGGGGCTGTCGGCGTGGAAATATTCCGAGCTTTCCGACTGGACGAAGATCGCGTCGGGGCGGCGCTTGAGGATTTCGATCATCGCCAGCACATTGGCTTTGACGATGTGCTTGAGCGCGGTGACGAAGCTTCGGTCGTCGGTCGCCTGCTCGTTCCACCAGCCGTATTTCGCCGAGAACACCGCGCAAATGAACATCTCGTTGACCGGCGTGTAGACCTGCACCCAGGGGTAGCGCTCGGCGAATGCAGCCGCGTAGGTGGCGAAGAGCTGGGGGAAATCTGGGTTCTGGAAATTGCCGATCCAGTCCGGCACGCCGAAGTGGCACAGGTCCATGATCGGGATGAGGTTGCGCCGCTTCATTTCGGTAAGCGTGACGTCGGCGAACTCCCAGTCATAGAGGCCGGGCCCGCGGAAGGTGGTGTGGAGCGGCGGGCCGTAGCGCAGATATTGAATGCCGATTTCCTCGACGCAGTCGAAGTCGGTCCGCCAGTGGGTGTAGTGTCCGCAGGCGTCCATCTGGTCGACGCGGGTGCGGCCGTTGTTGATTGTCGGGATGCTGTTTTCGATCCCGGTTGCGAACATGAAATTGGCGATAAAGCCCTCCCGTGGTGCCGCGTCTTTTTGGCGATTAGCGCCATGCGGGCGCAGGCGCTACCCGTCTGGGCCGAGCGCATGGACATCAAAGAGTAAGCGGGCGGAAAGTTGCGCGAGGCGAAGGTGTTGAAGCAAATGGGGTGGGGAGCTTCCACCTTGGTTGTAGGTTTGGTTGCGGGTGAGCGGCTGCTATGGCGCGGGGCGGAAGGACTTCGAATGGGCTGGTCTGAAGGGTTCGTTGCGGTCGACTGGGGGACCACCAACCGGCGTGCCTACCACCTCGGCGCGGACGGCGCGCTGCTCGGCGAGATGGAAGACGATCGCGGCATCCTTTCGGTGGAGGCGGGCGGCTTCGTTGCTGCGGTGGGCGAGATCAAAGCGCGGATGGGCGACCTGCCGATGCTGATGGCCGGGATGGTCGGATCGAACCGCGGCTGGGTGGAGGCGCCCTACGCGCCGTGCCCGGCGGGGCTGCCCGAATTGGCGCAGCGCATCACCTGGGTGGAGCCGGGGCGGATCGGGATCGTGCCCGGCGTGTCCTACTCGGAGGGCGAAGCGGCCGACGTGATGCGCGGGGAGGAGGTGCAGATCCTTGGCGCGTTCGGGGAAGGGATCGTGCCGCCGGACGCGGTGATCTGTCACCCGGGCACCCACAATAAGTGGATTCGGCTGGAGGACGGGCGGATCACCGCCTTTCGGACGGTGATGACCGGCGAGCTGTTCAACCTGCTCAAGAGCCACAGCATCCTGTCCGATCTGCTGAGCCAGCCGGCGGACCTCGGCCCTGCCTTCGACGCGGGGGTGCAGGCGGGGCTGGAGGGCGAAGTGCTCAGTGCCGAGTTGTTCTCCGTTCGCGCCCGGGTGCTGCTCGGTAAGGCGCCGCGCGAGGAGGCTGCCTCGTTCACCAGCGGGCTGCTGATCGGCGCCGATTTGCGCTTCGGCCTCCAATTCGCGGGGGACACGCAGATCGTCGTCATGGCGCGACCGGAGCTCAGCCGGCTATTCGCGGCCGGTGCCGCCGTTGCCGGGCGCAGCACACGTGAAATCGACGGTGAGACTGCCTTCCTGGCCGGTGCGCGTCATTTAGCGGAGCTTGTGCAATGAGCCCACTCGAGACCCTTCGGGCGCGGTTTGCCGAATGCCCGCTGGTGGCGATCATCCGCGGCGTGACGCCGGACGAGGTGGAGGCGATCGGCGCTGCCCTCTGGGAGGGCGGTATCCGCATCGTCGAAGTGCCGCTGAATTCGCCCGATCCGTTCGCGAGCATCGAACGGCTCGCCCGGTCGCTCGGTGACCGGGCGCTGGTCGGCGCGGGCACCGTGCTTCGGCCTGAGCAGGTGGCCCAGGTGCGGGACGCGGGCGGGCAGGTGATCGTCTCGCCCAATGCCTACGCGCCGGTGATCGAGGCCGCGGTTGCCGTGGGCATGGTGTCTCTGCCCGGCTACTTCACGCCGTCCGAGGCCTTCGACGCGCTTCGTGCCGGCGCAACCGGCCTCAAGCTGTTCCCGGCCGAGGGCGCAAGTCCGGCGGTTGTGAAGGCGCAGCGCGCGGTGCTGCCGAAGGACGTGCCGTTGCTGGTCGTCGGCGGGGTGAAGCCGGACGCCATGCAGCCCTGGCTCGATGCGGGTGCCAACGGCTTCGGCCTGGGCGGCGGCCTGTACGTGCCGGGGCAGAGCGCCGAGGAGACCGCCACCAAGGCGCGGGCTTATGTCGAGGGAGTGCGCGGCCGATGACCCTCCACCGAATCGCCATCGTCGGTTACGGCAAGATCGCGCAGGACCAGCACGCGCCGTCGATCGCGGCCAACCCCGCCTTTGAGCTTGCCGCGACGATCAGCCGCGGCGGCAGCGGCCCGCCCGGCATTCCGACCTTCCAGACGGTGCAGGAGCTGGTCGCGGCCAACCTTGGCGTTACCGCAGTGGCGATCTGCACGCCGCCGTCGGTGCGCTACGAAGTGGCGCGCGACTGCCTCGCCGCCGGTCTCCACGCCTTGCTGGAGAAGCCCCCGGGCGTGACGCTCGGCGAGTGCGAGGAGCTGGCGCGGCCTGCGCAGGAGCGCGGCCTCACCCTGTTCACCACCTGGCACGCGCAGTATAATCCAGCGGTCACTGCCGCGGCCGACCTGCTGGGGGGCAAGCGCATCGCCTCCATGGGGATCGTCTGGCACGAGGATGTCCGCAAGTGGCACCCGGGTCAGCAATGGATATGGGCGCCGGGCGGCTTTGGCGTGTTCGATCCGGGCATCAATGCCCTGTCCATCGCCACCAAGGTGTTTCCGGGCACCCTGATACTGCGCGAGGCGGAGCTTTCCTTCCCGGCGAACCGCCAGACTCCGATCGCCGCCGCGCTCACGTTCTCCAGCCCTGCCGCCTCGGGTCCGCTCAGCGCCGACTTCGACTGGCGGCACAGCGGCGGCGAGGCGTGGACGATCGAGATCGAGGCGGAAGGCGGCCCGTCCCTCACCCTCGCCGACGGCGGCTCGCGGCTGCTGGTCGACGGCGAGGAGCGCGCCGCCCAGGGCCCGGGCGAATATCCCGCCATTTACGAGCATTTCGCCGACCTCCTCGCCCGCGGCGCATCGCACATCGACCTTGCGCCGCTGCGGCTCAGCGCCGATGCTTTCTTGGCTGGGCGGCGCACGCAGGTGGAGCCGTTCGAGGACTGACAAGGGGAGGGGGCTCTGCCAGGGGGTGCGGACTGCCAGCAACTGATCGGCCAGGTCTTCGCCTGCGCCCCCGAAGTCGCGTCCGACATCTTCCGCCGCGGCCACCTGCGCGCCTTTCCCGCCGAAGCGGCGCTGATCCGCCAGGGGGACGCGGTTCCCTTCACCTGGCTGCTGGTGATCGGCCGGGCGCACGCCTTGCTGTGGTCGGCGGAGGGGCAGATGGTGCTGCTCCAGGAATTCGGCCCCGGCGACTTGTTCGGCGCTCTCGGTGAGCTCGACCCCGCCCCGCACGAGGCGGAGGTGGTGGCGATGGAGGATGTCAGCGCCTTCCTACTCGCCGCGTCTGACTTGGTGCTGCTTGCCGAGCGCCACGGCGCCATCGGCCTGGCGTTGGCTCGTCTGCTTCTGAATCGGCTGCGCAAGGCGACCACTCGGGTCTACGAGCGCTCGGCGCTTACCGCGGCCGGCCGGGTGTACGCCGAGTTGCTGCGCCGCGCGCGCCAAGCTCCGGGCCTTGCCATCCGCCCAGCGCCTGTCTTGTCGGAGCTGGCGGTGCAGGTCGGCAGCACGCGGGAAACCGTGTCTCGCGCGGTGAACGCGCTTGAGCGGCGGGGGATCATCCGCCGCGAAGGGGGAGGGCTGATTGTCGTCTCCGCGCGCCTGCTCGAAGAGCTGGTCCTATGATTTGAGCACGAAAAGGCCGACCGGCGCTCCGCCGTCATGGGCTTCCAGCTCGCCGATAAACTCCGTGCGCGGCGCGTGCGAGCCCGAGGCGGTCAGGGCCGCCGCGAAATCTTCCGTGACGTAGACGGTGCCGGGCAGCGTCGAGGCAAGCGCTCCCGCCGCCGCGGCCGCAGCCTCCCCGCCGATCCGCTCGCCACCCGTAAATGGGTCGCGGTAGCTCTCCGCCGCGCCATAATGCCCACCGATCCGCATGCCCGGAACCGCCTGCCGAAGCGCTGCAGCGGCTTGCGCTGCTTCGGCGGGCCTGTCGTAGGCGAAGGTGGCCTCCGTCCCGGACAAGTAGGGCCCGACAGCGGGAGCCTCCAGCTTGGCAATGGCGGCGGCAAGTTCCGGCAGGCCGTTGCCCTGCGAGGCTTCGGAAACGTCAGGCGCAGCGGCGAGCACCGCAAGCCGCCTCCGGCCGGCTCGGAGCGCAGGGGCATCGGCCCCTGGCCTCGGTTCCTCTCGCGGTGCCGTGAGAATGTGCTGATGCCATCCCGACTCAGCCCAGGCATCGCGCGTGCGCCGCGACGCATCTTCGGCAACGATCAGCAACTGCACCGGTCGGCTCTCCAGCCGCCGCGCATTCATCACCGCCGCTCCCATCGCCACCTCATCGGCGAGCGCGATCGTTTCGAGGTCCGGCGCCACGCCGATCGGCCGCACCGCCCGCACCTCCGTTGCGCGCGCAAGTACGGCATCGAACCGCCGCCGCCATTCTGCGCCGAACGGATCGACCGACACGGCCGCGAACGCCTCGGGTCCGCCGGGGAGAATCGCGTGGAGTTCGGCGCCATGATCAAGCAAGGCTTCGGCGACGATGATGTCGGCACCGGCGGCGAGGGCGCCGAACCCGAAGCCTACTTTTTCCTGCCCCAGATTGGCGGCAATCTGCACCTTGATCTCTTGCTGGTCCCCTGCAGCTGCGAAGGACATATGTCCGCCGAAATGGAGTGACGCGGGAGGCCGGCACACGTCAAGCCATCCTGCGTCTCGCCCTTGTGCATTGAGGATCAAGGTGAACTGGCGCAAGGTGGAGGCGTGGTCTTCCCACGCCTCCGGCGCTACTGCGACCGCCCCTGCCAGGGCTTGCTTCGCTTCCTCGTGCCTGTCGAGCAGCAACAGCGCTTCAGCGCCGGTCGCTGCACGCCAATAGGGCGTGTCCGCTTCCTCCGGGTTCGATGCCAGTGATCCAAGAACCTGCACCGCAAGCTTGGCGGCCTCACCCGGCTCGCCGCTCAGCAGACGCAGGCTGGCGGCATTGATCAGGCTGTACGTGCCGGGCTCCAGCTCGGACGATCGCTGGTAGGCCACCGCCGCTTTTTTATAAAGCTCACGGCTTTCTCCTGACGCTACGTGCGACGCCCGATCTTTCAGCAGGCGTCCGAGTACGCTCCAACAGCGCGGATCGTCTACCCGTTTGTCGTAGCGCTGCGCGTGGAACAGGTCCCACGCCAACTCGGACGACCCGGCTCTCGCCAGCGCAATGATATAAGGAAGATCGGACGCTTCACTCATCGTCATGCCGGGCTCTGCGCTGGCGCGGTGTTCGTTCCATCAGGCCTTCGGATGCGCCCCTGGTCCATGGAGCCGTCCCGGCGGCGGCGGCGGCGGGCCCATGTTCGTGCCTCCGGAATCATCGTAGATCGGGTCGAATGGCGCAACAAAGCGGCGACCGAACTGCAAGCTGTAGTGCTCCCACTCGTCGTGGTCGAGCTCCTTCTTGGAGGCATAGCTTACCGCCCAATAGAGATACGCAGCAACATGCACCGGGCCCTGTTGCGATTGAACCTCGAATGTGCCGCAGGGGAAGAAAGTGTGTCTACCGTCGTTGCCGATGCTGGCGTCGCTCTCAGCAGCGTCGCACACGAAGGTGACAGGATCCGCGCTGTCGAAACCGCCGCCATGAAGGGCGATGAACACGAAACCCTTTCTTTCCCGCTGAATGCTATCGAAGGTTCCACCGCGGTATCTCGGCCTCTTTCCGCCGGCAATGACGTTATCGACCAATTGCTTTGCCAGAACCTCCCGATCGGAAATTGGCGAGTTCCCATCGAAGAAGTGATACGCCTTGATCCTGGGACGCCCGGCGCCGCGCGCGTCCATATAGTAGAGGTATGCGGTATACACCGAGGCGTCCACGCTTGGATCGTCTGGTCCCGAGGTTGAGGCGGCGTCCGTTTGCATCCTTCTTCTCCTTTGGATTAGCTGTTCAGTGCACGTACGCAATTGTCCAATTCGGAAGCGCGCGGGTTCCCTTGGGCGGCGAGAGTGCTTGCCGCGTTCCGGATGCCGCTCTTCAACTCCAAACGGGTGATCCCCGGTGGCAGGTCTAACTTGCCGAAATACAGGTCGCAGCCGGTGAAGGCGTCGAAGAGAAGCCACTCGGCATTATGGGGATCATGGCTGCGCAGGCGCTTCGTCCAACGATACGCTTCATGGGTAAGGCGCTTCGCCGCGTCTAATTGCCCGACTTTAGCCAATGATCTGGCAAGCCCTCGTTGAGCGAGGGCGTAGCGAAATCCGTTCTCAAGATTAGCCGGGTCGGCGCGGAACAGGCTTTCAACGATCTTGTGCTGTTGCAGCCGAGCGCGCGCTGATTCCTGCCACAAGCTGCGGACGAAAAAGCTGTCGGCAAGCCACCCATAGGCGTTTGCCTGCGCGAGCTGTGCCGCAGTGTCCTTTGGCCGTGCTGCAGCAGCGCGCCCGAACCAATCTATCGCTTTCCGGTAAGTGCCTTGGGCCGATTCCGGGTCGCGCCGTCCATTGAGTTGAACATTGCCGAGGTCCACGGCCGCCCACCCGACTTGCATCATGACGTCGGGATCATCGGGCGTAACGGCGATCATTCGATCCGTCACCGCGGCAAAGCGCCCGTAACGCAGTTCCGCTTCCGCCCAGTCACGGCGCAGCTCGTGTGCGCGGCCAATCCAATATTCGCTTTGTGCATGGGCGAACAGGGTTTTGGGATCGCTAGGATGGCTGTTGTGCAATGCACTCGTGCGTTGATGCGCCTGGTGGAAGTAGCCCAGAGCGCCAGCAACATCGCCGCGCGTCAACAGGTCCTCTCCAGTAACCTGATCGACACGCGCACGGACCAGGGAATGGATCACTGCGTCACCTGATCTACGTGAATTGTAGAACGCAAGCGCTCGGGCATTCACCACAGCCATGGTGTCCAACCGACCGACCTTCCTGAGTTCACGTCGAAGATCAGTCAGCATGAATTCCACAAGTCCTTCGGCTTCTGCGCGCTGGCGTTCGGCTTCCGCTCGGGCGGTGAGCGCCATTGTCGTCAAGACGGCCATCACTAGCATCGCCGCGAGAGCGGCCGCCGTGACGGTCATCACGCGGCGGATTCGGCGTTGGGCGTCGCGCTGGACCAGAGCGTCGAGGCCGACGCCGGCCAGTCCGGCAGCGAGCTTGAGAAAGCCCAGGCGGCGGCCGTCGCCCGTGCCGCGCAGGTCGGCGGCGAGCGGTTCGATCCTGCCGCCGCCGGTGAGCTCGGCGTGAAAGGCCGCTTCGGGGTCTCCGGCGACGATGGCAGCATAGACCGGCCGGTCCGGATGGAGTTCGCGGAAGGCGGCGATTTCGCGTCCCACCCACAAGGATGCGGCGGCGTCGGGTGAGCACAGGACGATCAGATTGTCCGAAGCCGCAAGCGCCGCGCGGACCGTTGCGCTGAGGTCGCCGGCGGCGGGAAGCTCCTCGCGGTCGCGGAAGATCGGGGTCAGGCGGGGCGGGACCGGGCCGTGGAGGCCATCGGAGCCGATCAGGCGGCGGGGAATGCGATAGGTTTCGAGCCGCCGGTGGAGCCGGCGCGCGGCGGCGGCGTCCTTGTGGCTATAGCTGATGAAGGCCTTGTAGCGCGTGCCCCGTTCCGCTGCCGACTCGCCCATGATGCCCCCGATGCGCGGGCTCCCCCAGCCGCGCGCCGGGGAAAGCTGACAGACGAGCGGCGACTAAACAAGGGCGGCCTGTGTTGGCGTGTGTCCGGGGCGGATCTAAGGATCATCAAGTTGCTGGTTTTCCGCGTGGGTTCAGTCCGGTTCGGGCGCTTCACCCTGTCGCTGGCGGATCACCCGCCAATAGTTATCGACGAGCGTCTGGTTGACATCGTCCCAGCCGAAACGCTTTGCCGCCTCGCACCCTGCTTGGCCGGCCGCCCGCCGCGCTTCACCGTTTCGGCAAAATCGAGCAAGCGCTTCGGCAAAGGCATCCACCGCGCCGGGCTCGACCAAGCGGCCCGTGACGCCGTCCGTCACCAGGCTCTGGCTGCCGGTGGCCGCGGCCGCTACGACCGGCAGCCCGGCCGCCATTGCTTCCAAAGTCACGTTGCCGAAGGTCTCCGTCACCGACGGATTGAACAACATGTCCATCGAGGCGATCGCCCGGCCGAGGTCTGCTCCCTCTTGGAAACCGGCGAACACCGCGTTGGGCAGCCGGCGCTCGAACCAGCCGCGGGCCGGACCCTTGCCGACGACCAGCACCTTGTGCGGCACCTCGCTCCGCTCCAGCCGCGCCACCGTTTCGGCAAATACGTCCAGCCCTTTTTCCATCACGATCCGGCCCGCGAAGCCGATCACCGGCAGGTCGTCGGCAATGCCGAGCCCGCGCCGCCATTCGAGATCGCGGCAGCCCGGGTTGAACAATTGCGTGTCGATTCCACGCGACCAGATGCCGACATCTTTATTCATCCGCTGATCGCGAAGCAGTTGCGCCATTGATTCGGACGGGGCGAAGATCGCGTCGCAGCGGCGGTAGGCGCTCCGCAGGATCGCCTCGACCACCGGCTCCAGGAACGCGAGCCCGTAATAGCGCATGTAGGTCTCGAAGCGGGTGTGGACTGAGGCGATCACCGGCACATCCATCCGGCGCGCCAGCCTTACCGCTTCGTGGCCGAGCCAGTCGGGGCTGGCGATGTGGAAGATGTTGGGCCGAAAGACCGCCACGTCGCGGCGGACGGCGGCAGGGATGCCGAGGGTAAACTTGTATTCGGACCGTCCGGGAATCGCGAAGGAGGGGACGTGCACCACCTCGCCCATCGGCGGAAAGGCCGGCTGCGCAACGGTGGGCGCATAGATGCGCACGGCGGCGCCCTGGCGGAGGAGGTACTCGACCAGCCGGTTCAGCGCCTGGGTGGCGCCGTCGCGGACATAATTATAATTGCCGGTAAACAGGGCGATGCGGAGCCCGGATGCGTCCATGGGGCGGGGTTAGCCGCTATTCCGGGGGAGGGGAACCGCCCGCCGCCCCGTCCCGATCGCGGCGGCGGGCGGCCGCGGAACGCTCCAGCATGATCCGCACCTTCCACAAGGTCGGAAGGATCAGCAGGGCAACCAGCAACAGGGCGATGGCGGCTTTCATCGGATCGGGCTTCCCTTGAAACAGAAGCGCCCCGCCGGCATCAGCCGGCGAGGCGCCCCTGTTCGCGTCACGGCAGGAGATTAGTCCTGCAGATACTCGCCGGCATCGGCATCGGTGCCGTGGCCGACCGGGGTGACCGCTGCGAGCGGATCGTCGCCGATCGCCGCTTCCGGACCCTGGGCCAGTTCGGCCGCATGCTCCTCGGCGGCGCTGTTGGGCGCGTAGAGGGCCTCCTGCAGCGAGCGATGCTGCGCGCGGAGCGCGGCGTCACGGCTGGTGGCGGCGATGCGGAAGCGGTTCATGCCCGCGCCGGTACCCGCCGGAATGAGGCGGCCGACGATGACGTTCTCCTTGAGGCCATCGAGCGTGTCGATCTTGCCCTGCACCGAAGCTTCGGTCAGCACCCTGGTCGTTTCCTGGAAGGACGCGGCCGAGATGAAGCTGCGGGTCTGCAGCGACGCCTTGGTGATGCCGAGGAGCACGGGCTTGCCTTCCGCCTTGCGCTGCTTGGGAGGGAGCTTGGCATTCGCCTCGTTCATTTCCCGAAGATCGACCTGTTCGCCGGCGAGCAGGGTGGTGTCCCCGCCGTCGGTGATCTCGACCTTTTGCAGCATCTGGCGGACGATCACCTCGATGTGCTTGTCGTTGATCTTCACGCCCTGGAGACGATAGACCTCCTGGATCTCGGCAACGAGATACTCGGCCAGAGCGACGACACCCAGAACTTCCAGGATGTCGTGCGGATCGGGCGAGCCGCCGATCAGGTTATCGCCGCGCTTCACGAAGTCGCCTTCCTGCACGTCGATGACCTTGGACTTCGGCACCAGATACTCGACCGGCTCGCCGCCATCCTCGGGCACGATCGCGATCTTGCGCTTCGCCTTATAGTCCTTGCCGAACGCAACGCGGCCGGAGACCTTGGCGATGATCGCATTCTCCTTCGGCTTGCGCGCTTCGAACAGCTCGGCAACGCGCGGCAGACCGCCGGTGATGTCGCGCGTCTTGGCGGCTTCGCGGGAGACGCGGGCGAGAACCTCGCCGGCGGCGACCTGCTGGCCGTCTTCAACCGAAAGCATCGCACCCGGAGCCAGCATGTAGCGGGCCGCTTCGCCGCTCTGCTCGTCGAGCAGGGTGACGCGGGGACGAAGATCTTCCTTGGAACGCGCGGAGCCGCGGAATTCCGTAACGACACGCTGGGCGATGCCCGTTGCTTCGTCGGTCTGCTCGGTGAGCGTCTTGCCCTCGACCAGATCCAGGAACTTCACGATACCGCCCTTTTCGGTGATCACCGGCATCATGAACGGATCCCACTCGGCGAGACGTTCACCCTTGGACGCGATGTGGCCATGGTCGACCATCAGGTGCGCGCCGTACGGGATACGGTGCGACGAGCGCTCGCGGCCGTCCATGTCGACGATCGCAAGCTCACCCGAACGGGACATCGCGACGCGGCGGCCGCGCGTGTCCATGATCGTGGGAAGATCGCGAAGCTCGATCGTCCCGTCCACCGAAGCCTCGAGGTTCGAGGTTTCGTTGAGCTGGGCGGCACCGCCGATGTGGAAGGTGCGCATGGTGAGCTGCGTGCCCGGCTCACCGATCGACTGGGCGGCGATAACGCCGACAGCTTCACCGATGTTGACGGGCGTACCGCGGGCGAGATCGCGCCCGTAGCACTTACCGCAAACGCCATGCTCGCTTTCGCAAACCAACGGCGAACGGATGCGAACCGCCTGGACGCCAAGCTCGTCGATCCGCAGCGCCTGCGGCTCGTCGATCAGCAGGCCTTCCTTGGCAAGCACGTCGCCGGTCTTCTCGTCGACAATGTCCGCAGCCGGGGTGCGGCCCAGGATACGCTCGCCGAGCGAAGCGATCACCGCGCCGCCCTGAACGATTGCGCGCATCTCGAGAGCGTTCTCCGTGCCGCAATCCTCCTGAACGATAACGCAATCTTGGCTCACGTCCACCAGGCGGCGGGTGAGGTAGCCGGAGTTCGCCGTCTTGAGCGCCGTGTCCGCGAGACCCTTGCGGGCGCCGTGGGTGGAGTTGAAGTATTCGAGGACGGTCAGGCCTTCCTTGAAGTTCGAGATGATAGGCGTTTCGATGATCTCGCCCGACGGCTTGGCCATCAGGCCGCGCATACCGGCAAGCTGCTTCATCTGGGCCTGCGAACCGCGGGCGCCGGAGTGGGCCATCATGTAGATGGAGTTGATCGGCGCCTGGCGGCCGTTCTCCATCATCGGCTGCGCCTTGATCTTCTCCATCATGGCGTTCGCGACCTGGTCGCCGCAGCGGCTCCAGGCGTCGATCACCTTGTTGTACTTCTCCTGCTGGGTGATCAGACCGTCCTGATACTGCTGCTCGTAATCCTTCACGAGGGCGCGGGTCTCATCGACCAGGGTCACCTTTTCGTGCGGGATGATCATGTCGTCCTTGCCGAACGAGATGCCGGCCTTGAACGCGTGGCGGAAGCCAAGGCCCATGATCGCATCGGCGAACAGCACCGTCTCCTTCTGGCCGGTGTGGCGATAGACGGTGTCGATGACGTCGCCGATCTCCTTCTTGGTCAGCAGGCGGTTGACGGTCTCGAACGGCACCTTGTGGCTCTTCGGGAGGGTCTCGCCGAGCAGCATGCGGCCCGGCGTCGTCTCGAAGCGCTTCATGTACTGCTTGCCGGCCTCGTCGGTCTGCGGAACGCGGCTGACGATCTTGGAGTGCAGGGTGACGGCCTTGGCTTCGAGCGCCTGGTGAACCTCCGACATGTCGGAGATCATCATGCCCTGGCCCGGCTCGCCTTCACGCTCCAGCGACAGGTAGTAGAGGCCGAGGACCATGTCCTGCGAAGGAACGATAATCGGCTTGCCGTTGGCGGGCGAGAGGATGTTGTTGGTGGACATCATCAGCACGCGGCATTCGAGCTGCGCCTCAAGGCTCAGCGGCACGTGGACGGCCATCTGATCGCCGTCGAAGTCGGCGTTGAAGGCCGAGCAGACCAGCGGGTGAAGCTGGATCGCCTTGCCCTCGATCAACACCGGCTCGAACGCCTGGATGCCGAGACGGTGGAGCGTCGGCGCGCGGTTCAGCATCACGGGATGCTCGCGGATCACCTCGTCCAGGATGTCCCAGACTTCCTTGCGCTCCTTTTCGACCCACTTCTTGGCCTGCTTCAGGGTCATGGACAGACCCTTGGCGTCGAGACGCGAGTAGATGAACGGCTTGAACAGCTCGAGCGCCATCTTCTTGGGCAGGCCGCACTGGTGGAGCTTGAGCTCCGGACCGGTGACGATCACCGAACGGCCCGAATAATCGACGCGCTTGCCGAGCAGGTTCTGGCGGAAGCGGCCCTGCTTGCCCTTGAGCATGTCGGACAGCGACTTCAGTGGACGCTTGTTGGCACCGGTGATGGTGCGGCCGCGGCGGCCGTTGTCGAACAAGGCGTCGACGGCTTCCTGAAGCATGCGCTTTTCGTTGCGGACGATGATGTCCGGCGCGCGCAGCTCCATCAGGCGCTTCAGGCGGTTGTTGCGGTTGATCACGCGGCGATAGAGATCGTTCAAATCCGACGTCGCGAAGCGGCCGCCGTCGAGCGGCACCAGCGGGCGAAGCTCCGGCGGGATGACCGGCACGACGTCCAGGATCATCCACTCGGGGCGGTTGCCCGATTCCAGGAAGCTTTCGACGACCTTGAGGCGCTTGATGATCTTCTTGGGCTTCAATTCCGACTTGGTCTCGGCGAGGTCCTTCAAGAGGATCTCGCGCTCGCCCTCGAGATCGAGGTCGATCAGCATCTGCTTCACGGCTTCGGCGCCGATGCCGGCGGAGAAGGCGTCTTCGCCATGCTCGTCCTGGGCCGAGATCAGCTCGTCTTCCGTCAGGAGCTGATACTTCTCCATCGGGGTCAGGCCCGGCTCGATGACGACGTAGCTTTCGAAGTACAGGATGCGCTCAAGCTGCTTCAATTGCATGTCGAGCAACAGGCCGATGCGGCTCGGCAGCGACTTCAGGAACCAGATGTGGGCGACCGGCGCGGCGAGCTCGATATGGCCCATGCGCTCGCGGCGGACCTTGGACACGGTCACTTCCACGCCGCACTTTTCGCAGACGATGCCCTTGTACTTCATGCGCTTGTACTTGCCGCACAGGCATTCGTAATCCTTGATCGGACCGAAGATGCGCGCGCAGAACAGGCCGTCGCGCTCGGGCTTGAACGTGCGGTAGTTGATGGTTTCCGGCTTCTTGATCTCGCCGAACGACCAGGAGCGGATGCGCTCCGGCGAAGCGATGCCGATCTTGATCTGGTCGAACGTCTCCGGCTTGGCGACCGGATTTGCGAAGTTGGTCAGTTCGTTCATGTCTTCTTCCTCTGTCGCCCTCTCCCCACTGGGGAGAGGAAGAGCCGCGTGAGCGGCGAAGGAGAGGGGGAGTCAGCGCCGCTCTGGCTGAACTCCCCCTCTCCCTAACCCTCTCCCCAGAGGGGAGAGGGGACTATTTTATTCCGCCGCGATGGCGACGCCGTCTTCGTCGACCTCGTGGCTGTTCAGCTCCACGTTCAGGCCCAGGCTGCGCATTTCCTTGACGAGCACGTTGAAGCTCTCCGGAATGCCGGCCTCGAACGTGTCATCGCCCTTGACGATCGCCTCGTAGACCTTGGTGCGGCCGATGACGTCGTCCGACTTCACCGTCAGCATCTCCTGCAGCGTGTAGGCGGCGCCGTAGGCCTGGAGCGCCCAGACCTCCATTTCGCCGAAGCGCTGGCCGCCGAACTGCGCCTTGCCGCCCAGCGGCTGCTGGGTGACGAGGCTGTAGGGTCCGATCGAACGGGCGTGGATCTTGTCGTCCACAAGGTGGTGGAGCTTGAGCATGTAGATGTAGCCCACCGTGACCTTGCGGTCGAACGCCTCCCCGGTGCGGCCGTCGAACAGGTCCACCTGACCCGAAGGGTCGAGGCCGGCCTTGACCAGCATCGCCGACACGTCCGCTTCGCGGGCGCCGTCGAACACCGGCGTACCCATCGGCACGCCCGCAACCAGGATCGAGGCCATTTCCATGATCTCGTCGTCGCCGCGGCTGTCGATCTCGACGTCGTAATGCTCGCCGTAAATGTCCTTGAGCTTGGCGCGGACCTGGCCGGCATCGTTGGCATTGAACTGTTCGGCACGGTTCGAAATGCCTTCCAGCATCTCCGAAATCTGCTTGCCGAGGCCGCGGGCGGCCCAGCCAAGGTGGGTTTCGAAGATCTGACCGACGTTCATGCGCGACGGCACGCCCAGCGGGTTGAGCACGATGTCCACCGGAGTCCCGTCCTCGAGGAACGGCATGTCCTCGTTGGGCAGGATGCGGCTGATGACGCCCTTGTTGCCGTGACGGCCGGCCATCTTGTCGCCCGGCTGAAGCTTGCGCTTCACGGCAACGAAGACCTTGACCATCTTCAAGACGCCCGGCGGCAGCTCATCGCCACGCTCGAGCTTCTCGATGCGGTCCTCAAGGCGGCGGCGGATCACACCTTCGGCCTCGTCATACTGGCCCTTCACGGCTTCCAGATCGGACTGGACGGCATCGTCCTTGACCGCGAACTTCCACCATTCGAAGCGCTCGACGCTCTCGAGCAACTCGAGATCGATGGTTGCGCCCTTCTTGACGCCCTTGGGCGCAGCGGTGGCGACCTGGCCGTTCAGCATGTCCCGCAGACGCGAGAAGGTGGCGCGCTTCAGGATGGTGCGCTCGTCGTCGGCGTCCTTCCGAAGGCGATCCTTTTCCTCGGCCTGGATGGCGCGGGTACGATCGTCGATGTCGATGCCGTGGCGGTTGAAGACGCGAACCTCGACAACCGTGCCGGCAACGCCCGGCGGAAGGCGAAGCGAGGTGTCGCGCACGTCCGAGGCCTTTTCACCGAAGATGGCGCGGAGGAGCTTTTCCTCCGGCGTCATCGGGCTTTCGCCCTTGGGCGTGATCTTGCCGCACAGGATGTCGCCCGGCTCGACCTCGGCGCCGATGTAGACGATGCCCGCCTCGTCGAGGTTGCGAAGCGCTTCCTCGCCGACGTTGGGGATGTCGCGGGTGATGTCCTCGGGCCCGAGCTTGGTGTCGCGGGCCATCACTTCGAACTCTTCGATGTGGATCGAGGTGAAGACGTCGTCCTTCACGATCCGCTCGGAGATCAGGATCGAATCCTCGTAGTTGTAGCCGTTCCACGGCATGAACGCGACGAGCACGTTCCGGCCAAGGGCGAGCTCGCCCATTTCGGTGGAGGGGCCGTCGGCAATGACGTCGCCGGCGTTGACCACGTCGCCCACCTTCACCAGCGGACGCTGGTTGATGCAGGTGTTCTGGTTGGAACGCTGGAACTTCATCAGGGTGTAGATGTCGACCCCGGACTTGCCGGCCTCGATGTCACCCGTGGCGCGAACCACGATGCGGGTCGCATCGACCTGATCGACGATGCCCGAGCGGCGGGCCGCGATGGCGGCGCCGGAATCCCGGGCAACCGTTTCCTCCATGCCGGTGCCGACGAACGGCGCCTCGGCGCGGATCAGCGGAACCGCCTGGCGCTGCATGTTGGAGCCCATCAGTGCGCGGTTGGCGTCATCGTTTTCCAGGAACGGGATCAGCGACGCGGCGACGGAGACGAGCTGCTTGGGCGAGACGTCCATCAGCGTAATCTGGTCGCGCGGCGCCATCAGGAAGTCGCCGGCCCGGCGGGACGAAACGATGTCCTCGCCGAAGCTCTTGTCTTCCAGAAGCTCGGCATTGGCCTGGGCGATCGTGTGCTTGGCCTCTTCCATGGCGGAGAGGTAAACCACGTCGTCCGTCACCTTGTGGTCGACGACCTTGCGGTACGGCGTTTCGATGAAGCCGTACTTGTTGACGCGGCTGAAGCTGGCGAGCGAGTTGATCAGGCCGATGTTCGGGCCTTCCGGAGTCTCGATCGGGCAGATGCGGCCATAGTGGGT
>Ga0190273_10000122_pt1 | contig 41461 bp, 46 predicted proteins | sample Popmic504IS_FD_134513 | JGI IMG/M metagenome (GOLD analysis project Ga0190273, IMG submission 134513) | Populus adjacent soil microbial communities from riparian zone of Shoshone River, Wyoming, USA - 504 IS | ecosystem: Environmental > Terrestrial > Soil > Riparian zone > Trees stand | place... | reverse complement strand
TGACCGGGGCCGCCGCCCACATGTCCCTTCATCTAAACCGACAATGTCAAAGAGCCGCGACTTCCTCTCCCCTTTGACCGGGGCAACCGGGTTACCGATTGAGAAGACGCAGACGGGTCGGGCAAAACCGCCCCGCCGGTGAAGGGCCATATATGGAGACGTTTTGTCCCCGTCAATGGCTTTTTTCGGAAACTTCCCAGACCCTGGCACCCAGTGCCAATTCCGACCCCGAAGCGTCGGCGCCGCGGCCGACGCCGGCCTGGGCCGGACGATGGACGCGAAAGCTGGAGGGTTTCCGAAAAACCGCGCCCCGTCGCCGGGCCGCGCCTTCTGGAGCCTATTTAGTCGGGGCGAACCCCGGCTTCAAGACCCTCATTATCACTTTTTCAAAGATGTCAGCGACTTAGCTCCCAAACAGGAGGGCGGCCGCCGGCGAGGGGCTGATCTAGATAAGGTTTTTCCCGCTTTCAACCCCCCGAATCGGGGGCCGGCCTAAAAAAGCACGAACCGCCCCGGACGCGCGTCAGGCGGACTGGATATAGGCGCGCATCGCCTCGGCTTCCTGCTCGATCCGGTTGATCCGGTAGGCGACGAGATCGCCGATCGAGACGAAGCCGGTCAGCCTGGCGCCCTCGACCACGGGGAGGTGGCGGATTCGCCGCTTGGTCATTTGCGACAAAGCGACGAGCACGCCCACTTTGGGTTCGATGGTGATCGCCGGCGCCGTCATCACCCGGCTGACCGGCCAGTCGAGCATCGCCGCGCCGTCGCTGGCGAGGCAGTAGATGACGTCGCGCTCGGAGATGATGCCGACGACCCGCTCGCCTTCAAGGACGGGCAGCGCGCCGATCTTCCTTTCGGCGAGCAAGGCCACCGCCTCGCGGACCAGGGTTCCGGCCTCGACGCTGACGATATCGGGGGCCTTGCCCTCGAGAATGGCGGCGATGGTCATGACCGGCCTCCCTGTGCTGGCAGCGACTCGCGACGCAATGAACCACGCGGCCCCGCCAAATGGAAGACCCGCCGCGTCCAACGCGTTCCACGCCGGGGCGGAGACCGGTGTTAGCCTCGTCTCCCGTTGCGCCTCTCCCGGCTTTGCGGTGCGGATTCGCCGATAGGACCGAAATGGGCCGGGTTGGCTTTGACTCCGGTCGTGCGAGCGCGCGCGCATCGACGACCGGTCTTCATCCGAAGACCCAATGAGGGAATTCCCCATGACCGAACAAACCGGCCTCTATCGCGTGAACGTGACGCTCGCGACTCCCCGCATCGGCGCGCCGTCGCTTCGCCTCAAGCTCGTCGTCGACGCGCCGTCCGGCGAGGTGTTCGGATCTGGCGAGATCTTCCGGGCGACGACTCCGCCCAACGGCAAGCTCGAGGTGGTCAGCATCCGCGGCTCGATCCAGCATACCGGCCTCGGCGGCGACGAACGGCTGATCAGCCTCAGCGGCACGGCGCTGCAGGATGGCCCGCCCACCGAGCCGATCATCATCGAGCTGCCGATGACCGCGGCGATGGCGGTCGGGGCCGACTGGAAGGGCCGCGGCTCCTTCTCCTTCGGCCGGCGCGAGGTGGGCTATTGCGTCGTCATGCCGGAGCCGGCGACCGCCCAGGACGACGCCGCGGCCTCGCCGAAGGTCGAGGCGCTGGTCGGCTAAGGTCGAAGCGGGCGGGGGCGAGCGCGTCGTCCCCGCCCCGTTCCGCGCCGCTTTCCCTTGATGCGCGGGCCTTCCGCCGCCACATGGCGGTCATGCCCCGGCACGATCCCATCCCGCCCAAGCCCGAAGCTTCCGGGCTCGCCTGGTCCCGCTACAAGAGCATGATGAAGTGGATGGCGCTGGCCGCGGCCGTCGCCTCGGCGCTGGCGGTCGCCTACCTCAAGGCGACCAGCGAGGCGATGCCCTGGCAGATGGTGCTTGCGACGATCGGCGGAGTCTTCCTGTCGGTGCTTCTCGGCACCGCCCTGATGGGCCTCGTCTTCCTCTCCGACCGCACCGGCCATGACGATGCCGCGTCCGGCCAGGAGAAAAAGCCGTGAGCGAAGCCCGGCGCGAGCCGATCCTCAGGGTGGTCCCGAGGCCGGGCGACATCAACTCCAACGGCCACATCTTCGGCGGCTGGGTGCTCAGCCAGATGGACATCGCCGCCGGAATCGTCGCCGCGCGCCGGGCGGAAGGGCCGGTCGCCACCGTCGCCATCGAGGCGATGGAGTTCATCGCCCCGATCCTCCTCCACGACATCATCTCGGTCTATGCGCGGATCGAGCGCACCGGCCGCTCGTCGATGGCGATCAGGATCGAGGTGATCGCCGACCGCGACCGCGGCAGAAGCCAGGTCAAGGTCACCGAAGGCGTCTTCACCTTCGTCGCGCTCGACTCGGGCAACCGCCCGCGGCCCCTGCCGAGCCTTTAGAAAAGGCGCTCAGCGCGTCGTATAGGCGCCGACGTACCAGCCGCCGCCCTGGTCGATGCACCATTCGGTCGTGACGTCCTCGAAGGTGCAATAGACCCGGATCGACAAGCCGCCGCCGCCTTGCCAGGAGGTTGCGGACACCGCTTCTCCGCTCGCCTTGAAGCTGCCGTCCGTCCAGCCGTTGCCGTCCCAGCAGCGTTCGGTCACGTTGTAGCCGTCGGTCGAATAGACTCGGATGTGGACCTGCCCGCCGCCGTCCAGCCAGTTTACCGCCGCGGTCGAGATCGGCGTGCTCGGAGTCGTCGCCATCGTTTTCCCCCTCTTCGTGGAACCGCCGTCGGCAAGCGACTCGAGGCGGTCATGGGAAGGTCGGGCATGGCGCCGCGATTCGCAATATTTTAATTACGGTAACGAATCGACCCCGCTCGTCTCGACCCTAGGATCCGCCGAAGCGGTAGCGCAGGGTGGCGCGGCCGTTGGCCGGGATCGTCACCGCCCATAACGGGCGTCCGTCGCGGCGGCCGAGCTCGGTCTCCGAGATCAGCTTCATCGAGCCTTCGGCGAGAAGCGCCTCGAACCGCACCGGCGTCGGCTGGGCGTTGCTGACGTTGAGCTCCCAGTCGCCGCCTTCCCCGGACCCGGGGAAGAGCCGGACCGCCTGGGCGACCACCGAGCTCGCGGCGCCGACCGGGATCTCGAGATCCTCGCCCACCGCCTTGTCGCCGACGAAGCCCTGGCCGAGCAGGATCGGCCGGGCGCGGCCGGTTCCGAACAGCACCAGCCGCCCCGCCGGCAGCGGCAGTCCCAGCCCGGCGGCGGGGGTGTTGGCCGTCCTCAGGACCCGGGTCACCCGGAGCCCGCCGGGATTGGGCGCGTAGGCGTCGACCCGATAGAGGGTCTCGACCTTGACTCCGTCCCGGTCGAGCAGAGCCACCTGCTTCTGGCTTCGGGCGGCGACCGTCACCCGCTCGGGGATCCGGTAGAGCTTGAGATCGCCGAGTTCCTCCTGCTGGGCCATCATCGCCGGCGGCGGCGGGGGCGGCGGAGCGGGCATCTCCATCATCAGCGGCATGTGGTTCATGACCCTCGAGCCGCTGACTTCGATCTCCTCCCTCTCGAAGACCTGCTCCTCGAGGTCGCTGGTGGTGGTTCCGGAGGGCCAGCATCTGAGCACGAGCGGCGGCGCCTGCGGCCTCCGCGGGCTGGCGGAGCTTCGGTTGATGCGGCCGGCGACGGCCTGGGTGTCGGCTTGCCTGAACCCGGTCTCGTCGCCATTGGCCAGGGTCAGCCAGGCGAACAGGTCCATGCGGGCGCCGTCGGGCGAAAGCTCGGCGACGTAATTGGCCTGCCAGTCGAAGCCGCTGGCGAGGTAGGAGAGGGTGACCGTCGCTTTCGCCGCGCGGGGGCTTCGAACCCGGACCGAGAGCGTCGGCTTGGCGGAGAGACCCGCCGGGACCCGGTCGTAGCGGAGGGTGGCGCGAAGGCCGTCGCAGCGCAGGGCCTCGATTCCCCCGGGAGTCTCGAGCACCACCGCACCGTCGGCGCCGGAGCGGACCACCGCTTCCGTCTCGCGCACGGCGCCGGTCGCGAGCGAGGTCCGGCGCAGATGGACCCGGCGTCCCAGGGAGGCGTCGAGCAGGCTTGCCGGGGAGAGCAGCCAGGCGTCCTGGTTCTTCTCGACGACGCCCGCGGGAAAGCCGCTGACGATGGCGCTCTCGGGCAGGATGCCGCCCGCCACGCCTTCGAAGCGGATGTCGGATTCCCCGGCCGGAATGGAGACTCGCCGGGTCTCGGTGACGAGGGCGAAGCCGTTCAGCCAGGCAAGGCTCATCGCCTCGTCCACACCCCGCCCGGGCGCCCGGTAGACGGTGACGGCGACCGACCGGGGCCCCGGCGAGGTCGCGACCGGCGGCTCGGCGCCCGCCGTCGCGGCGGCGGCCAACAGCAGCCAGGCGATCATGGCGCGACTCACGCCCCTGCCCGTCAGTAACGGGTGTCGAAGGTGGCGGTGACCGTCGCTTCGCCATTGGCCGGGACGGTCACCCGCCACATCGTCTCGTCGGCGGAGCGGCGATCGCTTTTCTTGCTCTCGTCGACGATCCGGACGTCGCCCCACAGGCCGGACTGGATGAGGTCGACGGTGACCGGCTGCGGGCGGGCGTTGCTCAGCTTGTAGCGCATCGTCGTCCGCCAGCGGTCGTTCGACATCCGCTCGCGCTTCTCGACCACCGGCTGGACCTTGACGTCGAAGGCCTGGCCGGTGGTGATCGCGATGTCGGAGCCCATCGGCGTGTGGCCGATCTGATTCTCGCCGATGAACTGGGCGTTGCCGCGCGAATCCTTCATGTAGACCCGGACCGTGCCGGCCGGCAGGGCGTCGCCCAGCCCCTGGTCGCGCGAGCTGGAGAATTGCAGGACGGTGTCGGCGCTCGACGCCTGGTCGAGCGTCCCGAGCCAGCCGTTGCGGAAGACGTAGGCGCGCCGCCCGGCCGCTCCGGTGACGTCGAGGAAGCTGACCTGCTTGGTCTGCTGGTTGGCGATCGTGGTGCGCTCCTTGAGCGGATAGAGGTAGAAATCGCCGAGGCTTTCGCGCCCGGGAGTCTCGGTGCCCGGGCGGTTGCCGGGCGGCGGCGGGGGCCGGTAGCCGCGATTATAGGGATCGTAGCCGTTCCTGCCGCCGATATCGCCGGCGACGAGCAGGGTGTCGGCATTTTCGAAGGTGGTCCCGGTCGTGTTGGTCAGGGTCACCCAGCCCTGGACGTCGATCTTGCCGGCGCCCTCGTCGAACAGGGTGACGTAGTCGGCCTTCCAGCTCATGCCCGGAGTGAGATAGCTCAAGGTCACCGGGCGGGCTCCGGCGGCGGCGCTCTCCAGGGTCACCGACAGGGTCGGCCGCGCCCGCAGATTCTCGGGCACCCGGTCGAAAATGGCCCGGACCGGCAGTCCGTCGTCGCGAAGCACCTCGATCCGGTTGCCGATCTGGAGAACGACGCCGCCATTGACCGCAAGCACCTTCGCGCGCTCGCGGGTCTCGGCGCCGGTGGCGGGGTTGGTGCGCAGCAGGGTGATTTCCTCGCCCACCGCTTTCTCCATCAGCTTGGAGGGGGAGAGCAGGTCGAAGTCGAAATTCTGCTCGACGATGCCGACGCCCTGGGCGCTCAGGGTCACCGTCTCGGGGCTGATCTGGCCGGAGACGTTGGGGAATTCCTGGCGGGAACGTCCGGCAGGAAGGTTCAGCTGTCTCGTGTCCTGAACCAGCGCCAGATTCTGGTTGTAGATGGTGACGGCGAGATTGCCCTGGTCCGGCTGGGCAAGCCCCGGCGCGGAAATCGCGGCGAGGCCCGCGATAAGGAAAAGACGACGCATAGACAGGCTCCCTGGCTTCGACGGTCCGGAACATGATACAATGTTACCTGTCCGTCAACGCCCTTCGCTCCCCGGCGAAGGCCGGGGTCCAGATTCGCATTCCTGAGCCGCTGGGCCCCGGCCTTCGCCGGGGAACGATAAAAGAAAAGCGGCGGCCCGATGGGACCGCCGCTTCACTTTCGTTTCGCTGCCGGAAAGCTCAGGCCGCGGGCGCGATGTCCGCGTCGCCATCCTCGCGAGGACGGCGGGTGCGGCGGCGCGGCGCCTTGGCAGGCGCGTCGCCTTCGATCACCGCGATCGCCGGCGGGAGGACGTCGAGCGAGATGCGCTCGTCGGAATCGTTCTGGGCCTCCACTCGGGGCTCGGGCCGCTCGCGGCGGGGGCGGAGGCCCTCGGGACGGCGCTCGCCATTGCGTTCCTCGCGCGGCTGGAACTCCCGGCGCGGACGCTCCGCCTGCTCGGAGCGCTCCGGGCGGTCGCTCCGCTCGGGACGTTCGTTGCGCTCCGGGCGATCGTTCCGCTCCGCGCGCTCGGTCCGGTAGCCGCGGTCGTCGCGATCGTCCCGATTGCCCCGATCCTCGCGATTGCCGCGATCGTCGCGGATGTGGCGATCGCCCTCATCCTCGTCGCCGTCGTCGCCGTCGGCGGCCATGCTCTCGTCCTGATCCTCGTCCTCGTCGGATCCGTAATCGTCCCGGCGGGGGCGCTGCTCCTCGAAGCGGGCGCGGTTCTCGTTCAAGACCCGATAATAATGCTCGGCGAACTGGAGATACCATTCGGACTGGACGCGGTCGCCCTGGAGCTGGGCGTCGCGCGCCAGCGACTTGTATTTCTCAAGCAGCTGGGCGGCATTGCCGCGCGAGCGGTTGTCCTGCCGGTTGCCCACATTGGGCGACTGGTTCGGCGAACGCGGTCCGCCGCCACCGCGGCCGCGACGGCGGCCGTTCTGACGATTGTTGATCAAATGTAGGTCCTCGTCCTCGTGGTCCTATTCACGCCACTGTGACAACCGGGCCCCTCCCGGCCGCTTATTTAAGCACGACACCCGGGCAGGGCCGCACACGCGGCCTCCGCCACCTCACGCTGCGAACGTCCTAGGACGTCTAAGCAATCGGGGGTCGGCGACGGATGGCCTCACGCATGCTTAGCTGTGAAGAGCCCCGTCCCTGTCCCCTATGTAGCTATGACCGAACCGAAATCCAAGCGGAAAGATGATAGCCTGGATTAACGGCTTAATAGCAGGCAGCGCTCGATATTCTTAAGGTCGCGACGTGAGGATAGGGTTAAGCCCGAGCCTTCGAACAATCGCGCCACGGCGTCGCGCTGGCCGGCCCCCAGCTCGAGGCAGGCGAGTCCGCCCGGGGCGAGCAGAGCGGGGATTTGCGGAGCGAGGCGGCGATATTCGGAGAGGCCGTCGGCGGCTGCGAACAGCGCCTCGGGCGGCTCCCATTCCGCGACGTCGCGGGGAAGGTCGGCGGCGCTTTCGACATAGGGCGGATTGCACAGAATGAGGTCGAACCGCTCCCCGAGCCCTTCCGCCCAGTCGCCTTTGCGGAAGGCCGACCGTCCGCACAGGCCGAGCCGCTCGGCGTTGCCGCGGGCGTAAGCGAGCGCGGCTTCCGATGAGTCGACGCCGAGGCCGGTCGCGCCCGGCCACTGGTCGAGCGCCGCCAGAAGCAGGGTGCCGGGGCCGGTGCCGAGATCGAGTACCCGCTCCGGGCCGGCCTTGCCGAAATGGGCGACCGCCGCTTCGATCAGGCTTTCGCTGTCGGGCCTGGGGACGAGGACGCCGGGGCCGACCTCCAGATCGATCGTCCAGAAGCCGCGGCGGCCGGTGATGTAGGCGACCGGCTCGCTGGCTTCGCGGCGAGCGACGAGGGCATCGAAGGCGGCGGGTACCTCTCGATGCTGGTCGGCGAGAAGCAGCGCTTCGCGGTCGACACCGAGTGCATGGGCCATCAGAAGCTCTGCATCGAGACGGGGCGTGTCGCTGTGGGGGGCGAGACGGGATGTCGCAGCGGCGAGGGCGCTTCCAATCCCCTCTCGCGTTCTTACGGGAGAGGGGTTTTTGTCACGCTTCATCCAGGCTCGCCAGGCGCTCGGCCTCGTCCTCCGAGGTGAGGGCGCCGATCAGCTCGTCGAGCTGGCCTTCCAATATTTCGGGAAGGCGGTGGAGGGTGAGGTTGATCCGGTGGTCGGTCACCCGGCCCTGCGGGAAATTGTAGGTGCGGATGCGCTCCGAGCGGTCGCCGGAGCCGACCATCGACTTGCGCGCTCCGGCCCGCTCCGAGGCGAGGCGCTCGCGCTCCTGCTCGTAGAGGCGGGTCCTGAGCACCTTCAAGGCCTTGGCCTTGTTCTTGTGCTGCGACTTCTCGTCCTGCTGGATGACGACGAGGCCGGTCGGCAGGTGGGTGATCCTGACCGCGCTGTCGGTGGTGTTGACCGACTGGCCGCCCGGACCCGACGAGCGGTAGACGTCGATGCGCAGATCGGCGTCGTTGATCTGGACGTCGACTTCCTCCGCCTCCGGAAGCACCGCGACCGTCGCGGCGGAGGTGTGGATCCGGCCGCCGCTCTCCGTCACCGGGACTCGCTGGACGCGGTGGACCCCACTTTCATATTTCAATCGGGCGAACACGCCCTGGCCGCGGACCGAGGCGACGACCTCCTTGTAGCCGCCCACCTCCGCCGAGCTCGCCGAGATGAGCTCGACCTTCCAGCCCTGGCTCTCGGCGTAGCGCTGGTACATGCGGAACAGGTCGCCGGCGAACAGCGCCGCCTCGTCGCCGCCGGTTCCGGCGCGGATCTCGAGCATCGCCGGGCGCTGGTCGGCGGCGTCGCTGGGAAGCAGCTTGAGCGCCAAAGCGCGTTCCGCTTCGGGCAGCTGAGCCTGCAGGTGGGCGAGCTCCTCGCCCGCCATGTCGCGGATGTCGGGGCTGGGATCCTGAAGCATCTCGGCGAGAAGCTCGATCTCCGCCCGGATCCGCCGGACCTCGCGCGCGGCCGCGGCCACCGGTTCGATCTCGGCATAGTCCTTGGACAGCCGGACGAACTCGTCGGGCGCGACTCCCCCCGACGACATCGCGTTCTGAAGCTCCTCCCGCCGCGCCTCGATCGCGGCGATACGTTCGGCCGAGATGGTGGTCATCGGGCGCGCACCGCCTCGGCCAGGTCCGTCATCGCCACGCTCTTCTGCTCGCCCGTCGTCAGGTCCTTCACCGCCGCCTCGCCGCGGGCGAGCTCGTCGTCGCCGACGATGATCGCGTAGCGGGCGCCGCTCGAATCGGCCTTCTGCATCCGGCGCTTCATATTGCCCTTATAGGCCATCTCGCAGGCGATCCCGGCGCGGCGAAGCTGGGCGACGAGTCCGATCGCCGCGGTCTCGGCCGCAGCCCCGAGCGGGACGAGCGCGGCGTCCACGCCCGGCTTCGCCGGCGCGTCGATCAGCATCCCGAGCCGCTCGATCCCCGCCGCCCATCCGACCGCGGGCGTGTGCGGGCCGCCGAGGCTCTCGATGAGACCGTCGTAGCGGCCGCCGGCGATCACGGCGCTCTGGGCGCCGAGATCCTCGGTGACGAACTCGAAGGCGGTATGGCGGTAATAATCGAGGCCGCGGACCAGGCGCGGGTCGCGGATCCAGACGATTCCGGCGGCGTCGAGGCCGGCGGTCACCCTGGCGAAATAGTCGGAGGCCTCGGCGGTCAGATAGTCGTCGACGACGGGCGAATTGTCGACGATCGGCCAGTCCTGATGCTCCTTGCTGTCGAGGATCCGAAGCGGGTTCTTCTCGAGCCGGGCGCGGCTCTCGACGGAGAGGTCGTTGCGGTGGCCCTGGAAGTAATCGACCAGCGCCTTGCGCCACGCGTCGCGCGTGGCCGGATCGCCGAGCGTGTTGAGCTTCAGATCGACCCGCCCGCCGATGCCGAGCTCGGCGAGCAATTGCGCGCCCATGGCGATCAGCTCGACGTCGGAAGCCGGCTCGCCGGCGCCGATGATCTCGGCGTCGAGCTGGTGGAACTGGCGATAGCGGCCCTTTTGCGGCCGCTCGTAGCGGAAGGCCGGGCCGTGGGTGGCGATCTTGATCGGCGCGTGCTGCTGCCAGCCTTCCGAGAGATAGGCTCGGCAGATGCCGGCGGTGAATTCGGGCCTCAAGGTGAGGCTGTCGCCGCCGCGGTCCTCGAAGCTGTACATCTCCTTGGAGACGATGTCGGTGGTCTCGCCGATCGAGCGGGCGAAGACCTGGGTGCTCTCGAACACCGGCATCTCGACCCGGCCGAAGCCGTAGAGCCTGCGCACGCGCTCGAACGCCGCGACCACCGCCTGGAAGCGGTCGGCGTCCTCGCCCCAGATATCCTGGGTTCCTCTTACTCTCTGCGGGCCCTTGCTCATCGGCGGGGCCTTAGCATTTTTGCGGCGGCTGGGAAGCGCCGAGGCTGGACGCGCGCCATGCGAGACGCCATCGAAGCCGCAGCCGTCCAGGAGAGTCGCCTCATGCGCCACGCCGCCCCCTTGCTCGCCATCGCCCTGCTCGCCACCGCCGCCAGCGCTCAGCGGGCGCCGGAATTCAGCTCGTCGGAAACCGCCGCCGCCAACACCAGAGCGGCGCTGAAGCGGATCAAGGCGCTCAATCCCCGGGTCAACGCCGTCATCGCGGTCGATCCGACCGCGATGGACCAGGCGCGCAGCCTCGACCGGATCCGGCGGGCGCGCGGGCCGCTGTTCGGGATGCCGATCCTGATCAAGGACAATATCGAGACCCTCGGGCCGCTGCCGACGACGGCGGGAAGCCTCGCCCTGGCCCGGAACGTCACCAACCGGGACGCGCCCCTGGTGGCCCGGCTCCGGCAGGCCGGGGCGGTGATCGTCGGCAAGACCAACCTCTCGGAATGGGCCAACATCCGCTCGAACAATTCGATCTCCGGCTGGAGCGCGGTCGGCGGGCAGACCCGCAACCCGCACGCGCTCAACCGCAACGCCTGCGGCTCGTCGAGCGGAAGCGGCTCCGCGGTCGCGGCGGGCATGGTGCCGGCGGCGATCGGCACCGAGACCGACGGCTCGATCACCTGCCCGGCCGCGATCAACGGCATCGTCGGCTTCAAGCCGACCGTCGGGCTGGTCAGCCGGACCCATGTCGTCCCGATCAGCCACAGCCAGGACACGCCCGGGCCGATGACGCGCACGGTTCGCGACGCCGCCCTCGTCCTCTCCGCAATCGCCGGAAGCGACCCGGCCGACCCGCAGACCCGCGAGGCGGATTCCCGCCGCGCCGATTATGCCGCCGGCCTTTCGGCCGATTCGCTGCGCGGCAAGAGGATCGGGGTGATGCGCTTCGCCAGCGGCTTCGGGACCGACGCTCCGTTCGAGGCGGCGCTCGCGACGCTGAGGGCGCAAGGCGCGGTGCTGGTCGAGATCGCCAAGTTCGAGCGGAAACGGGAAATGGGAGAGGGCGAGTTCAAGGTGTTGCTGACCGAGCTCAAGGCCGATCTCAACGCCTATCTCGCCACCACTCCGCCAAGCGTCGGGACCCGCACCCTCGCCGAGGTCATCGCCTTCAACAAGGGCTCGGCGCGCGAGCTCGCCTTGTTCGGCCAGGACACGTTCGAGGAAGCGGAGAAGACCAAGGGCCTCGACGATCCCGACTATAAGAAGGCTCGGGAGACGAGCCTCAGGCTGGCTGGGGCGGAGGGCATCGACAAGATGCTCAGGGACAACAATGTCGTTGCCCTGGTCGGGCCGACCATGCCTCCGGCCTGGCCGATCGACGCCGTCAACGGCGACCAGATTTCGGGCGGCGGCGCGGGCGGATTCGCCGCGGTCGCCGGCTATCCGCACCTCACCGTGCCGATGGGGCAGGTGAAGGGGCTGCCGGTGGGGCTGAGCTTCATCGGCCCGAAATGGTCGGACGGGATGATCCTGTCGCTCGGCTATGCCTATGAGCAGGCGTCGAGGAGAAGGGTCGAGCCGCGCTTCCTGCCCTCGATCGAGGAAAGCCCGGAGATCGCGCCGCTGATGCGGGCGGCGCGATAGCGTCATTCCGGCGGAAGCCGGGATCCATGAACACCGAAGTACGAAAACCTCGCACGACCGTGTTCATTGATCCCGGGTCAAGCCCGGGATGACGGCTTCTTCCTCGGCTTCCGCTTCGCCGCCCCGCGCAGCCCGGCCTCGACCGCCAGCCCCGCCCAGCGCTGCATCGCTTCGGGATCGTCGTAGACGTCCTGCGGCGCGCGCCGGTAGTTCATCACGTCGACCTTGCCGTCCTTGAAGGTGACGCTGAACTTCTCGCAGCCTTCGGTATCCCAGACCGGGTCGCTCTCCGAATCCGCTTTGAGCCAGATCTCGCCCTCGTCGAGGATCGCGAAGATCGTTCCGTCGAGGTAGAGCGTGGCGCCGCCCATCATCTTCCTCATCGTCACCCGGCCGAGCGGCTCCAGCGCCTCCTGCACCCAGGCGTAGAGGCCTTCGTCGAAGCTCATGCGGTAAGCTTCAGGCCGGCGATGGCGGCGACGATGACGAGGATGAGGAGCATTCGGACCGTCGTCGCCGGCTCGTGAAACCACAACATGCCGACGATCACCGTACCGATCGCCCCGATCGCGCCCCAGATGGCGTAGGCGGTGCCCATCGGGATGTCGCGGGCGGCGCGCTCGAGCAGGCCCATGGAGAGGGTGACCGAGGCGAGGAAGCCCAGGGTCCAGGGCAGGTTGCGGAAGCCGTCGACGAAGCGCAGGCAGGTGGTGAAGCCGACCTCGAACAGGCCGCCGAGGATGAGGAGGAGCCAGGCCATGGTGACAGTCACTAGTGACAGTCACTAGTGACTGTCACTCCCTCAGGCGCCCAGGCCATCAGGCGCCTGCCTCCACCGCCGGCATCGGCGACCGGCTCGGCCTTGTCGCGACCCAGCAGGCGACGACGATCATCGCCGCCCCGGCCAGGGTCAGCGGCTGGACCGGCTCGGCGAAGATCAGCCAGCCGAAGATCGCCGCCCACAGGAAGCCGGTATATTCGACCGGCGCCAGCCGCTGGGCCTCGGCTCGCGCATAGGCCCAGGAGAGGAGCATGAGCGATCCGAAGGCGAGGGCGGCGGCGGCCAATATGGCGGGCAGCTCGGCGGCCGGCGGCGGCGCCGCCAGGAACGGCGCGGCGAGGGCGAAGCAAAGGGTCATGATCAGGGCGGTGAAGAAGGCGATCTCCACAGGCCCGGCCAGCTGCGCCTGCTGCCGCATCAGGATGATGTTCCAGCCGTAGAGGCCGGCGGAGACGAGGATCGAGAGCGAGCCGAGCAGGGCTTCCCGCCCCATCTCCGCCTGCGCCTGGCCGGCGAGGATGACGACGACTCCGGCGAAGCCGAGCAGGGAGGCGAGGATCGCGCTGCGCTCGATCTTCTCCTTGAGAATCACCGCGGCGAGGTAGAGCGCGATGAGCGGAGCGACGAAGGCGAGGGCGATCGCCTGGGCCATGGGGACCCGAGCCAGCCCCCAGAAGAAGGTCATCGCCATGACGCTGCCCATCACCCCGCGGATGACATGGACCCTGAGCGCCGCCCGGGCCGGTCGCGGCGAGCGGTGAAGGAAGAAGACGGCCCCGCCGATCGCGGCTCCAGCCAAGGTCCGCCAGAGCAGGGCGTTGTAGGTGCCGATGGCGAGCGACAGCCCCTTCATCAGCGCGTCCATCGTCGAGAAGAGCGCGATTCCCAGAGTCGCCATTCCGAAAGGTATTATCGGCCTGGGATGAAGCTGGGGCGCGCTCATTCGCCGCCGATAGCGGCGGCGGGTCGCCCCGCCTAGTAGATGCGCATCGTGTCGCCGCGCATCTCGATCGAGAAGCGGCCGAGATAATTCTGGCCGAGGAGGGAGATGTCGCTTCCTTCGAGGATCGCGCCCTCGACCTTGCGAGCCGACTTGCCGTCGAGGGTCACCTTGTCGAGGATCACGAACTTGCCGCGCACCGGGCCGGAAGCGCCGAGCCCGACCTGCTCGTAGGCGCGGGGATCGAAATCGAGCCCGATCCGCTCCGCGTCGCGCTCGGTGAGGGCGACCGAAGTCGCTCCGGTGTCGACGAGGAAGTGGACGAGCTCGCCGTTAATCTCGACGTCGGCGTAGAAATGACCGCCGTGGCTCCGTTCGAGCACCGTCTCCTTCGGCTCGTCCTTGCTGACTTCGGCGGCGCCGGTGGAGACGACGGGATCCGCGGGCGCAGACGAGCGGCCCGACGGCCAGGCGAGGCCGACGACGATTCCGGCGCCAACGACGAGGAGGAAGGCTTTCTGCATCGCTATGGTCTAAGCGATGGCGGTGAAGGAAGATTAAAGGACCTTGGACCTGCTCCGTCATGCTGACCTTGTTTCAGCATCCAGCGCCGAACCGCCTCGCGGATGGAGAACTGGACCCTGAAACAAGTTCAGGGTGACGGTGATGGGTTGAGCCCGGCGCCTTCCCGCTGCCGCCTCGCCGGTCACTCCGCCGGATGGACGTGCGCGTGGCGATATTGCGGCCAGGCGTCGCGGGTGACCTTCAGCGAGGACCGGAAGAAGAGGAAGGCGATGACCGCGGCGATGGCGATGTCCGGCCAGGGCGACGCGGTGGCCGAGACCAAAAGGGCCGCCGCCAGAACGCCGATATTGGCGAAGACGTCGTTGCGCGAGCATTCGAAGGTGCTCGACAGGTTCACGTCGTGGCGCCGGTAGGGCCAGAGCAGGCCGACGCAGCTCAGGTTGGCGACCAGGGCCATGCCGCCGAAGACGAGCATGATTCCGGACTGGGGCGGGTGACCCCAGAGGATCTTGAGCGCGATCTCGACGACCACCCCGAGGCCGAGAGCGAGGATGAAGCCGGCCTTGGCCAGGGCCATTCCGGCGCGCCACCTGAGGCTTCGGTTGAGGGCATAGAGGCTGATCCCGTAGACGAGGCCGTCGCCGAGCATGTCGACCGAATCGGCCATCAGGGCGGCCGAATCGGCGATGATGCCGGCGCCGAACTCGAGCACGAACATCATCAGGTTGAGCATCATCACGACGACGAGGACCCGGCGGATGTCCTTGTGGAGGGCGATCCGTTCGAGCTCCTCGCCCTTTTCATGGCAGCAATGGGCGCTCACCCCTGTTCAGCCTCCGCCTCGGCCGTGGCTTCCAGGAAGTCCAGCAGCCAGGCCCGCTGCACTTCCTCCACGAAATCGGTGAGTTTTATCTTTTCGTTCTTGATGGGCCGTCCCATGCCGACGATGGCAACCGTCAACAGGCCTTGTGAGCTCAGATACAGACGCAGGGAAAGCCCCATTGAAATATATTCCTGGGGCTGGGTGTAGGTGATTTCAGCGGAACGGCGAACCCCCGCAAGAGGCGGTTCTTCCCGATATCGCAGCGACACGCCATTGGCCTGCATCGCCCCATTCAGCTCCGCAACGACCGCTCTCAAGGTGGCCTGGGTAGCGGTCCATGTCTCCAGAAGCTTTTGCACGCGCCTTTCCTTCTCCAGTTCTCGGCGACGCTTCTCTTCCGAGGCGGCCGTCCGCTGGTCGTGGGCCTGCTTCTGCTTGGCTAAAATGAGGGCCAGCCTGTCTCCGCTCATTTCGCTTCCCGATCTATTCCGCCGCGTCCGAAATCGGCGTGTCGATCATCGCCCTCTCGATCTCGGCCGCCTTGGCCTCGACGAGCTTGACGATATGGTCGACCATCTCCTCGTCGCGGACATGATGGTCGGTGACCCCTGAGAGATAGACCATATGCTTGCCGTTGCCGCCGCCGGTGATTCCGATGTCGGTCTCGCGCGCCTCGCCGGGGCCGTTGACGACGCAGCCGAGGACGGAAAGCGACATGGGCGTCCTTATATGCGCAAGCCGCCCTTCCAGAGCCTGAACGGTCCGGATGACGTCGAAACCCTGGCGGGCGCAGCTCGGGCAGGAGACGACCCGGACCCCGCGATTGCGGATGCCGAGGCTCTTCAGGATCTCGAAGCCGACCTTGACCTCCTCCTCGGGCTCGGCCGAGAGCGAGACCCGGATGGTGTCGCCGATTCCGAACCAGAGCAGGGCGCCGATCCCGATCGAGGATTTGACGGTTCCTCCGATCAGGCCGCCGGCCTCGGTGATTCCAAGATGGAGGGGACAGTCGACCGCTTCGGCGAGCTGCTGGTAGGCGGCGACGGCGAGGAACACGTCGGACGATTTGACCGCCACCTTATACTCGCGGAAATCATGGTCCTCGAGCAGCCGGATATGGTCCAGCGCGCTCTCGACCAGCGCCTCGGGGCAGGGCTCGCCATATTTTTCGAGGAGGTCGCGCTCGAGGCTGCCGGCATTGACCCCTATCCGGATCGCGCAGCCATTGGCCTTGGCCGCGTTCACCACCTCGCGCACCCGCTCGGCCGAGCCGATATTGCCCGGATTGATCCGGAGGCAGGCGGCGCCGGCGTCGGCGGCCTCGAGCGCGCGCTTGTAGTGGAAGTGGATGTCGGCGACGATCGGAACCCGCGAGGCGCGGACGATCTGCCGAAGCGCCCGGGTCGAATCCTCGTCGGGGCAGGAGACCCTGACGATGTCCGCCCCGGCCTCCTCGCAGCGGCGGATCTGGTCGACCGTCGCGCGCACGTCCGCCGTCACGGTGTTGGTCATGGTCTGGACCGTGACCGGCGCGTCGCCGCCGACCGGCACTGAGCCGACCATGATCTGGCGGGACTGACGGCGCGCGATGTCGCGCCACGGGCGGATGCTCATTCCTCCCATATAGGCGGTTGAAAGCGCTCGCGAAAGCCGCGCCGAAATGGAGGTGGCCTGAGGAGGTGGTGCAGATGTCCCCTCCCTGGAAGGGGAGGGGTAAGGGGTGGGTAGGCGAGCGCAGCGAGACTTTTTCGCTGACTCGGAGTTTCGGCCGCCTTCGGCGGACCCACCCCCAGCCCCTCCCTCCCAGGAAGGGGAAAGCGACGGCTACAGGTAGAAGTCGCCAGCCCCCAGCGTGTGGTTGCCGGTGAGGACGATCTCGAAATCGGCGACTCCGTTGCCGTCGATATCGCCCTGGACCCAGGTATCGGTGCCGTCGAACGCGTAGCGAAGCTGGCCGGCGGTGGCGGTGAAGGCCGAGGTGCCGATGAAGCTGAACGCCTGGTCGCCGGCGGTGACGGGATTGGCGTCGATCCCGCGAAGGTCCATTTTGTCGTAGAACCAGGTGAAATCCACGATCCGGTCGGCGCCGGCACCGGTGCCGGTGTCGCCGAGGGCGAAACGGTAGACGTCGCCGCCGCTGCCGCTCGACAGGGTGTCGGCCCCGGCCCCGCCGAGCAGGATGTCGTCGCCGTCCCCTCCGATCAGGCTGTCGTCGCCGAGGCCGCCGTAGAGGACGTCGGCGCCGGCCGCGCCGTCGAGCGTGTCGTCGCCGGCCAGTCCGGTGATCTCGTTGTAGAGATTGTTGCCGGTGCCCTGGAAGTTGCCGGTGCCGGTGAAGGTCATGTTCTCGACATGGGCGGTCATCGCATAGCTGGAAAGGGAGACCAGCACCTGGTCGGTGCCCTCGCCGGCGGCCTCGACGACGGTGTCGCCGGTGCCGTCGACGATGTAGGTGTCGCTGCCCTCGCCTCCGGCCATGTAGTCGATGCCCGAGCCGCCGTTGAGGAGATCGTTGTCTCCTTCGCCGTAGAGCAGGTCGTCGCCGTCATTGCCGTTCAGAGTGTCGTTGCCGCCGCCGCCGTAGAAGGTGTCGCCGGTGGTGCCGCCGTTCATCTCGTTGGCGATCCCGTTGCCGGTGCCGGTGAACACGAAATTGGTGATGTTGGTCAGCTTCTCGACATAGTCGCTGAGCGCGTAGCTGGCGATGTTGCGGACCCGCACCTCGTCGGTGCCGCCGCCCGCCCCCTCGATGACGACGTCGCCGGCATTGTCGACATAATAGATGTCGCCGCCGAGGCGGCCCTCCATCGTGTCGGCGCCGGGGCCGCCGTCGATGACGCTGGCGGTGCCGAGGGTGCGCAGGACGTCGTCATAGGCGCTTCCGGTGAGGTTCTCGATGCTGCTCAGAGTGTCGTCCGCCGCCTCGCCGCTGAAGCTCAGGAGCCAGAGATCGACTCCGACCGCGGCCGAGGCATAAGCGTAGGAGACGGTGTCGTTGCCGGAGCTGCCGCTCACCGACTGGACTCCGGTGCCCATGATGAAGACGTTGCCGGCCGAATTGCCGGTCACCGAGATCGAGCCCGAATAGTAACGCAGGTCCGCATTCTCGACGTTGGCGGGCAGGGTGTAGCTCGACTTGCGGACCTTCACCGTGTCGACGCCCTCATTGGCATATTCGGTGACGACGTCGCTGGCGGTGTCGACGTTGTAGACGTCGTCGCCGGTGCCGCCGATCATCGTGTCGTTGCCCTGCCAGCCGTCGAGCTCGTCATTGCCGGCGCCACCCTCGAGATGATCGTCGCCGCCGCCGCTGAAGAGAAAGTCGTTGCCGCCTCTGCCGTCGAGCCAGTCGGCGCCGGTGCTCGAGCCGATGTAATTGTTGCTGTCGCTTCCGAAGATCGTTGCGGAGCTGCTCACAGAGGAATGAATTTGCTCTACAGTCGCCGTTCCAACATCGTAATAAGACACGGAAACATAAACGATATCGGTATCCTGATAGCCGGCGTAGGTTTCCACAACAACGTCGTCGACGTTGTCGACGTAATAGGTATCGTTACCGTCGCCTCCCGCCATCGTATCGGTACCGGAACCACCGTCGAGCGTATCGTCGCCGTCGCCGCCGAAAAGCGTGTCGTTGCCGCCGAGGCCATACAGGAAATCGTGGCCATCTAGGCCGTAAATCTCGTCGTCAGAGCTGGTTCCGGTGAGGGTTTCGTTGGCGATCGTGCCCTGAATGTATGCCATTGGTCAGCCCCTTCACTCTAGGTGCCGCGAAAGGCGGCGTCCAAAGGGCGAGATTTACGACGGATCGTTGAGGAAATCTTTCCGCTGGCGGGCTTAGATCGGAAATGAACCAATTAGTTGTGGAAAAGTCCGGCAGGGCACTCGCCCTGCCGGACCTCCTCTCCGAGTCCTAGAGCACGAAATCCGAGGCGGTGAGGGTCACCACCCCGGCGAAGCGGATTTCGAAATCGGCGACTCCGTCGCCGGTGATGTCGCCCTGCGCCCAGGTGTCGGTACCGTCGAAATAGGTGCGCAGCTCGCCGGCCGTGCTGCTGAAGGCGGAGCCGCCGATCCAGGTGAAGGGCGGGTCCCCGGCCGCGAAGAAATTGGCGTCCCAGCCGGAGACGTCGACCAGGTCGCCGCTCTGGAAGTCGGTGATCCTGTCGGCATCGACTCCGGTGCCGCTTTCGAAATAGCCGACCTGGAACGTGTCGTTGCCGGCGCCGCCGGTCATCGTGTCGGCGTCGGCGCCGCCGACCAGGAGATCGTCGCCGTTGCCGCCGTCCAGGCTGTCGATGCCGCCGCCGGAGCGGAGCTCGTCGGCGCCGTCGTCACCGCTCAGAGTGTCGTCGGTGCCGCCGCTGACGATCCTGTTGTCGAGCGCGTTGCCGGTGCCGGTGAAGTTGCCGGACCCGTTCTGCTGGAGGTTCTCGACCTCGGCGCCGAGCGTGTAGCTGGCGAGATTCGAATAGACGATGTCGACGCCCTCGCCGCTCTGCTCGACGACGACGTCGCCGGCATCGTCGACGATATAGGCGTCGTTGCCGTCATTGCCCTCCATATAGTCGCCGCCGGTACCGCCCACGATCGTATCGTGGCCGGCGCCGCCGTAGAGGCTGTCGTCGCCGCCATTGCCGTTCAGGGTGTCGTGGCCGTCGTGGCCGTAGAGCACGTCGTCGCCGCCGGCCCCGTAGAGCTGGTTGTTGAGGTCGTTGCCCTCGCCGACGAAGTCGCCGACGCCGATGAAGCGCAGGATCTCGACGTCCGCGGTCAGGATGTAGCTGGCGAGCGTGGTTCGAACCGTGTCCGTCCCTTCGCCCGAATTCTCGCTGACGATGTCGCCTATGTCGTCGACGATATAGGTGTCGTTGCCGGTGCCGCCGTACATCGTGTCGGCGCCGGTGCCGCCGTCGAGCGTGTCGCTGCCGCCATTGCCGTAGAGGGTGTCGTCGCCGCCGAGGCCGAAGATCTGGTCGGAAAGGTTGGTTCCGTTGAGCGTGTCGTTGCCGCCCGTACCTGTGATAGTTGGCATGTCAGAGCCCCTTCGCTCAGGCGCCGCGGAAGGCGGCGCGATGAAGCGATGTTACTCCCGTTGCGAAACGAAATCTGTGCCGAGCCGGGATTCGTATCCGAAACGAACCAATTACTTATTGCCTTCGGCGGGCGGCCGTCCCCGCGGCCTTTTCTCGGGCGGGGCGAGCTTCACTCCGCGCCGCTGCAAGGCCTCGCGCAAAAGGCATTCGATCTCGGCGTTGACGCTCCTCAGGTCGGTCGCCGCGGCGCGCTCGAGCGCGGCCCACAGGGCCGGCTCGATGCGCAGCGGGAACGCCTTCTTCGGGGGCGGCAGCATCCGCTTGGGCCTATTGGTAGAGCGTGCCGGTGTTGACGATCGGCTGGGTGTCGCGCTCCGAGCAGAGCACCACCATCAGGTTCGAGACCATCGCCGCCCGGCGCTCGTCGTCGAGCTCGACGACATTCTTCTCGGACAGCAGCTGGAGCGCATTCTCGACCATCGAGACGGCGCCGATGACGATCTTCTGGCGGGCCGCGATCACCGCTTCGGCCTGCTGGCGGCGGAGCATCGACTGGGCGATCTCGGGGGCATAAGCGAGGTGGGTGAGCCGGCATTCGTCGATGGTGATCCCGGCGACCCCGACCCTTTCCTGCAATTCCTCCTTGAGCTCGTGGCTGACCACCTCGGCATGGCCGCGAAGGGTGGTCTCCTGATGCTCGATATCGTCATAGGGATATTTGGCCGCGATCGCCCTCACCGCGCTCTCGATCTGGACGAAGACGAACTTGGTGTAATCGTCGACGTCGAACAAAGCCTGGGCGGTATCGGTCACCCGCCAGACGACGTTGGTGGCGATCTCGATCGGATTGCCGCGAAGGTCGTTCACCTTGAGCCGCTCGGAGGTGACGTTGTGGACCCGGGTCGAGATCTTGGTCCGGGTCAGCCACGGCCAGCGCCAGCGGAGGCCGGCGGTGCGGTCGCTGCCCTTATAGTCGCCGAACAGCAGAAGGGCCGCCGCCTGGTTGGGCTGGAGCAGGTAGAAGCCCGCCGACACGAACACGATCACGACGGTGCTCGCGACGAGGATCGCGAGCCCGGTGAGGGGGCTCGCCTCGAAAAGCGCGAGCCCGCCGATTCCGGCGACGATCGCCAGCAGGATCACGAGCAGCATCGCATAACCGTTGAAGGCGGCTGCCGGCCGCTCGCTCGAGAGGCGGAGCGCCTGACTGCCGGAAGTGCCGTGGGTGGTGGTCGTCATCATTCCCTCCTGTAATGATGATATCATAATTATATGAGGTGGCGGGCGCAAGGGGATTCGGATCGTAGCCGTCATGATGCGCGCGCCTTGCCCCCCTCACCCCCGGCGGATAGGGCGGCCCCTCCCGTGCGTTGCCTTTCCGAACGGAGCGAAGCTGAATGACCCAAACCCCCTGGAAGCTCGTCATCCACGGCGGCGCCGGAGTCATCGAGCGGGGGCAGTCGACTCCGGAGCAGGAGCTCGAGATCCGGGCCGCGCTCGATCGGGCGCTGGCCGCCGGGGCCGGGATCCTCGCCGAAGGCGGCGCCGCCCTCGACGCGGTCGAGCGCTCCACCCGAATCCTCGAGGACGACCCCAATTTCAACGCCGGCAGGGGCGCGGTCTTCACCTATCAGGGCACGAACGAGCTCGACGCGGCGGTGATGGACGGCCGCAGCCGCAACGCCGGCGCCGTCACCGGAGTATCCGCCACCAGGAACCCGGTCAGCCTGGCCCGGGCCGTCATGGAGCACAGCCCGCACGTCATCCTCAGCCGCGAAGGCGCGGACCAATTCTCGCGCGAGCAGGGGCTCGAGCAGGTCGGGCCCGAATGGTTCGCGACCGCCGAGCGGCGGCGCCAGCTCGAGGCCATGCGGTCCGACGACGGCCATTATTTCGACGAGGAGCTGAAATACGGCACGGTCGGCGCCGTCGCCGTCGACGCCCTCGGCCATGTCGCCGCCGCCACCTCGACCGGCGGCCTCACCGGCAAGCGCTGGGGCCGGATCGGCGACACGCCCCTGATCGGCGCCGGCACCTATGCCGACGATCGCTCCGGCGCGGTCTCGGCGACCGGCGCGGGCGAATATTTCATCCGCGCCGCCGTCGCCCACGAAATCTGCGCCCGGATTCGGATGCTCGGCGAGAGCGCGAGGGTCGCCGCCGACAAGGTCATCGCCGACGTCGGCGCGCTCGGTGGAAGCGGCGGAGTGATCCTGGTCACGCCCGCGGGCGACGCCGCCTGGGCCTTCAACACGCCGGGAATGTATCGCGGCCTGGCCTCGGCGGAGGGGCGCCGGGTGGCGATCTACGCCGACGAATAGCTCGTCGCCCCAGCGCAGGCTGGGGCCCCAGCGGGTGAAAGGCGCTGGCGGTCTTCACCCCCTGGGGTCCCAGCCTTCGCTGGGACGACGGTCCTACTGCGGAAGCACCGTCACCGCCCGGCGGTTCTGGGCCCAGGCGCTCTCGTCCGATCCCAAGGCCTCCGGCCGTTCCTTGCCGTAGCTGATCACCGTCATCCGGCCGGCCGAGACACCGCGCGCCGCCAGATAATTCTTGGCGGCGTTGGCGCGGCGGTCGCCCAGCGCGAGGTTGTAGTCGCGGGTGCCGCGCTCGTCGGCATGGCCCTCGATCGTGACCCGAACCGTCGGATAGCGGTTGAGCCACGTCGCCTGGGCTTCGAGCGTCGCCCGGTCGCGGTCGTCGAGATCGTACTGGTCGGTGTCGAAAAAGACCCGGTCGCCCTCGAGGCCGACCGTGCGGATGAAATCCTCGCGCGAGCCCGGTCCGACCCCGGCGGCGTCATCCGTCGACCCGTCGTCCACGCCGGTGGCGGTGCCGGCATCCGCGCTGTCGCCCGGCGGCGGCGGAAGCTCCTTGGGGGCCTTCTTGCCGCAGCCGGCGGTCAGCGCCAACGCCGCGGCGATCGCCGCGACCTTCCAGGGGGTGGTTCTCATACGCTGTCTCCTTGGGACTTGCACTTCACGGGAGGATTGGGCCCCAGGCGGGGTCGGAGCCGTCCAGGGGGGTGGGGATCCGGCGCTCGTTGCGGCCGGTGAGGTCGACCTGCCAGACGCTCGACTTGCCCGAGCGGCCCTGGCTGGTGCGGAAGAATTGCAGGACCCGGCCGTTGGGCGACCAGCTCGGCGCCTCGTCCTGCCAGCTGTCGGTGAGGAGCCGCTCGCCCGATCCGTCCGGGCTCATCACCCCGACCCGGAAATTGCCGGCGATCCGGGTGAAGGCGATGAGGTCGCCGCGCGGGCTCCATTCGGGAGTCGCATAGCCGCCGCCGCCGAAGCTGATCCGGCGCGGGTTGGAGCCGTCGGAGTCCATCACGTAGAGCTGCTGGCGGCCCGAGCGGTCGCTCTCGAAGACGATCCGGCGGCCGTCCGGCGAATAGCTTCCGCCGACGTCGATCCCGGGCGAATTGGTCAGCCGCACCGGCGCTCCGCCCTGGGCGGAGATCCGGTAGATGTCGGTATTGCCGCCCACCGCCATGGCGTAGAGGATCCAGCGGCCGTCGGGCGAGAAGCGCGGCGCGAAGGTCTGGTTGGCGCTCTCGGTGACGATGCGCTGGCGGCCGGTGCCGATGTCGTAGATGTAGATCCGCGGGCGCTTCTCGACATAGCTCAGATAGACGATCTGCTTGTAGTCGGGCGAGAAGCGCGGGGTCAGCACGGTCGACTGGCCGTTGGTCAGGAAGCGGTGGTTGGCCCCGTCCGAATCCATGATGGCGAGGCGCTTCACCCGCCGGTCCTTGGGGCCGCTCTCGGCGATGTAGGCGATCCGGCTGTCGAAGAAGGGGCTCTCGCCGGACAGGCGCGAATAAATGGCGTCGGCGCATTTGTGGGCCGCCCGGCGCCAGTCGCGGGGCGCGACGACATAGCCCTGCCGGGTGAGCTCGGACTGGAGGGCGACGTCGTAGAGATAGCAGCCGACGGTGATCTGCCCGTCCGGATTGGCCCGGACGAAGCCCTGGACGAGCGCGGCGGCGCCGCTGCCGCCCCAGGCGGCGTAAGCGGGCGCCGTCACTTCGCCGAACGTGATTTGGCGAATCCCCTCCGGGCCAGTCGGCTGGAAGATGCCGCTTCCCCGCAAATCCCCCGCCACGACCTGGGCAACCTGCCGGCCGAGCGCCGCCGTCGAGCCGGCCGGGGTGTCGCTGTCCTGGGGCGTCGGCATGTAGGGGATTGCGATCGCCATCGGCGCGTCGATGCCGCCGACGACGTCGACCACCAGCTTGCCGCCTTCGCGATTGGCGCCCCCATCGACGGGCTGCGGGGTCTGCGCCAGCGCCGGCGCGGCGAGAAGCGCGCAAGCGGCGAGGGCCAGGCGGCGGAGTATGTTGATCATGGTCTCTCCGGTCACGGCAAATTGTAATTCATGTCGAAGTCGCTCCATCCGTTGGACACGGCGTAGAGGTCCGCCGGAAGGCCCCTGAGCGGCGCGCAGGAGGTGAAGGCCGCGACGGCCATCTCCTTCACCCGCTGCGCGTAGCGGCGGTTCTCGTCGTCGAGGCCGCTCACGCCCTCGACGCTGGGCGGAGCGCGGAGCGAGCCGTTGCGGTTGAGCTTGAGATTGATCCGGACCTTGATCCGGCTCGCGCCGGGACCGGGATTGACCATCCGGTCGGCGCAGGGCTGCACCTGCCGGCGGATCAGGGACCCTATGCTCGCCATCGCCTGGGCATTCATCACGGCGGCGGGGGTGCCCGCGGTCTCGGCCTTGCCCGGACCGTCGCGAGCGCCGTCGAGATTGATGTTTAAGCGCTCGCGGCTCCTGGCCGGGGGCGTGGCGGGCGCCGGCTTGGGCCGCGCCGGCCTGGGCGCGGCCGGCTTCGTCGCGGCAGGCGGCTTCGGCGGCTGGGGCTGCGCAACCGGCCGCGGAGCGGGCGTCGGGGTCGGCGCCGGAGCTCGCACCGCCGGCGTCGGCGGGGCCGGCAGCGGGGTCGGAACCGGCGGCGCGCTTTCGGGGAGCGGCTCGAACGCGGCCGGCCCGGGCGCCTCTTGAGACGGGTCGGGGGCGGCGCTTTCGAGGTCTGCCTCATCGACGAAGGCGACTTCGATCGGATCGCTCTTCGTCACTGGCAGGCGGGTGCTGGCAAGGCCGAAGGCGAGCGCGGCGAGGAGGGCGAGGTGGCCCGCCGTCGCGATTCCGAGGCCGGCAGCTTCGGCACGGTCGATCACGGCTCCCTCCCCTGGGTGCTGACCAGGGCGACCTTGCGCAGGCCTGCCGCGTTGATCTCGCCCATCACCGCCATCACCCGGCCGTAATCGAGGGCGCGGTCGGCGCGAAGGAAGATGCGCGGGCCGCCGGGCTCGGTGCTCGACGCGGCGATCGCGGCGAGGCGCGGGCCGAGATCGGCGGGCGCGACCGGCTGGTCGTCCACGGTGACGATTCCGGTCGCGTCGAGCGAGATCTGGACGGGCTTCCTCTCCTGGTCGAGGGCGCCCGCCTTGCTGTCGGGCAGATCTACGGGGACCCCGGCGACGAGCAGGGGCGCCGTCACCATGAAGATGATGAGCAGGACCAGCATCACATCTACCATCGGGGTGACGTTGATCTCCGCCATCGGCGAGCGCCGGGCGCGGCGCTGGGCGCCGAGGATCGGGCCCATCGCCATCTAAATCCTCCCCATCGGAGATGGGGAGGGGGACCATGCGAAGCATGGTGGAGGGGTAAATGGCGCAGGCCTGTGCCAGCTACCCCTCCACCACCCTTCGGGTGGTCCCCCTCCCCACCGCTTCGCGGCAGGGAGGATGAGGTTCCGTCCCCTCATCCCTCCAGCTCCAGCTCGCGGCTGAGCGTGGCGTGGAAGCCGTCGGCGAAGCGCTGCAGCCTCGCCTCGAGCCGGTTGATTCCGAAGCTCATGCGATTGTAGGCGATCACCGCCGGGATGGCGGCGAACAGGCCGAGCGCGGTCGCGAACAGGGCCTCGGCGATGCCGGGGGCGACGACGGCGAGGCTGGTATTGTTGGCGCCGGCGATGGCGGTGAAGCTGCGCATGATCCCCCAGACCGTCCCGAACAGTCCGACGAAGGGCGCCACCGAGCCGACCGTGGCGAGGATGTTCAATCGGACCGCGAGCTTGTCGACCTCCTCGGTCAGAGCCGAATGCATGACGAGGGCGAGGCGCGAGCGGGCGCCCTCGCGGTCGACGATCTTGCCGCCGGTCGAGCGGCGCCATTCGGCGATCCCGGCGGCGAGCACCCGGGCGCTCGGTATGTCGGACTGGCCGCGGGTCTCGTAGAAACGGTCGATATCGTCCGCCTTCCAGAAATCGCGCTCGAAGGCCTGGGAGTTGCGCGAGGCCCGGCCGAGCCTCAGGGCGTGGCCGATGATGATCGCCCAGGTCCAGATGCTGGCGAGGAGCAGGCCGACGATCACCGCCTTGACGACCACGTCTGCCTGCAGGAACAGGGCGACGGGCGACATGCTGCTTCCCGTCATCGCCAGATTGGTCACGCTCATCCTTCCCTCAACAGCCGCTCGAAGGCCTCCACCCACACACGCGGCTGGCGCCGGGGGCGGCCGTCCGGCGTCAGGAAGGCGGCCGTGACCCTGGCGTCGGCCAGAAGTTCATCCCCGCGCATGACCCGTTGATGAATGAGCACGCTGGCGGCGCGCACCGCCTCGATCTCGGTCGCGACGACGAGGTCGTCGCCGAGCTTTGCGGGAGCGCGGTATTTCACCGCAAGCTCGGCGACGGCATAGACGCCCTCGCCGCCTTCGAGCGCTCCGCGCTGGTCGACCCCGATGAGGCGAAGCATGTCGGAGCGGGCGCGCTCGATGAAGCGCAGGTAATTGGCGTAATAGACGATCCCGGCGACGTCGGTATCCTCGAAATAGACTCGAAGCGGGAAGAGGTGCTCCCTCCCCCGCATGATTCCGTCCGCCGGCTTCGGTCCGTCCCCTCCCATCGTCACGGCTCTACGGGCTGCCGATTCGCCCCGACAAGCCCAAAGGCAGGCGCCGGGACGAGACGTGACGATTTTACGTTGACGGGCGTGTAACCCTTAGGTTACTTGTCACCTAGAGGTTACACATGGGGGACTCGATGATCGAGGAAGGCAAGGCGGCCGACCTCCGAGCGGCCTGGCTCACGGGTGGCACGGGTCTGCTGCTCGTCGTCGGCGGCCTCGCCGGAGCGGACCGGTTCCTGGCTCGCACCGACCACCTCCCGGACGGGGTGGACAGGATCTGGGGCGGGGCGCTTGCGCTGCTCGACCTCGCGTCGGGGAAGGAGATCACGACCTTCCTGCTGGGTGCAATACTGGTCGTCGCCGCCCTCGTTCGAAACGCCTTCAGACACCGCGCGCTCCGGTCGGGCCGGCTCTTCTATGTCGGCGCCGCCCAATTGCTGTGCACCGCGATCGCCGATTTCGCGAAGCCCCCGTTCGGACGCCTCCGGCCTTTCCAGGCACTGGCGGAGGGGCAGGACCGCTGGTTCATGGGACCCGATTACGGATCCTTCCCCTCGGGCCACGCCGCTTTCTACGCAGGCCTGTTCCTTCCACTCGCCCTGCTCTTCCCGCGCTGGGCGGCGCCGTTGCTCGCGGTGCCGCTGCTGGTCGGGGCGCAGCGCATCGCGTCGCACGACCATTATGCGAGCGACGTCGGCGCCTCGTTCCTCGTCGCCGCGGTCGTCGCAGGCGGTCTTTGCAAGCTGCTCACACCTTCGAAACCGAATCCCACCCTCAAGCTCCACGGAGGCCTGGCATGACAGAATCGGATATCGAGATCGCCGACCGGCTATCGCGCCGCCGCGCCTGGCTGATGCCGGTCCTGGCCATAGTGTTCCTCTCCGGGCAGGCGATCTACGCGCTTGGACCGCACTGGGCGTCGCGCTCCGTCGACCAGCTCAAGGTCGCCGCCTGGCTGCTCTGGGCAACGGTCCTGCTGTTCCTGCTCGCCACCGGCGGCGCCCCGTTCCGAAGCCGGCAAGTTCGGGCCCTGCTCGACGACGAGACGACTCGCGAGCATCGCGCCAGGGCCTATGCCGTCGGCTTCTGGATCGCGATGGGCACGGCGATGGGCATCTACCTGCTGACGGCGTTCGACGGCGTGAAGCCGCGCGAATCGATTCACATCATCGTCACCGCCGCCATCGCCGGAGCCTTGCTGACCTTCGGAATCCTCGAGCATCGCGCCCATCGCGATGGCTGAAGGACTCGGCAACCGGCTGCGGGACCTTCGGTCCGAGCGCGACCTCACCCAGGCGGCCCTCGCCGAAATGGTCGGAGTCAGCCGCAAGACCATCAACACCGTCGAGAACGGAGTCTTCGTTCCGTCCACCCTCCTCGCGCTCAGGCTGGCGCGGGCGCTGGGCTGCCCGGTGGAGGCGATCTTCTCGCTCGAAGACTGAGATTGGAGACGAGACATGACATGTGATGCGACCGTCGAATCGGCCGAGCGGGCGTCGCGCGGCCGGGCCGTCATCATGGCGATCGCGGCCGTGGTGCTGCTGATCAGCGCCGTGATCCAGACGGGCGACCCCGACTATGTCCGGCCGGGGGTCCGGGGCGGCTCCTGGGTCGTGCTGGTCGGCCTGTGGATGTTCATCCTCGCCCGCGGCGGCGGGCTCAGGATGAGCGGGCGAATGCGCGAATTGCTCAACGACGAGCTCTCGCTGCGCAACCGGGCGCGGGCGGTGGCGGCCGGTTTCTACGTGGCGCTGGGGACGGCGCTTGCGGTCTATATCGCCACGTGGCGGGTGGAGATCGTCCCCGGCGACGCTATCAAGCTGATCAGCGCGGCGGGGCTGTCGACGGCGCTCTTGGTCTACGCCTGGCTGGAATGGGAATAAGGCGCGGCATCCTCTGTTCCCCGGCGAAGGCGGGGGTCCAGTCCTTCCGGCGGTGAGGCTGGGCCCCGGCCTTCGCCGGGGAACAGGCGAGTTAGCGCTTTCCCCTAGCCTGCGCCTCGATGAGTCGGAGGAGGTCGCCCTGGGCGACGTTCATGTCGACGAGGTGGAGGCCCCAGCCGGGATCGAGCTTGCCGGCGATATAGACGTCGCCGGGGATTCGGTCGGTGCGCCCGTCGCTGGGATCGGGATTTTCGGTGACCGCCAGATAGCCCGCCTGCCCGCTGTGCCGGCACTCGCCGATGACGAGGCCCTCGGTTCGAAAGAAGGCCGTGGGCGGAGCGCCCTCCCTCGACCAGATCACCGGCTCCGCTCCGGGCGGGAGCGGATAGAGCGAGAACCAGTAGGAATCGAGCTTCCCCCTGCCGCCGCGAAGAGCGGCGGGATTGGTGCAGCCGGCCGTCATCCCGGGCCTCGCGGCCCGGCCGAGGAAGGAGCCGGGCGGAGGCGGGGCCGACGCGCGGAAGCTCATGTAGGTGATGACGCAGCCGGTCTGGCCGGGCTTGGTGCAGAGCGGAGTCGACTTCAGGCTGCCGCCGACCAGCTTGCCCTCCGGCACCTCCACCGCCCAGCCGAGCAGGATGGCGGAAAGCATCCTCTTCGCCACCGGCCTGCCTTCGATCTGCTCCTGCAGGAGCTTCAGGAGGTGGATCGAGCCCTGGCTGTGGCCGATGAGGACGAAGGAGCGGTCCTTGTTGCGGGTGGCGAGGAAATTCCGCCAGGCCGCGAGCACGTCGCCGTAGGCGATCGCGAAATTGGGCCTGATGTCCTCGCCGGCGAAGGCCCGCGGCAAGGCGGTGGCGGTCACCTGGCGGTAGAGCGGGGCGTAGGTCTTGCAGACGCTTCCGAAGCGGGCGAGCTGAACGAGCGCGGTCGCATTCTCCTCGAGCCCGGCGACGAGATCGCTGTTGAGGCCCGGATCGCGCGAGACGGTCGGGTAGACGTAGAAGCAGTCGACCTTCGAGTCCCTGGCCGGCACCACCTGGCCGGTCGAGCCGTAGCCGTTGGCATTCAGCGCCGTGGTGTCGAGCGGGCGTCCGCAGGCATCGGCGCGCCCCGGGAGGCAGAGCCAGGCCGAGTCCCGCTCATAATGCGGAACGTCCTGGGCGAGAACCGGCGTTGAGGAGAAGCCCGTCAGCCCAAGAACCAAAGCTGCCGCCCATCCCGTTCGGGCTGGGCCTGTCGAAGCCCACTTCTTTCCTGCGACGATGTTCGAAAGGAAGGAAAGGCCCTTCGACAAGCTCAGGGCGAACGGCGGTTTCTCTGCTTCGCGGCGCATTTTCATCCCTTCAGATCAATCGAACAATCCGTCCTGCGCCGTTTTGGGCTGGGGCAGGCCGAGATGGGTCCAGGCCTTGCCGTTGAGGCAGCGGCCGCGGGCGGTGCGGGCGACGAGGCCGAGCTGGATGAGGAAGGGCTCGATCACCTCCTCGATCGTGTCGCGCGGCTCGGAGAGGCCGGCGGCGAGCGTCTCCACCCCGACCGGGCCGCCTTTGTAGAGGTCGGCGATCATCGTCAAATAGCGCCGGTCCATCGCGTCGAGGCCGAGCTGGTCGACCTCCATCCGGGTCAGTGCCCCGTCCGCGACCTTCGAATCCACCTCGCCCGCCCCGGCCGACTGGGCGAAGTCGCGCACCCGGCGGAGCAGCCGGCCGGCGATTCGGGGGGTACCGCGCGAGCGGCGGGCGATCTCCTTCGCGCCGTCCTCGGTCAGCGACAGTCCGAGCAGCCGGGCGGCGCGGCGGACGACCTGCTCGAGCTCCTCGACCGAATAGAAAGTCAGGCGGACGGGAATTCCGAAGCGGTCCCGCAGCGGAGTCGTGATCAGGCCCTGGCGGGTGGTGGCCCCGACCAGGGTGAATTTGGGCAGGTCGATCCGGACCGAGCGGGCCGAGGGGCCCTCGCCGATCATCAGGTCGAGGGCGCGGTCCTCCATCGCCGGATAGAGTATCTCCTCCACGGCGGGAGCGAGGCGGTGGATCTCGTCGATGAACAGGACGTCGCCGTCCTCGAGGTTGGTGAGCAAGGCGGCGAGATCGCCCGATTTGGCGATGACCGGGCCGGACGTGGCCCGGAAGCCGACTCCGAGCTCGCGGGCGATGATCTGGGCGAGCGTGGTCTTGCCGAGGCCGGGCGGGCCGAAGAAGAGGACGTGGTCGAGCGCGTCGCCGCGGCTCTTCGCCGCCTCGATGAAGATCCGCAGATTTTCCCGGGCCGCTTTCTGGCCGACGAAATCGTCGAGCGTCTTGGGGCGCAGGGCGGCATCGATATCCTCGGGCCGCCTTTCCCCGCCGATGATCCGCTCCTGCTCCACGGGGGGAGCATTAGCCGAAGAGCCGTGGCTGTCGAGCGGCTTTATGGGAGGCTCGGGAGGCGCTAGGTTTTGCCTCCCCGCTGCACCGGCGGCGGGAGGCAGAGGAGAGATCATGGACCGGCGTGAATTCCTGGCGACCACTGGGACGGGGGCCGCGCTCCTGTCGCTCGCTTCGTCCGCTTCCGCTCAAACCCGCTCCCCTGGCGCCGGCCCCGACCCGAATGTCCTCGACATCACCGATTTCGGAATCGTCGCCGGGGACGATGACGCCCTGGCCGCCTCCAACAGTGCGGCGGTGGAAAAGCTGCTGGCCGCTCTCGTCTCGAACGACCCGACGGGGGACTTGCCCGGCGACGCGGCGGTCAGGGTCACCGCCCCGGCCGGGCATTTCCGTTTCGCCCGCCCCTGGGTCGTCAAATGCGCGCTTTGGCTGGAAGGGCAGTCCAATTCCCAGCGCTACGGCTACGCCACCCATTTCGACTTCGATAAAGGCGGCTTCGAGCTCCACGGCGCGGGGACGAATCACGAGGGCGTGGTCGCCCCTCCCACGACCGGCGCCTCCGGCTTCCGGATCGAGAACCTTTATTGCTCCAGCCGGGCCGCGATCGGGACCGGCCATCACGGCCTTCATGCCGTCACCCGGGGCGACATCATCCGCTGCACGTTCGCGCTCTTCCCGGGCGACGGGATCCGGATCGAGAGCCAAACCGGTTTCGGTGCGTCCAACAACAACGCGAACTCTACCCGCATTCTTTTCTGCCAGTGCGGCGGCAATGGCGCAAACGGCATCCACCTCCTGCGCGGCGATGCCAATTGCGTCGTCACCCAGGGCTGCGACCTTCATGCCAACGGCGAGTTCGGGATCTTCGACAACAGTTTCCTCAGCAACCATCACATCGGCCATCATGCCGAAGGCAACGGCCTCGGGCGCGTCTTCCCCGGACACAAAATCGGCGCGGTGGGATCCTGCTGCTCCGTTCCGATCCCGGCCTGGAGGAGAGGGGAAAAGGTCGCGGTCTCGGTCCAGGGCGAGTATCGGACCAGCGCCGGCAAGCTCTATCTGCTGCTGTCCGCGGGACCGGGCGCCACCGCGGACGCGCCCACTCACTCGGCCGGCGCCGGAGTCGTCGAGGCGGACGGGTATCGATGGGCTTACGCCGCGGCCGGGCTGACCCACCGTCGCTATCACGTCGCCATCGGGCAAACCGTCGCCGCCTCGACCACACCCCCCGGAACGAACCCTGCGGTCTGGGTGCCCTTCGAATATGCTTACGGAGTCGCGCCCGGAATGCCGCTCTGGGTGAGCGGCATGACCTGGAAGATGGGCGGAAGCTATGGCGGGAACAGCGCCGCCGCCGAAAGCGTGTGGGAAGCCTGCTACAGCGAGGGTGGCCAGCCTCCGGCGCAGATCCGCTCGCCGCAAATCTGGATCGGCGGCCAGACCCCGCCGAGCGGCTGGAGCAGCTGCGTCCAGGTGCGAAGCTATTTCGGAGCCTTGCTCAATCCGAACGGATATAGGGCCGAGAAGCCGTTTCAGAACGAAAGGCTTCTCGCCGCGGAGTTCGGTGCCGGATTAAGCGAGGGAAGGTTCCTTGCGCTCAATCACTCGACCCGTCACCCGAACAGCTTCTGCGGCATGATCGACACCGACGTGTCGTTCACGCTCGACCAGGTCGGGACGTTCGCGACCTTCACCGGTCAGAATACCGCTTTCACCGGCGGGCGCTCCACCCCCCAGCCGGGGGCGATGAACGTCCCGCGCCTGTTCGTCGGAGCGGGGAGCAGCGCGCGCAGCATCGATTTCGGACCGGCCCCGCCCTCCTCGGGCCACCACGCGGCCGGCGAGCTGGTCTACAACATCGCGCCTTCCCCGGGGGGCAAAGTGGGCTGGGTGTGCACCGCGGCGGGCACGCCGGGCACCTGGAAGGCTTTCGGGGCGATCGACCCGTGAGCCCGCTTCGCCGCCGCGAATTCCTGGCGAGCGCGGGCGCTGCGACGGCGCTGCTCGGCACCCGCGCCTTCGCCCAGGCCCGGCCGCGCGGCTCCGCCCCGGGAGCGATCTGGGTCGACGCCCAGGGCGGAATCGACGGGTTCGACGAGAAAGACGGGCGGCTGGCGCCCTCCGCGAGGCTGATCGAGGCGGTGAAGGCGGGGTGGATCGACGTCGTCAGCCAGACGGTGGGGGAGGTCGGCAACGGGCCCGACCGGTTCCGCTCCGCGGTCGAGGGCATCGCCTTCATGGACCGCTTCGTCGCCGAGATGCCGTCGCTGTTCGTCAAGGCGACGAGCGCCGCCGACCTGCGCGTCGCCAAAGCCGCCGGCAAGGTCGCGATCGTCTACAATTTCCAGGATAAGACCCCCCTCGAAGGCGATTCGAGCCGGGTGGCGACGTTCAAGTCGCTCGGCCTGCGGGTGCTCCAGCTCACCTACAACAAGCGCAACCTCGCCGGCGACGGCTGCCTCGAGCGCGCCAATGCCGGCCTCTCCGACTTCGGCCGGGAGGTGATCGCCGAGATCGAGCGCAACAAACTGCTTCTCGACCTGAGCCATTCGGGGCAGCGCACCACCGCCGAGGGTATCGCCGAAGCGAAAAGGCCGCCGGCCATCACCCATACCGGCTGCCGCGACCTCGTCGACCTGCCGCGCAACCAATACGACCGCGAGCTTCGCGCTCTGGCCGACAAGGGCGGGGTCGTTGGCATCTACCTGATGCCCTTCCTCCGGGCGAAGGGGCAACCGGGCCGCGACGACCTCATCCGCCATATCGAGCATGCGGTGAAGGTCTGCGGCGAGGACCATGTCGGGATCGGCACCGACAATCCGTTGCTCGGCTACACGATCGACGACGCGGCGCGCAAAGCCCAGCGCGAATTCTTCGAGGACCGCAGCAAGCGCGGAATCGCGGCGCCGGGCGAGGCGGCGGACGTGTTCAACATGGTCGAGGGCTATAACGAGGCGCCGCGCTATTCGAGGCTCGCCGACGATTTGTCGGCCCGGGGCTGGAAGGCGGCCCGGATCGACAAGGTGCTGGGCGGCAATTTCGTCCGGCTGTTCGGCGAGGCCTGGGGCTGACCGTCATCCCGGCGAAGGCCGGGATCCCAGCGGGTGCAAGGCGCCGAGTTCTTCACCCCCCCCGGGGCCCCAGCCTCCGCTGAGGCGAAGCGCTACTTCGCCGCCTTCTTGAGCGCCGTCCGAACCAGCGCGTCCAAGGTCGAGTCGGGTCCAAGCTCCGCTTCCGCCTTGCCGACCGCCGCGGCCGCCTCGCCGGGGCGGAAACCGAGGTTGAGCAAGGCCGAGACGGCGTCGGCCGCGGCGCTGCCCGCGGCTGGGGCCGAGGAAGCCGCGGGGCCGAGGGCGAGGCTTCCGACCTTGTCCTTCAGCTCGTGGACGATGCGCTGGGCGAGCTTTGGGCCGACTCCGGGCGAGCGGGCGATCATCGCATGGTCGCCGCTCGCCACGGCGCGGTGGAGGTCGTCGCCGGGCAGGGTGGAGAGGATGGCGAGGGCGACCCGGGCGCCGACCCCCTGGACCGAGGTCAGCAGCCGGAACCAGTCGCGCTCGTCGCCCGAGGCGAAGCCGATCAGGCGGATGTCGTCCTGGGCGACCTGCATCACCGTGTGGAGCACGATCTCGGCGCCGACAGGCCCGAGCGAGGCGAGCGTCCGGGTCGAGGCGAAGACGAGATAGCCGACGCCGTTCACGTCGACCACGGCATGGTCGGCGGCGAAGCTGTCGAGCAGACCGCGGAGCTTGGCGATCATGCGGCGGTGGGGGCGGCAGTGGACATCGGGCTTGGACTATCTGTTCGAAGCCCCTTCGTCATGCTGAACTTGTTTCAGCATCCAGCGTCGAGCCGCCTCGCGGGTGGAAGACTGGACCCTGAAACAAGTTCAGGGTGACGGCGTGCCTCGAAGGCTCGGCCTCACCCCACCCGCCGAGCCGTCGCCAAGTGATGGGCATGGGTGATCGCCACTGCCAGCGCGTCGGCGGCGTCGGCGCCGGCGATCTTCACGCCGGGCAGGAGCCGCTGGACCATGGCATGAACCTGCGCCTTTTCCGCGCCGCCCGTCCCCACCACCGCCTTCTTGACCAGGCGAGGCGCATATTCCCCGACGGCAATGCCGAGGCTGGCGGCGGCGAGCAGGGCGACCCCGCGGGCCTGGCCGAGCTTCAGGGTCGATTGCGGGTTGTCGTTGACGAACACCTCCTCGACCGCGGCCGCCGTTGGCCGGTGCTCGGCAAGGACCGTCAGGAGGCGGCCGTGCAGCTCGACGAGGCGGGCGGGCAGCTCGGTCTTCGCATCGGTGCGAATCTGGCCGTTGGCGACGTGGCTGAGGCGGTTGCCCTCGGCCGCGATCACCCCCCAGCCGGTGCAGCCGAGGCCGGGATCGAGGCCGAGGATGATCAAAGCCTCTCCATGACCTCGTCGGAGACTTCGTAATTGCCCCAGACGGTCTGGACGTCGTCATCCTCCTCGAGCGCGTCGATCAGCTTCATGAGCTGGCCGGCGTCGTCGGCGCCGACCTCGACCCTCATGCCGGGACGCCAGGCGAGCTTGACGCTCTCGGGCGCGCCGAGGGCGTCCTCGAGGGCCCGGGCGACTCCGTGAAGGTCCTCCTGGGCGGTCCAGATCTGGTGGCCGTCCTCGTCCGATTCGACGTCCTCGGCGCCGGCCTCGATCGCCGCCTCGAAGACGGCGTCGGCGCTTCCGGCGGAGGCCGGGTAAGCGACGAGGCCGAGCCGTTCGAAGCCGTGGCTGACCGAGCCCGACGCGCCGAGATTGCCGCCGTTCTTCGAGAAAGCGGTGCGCATGTTGGTGGCGGTGCGGTTCCGGTTGTCGGTCAGGGCCTCCACGATCAGGGCGACCCCGCCCGGGCCGAAGCCCTCGTAGCGGAGCTCCTCGTAATTCTCGGCCTCGCCGCCCGAGGCCTTGTCGATCGCGCGCTGGATATTGTCCTTGGGCATGGACTGGGCGCGGGCGGTGGTGACGGCGGCGCGGAGGCGCGCATTGGCGTCCGGATCGGGCAGGCCCATCTTGGCCGCGACCGTGATCTCGCGCGAGAGCTTGGAGAACAGGTTGGAGCGCTTTTTGTCCTGAGCGCCCTTCCGGTACATGATGTTCTTGAACTTGCTGTGGCCGGCCATTTAGGTCTTCTTCGATTGCTGGGATGCGGCCGCGATAGCCGAGAGGGCTAGACGCGCGCAACGCGCCTGTACGCGACTGAGGCAAGAGCGAGGGCCAGAAGAATCCGCGGCGCGGTCGCGGCGCCGTCGAAGACGAAGAACCGCCAGTCGTCCTTGCCGCCTTGCTCCAGCCAGGCTCCGAAGCCGATGCGGTACAGCGCATCGGCGGGCACGAGGATCAGGAAGTTCCAGAGCAGCAGCGCCGGGAGCCAGGTTCCTAGCCGCTGGAACCAGGGAGCGGGTCGCCACGCGAGAGGCCGATCGACGGCGATCGCCACGAGCCAGGGTGCAAGCGGCACGATGATCGCGGTCGAGACGATCTGGTTCGCAAGGGCAGACAGGATTGTGGACGAATCGGCGATCCAGTCCGCGAAGAGCCCTACGGCGATGCTGCTCAGCACGACCAGGCCATAGGTCCAGGCGCTCGAATCGGGACTCCAGGCCGGACGCGAGCTGCCGTTCAGGATCCGCAATATCGCGATGGCAAGCGCGGTATGGACGATCACGAACGCGATGAAGGTGGCGAGATAGGGACCGTGGTCCGGATTGTCCCTGCTCGGCAGGTTCGACAGGATCAGGAGGTTGGTCGCGGGCGGCAAGACCGCTGCCAGAAGCATGGGCAGCCTCAGGCGGGACGTGAAGAGGCTGCCCAGCGCCTCCTTCAGAAAGGCGACGTCGTCCCCTTCCTCGCTCCCGCCGTCACCCGCCATCGCCGCCCCTTCCCAGACCTCAGCCTAGATGGCTCCGAGGCTGTGCGACAGCCTGGAAAAAGCGCCCGCGTCAGTCCAGCCCGAGCGCCGCCTTGTAGGTCTCCAGCAACGCGTCGGCTTCCTGGCGGTCGTGGGTTTCCATCTTGCGGAGGCGGACGATGGTGCGGATCGTCTTGGTGTCGTAGCCGCGCGACTTGGCCTCGCCGTAGACGTCCTTGACGTCGTCCGCGATCGCCTTCTTCTCCTCCTCGAGCCGCTCGATCCGCTCGATCAGAAGCCTCAGCTCGTCCGCCGCAATCGTACCTTCCGCCATCTTTTCCCCGATTCACTCGCTTGAGCGGCGCCTCTACGGGCTCGGGAAGCGCCGGTCCAGACGCCACGCGCCAGGCCGTTGCGCAAGGGCCGCTTAGGTGCGAAGCTGCCCCCATGAGCGCGCTCCTAGCCGCACTGGCCGCCTGGCAGGCGCCTGCGCAGGCCGAAGAACCCGCCAAGCCGCGACTGCCTTATTCGATCGAGTTCGCCCGCACCCAGATCGGTCCCTGGGAGGTCGAGGCGAGCAGCTATGTCGAGGACGAGACCGGGGTCCCGATGCTGGGGGCCCGCTTCTGCGAGATCCGGCGCAGCGGAATCATGCTGAAGACGTGGCGGGAGGGGCAGCTCTCCATCTATTTCGGCGGCTACAATCTGAAAAGCGACCTGCCCGAACTCGGCATCAGAGCGGAAGAGGTCAGGAAGATCGAGCTCGACGGATCGTCCTGGGAATATCGCTGGCTCGGGCGGTGGGCGAAGAACCGCCAGTTCGCCGACCTGAGCTACCCGCCACCGCCGGGGCCGCCGGCGAACTGGGACCACATCCACCACCCGATCATGGAGGCGCTGTCGGGCTGGATCGCCGTCAGGCGGGGGCCGGGATCGCCCTGGTTCGGCGCCGACGTGCTGGCCAACGAGCTGGTTCGGGCGCGGCGGCTTCGAATCGGATATGTGGCGGACGACCGCGACCCGGAGCCGGACGAAGGCCCTTTGCTCTGGGCCGAGATGTCGCTGGACGGCCTCGGCGAGGCCTTCGCCTGGTGCAATCAGGCGATGAACGGGGAGCGGGCCCGGCTCTTCCACGCGGACCTCGATCCGTGAAGGCCGTGCTTGCCGCGCTGCTGGCGGCGACGCCGCCGACGCCGTCGCCCGAGCTTCCGGTGGCGGAGGAGCGCATCGGGCCGTGGCGGATGCAGGCGGCGACCTATGTCGATCCGACGGAGAGCCCGCCGACGATCAAGACCATGCGCTGCTCGATCCGCACCCGGGGCTTCAGCCTGGCCCTCACCCGATATGGAGGGATCGAGCTCTATTTCGGCGGGGACGGGACCGGCTTCAGCCTCGCCGGCGTCAAGGCGGTGACGATCGACGGCGATCGCTGGGAGGCGCGGCGCATCCCGCTCCAGCCGGCGGAGCGCTACGCCGACGTGGACTATCCGCAAGGGCATCCGACGAGCCTCGGCGCCGTGAGCGAATATCTCGGCGTGCGCCGGTCCGAAACCGAGCCGTGGCTCTATCTCCCGACGCTTGCCGACGAACTCGCGGAGGGGCGGACGCTGGCCGTCGAGCATGAGACCGGCACCTTCCGACTGTCGCTCGGCGGGCTCAAGCAGGCGCTGCGATGGTGCGCCTCGACGATGGAGTCGGAGCGAGCGCGGCGTTTCCGCCGCCGCTGAAGGAATAAGCGCTGGCGGGTTGAACTGGCGGAGCGAAGCGTTATTCGCGAACGGCGATGGCCAATTCCGAAACGCTTCCCAGCAAGTTCGTGCCGCGCAGCCGCAAGGTGCGGATCCTCGCCACCCTGGGCCCGGCGAGCCGGACTCCGGAGATGATCCGCAAGCTCGCCGAGGCGGGCGCCGACGCCTTCCGGGTCAACATGAGTCACGGCACCCACAAGGATCACGCCCAGCTGATCGAGACGATCCGGGCGCTCGAGAAGGAACTCGACCGGCCGACGACGATCCTCGCCGACCTGCAGGGGCCCAAGCTCAGGGTCGGCAAGTTCGGGGGCGACGGCGGGGTCGAGCTCGAGAAGGGTCAGACCTTCGTCTTCGACCGCGACACCGCGCCCGGAACCGCCAAACGGGTCGAGTTGCCGCACAAGGAAATTTTCGGCGGCGTCAAGGAGGGCACCCGCCTTTTGCTCGACGACGGCAAGCTGGTCCAGCGCGTGGTGAGCGCGACTCCCGACCGGATCGAGACGATCGTCGAGGTCGGCGGGCGGCTGTCCAACAACAAGGGTGTCAACGTCCCCGACGTCGTGCTTCCGCTCGCAGCGCTGACCGACAAGGACCGCGCCGACCTCGTCTTCGCCCTCGACCAGCATGTCGACTGGATCGCTCTGTCCTTCGTCCAGCGGCCCGAGGACGTCGCCGAGGCTCGGCGGCTGATCGCCGGCCGAGCCGCCCTTCTCGCCAAGATCGAGAAGCCGGCCGCGGTCGAGCGGCTCGACGGCATATTGGAGCTTGCCGATGCGGTGATGGTGGCGCGCGGCGACCTCGGGGTCGAGCTTCCGCCGCAGGCGGTGCCGCCTTTGCAGAAGATGATCGTCGAGGCGGCCCGGCGGATGGGCCGGCCCGTGGTCGTCGCGACCCAGATGCTCGAATCGATGATCAGCTCGCCGAGCCCGACCCGAGCGGAAGTCTCCGACGTCGCCACCGCCGTCTATGACGGAGCCGACGCGGTGATGCTGTCGGCGGAGAGCGCATCCGGCCAATATCCGTGCGAGGCGGTGACGATGATGAACTCGATCGCCACCAGCGTCGAGGCCGATCCGAGCCATGCCGAGCGCGTCCATTTCACCCAGACCCTCCCCGATCCGACCACCGCCGACGCCATCGCCCAGGCGGCGAACACGATGGTCGGGACGGTGGGCGCCGCGGCGATCGTCTGCTTCACCAGCTCCGGCTCGACCGCCCGGCGGCTGTCGCGCGAGCGGCCGTCGGTGCCTTTGCTGGTGCTGACGCCGTCGCTTCGGACCGCGCGCAAGCTCGGCATCCTGTGGGGCGCGCATGGGGTCAGGACCCGCGACATCGCCAATTTCGAGGAGATGATCGCCAAGGCCAAGCGCATGGCGCTTCGCCACGGGGTCGCCAAGGGCGGCGACCGGATCGTGATCATCGCCGGGGTCCCGTTCGGGACTCCGGGGTCGACCAACGTCATCCATATCGTCAGGCTCGTCGGCGACGAGCTCGAGCGGCACAGGAAGGCGGAGGGGAAGGCGCGCTGACCGCCCGTCATTCCGGCGAAAGCCGGAATCCATGAACCCTGTAGTGCGATACCGGACAGGACGGTGTTCATGGATCGCGGGTCAAGCCCGGGACGACGAGTCCCCCGGAAGCAAATCGAAGGCCATCGTCGTGCGCCGCTCCTCGGTATGGAAGGGCACGGTGCCGTGCCACATGTAAGAGGGGAAGAGGGCGAGCCGACCGGGCTTCGGCCGGATGAAGCGCTCGGCCGGAAGCTCGGGCACCGTCCTGAAGGGCGGTTGTCCAAGCCGGAGCCAGCCTTCGCGGCCCTCCCGCTCGAGGGCGTCGTCCGGGGTCTCGACGTAGAAGGCCGAGGAGATCCAGCCTTCATGGTGCATATGGTCGAGGTGGAAGCCGCCCGGCCGAAGCCGCACCGACCAGGCGCCGACGATCCGGTAGCCGCCGCCGTTGCGCCGGCGCAGCGGATCGGCGCCGGTGCCGAGCTTCGCCAGATGCTCCCGCACCGGCGCGTCTATCGCCTTGAAGAAGGCCTGGATCGCGGGATCGCGTGAGCCCGACAGCCGATAGGTGGTCTGGGTGCCGTGGCGAAGCGATTGGGCCGAGGGATGCTCGGCCATGACGTGATGCGCGTCCAGCGCCGCCCCCAGGTCCCGGAGGAAGTCCGACTGGGTCGCCCAGCCGGGCGGGGGCTCGAGATCGTAAACCCCGACCATGGATTCATAATCGCAAAGCTCGCGATAGAGCGGGTCCCCCGCCGCCCGAGCCGCCGTGGCGGCCCAGGCCAGCACCGACTGGTCGAGGGGCGCAAGCTCGAGCGCCCTGGCCATCGTCCGCCGGGCCGAGTCCGCCCGGCCGAGCGCGAGGCTGACGATGGTCGCCTGGACGAGGGCGGCGATGCCGTCCGGTGCGAGCGCCGCGCCGCGGTGCGCGTGCCGCTCGGCGTCGGCGAGGCGGCCCGCCTCCAGCGCCGCCTGAGCCGCCGCGAGGACCAGCTGCGGGTCGTCCGGCAGATGCCCGGCGGCCCGCTCGATCAGGTCGGCGGCCTGCTCCGGATGGCCGGCCGAAGCGAGCAGCTTCGCCTTGACGAGCAGGAGGGGCGCCGGCGGCGCTCCGGCGTGGAAAGCGAGATCGAGCGCCGCCTGGGCCGCGGCGAGGTCGCCCCGGGCCATCCACAGGAAATCGGCGCGCTCGGCGGCGATGGCCGGGAAATTGGGCGCTCGCCGGGCCGCTTCCCGGTAGGCGGC
>Ga0190273_10000121_pt1 | contig 41501 bp, 40 predicted proteins | sample Popmic504IS_FD_134513 | JGI IMG/M metagenome (GOLD analysis project Ga0190273, IMG submission 134513) | Populus adjacent soil microbial communities from riparian zone of Shoshone River, Wyoming, USA - 504 IS | ecosystem: Environmental > Terrestrial > Soil > Riparian zone > Trees stand | place... | reverse complement strand
TCTCGCGGCCGGCCACGGCGAGGGCTGAGGCCGGAATTTTCCCGCGCCCCATGGTTGCCCCTCGCGCGCGGGGGGGCTAAGCGGGCGCCACATTGCGGCCGCGCCCTGCGGCCGGACCCCGACTTTTGGAACATGAAAGGATTGGGAGTCGCATGGCTCGTAAGAAAATCGCGCTGATCGGCGCAGGCATGATCGGCGGAACCCTGGCCCACCTCGCCGCCGTCCGCGAAATGGGCGACATCGTCATGGTCGACGTCGCCGAGGGCATCCCGCAGGGCAAGGCGCTCGATCTCGCCCAGGCCGGCCCGGTCGAGGGCTTCGACGTCCGCCTGACCGGCACCAACGATTACGCCGACATCGCCGGCGCCGACGTGTGCATCGTCACCGCCGGCATCGCCCGCAAGCCGGGGATGAGCCGCGACGACCTGCTCGGCATCAACCTGAAGGTGATGAAGGCGGTCGGCGAGGGCATCAAGGCGCATGCGCCGGACAGCTTCGTGATCTGCGTCACCAACCCGCTCGACGCGATGGTCTGGGCGCTGCGCGAATTCTCCGGGCTTCCGCACGAGAAGGTGGTCGGCATGGCCGGTGTGCTGGACTCGGCGCGCTTCCGGCACTTCCTTGCCGAGGAGTTCGGCGTTTCGGTGCAGGACGTCACCGCCTTCGTGCTCGGCGGCCATGGCGACACGATGGTGCCGGTGGTCCAGTATTCCACCGTCGCGGGCATTCCCATCCCCGACCTCATCAAGATGGGCTGGTCCACCAAGGAGAAGATCGATGCGATCGTCCAGCGCACCCGCTCCGGCGGCGGCGAGATCGTTGCGCTGCTCAAGACCGGCTCGGCTTATTACGCCCCCGCGACCAGCGCGCTGGAAATGGCCGAAGCATTTCTCAAGGACAAGAAGCGGGTTCTCCCCGCCGCGGCCAACCTCACCGGCCAGTACGGCGTGGACGGCCTCTACGTCGGCGTGCCGGTGGTGATCGGTGCGGGCGGCGTCGAGAAGATCGTCGAGGTCCAGCTCGACGCGGAGGCGCAGGCCAACTTCACGGTGTCGGTGGACGCGGTGAAGGAGCTGCTCGAGGCCTGCAAGAAGATCGACGACTCGCTGGCGTGATAACGGGCAACCCCATCCGATATGCCGTTGCCGCGCTGGGAATCGCCGCCATGTCCAATGCGCCGGCGCCAGCGCAGCTGCAGGATCGCTCGGCGCAATTCGCAGCCGAAGCGCTGCGCATCTGCGTCGACACGCGCGCGGCCGCCCCGGCGCTTCGGCAATTGGCCGCGGCCGAGAGTTGGACGACGGCGGACGCCAAGGCGCTCCCCGGCGAGCACAGCGTGACCGTCGGCGGCAACCCGAACGTCACTTATCATCCCAGCAATATCTGGACCGTGGACAAGGCCGGTCTGGCGCTGACCGTCCTGGTCTACGACATGCCCAAGTCCAAACACTGCGAAGTGTTTGCCTGGGATCTGGATGAAGCGGCCGTCGACCGGGCGTTCAAAGGCAATAGCCGCGTCAAAGGCGGCTTTTACGAACGGCCGGGCTGGCCGGTCCGGCGCTATGAGGTTCGGAAGCCGCGCACGATCTTCAGATATGGTTCGGCCATTAAAGATTCGCGCAGCCTCCACGTGCTGAGCGTGGATTAGAGATGACAGGCAGGAGCGACATGTCCGTTCTCGGCAGGGCAGACACCAAGGTCATCAATCAGGGGATGGCCGGCAACACCGGCACCTCTCATGCCGAGCAGGCGCAGTCGAACTTCACGGTATCGGTGGACGCGGTGGAAGAGCTGCTCGAAGCCTGTAAGAATATAGACGAAACCTTGAGGTAAGCCCTGAAAGCGGGATCAAGCATGGCGTGGATCGGAACATCGACACCTCGGGCGGACTGGTTCGTCTTGACAACAATCGGGGCTTCCCTGCTGTTGGTGGTTGCCGCGCTGGCGACGGGCCTTCCTTTTGGCTGGATCGTCTTCGTACCCTGGTCGTTGGCTTGCTTTCTTGCCGCCTCCGCGCACCGGTCGGCTTTCTGGGCGATTCTTGTTCTCACGCCGCTGGCGCTGATTTCAGCGAACTGGCTTTCGGCAGGGTTCCCATCTGCTGAAGATCCGTTTGGGCTTATGTGGCCGCACATTTATGCATTCACCGGCGTCTCGTTCGTAACGGCAGCGACCGGCATCCTCTTCTTCATTCAGCCTCGTCTCTGGACTCCAGGGCCTCGGCACAAGGATCGAGCCAAGACATGAGCATTCTCGCTAACGCGAACATCAAGGCCGTTACTCAGGATATGGCCGGCAACACCGGCACCTCTCATGCCGAGCAGGCGCAGTCGAACTTCACGGTGTCGGTGGACGCGGTGAAAGAGCTGCTCGCGGCGTGCCGCAACATCGATCCCAGCCTTTCGTGAAGAAGGAAGCACACATGATGCGGCGCGCCAGTCTTGCCTTGCCGATGATCGCGTTGGCCGCGGTCTTCGCTGGATCCCCTGCGGCGGCGGAGCTCCAGGCGGAGGACGCCTCGCTCGTTCCGCTGTTCCTGCAGACCTGCACGAGTTCGACGATGAACGCCGAAGCCTTGCTTTCGGGCGTTACGGGATCCTCGGAGTGGCAAGAGGTCCCGGCTCCGACCGTCGACCTGAAGGCTTTGGAGAAGGTGCCCAGCACGCTGACCACCAGCGCTTTTCGCAAACCCACTTCGGTTCGGGAGTGGAAGCGAACGGTGAGCGGGCGGGATGTACGCCTGGTTATCGCTCAGCTTCCGGCGAAAAATGTATACCACAATGTCTGCGCGCTGTTCGCGCCGGACATAAAGAACGCGATGCCCTATTTCGACGCGTTTCGCGACGGCATGAAGGCGATCAGCCTGTCGGGCAAGAGCACCGACCTCCCCCATTATGTCGAATATGGCGGCCGGCTTGCCGACCGTCGCCGGGCGCACGCCGACATGTATTCCCGTACCCAGGCAATGACGACGCCGCGCACGATGCACATGGCTATCGTCTTCGAATGATTTTCTGGGGCGCCGCCTTGCTCCTCGGCCTTCCCGCGTCTGCGGCACCCGCTCCCGCGGAGCGGCCGATGCTGGATGCCTTTCGAACCGTGTGCGACAAGGTGAACAGCCTCAATGGGATGAAGACGGCGGCGCTGGCGAGCGGCTGGGAAGAGATTTCCGACGACGCCGAGCCGCGGCTCGGGCGCCTGATCCGGCTGGGCACGGAAGCGACCGAGGACGACGGCACCAACAAAGGCTTCAACTTCCGCCGGCCGATGAATGGGCGGACGCTGATGCTGGTGGCGTCGCGCTACGAAGACAAAAGCGGGGCGTGGGGCAATGGCTGCCGCTTGTACGATTTCGAAGCGACGGCGGCGATCGACCCGAAGCTTCTGACGAAGTGGATGGGCCGGGCTGCGACCGGGGTCCAGGAACTCGGGCCGACGGTGGGCCTCAAGAGATCGTGGGAGCCGGGCTGGCGCAAGGGAATGACGGTTGAGGTCAACCACGTTCCGCCTCAAAGCAAATTAAAAGAAATATTCGGGCTCAGCGGCAATGTGCTGGTCGCGACCGCTCTTGGAGGATTTTGAATGTCCATTCTCGTTAACGCCAACACCAAGGTCATCACCCAGGGGATGACCGGCAAAACCGGCACCTTCCATACCGAGCAGGCGCTTGCTTATGGGACCAAGATGGTCGGCGGCGTCACCCCCAAGAAGGGCGGGACGACCCACCTTGGCCTGCCGATGTTCGACACGGTCGCCGAAGCGGTCGAGAAGACCGGCGCCGACGCCAGCGTGATCTACGTGCCGCCGCCTTTCGCCGCGGCTTCGATCCTGGAAGCGATCGATGCGCAAGTGCCGCTGATCGTTGCGATCACCGAGGGTATTCCGGTGCTCGACATGGTCAAGGTGAAGCGGGCGCTGCAGGGGTCCAAGTCGCGGCTGATCGGCCCGAACTGCCCGGGCGTGCTGACGCCTAACGAGTGCAAGATCGGCATCATGCCCGGCAGCATCTTCAAGAAGGGCACGGTCGGCGTCGTCAGCCGCTCGGGCACGCTTACCTATGAGGCGGTGTTCCAGACCACCAATGCGGGCCTCGGGCAGACCACGGCGGTCGGCATCGGCGGCGATCCGGTCAACGGCACCAACTTCATCGACGTGCTGGAGCTGTTCCTGGCCGACGACGAGACCCAGTCCATCATCATGATCGGCGAAATCGGCGGATCGGCGGAAGAAGACGCCGCGCAGTTCCTCGCCGACGAGGCGAAGAAGGGCCGTTCAAAGCCCACCGTCGGCTTCATCGCCGGCCGCACCGCGCCTCCGGGCCGGCGCATGGGCCATGCCGGGGCGATCGTCTCGGGCGGCAAGGGCGGCGCCGAAGACAAGATCGCCGCCATGGAGCAGGCTGGAATTCGGGTGTCGCCGAGCCCATCTGAGCTCGGCAAGACCCTTGTCGCGCTGTTGAACGGCTGACGAGGGAGAGCCGGGCCCTTTCGGGCGTTACCCACCGGCGGACCTGACACGGACGAGGCAACATAGTGGACATCTTCGACGGCGAGCGCGAGCAAGGCCCAAGCTGGGCGCGGGACAATTGGCCCGTGGTGGAGCTCGACCCGGTCAATGCCGGGCTCGACCCGACGCTGATGGAGATCGCCGCGCCGGTCGCCAGGCAGGCCAAGGCGGAAGCCAAGGCGGCGGGCAAGTCGGACGCCGAGGTCGAGCAGGCGGCGCGCGATGCGATCCAGGCGATGATGCTGATCCGCACCTATCGGGTGCGCGGGCATCTTGCCGCCGATCTCGATCCGCTCGGCCTCAGCCAGCGCGAGCTTCCGGCCGACCTGACGCCGGAGTTTCACGGCTTTGGGCCGGACAGCCTCGACCGCAAAATCTTCCTGGGCGGAACGCTCGGTTTCCAGTGGGCGACCGTGCGCGAAATCGTCGCGGTGCTGCAGGCCAATTACTGCGGCAAGATCGGCCTGGAATATATGCACATCAACGACCTGGAGGAGCGCCGCTTCCTTCAGGATCGGATGGAGGGCCGCGACGCCGAGATCCGCTTCACGCCCGAGGGCAAGCAGGCGATCCTCGCCAAGGTGATCGAAGGCGAGCAGTGGGAGAAATTCCTTGCCCGCAAATATGTCGGCACCAAACGCTTCGGCCTGGACGGCGGCGAGTCGATGGTCCCCGCGCTCGAGGCGGTGATCAAATATGGCGGCCAGTACGGCGTGCAGGAGATCGTCTTCGGAATGGCCCATCGCGGCCGGCTGAACGTGCTCGCCAACGTGATGGCCAAGCCGTACCGCGCGATCTTCTCCGAATTCGCCGGCGGCTCGGCTAATCCGGAGGATGTCGGCGGGTCGGGTGACGTGAAATACCACCTCGGCACCTCGTCGGACCGCGAGTTCGAGGGCGTGAAGGTGCACCTGTCGCTGCTGCCCAACCCGTCGCACCTCGAGGCGGTGAACCCGGTGGTGCTCGGCAAGGTGCGGGCGAGCCAGACGGCGCGCGGCGACAGGGAGGGCACGCAGGTGCTCCCGGTGCTGCTCCACGGCGACGCGGCCTTTGCTGGGCAGGGCATCGTGGCCGAGATCATGGCCTTTTCCGATCTGCCCGGATACGGCACCGGCGGGACGCTTCACTTCGTTATCAACAACCAGGTCGGCTTCACCACCTCGCCGCAATTCGCGCGCTCGTCGCCTTACCCGTCGGACATCGCCAAGATGGTTCAGGCGCCGATCCTGCACGTCAACGGCGACGATCCGGAGGCGGTGACCTTCGCCTGCAAGCTCGCGGTCGAATACCGCCAGGAATATAAGCGCGACATCGTTATCGACATGTGGTGCTACCGCCGCTTCGGCCACAATGAAGGCGACGAGCCGAGCTTCACCCAGCCGCTGATGTACGCCGAAATCCGCACCCACCCGCCGATCAGCGACATCTACGGCGCGCGGCTGGTGGCCGAGGGCGTGGTCGACCGCGCCTGGATCGACGGGCGGATCGCCGAATTCACCGCCTGCCTGGAGAACGAGTTCGAGGCGGCGAAGAGCTACCTGCCCAACAAGGCCGACTGGTTCGAGGGGCGCTGGAGCGGGCTTGGCCGTCCCGACACGCCGGAGACCGGGCGGCGGAATGCCGAGACCGGGTTGGATGAGGAGACGGCGCGCGATCTCGGCCGGATCCTGACGACGGTTCCGCAAGGGCTGACGGTTCACAAGACGCTGCAGCGGATCATCGATGCGCGGCGGGCGATGTTCGAGACGGGCGTGGGCTTCGACTGGGCGACCGGCGAGGCGCTGGCCTTTGCCGGGCTGGCGCGCGACAATTACAATGTTCGCTTGTCCGGCCAGGACAGCGGCCGGGGCACGTTCTCGCAGCGCCACAGCGTCTGGGTCGATCAAACCGACGGGCACAAATATATCCCGCTCGCCGAGGTCGGCCCCGGGCGTTTCGAGGTGCGTGACAGCCCGCTGTCCGAATTCGGCGTGCTCGGCTTCGAATATGGGTTTGCGCTGTCGGACCCGCACACCTTGGTGCTGTGGGAAGCGCAGTTCGGCGATTTCGCCAACGGCGCGCAGGTGATCATCGACCAGTTCATTGCGTCGGGCGAATCGAAGTGGCTTCGCGCCAACGGCCTCGTGATGCTGCTTCCGCACGGCTATGAAGGGCAGGGGCCGGAGCATAGCTCGGCGCGGCCGGAGCGCTACCTCCAGCTCTGCGCAGAGGACAATATGCAGGTCGCCAACTGCACCACGCCGGCCAATTATTTCCACATATTGCGCCGCCAGATGCACCGCGAGTTCCGTAAACCGCTGATCATCATGACGCCCAAGTCGCTGCTCCGACACAAGGCGGCGGTGTCGCCGCTGTCGGACTTCCTCGGCGACAGCCACTTCAGGCGGCTGATCTCCGATCCCAACGCGCCCGGCGACGCCGAGGTGAAGCGCCTCGTCCTCTGCTCGGGCAAGGTCGCCTACGAATTGACGGAAGCGCGCGACACAGCGGGCGACCGGAACACGGCCATCGTCCGGGTCGAGCAGCTTTATCCCTTCCCCTCCGAGCCCCTCGTGGAGCGTCTGAGGCGCATGCCGAACCTGGAAGAGGTCGTGTGGGCGCAGGAAGAGCCGCGCAACAACGGCTATTGGACGTTCGTCGAAGGCTTCGTCGAGCAGTGCCTGGCGGAAGCCGGGGTGCGGGTGGGGCGGCCGCGTTATGCCGGCCGTGTCGCCTCGGCGTCTCCGGCCACCGGCCTTGCCAAGCGCCACGCGGCGGAGCAGGCGGCCTTGATCGCCGACGCGCTCGGCCATAGCAGCGATACCGCAGTGCAGCGCGTAGCGGAGTAAGGACAGACCATGGCCACCGAAGTAACCGTCCCGACGCTCGGGGAATCGATCACCGAAGCGACGCTCGGCCAGTGGCTGAAGAAGCCGGGCGACGCGATTGCCGTCGACGAGCCGATCGCCAGTCTGGAAACCGACAAGGTGGCGGTGGAAGTGCCGTCGCCGGTGGCGGGCACGATGGGCGAGCAGCTCGTTGCGGAGGGCGACACGGTGAACGTCGGCGCGGTGATCGCGCGAGTTGAGAGAGGCGCCGGACAGGCTTCCGCACCTGCGCCCGCTGCGGCACCTGCTCCTGCCGCGGCAACGCCGGTCAACCCGATCGGCCCGGGCGAGAATGTCGAAGTGCGCGACGACGATGAGGAAGGGGACGCGGATTCGAACCTGACGCTGTCGCCGTCAGTGCGCCGCCTGGTGCTGGAATTTGGCCTCGACCCATCCAAGATCAAGGGCACCGGCAAGGACGGCCGCCTGAACAAGGACGACGTGCTCAACGCCGCCCGCAACCAGCCGGCGCCCGCCGCCGAGGCGGCCCCTGCTCCGGCTGCCCCTGCTGCTGCTCCGGCCGCAGCACCAGCCGCCTCCGCTCCCGCGCCTGCCGTCGGTGAGCGCCGCGAGGAGCGGGTGCGCATGACGCGCCTTCGCCAGACCGTCGCCAAGCGCCTCAAGGAAGCGCAGAACACCGCCGCCTTGCTGACCACCTTCAACGATGTCGACATGACCGAGGTCATGGCGGCACGCGGGCGCTACAAGGACCTGTTCGAGAAGAAGCACGGCATCCGCCTGGGCTTCATGGGCTTCTTCGTGAAGGCGGCGGCTTTGGCGGCGCGCGACGTGCCGTCGGTCAACGCCTACATCGAAGGCGACGAGATCGTGTATCACGATTATCTCGACGTCTCGGTCGCGGTGTCGGCGCCGAACGGCCTGGTCGTGCCGGTGATCCGTAATGCCCATGCGATGAGCTTCGCCGAGATCGAGAAAACCATCGCCGACTTCGGCAAGCGCGCCAAGGCCGGCACGCTGACCATGGACGACATGAAGGGCGGCACCTTCACCATCTCCAACGGCGGCGTGTTCGGCTCGCTGCTCTCCACGCCGATCATCAACCCTCCGCAGTCGGCGGTGCTCGGCATGCACCGTATCGAGGAGCGGCCGGTGGTGCGCGACGGCCAGATCGTTGCCCGGCCGATGATGTACCTGGCTTTGTCCTACGATCACCGCCTGGTCGACGGCCGCGAAGCCGTCACCTTCCTGGTGCGGATGAAGGAAGCGCTTGAGGATCCGACGCGGCTACTGATCGACTTATGATGATCGTGCTCCGGCGAAGGCCGGAGCGCTGGGTGGAGCACGATGAAGTCAGGTTGTGTTTATCTAATGGCGAACCACCGGCGAGGCCAAACCTACCTTGGAGTAACCAGCAATCTTCCGCAGCGTGCCTGGCAACATCGCAACAGAGTCGTTGAAGGGCATTCGAAAGAGAAGGGTTGCGAGCTACTCGTCTGGTACGACTATTACGATGATCTGCAGGAGGCGCGTGCCTGTGAGCGTCGCATGAAGAAGTGGAGACGCGCGTGGAAAATACGCGTGATCGAGGAGCGTAATCCTGAGTGGCGCGATCTCTTCGCCGAGATATGCGCTTGAAAACCAACGCTCCGGCCTTCGCCGGAGCACCAAAGGGTTTGAGAATGACTGAGACGAATTTCGACGTAATCGTGATCGGCGCGGGCCCGGGCGGCTATGTTGCCGCGATCCGGGCTGCGCAGCTCGGGCTCAGGACGGCGTGTGTGGAGAGCCGGGAGACGCTGGGCGGGACGTGTCTCAACGTCGGGTGCATTCCGTCGAAGGCGTTGCTTCATGCCTCCGAGCTGTTCGAGGAAGCCAATCACGGCACGCTTGCCAAGTGGGGCGTGAAGGTCGGCAATGTCGAGCTCGATCTGGATGTCATGCATGCGGGCCGGCGCGAGGCGGTCGGCGGGCTGACCAAGGGTATCGAGTTCCTGTTCAAGAAGAACAAGGTGACGTGGCTGAAGGGGCATGCGCGCTTCACCGGCGCGGGCAGCCTGGATGTCGCGGGCGAGAGCTACACCGCCAAGAACATCGTCATCGCCACGGGTTCTTCCGTCACCCCGCTGCCGGGCGTGGAGATCGACCAGCAGCGGGTGGTCGATTCCACCGGCGCGCTCGAGCTGCCCAAGGTGCCGGGCCATCTCGTCGTGATCGGCGGCGGCGTGATCGGGCTCGAGCTCGGCTCGGTGTGGAAGCGGCTCGGCGCCAGGGTGACGGTGGTGGAGTATCTCGACGAGATACTGCCCGGCATGGACGCCGAAGTGCGCAAGGAAGCGCGCAAGATCTTCAAGAAACAGGGCTTCGACTTCCTCACCGGCTACAAGGTCACGGGCGTCGCCAACCAGGGCGAAGGCGTTTCGGTCACCATCGAGCCCGCCGCGGGCGGCGAGGCCAAGCTGATCGAGGCGGACGTGGTGCTGGTTTCGATCGGGCGGCGGCCGAACACCGACGGCCTTGGCCTCGAAGCGGTGGGCCTTCAGGTCAACAAGCGCGGCCAGATCGAGATCGACCACGATTTCCGGACAAGCGTGCCCGGCATCTACGCGATCGGCGACGTCGCGCCCGGGCCGATGCTTGCCCACAAGGCGGAGGACGAGGGCATCGCCGTGGCCGAGATCCTCGCCGGCCAGATCGGAATCATCAACCATGAGGTGATCCCCGGCGTGGTCTATACCCATCCGGAGATCGCCTCGGTCGGCCGCACCGAGGAGGAGCTTCGCGAGGCGGGCGTCGACATCAAGGTCGGCAAGTTCCCGATGATGGCCAACAGCCGCGCCAAGACCAACCGCGATACGGACGGCTTCGTCAAGATCATCGCCGACGCGCGCACCGACCGGGTGCTCGGCGTTCACATCATCGCCAGCCTCGCCGGCACGATGATCGCCCAGGCCGCGCAGGCGATGGAGTTCGGCGCGACGAGCGAAGACATCGCCTACACCTGCCACGCCCACCCAACCCATTCGGAAGCGATCAAGGAAGCGGCGATGGCGGTGACGGGGCTGCCGATCCACATCTGACCGGCAGCCCGCCACCGCGCTCAAGGCCTTCAGCCTTGGCGGGCGGGGCGCTTCAGATAGTGAAACGGCAACCAGCCGGCGACATAGGTCCAGCCTTCCCCCTCCATCTGCCGCAAGGCTGCGGCGACTGAAAGGGCGATCACCCGCTTGTGCTCCCACGGGAACTCCGCAGCGCGGAAGCGGAGGGTGAGCAGGCCGACCGCGACGAGCTCCCGCCCGGCCTGGCCTTCCTCCGCCATGATCGCCTCTTCGTTGAAGGCTGTGGCCGTGCGGACATGCTCCGCCTGATCCTGAGCCCCCTCGGCCGCGTTGCCGCCGCCGAAACGCTGCTGCGCCGCCTGTTTGGTGATGCCGATCAGGCTTCCGATTTCTGCCCAGCTCAGCCCGGCCCGCCGCGCAGCATCGACCCAGCGGTGCAGCGAAAGCCGCGCCTCGTCGGACACCACGTGCGCGGTGGTTACCATGACCGCATATTCCTGAGGCGATTTGCCGGTGAACGCGCTTCCCTGCCCCTCATGCCAGGCAATCGGAAGATAGCTGACGCTTTCCCTCAGATCGCGTTCCGCTTTGAAATCCATGTCTCTCTCCCGTCAACATTCGATTGACGAACGGTCAATGTGGTGTTGACGAGCAGATGTCAACTTTATCTTGACGACACACCGGTTTGGAAGGTTGCAACCGCCCGGAAAGGAGCTAGCCTCGCCGTTGATGAATGTTCAGGGAGGCCTGCTTGAGGGCTTGGATGTTGCGGATAGCCGGAGCCGCGGTTGTGCTCGCGCCGGAGGGGGCGTTCGGAGCAGCGCCGCCGCAGTGGAATGTCGATTACGGAGAGGATGTCTGCTCCCTCATCCGCATGGTGGCGGCTGACGACACGCAGGTGGCCTTCAAGCGAATGCCCGGGAACGATATGACCAGTATCAATATCGTCAAACCCGGGTGGAAAAGCCTTTCCGGGCGGCGGATCAAAGCGATGCGGATTGCGCTTCAGCCCGGCGGAGAGATCACGGGGAAAACCATCTTCATACCGGCCGGCGAGCCCGACGGGCCGGTTCTTGTGATAATCGTAACCGAACACGGCTTCCTTGATCGGCTCGCTTCAGCCGGGGGTTTGACGCTGACCGAGGCAGGACGGCCTGCTGCCCATTTTGTGCTGCCCGAAACGGCGAAAGCGGTCGCGGCGGTTAGGGCGTGCGAGACGGAGGGCATGCGGACGTGGGGCATCGACCCGGAACAATGGACTGCGCTTCGTTCACCGCCAAAACCCGTGATCGATCTACCCAGCCTTTTCAGTTCCGACGATTACCCCGGTGACGCCGTGGCCACGGGTGCTTCGGGAGACGTGCTCGTTCGGCTCACTGTCGATCCTGTCGGGCGGGTGTCGCAATGCTTCGTGTTGCACAAGAGCGGCCATTCTTCGCTGGATAAACAAACCTGCGCAATCCTGGCGCGGCGAGCGCGATTCGAGCCCGCGCTGCGGGCTGACGGCACGGCTGTTTCCGCTCCTTATGTGACGAAGATCACCTGGCGTGCCGGTTAGCGTGGTGCGGAGCGACGGCGAGGCTCAGGCCCGCACCCCGCGCGTCCGCCACAATCTGCGGCGCTGGCATATCTGGCTCGGTTGGGTGATCGGCATTCCGTTCCTGCTGTGGACGGTGACTGGGTTGGTCATGGTCGCTCGGCCGATCTCGGAAGTACGCGGCGAAGCGCTGCTGAGCGAGGCGCACGACCTTCCCTCCGGGCTGGTGCCGGTCCCGCCCGCCATCGGCCCGCGCGCCGTCGCCGGGTTGAAGCTCGAGCAACGGGCGGAGGGGCCGCGCTGGATCGTCAGCTACGCCGACGGCGCCTCGCGGCTCGCCGATGCCGCCACCGGCCGCCTGCTCCCGCCGCTTGGCGCGGCCGATGCCGCGCGGGCGGTGGAGGCGCGCTACGCAGGGGCCGCCAGGGTCATTGGAGTGGACCGGATTTCCGCCAACGAACCGCCGATAGATTTTCGCCGCCCGATCGACGCGTGGCGGGTGTCGATGAGCGACGGGACCCGCTTCTACGTCCATGCCGCGACGGGCGAGATCGTGGCGAAGCGCACCAGCTGGTGGCGCATCTACGACTTCATGTGGGGCCTCCACATCATGGACCTGGAGACCCGGGAAGACGCGCAGAATCCGTGGCTGATCGGCTTCGGCATCGTCTCGCTGGTGACCACCGTGCTCGCCATCGCCCTGCTGCCGCTGACCATCCGCCGCCGCCGCAAGAAAGCCGAAGCCGCGCCCGCCGCGGAGTGATAGGGGGCGCCATGGCTCCCGCCGCTTTTATCCCCGTCCTCGATCCGCTGCTCACCTATCTCGGCTGGGCGGGGGTTGCGGTGTTCGCCTTGTCCGGTGCGCTGGTCGCGGCGACCAAGCGGCTGACGCTGATCACCTTTATCTTCTTCGCGGTGGTCACCGGCGTCGGCGGCGGCACTGTGCGGGACCTGCTGATCGGCGCGCCGGTGTTCTGGATTCACGGCAATGCGACGATCCTGATCTGCGTCGCGGCCGGGGTCACCGTGTGGCTGCTGCCGGTGCGGGTCTGGCCGGGGCGGGCCCTGCTGTGGCTCGATGCCGCCGGCCTTGCCGCTTACGCGACCTACGGCGCCGCCAAGGGCATCGGCTACGGCGTCGCGCCGATTCCGGCGATCGGCATGGGCGTTCTCACCGCCTGCCTCGGCGGCATCATCCGCGACGTGCTCGCGAACGAGCCCTCGATCCTGATCCGGCCCGAGCTCTACGTGACGGCAGCGGCCTTATCCTCGGCGTTGGTGGTCGGGCTGCTGGTCCTCGGCTTGCCCGGCATGCTGGCGGGAACGATCGCAGCGGCGGCCGGGTTCGCGCTGCGCGGCGCCGCCATCGAGCGCGGCTGGTCGCTTCCCGGCTACAAGGACGATTGAGGGCTAAAGGCCGGCTGGCGGCCGAGGCTCGTCCGGCGGGCTTTGCTCGGCGGCAAGCTGCCTTTGCCACAGGCCGACATCCCGCCACGCGCCCAGCTTCCAGCCGACGCGGCGGTAGGTGCCGGCATGTTCGAACCCCATCTTCTCGTGCAGCCGAACGCTTGCCTCGTTGGGAAGGGTAACTGCGGCGATCGCCTGGGTGAAGCCCTGCGCCTCCAGACCGGCGAGCAACGGCCGGTACAACGCGCTGCCGAGCCCGCGCCCTTCGCACCCCCACCGAAGGTAGACTGTGGTCTCGACGGCGAATCGATAGGCGAAGCGGCTTCGAAAGGCGGCGGCATAGGCGTAGCCTGCTAAGGCGCCATCCTCTTCCGCGGCCAGCCACGGGTAGAGCCCGCCGCCTTCCGTCATTCGGCCGAGCATATCGGCTTCGCCGGGCGGCTCCGCTTCGAAGCTCACCGCAGTGTCGCGAACGTAGTCGGCATAGATGGAGGCGATGGCCGCGGCGTCGTCCGCGCGCGCGGGCCTGATCCTCACGCCCCGAGCAGCCTAAGCAGCACTCCCGCGAAGCTGCCGCTCGGCCCGCGTGACGGCGTTGCGGCGGCGGCGGGGCATTCCACGCAGCGCGCCTGCACCGATCCCACCGACAGCAGCCGCTCGGCATCGGCTGCGGCGCGGAGCATGGCCTGGCGCTGCCCCATCGCGATCCGGCCAAAGGCGTCGAGGGACGCCTGATCCTCGTCGCTGTCGTCCGACGCCAGGGAGCGAAGCACTTCACTGAACATGTCGGGCTCGCGCTCGAGCCAGACGGGCTTCGCCGCATCGCCGTCGACCTTGGCCAGCCGCGCCGCTTCGGCGATCGCTTCGTCGAGGCCGCCGAACGCGTCGATCAGGTTCAACTGCCGGGCGTTGCCGCCCGCCCAGATGCGGCCCTGCGCGATCTGATCGACCTTGGCGACGGGCATCTTGCGCTGCTGCGACACCAACGTGAGGAAGCGCAGGTAGGTGGCTTCGACGCTGGTCTGGAGCAGGCGGCCGGCCTCCGGAGAGGGCCCGCGCAGCACGTCGGGCTCGCCCGACAGCGGCGTGGTCTTGACCCCGTCGACGCCGATGCCGAGCTTGGCAAGGCTGCCCTGGGAGCTCGGAATGATCCCGAACACGCCGATCGAGCCGGTGATGGTGGACGGTTCGGCGTAGATCTTGTCGCTCGCCATCGCGACCCAATAGCCGCCGGACGCGGCGAGGTTGCCCATCGAGACCACGACGGGCAGGCCCTTCTGCTTGGCGGCGAGCACCGCCTGGCGAATCCGCTCGGACGCCAGAGCGGAGCCGCCCGGCGAGTCGATTCGAAGCACCAGCGCCTTCAAGTTCTTCTCGCGCAGGCCCTTTTCGAGGGCGCGCACGATGGTCTCGGCGCCGGCCGAGCCGGGGCCGGCTTCGCCATCGACGATTTCGCCGGCGACGGTGAGGATTCCGATCGATCCCGGCTCCTCGGTGGCCGGGTAGGCGCTGATCCACTTGTTGTAATCGATGGCGCGGAAGCTGCCCGGCACTTCGTCGTAGCGCGTGCCGCTGATCTGGGCGAGGCGGCGGCCAAAGGCTTCGCGGTCGCCGACCTTGTCGACCAGGCCGAGGGCAAGCGCCGCCTTCGCCATGTCGCCGCCGCCGGCCGAGGCGATCTGCCCGGCGGCGTCGGCGGCGTAGGCCTGGACCTGCGCCTTGGGCCGCGCCTTGCGGACCTCGTCCTGCCAGCTCGCCCACATCGTGCCGTAGACCGACTGGAGGTTTTCGCGCGCTTCGGGTGACATGTCGCTGCGGATGAAGGGCTCGACCGCCGCCTTGTGGGTGCCGACGCGGTAGACGTTGGCGGTGACGCCGAGCTTGTCCATCAGCCCCTTGAAGTAGAGGTTGGCGCCGCCCGGGCCGGTGACCAGCACGCCGCCCATCGGGTTGAGCCAGATTTCGTTGGCTTGGCTGGCGAGCAGGTAGGCGTCGTCGTCATAAGCGGTGGCGTAGGCGAGCACCGGCTTGCCGGCGCGCTTGACCTCGCCGAGCGCATCGCTGGCCGCAGTGATCGAGGCCTGGCCGCCGCCCGCGAAGATGTCGAGATCGAGCGCGACCGCCTTGATCCGGTCGTCGGTGGCGGCGAGGCGCAGCGCGTGGACGACGTCGCGGAGGCGGTATTCGCGCGGGCCACCTGAGCCGGAGAGCAATTGGGTGGCGCTCGCTTCGCTGGGCTGCTCCACGATCGGCCCGCTCAGCTTGAGGTGGAGGACGCCGGTGTCGGCCGAGCCGATCGTCGGCCGGGCGGTCATCGCGCTGTAGAGGAGGGCGAAGAAGAGCAGCATGAAGAGCAGGACGAGGCCGTCCTTGACCCCAACCAGTAGCTTCCAAACCTTGCGCGCGAACCTCATGGCCGTTCCTTGCCCCATTCTGTCTTGCCCAAAGCGCTAGCCGGTCGCCGCGCGGCGGGCAATGCGGTGCGAAAATTCAGCCCTCCGGGCCTTGACCAAAGATGAACCGCACCTAAATCAGAGGGCGTTGGCACTCGCTGTGGCTGAGTGCTAACAACCGATTCACAACAGCGGTCTGCTGCACCTCGCACAAGGGGGTTTTTTGGGCAGCCGCATATTAAAGAGGTGACGTGCATGACTTTCCGTCCGCTCCATGACCGGGTGCTGGTCCGCCGCGTCGAGGCCGAAGAAAAAACGGCCGGTGGCATCATCATCCCCGACACCGCCAAGGAAAAGCCCCAGGAAGGCGAAGTGATCTCCGTCGGCTCCGGCACCAAGGCCGAAGACGGCACGGTGACTCCGCTCGACGTCAAGGCCGGCGACAAGATCCTGTTCGGCAAATGGTCGGGCACCGAGGTCCGCCTCAACGGCGAAGACCTGCTGATCATGAAGGAAAGCGACATCCTCGGGATCGTCGGCTGACCTGCTGATCCGCTGATGTGCTCCGGCGCAGGGTTCCCATCAAAGTAGTACTTTGATGGGGTCCCAGATCGGAGCCCAGCGAATTGGAACCCAACGCTCCGGCCTTCGCCGGAGCACGAAAACAGACAATCTGGACCCCGGCCTTTGCCGGGGCACTGACAGAAGGAACACGAAACATGGCAGCGAAAGACGTACGCTTTTCCCGCGACGCGCGTGAGCGCATTCTTCGCGGCGTCGATATCCTCGCCGATGCGGTGAAGGTCACTTTGGGCCCCAAGGGCCGCAACGTCGTCATCGACAAGAGCTTCGGCGCTCCGCGCATCACCAAGGACGGCGTCACCGTCGCCAAGGAGATCGAGCTCAAGGACAAGTTCGAGAACATGGGCGCGCAGATGCTGCGCGAAGTGGCCTCGAAGACCAACGACATGGCCGGCGACGGCACCACCACCGCAACGGTGCTGGCCCAGTCGATCGTTCGCGAAGGCATGAAGTCGGTTGCGGCCGGCATGAACCCGATGGACCTGAAGCGCGGCATCGACATTGCCGTCACGGCTGTCGTGGCTGACCTCAAGGCGCGTTCCAAGCCCGTCTCCGGCTCCAACGAGATCGCCCAGGTCGGCATCATCTCGGCCAACGGCGACACCGTCGTCGGCGAGAAGATCGCCGAAGCGATGGACAAGGTCGGCAAGGAAGGCGTGATCACCGTCGAGGAAGCCAAGGGCCTCGAGTTCGAACTCGACGTCGTCGAAGGCATGCAGTTCGACCGCGGCTACCTCAGCCCCTACTTCATCACCAATCCGGAGAAGATGTCGGTCGAACTCACCGATCCGTACATCCTGATCCACGAAAAGAAGCTGTCGAACCTGCAGGCGATGCTTCCGATCCTGGAAGCCGTCGTTCAGTCGGGCCGTCCGCTGCTGATCATCGCCGAAGACATCGAGGGCGAGGCTCTCGCCACGCTCGTCGTCAACAAGCTGCGCGGCGGCCTCAAGGTCGCGGCCGTCAAGGCGCCGGGCTTCGGCGATCGCCGCAAGGCGATGCTGGAAGACATCGCGATCCTCACCGCCGGTGAGATGATCTCGGAAGACCTCGGCATCAAGCTCGAGACCGTGACCGTCGCCATGCTCGGCCAGGCCAAGCGCGTCACCATCGACAAGGACAACACCATCATCGTCGATGGTGCCGGTACCCGCGACCGCATCGAAGGCCGCGTCACCGCGATCCGCCAGCAGATCGAGAACACCACCAGCGATTACGACAAGGAGAAGCTCCAGGAGCGTCTTGCCAAGCTCGCCGGCGGCGTTGCCGTGATCAAGGTCGGCGGTTCGTCCGAGATCGAGGTCAAGGAGCGCAAGGACCGCGTCGACGACGCACTCCACGCCACCCGCGCCGCGGTTGAGGAAGGCATCGTCCCCGGCGGCGGTACCGCTCTGCTCTACGCCACCAAGGCGCTGAACGGCCTCACCGGCCAGAACGACGATCAGACCCGCGGCATCGATATCGTCCGCAAGGCGATCATCGCCCCGGTGCGCCAGATCGCCGAGAATGCCGGCCATGACGGCGCGGTGATTTCGGGCCGCCTGCTCGACGGCACCGACGAGACGATCGGCTTCAACGCCCAGACCGAAGTGTTCGAGAACCTGGTTGCGGCCGGCGTGATCGATCCCACCAAGGTCGTCCGCACGGCGCTGCAGGACGCGGCTTCGGTCGCCGGCCTGCTGATCACCACCGAAGCGGCGGTTGCCGAGCTTCCCGAGGACAAGTCCTCCGGCGGCGGCGGCATGCCCGGCGGCGGCATGGGCGGCATGGGCGGCATGGACTTCTGATCCAGAAGCTCCTCGTCGGATGAAACGGAAAGGGCCGGAGCGGAAACGCTTCGGCCCTTTTCTCATCGAGGGCGCGCGGCGGGGCTCACTGCGAAAAATCGGCCGGGTCGATCTCCTCGGCGAGCAGCAAGAGGATGTCCTGCCGGTTCAGGGCAATCCGGATCTGCATTGCCAGGGACTTGAGCTGGTCATGCCCGAGCGCGAGCTGCCAGATGCGCTCGCACAATCCCATCAGGTCGCGGTCGCCGTTGAGCGAGATCGCCCCGCTTGCGGCGACAAGCTGGAGCAGCTGGCGCGCCGTAAGCCGGGCGCTTTCGATGCGCTGCTCCACCGGCGTGAGCGCCTCGCTCAGGGCCGCGCCGATCAGTCCAATCTGCTGGAGCGCGCAGCGCCGCTCCCGCGTGCGAATTCGGCTGTCGACTTCTTCCAGGCGGACGGCGGCAAGCGCCGCCCGGCTGGCCGCGAGACCGGCCGCCTGGCGCATTCGGCTGGTGAGCAGAATGTGTTCGGAGCGGCGAAGCATGTCGACCAACTGCGGCACCGCGTTCGCTTGCCGGCGTTCGAGTGCGGTCGTCAGAGCCGGTAGCTCCAGCAGAAGGCCGGTTAACTGCTCGCGGCTGCGGAAATGGGAAACCAGCATGATGCGACCTCACTCAGGCAGCAATTTACGCTCGGTCCGTCCGTCGCTCATCTCCATGGTCTGCCACTCCATACCCTCTTCGCTGATCGACATTTTGATGATCATGATGTCGGAAGGCCGCTGTTCACGCAGCCGGTGCGATTCGGCGATGACCTGCAAACCGCCGGGCGAGGGCGCGGGTGTATCCCTGGCATATTTGCCGGCAAGGTCGCGCAGCAACTCGGCGAGGGCGCCCGCGTCGGGACGCCGGCGGGTCGGCAGTTCCGCTCTCTCGAGGAGCTTGCCGATGTCGCTTGCGAGCTCCTTGGCGAAGGCCGCGACGAGCTCCTCGGAAGGTCGCGCGGTTCCTGCCTCCGCCAGCCGATCGACCCGTGCGTCTATGGCGGGGCCAAGCGCATTGGCGACAGGTTGAGGAAGTCGCGGCAGGCCGATCAGCCTTGCTGTCCCGTCAAGGATGCCCGACCGAAGTTGCTCCCGCTCGCCGGTGCCGATGCCGCCTCGGCCGGCGGGTTGCACCGCCTCGATCGCCACCGGGATGGTGAGCTCGATGTCGCTGAACCGCAGGTGGGGCACCGCAAAATGGCGAAGCAGCTCGTGCCGGGCATATGCTTCCGCCATGTTCACCGACTGAGCGTCGGCCATCATGCGCGCCTGGGTCAGGCTGGCGAATATCCCGCCCAGATATTCGTCGAGCGTCGGCATGGATCGTTCCCCCGCTGCTCCGCCCCTACGCCTCCTTGCTGGTGATGCTGTCTTCCAGCATCGTCAGGATTCGATCGAGACCTTCCGGCATCTCGTCGTTCACCGCTGTAAGCTTCACCCCGAGATTGTACGTCTTTTCGACCGAGGTGCCGCGCGATGACGTCCGCTTGTACGAGGCCGACGCCTTGAAGTTGACGACCTTGTAGTTGATCCCGAGCTCCGCCGAGGCCGCGAATTCGCTGCTGACGCTTGCCGTCTCGACGGAGGTCAGCTTCGCATTGAAGTCGATGGTCATTTCATCGATGCGCAGGGCGGGCGGCGTGAGCATGGCCAACAACGGGACCTGTACTTCGATGTCCTGGTTCATCATCGGCTGGTTCGTCGCACTCACCGGTGCGTCGGGATCATAGTCCGGATCGGGGACGGATTTCGAGAACTTGAAGTCCACGTAGCGGACCGGGCCCATGGTCCCGGGCGTGGATCCCGGTTCAAACCCCACTTCCTTGATGAAGTTGACCGTCGCCATCGAAGCGGCATTCTGCGCCTGGATCGCGGCCTGCAACGGCCCGCCAATATATACGCTGAAATCAAGGCTGTTCAGCTCAGCAACGAGATTTGCCATCGCTATTACTCCCCACTTAAATGGCGATGAGTCGCACCCTGATCAATAGATCATAATATAGCTAATGAATCAAATTTCCTTTTTGACTGCTGCAACAGGCAGAGTCTACTTGAGGAGTAGGCCAATTAATAAAATTAGAATCCAAACATTTAGATGGATTTCTACCCGCCGGATGCAAGGTTGATTGGACCGGAGACTGTTTCTGATCGCCCGGTTGCGGCGGGCCTAAGAAAACGCGCGGGAGGCTTCCGTCAAGCGATGTGTGCCTGGGTGAAGACCAGGTCAGGCGGCCCTCGGTGCTCCGAGTCGAAGCAGCTTCGGGGCGGCGAGTTCGGCGGCTGAGTCGGCGTCCATCGGCCGGGCGAGCAGGTAGCCCTGGCCGTCGCGGCAGCCGAATTCGCGGAGCAGGGTGCGCTGCTCTTCGGTTTCGATATGTTCGGCGACGCAGGGCAGGCCGAGGGACGTGCAGAGCTCCACCACGCCCTTGAGGAGGCGGCGGCTGCGCAGCGATTCGGCGGCGTCGGCGATCAGCGAGCCGTCGAGCTTGATGCCGTCGAACTGCATTTCCCGAAGGTAGGAGATGGAGGCGTGACCGGCCCCGAAATCGTCGAGGACGATCCGCGCGCCCGAGTTGCGCAGCGCGCGCAGGTTTTCGCGGGCGACCGAGAAATCCACCAGCAAGGCGGTTTCGGTGACTTCGACCTGCAGCCGGTGCGGGTCCATGCCGGCGGCGTCGAGGATGGCGAGAATGCGCTGCGCCGAGCCGTCGGTGCAGAGCTGGACGGCACTGAGGTTGAAGGACAGGCGCACCGTATCGGCCCAGCGTGCGGTTTCCGCCGCGGCCCGGGCGAGCAGCGAGTCGGACAGTTCCTTGATGACGTTGATCTGCTCGGCCGCGGGAATGAATTCGGCTGGGGGGACGCTGCCGAGTTCGGGATGCGACCAGCGTGCGAGCGCTTCGAACGCGCGCAGCTCACCGGTGACGAGGTCGTGGATCGGCTGGTAGACGAGGCCGATCTGGGCCTGGGTCCCGGGAAGGCGAAGCGCCTGCTCGATCTGGCTGCGGCGGCGGTGGATTTCATCCATCTCGGCCGAATAGACGGCGACGCCCGAGCGGCCATTCTCCTTCGCCCGGTACAAAGCGGTGTCGGCGCGGATCAGCGCTTCGGTGCTGTTGCAGTCGGCGGCGGTCAGGAGGGTGATGCCGCAGCAGCCCGAGACGCGGAATTCCCGGCCGTCGACGCTGAACGGCTCGGCAAGCGCGGCGCAGATCCCGGCGCCGGCCGTTTTACCGGCACCGGCATTATGAGCGTGCGGGAGCAGCAGCGCGAATTCATCGCCGCCGGTTCGGGCGATGAGCGCCTTGTCCCCGCCCGCCGCGGCAAGACGGACGCCGACTTCCTTCAGCACCAGATCTCCGGCGGCGTGGCCGAACGTGTCGTTGATCGGCTTGAAGCCATCGAGATCGACCACCGCGAGGGCGAAACTGGCGCCGCTTTTCTGCAAGGCGGCGGCGCGGCGGCCCAGCGCGCGCAAAAAGGCACGGCGGTTGGCGAGGCCGGTGAGCGGATCGGTGTCGGCGATCAGCCGCGCCTTCATCTTTTCCGCCTTGGCCTGCTTTTCGGCGCGGCGGGCACGCTCGCGCTCGGCGGCGATCTGCGAGCGCGACTCGACGAGCTGGCAGAAGCTGCGGTTATGGAATTGGAGGAGCTGGAGGATGAGGACGATGACCAGGCCGGTGCTCACGCCCATGCCGATATGGCTGGCGTCGCCCGACACGAGGAGGCGAACCGACAACGGCATGCCCAGGACCAGGAGCGGAAGGCGGGCCGCGGCGGGAAAGCTCGACAGGCCGTAGGCGCAGCCGATTGCGGCCACCGTGCCGAACATCACCACATGGCCGTCATGATCGGTGCTCGATCCCTGGATCAGCGACAGCGCCCAGACGGAAAAGCAGAAGGATACGAGAAGGGCGAAAATCCAGGTTTTCTGAAGCTCGCGCAGGATCCGCTCGGGCGGAAGCACCCGCTTGCGGGCGCCGACCCAGTAAACGAGGCGCACCAGCACAACCATGAGCAGGATGGTGGTCGGGCTGAAGATTTCGACGATCATGCCCCCGGAGGCGAGGGACAAGCCGAGGCAGTTGGCGAGCGCGACGGTGTAGAGCAGCGGAATCTGTCGCTGGAGAACGAGATAGCGTTCTTCGAGCAGCGCGCGGCCGACAGGCGTCTCCGCCTCGCCCACGTCGACGAGCTTGCGCATCCAACCGAAAACCCACCCCATGCAAAATGGGTTAGCGGCGAGAAGTTAATGGCCGGTTTTCACCGTTGGCAGCGGAAGTTCTCGCTGATCCGGGTCGAAACGCTGCCAGCCGTGCGGTCCGAGCTTCTCGAGCGGCCGGAAGCGCGCTTTATAGGCCATGCGCTGGGAGCTTTCGACCCAATAGCCGAGATAGACGTAGGGCAGACCGGCACGTCCGGCGCGGATGATGTGATCGAGGATGATGTAGGTGCCGAGGCCGGGGCGGGCGGTGTCCTCCGGCTCGAAGAAGCTGTAGATCATCGACAGGCCGTCGCCCTGCTGGTCGGTCAGGCAGGCGCCGACCAGGCGGCCGGGCTTTCCGTCCACCGCGGGCTCGCGATATTCGATGATGTAGGTCTTGACCGGGCTTTGCTCGATCATGTCGGCGAAGTCCGATTCGTCCATGCCGACCATGCCGCCGTCCGGGTGGCGGCGCTTCAGGTAGCGGCGCAGAAGCTCATATTGCTCCTCGGTCGCCCAGGGTTTGCAGGCGGTGACTTCCAGGTCGGCATGTTTGCGCATCATCTTGCGCTGCGTGGCGTTGGGCTGGAACTCGCCGGCGACGACACGGACCGACACGCAGGCCGTGCAATCGAGGCAGGACGGGCGGTAGGCGACGGCCTGGCTGCGCCGGAAACCGATCCGGCCGAGCGCATCGTTCAGGTCGCTCGCATGGTTTCCGCTCAGCTCGGTGAACACCTTGCGCTCCGTTTTGCCCGGAAGGTACGGGCAAGGCGAAGGGCTCGTCACGAAGAAGCGGGGAAAGCGAAACGGTGCGCTCAAGTCTGCTCCGGGTTCGTTGGAGTGGCTGGTCAACCAGATATGCGGGTTGCGGGACCGCTTGGGAAGGGATGCGCACTGCAAAAACGGGGATAAGTCTCAGCCGTTCCAGCGCGGGACGACGGTTCAGTGAATCTCTACGGGATGGACGTTGAATCCGCTGGATTCGAGCTCGGCGATCAGCGCCTGAAGCTGATCGGCGTCGCGGGCTTCGCATTCGATGTCGATGAAGGCGTCCTTGGCCGGGAGCGCAGTGAAGACGCGCTGGTGATAGACCTCGATGACGTTGACCGCATGCTTGTGGAACAGCTTCACAACCGAGAGGAGCGCGCCGGGACGGTCGTGGAGCTGGATGCGCAGCCGCGCCATGCGGCCGGAGCGGACAAGATCGCGCAGAAGCACGGTGGCAAGCAGGCGGGTGTCGATGTTGCCGCCGGAGAGAACCAGGCCGACATTGCGGCCGCGGAAGCGCTCCGGATAACGCAGCAAAGCGGCGAGGCCGGTGGCGCCGGCGCCTTCCGCGACGGTTTTCTCGATCTGCAGATACAGGCTGACGGCAGTTTCGATGTCGCGCTCAGGCACGAGCAGGACGTCGTCGGTGACCTGGGCGAGGATCGCAGCGGTGGTTTCGCCGGGCGTCTTGACCGCGATCCCTTCCGCAATCGTGTCGCCGGATGAGGGCAGTTCCTCGCCGCTCAGCCGGCAATACATGGACGGGTAGAGCTGGGCCTGAACGCCGATCACCTCGATGTCGGGGCGCAGCGCCTTGGCGGCGGTGCCGATGCCGGAGAGCAGCCCGCCGCCGCCGATCGGCACCACCAACGTGTCGATCTCAGGCGCGTCGGCGAGCATCTCGAGCGCGACGGTGCCCTGGCCGGCGATGATCTCGGGGTCGTCGAAGGGGTGAACGAAGGTCAGGCCGCGCTCCGCTTCGAGCCGCCGCGCTTCGGCATAGGCTTCGTCGAACATCTCGCCGTGGAGGACGATTTCGGCGCCGTGGCCCTCGGTCTGCATCACCTTGATGGCGGGGGTGGGCACCGGCATGACGATGGTGACGGGAACGCCCAAGCGGCGGCCATGGTAAGCGAGCGCCTGGGCGTGGTTGCCGGCGGAGGCGGCGATCACACCCCGCTCGCGCCGCGCCACGTCCATCAGCAGCAATTTGTTGAGCGCGCCGCGCTCCTTGTAGGCGGCGGTGAACTGGAGGTTCTCGAACTTCACCCAGACGTTGGCGCCGGTGACTTCGGACAGCGTGCGGCTGAGCAGGGTAGGTGTGCGCACCACCGCTCCGTGGATCCGCTGCGCCGCCGCCTCGATGTCGGCGAGGCTGACGGGGAGCGTGGGCTGGGGAGCGGGGCTGGCCATGAAGGGCGGCATCTAGACCATCTGGCGCAGGCGCGAAACAAGGCTTATTCGCCGCCCCTATGATCCTGAAAAAGCTAATCGCGGCGCTTGCCGCCCTCGCGCTCGCCGCCCCCGTCCAGGCCGATGTTCTGGTCGACAATGTCAACGGCTACACCCTGACCGCCGAAGGGCAGCTGATGCGCTTCAGCGCCATGCTGGTCGGCGACGATGGGCGGGTGCAGCGGCTTTACCAGCGCGGCGAGAAGAAAGGCGAGCGCACCAAGTACCGCTTCGACGGCAAGGGGCGGACGCTGCTGCCTGGCCTGATCGACGCGCACGGCCATGTCATGGGCCTCGGCCTCAACGCCATGCAGCTCGATCTGTCGGAAACGAAGAGCCTGGAAGAAGCGCAGGCCAAGATCGCCGCTTACGCCGCCGCCAACCCGACGCCGCGCTGGGTGATCGGCCGCGGCTGGAACCAGGAACGCTGGGGCCTCGGCCGCTTCCCCACCGCCGCCGATCTCGACGCGGTGGTGAAGGACCGGCCGGTGTGGCTCGAGCGGGTCGATGGTCATGCCGGCTGGGCGAACAGCGCGGCGATGAAGGAAGCTGGGATCACGTCGAAAACCGCGGCGCCGTCCGGCGGCAAGATCGAGAAGGGCGCTGGCGGGCAGCCGAGCGGCATCTTCGTCGACGCAGCGTCCGGCCTGGTCGACAAGGTCGTGCCGGCACCGTTGCCGCGGGTGCGCGACGCCGCCTTCGCGCGGGCGCAGGAGATCATGCTTTCGAATGGACTCACCGCTGCTGCCGACATGGGCACCAGCGTGGACGATTGGCTGACCATGCGCAGGGCAGGGGACTCCGGCCGGCTCAAGGTGCGGATCATGTCCTATGCCGGAGGCATCGACGCGCTGCTGCAGGTGGCGGGCACCGCGCCGACGCAGTGGCTCTACGACAGCCGGCTGAGGATGGGGGGCGTGAAGCTCTACAGCGACGGCGCGCTCGGCTCGCGCGGGGCGTGGCTGAAGCAGCCCTACAAGGACAGCCCCAAGGAACGGGGCTTGAGCTTCCTGACCGACACCGAACTGATGAACCTGATGAGCCGGGCTGCGATGGACGGTTTCCAGGTCGCGGTTCACGCCATCGGCGATGCCGCCAACGCACAATTGCTCACCGCGATCGACGAGATGGCGGTGACCTACAAGGGGGACCGGCGCTGGCGGGTGGAGCATGCCCAGATCGTCGATCCGGCCGATCTTTCGCGCTTCGCCCGCAACGGCACGATCGCGTCGATGCAGCCGGTGCACCAGACCAGCGACTGGAAGATGGCCGAAGCGCGGCTGGGGATGGAGCGGCTCGGCGGGTCCTATGCCTGGCGGTCGATGCTTGCCTCGGGCGTACCGCTCGCTTTCGGTTCGGACTTTCCGGTCGAGCACCCTAACCCCTTTCACGGCCTCGCCGCGGCGGTGAGCCGGGAGGACCCGAACGGCCAGCCGCCGGGCGGCTGGATGCCCGAGCAGAAACTGACGCTGGAACAGGCCTTGCGCGGCTTCACCATGGCGGCGGCGCATGCCGGCTTTGCCGAGGACCGGCTGGGCACGCTGGAGCGGGGCAAGTTCGCGGACTTCATCCTGATCGACCGGGACATTTTCGCGGCGGCGACGCCCGAGCAGATTCGCGAAACCAAGGTGCTGGAAACGTGGGTCGCGGGGGTAAAGGCCTGGTCCAGGTGATCGCTGGATCTTGCGGTCAGCTCCGGAGGCCGGTGACGCGGCTCACCGTGAGGATCTGAGGCAGGACTTCAGCGTCCTTGCCCGGCGCGTACCAGAGGTAGAGGGGCACGCCCGATCGGCCCTGTTTCTCAAGAAAACGGCCGATCTCCGCGTCCCCGCCGGTCCAGTCGCCGACCAGGACCTGGACGCCGCGGGCCTTGAAGGCTTCGGCCACTTCGGAGCGCTCCAGCACGGCTTTCTCGTTGACCTTGCAGGTGACGCACCAGTCGGCGGTGAAGTAGACGAAGACGGGCTTGCCGCCGGAGCGCAGCGCGGCGAGGCGGGCTTCACTGAAGGGCTGAGCGGCCAGCGCGCCGCCGGTGCGTGCCTCGGCCGGTTCGGCGGCGGCGGGGAGAAAGGCGAGCGCCGCCGCTGCGGCGACAGCGGCGGGGACAAGCGGGAGCCAGGCGCGGCGGCGGCCGGCCCACCACAAGGCGGCGGCGATCACCGCGACGGCGGCGAGGCCCGCGAGCAGGCCGTCGCTGCCGACCTGACGCTGCAAAATCCAGGCGAGGCCCATAGCGGTGAGGATCATCGGCACGGAAAGGATCCGGCGCAGGCGGTTCATCCACGGGCCGGGCCGGGGCAGGCGGCGGCGCAAAGCGGGGATGAAGCCAAGGAGCAGGAAGGGAAGCGCAAGGCCGAGGCCGAGGCCGGCGAAGATGGCAAGGGCGGCGGCTTCCGGGAGGACGAGGGCGGCACCGAGGGCCGCGCCCATGAACGGGCCGGTGCAGGGCGTGGCGACGAAGGCCGCGAGGGCGCCGGTCCAGAAAGCGCCCGCCGCGCCGCCGCGTCCGGCCAGCCTTTCGCCGCCGCCGAACGAGGGGAGTTCGAACAGGCCGGCGAGGTTCAGAGCGATGGCGGTGACGAGCAGAAGCAGCAGCAAGATCACGCGAGGCTCCTGGAGCTGGAAGGCCCAGCCCACCGCGCTGCCGCTGGCCCTGAGCGCAAGCAGGGCCACGCCGAGCGCGAGGCAGATGGCGACCACGCCTGCCGTATAGGCGATGGCTTCGCGCCGTGCGCTGCGTTCGTCGCCTCCGGCGCGGGCGAGGCTCAGCGCCTTGAGGCTGAGGATCGGAAAAACGCAGGGCATGATGTTGAGGAGCAGCCCGCCGAGCACCGCGCCGCCCAGCGCGAGGAAGATCGCGCCCCAGCCCTGCTCGGGCGCTTGTGCCGCGGCGGCGAGCGGGGCGCCGGGCGGCGGCACCGCGCCGGGCTCGGCGCTGAAGGACAGGCCGCGTCCGTCGCCGAGGGCGAGCACCCCTTCGACCGCGACGCCGGCGGCGCTGTCCTCGGGAAGCTTGGCCTCCAGGATCAAGGCGTCGCCGGAGCGGGTGACGGTTTGGGGTGCGGCGTGATCGAGAATGCCGGGAGAAAGGGGGAAGAAATAGGCGTCGGTTGCCGCCACGGTTGCAGGTAGCGGGATGAGGAGGCGGAGCTTGCCGGCGGTGCGTTCGAAGCGGGCAGGGCTGCCGAGCGGGCGGGGCAGCGCCTCGCGCCAGCGGTTGAACGCCGCGACCTGGTTGGCACCGCTGCCAACCGGCAGGTCCAGCGACAGATCGGCGGATTCTCGGACGCAGATTTCGGCGGTGCAGACGAGGTAATCGATCGATCCGCGCAGAGGGACGGCAGTGCCCGGCTTGAGGCTCGCCGGCAGCCTCAGGTCCGTCAGCAGGCCATATTCGCCTTCGTAGACGTAGTTCATCAGCCCGGCGACGACGAGCGGCTTGGGCACCGGGTAACGCAGCGGCGCGGCGCTTGCGCCGTTCGGGAGATTCCAGGTGACGGTGTTTTCGAAACCCGCGTCGCCCGGATTCTTCCAGTAGCCGTGCCAGCCCGGCCTGGGGGTCATTCGGATGGCCAGCGCGACCTTGCCGCCGGCGGCAGGAGCAGGTCCTTCGGCGACAAGCTCCACCTTCATCGCCTTCTCGCCGGGCGCGAGCAGTTGGGCGTGCGCCGGCGCGGCGACGGCGAGGAGCAGCCAGAAGGAGAGGAGAAGGGCGCGGATCATCTGCCGCCCCTATAGCATCGCCGCGCGCAAGCGCACGTAGCCGCGCCTAGCGTTTCTCGTATTTCGTGATGCGCGTGCCGAGGCGGTTGGAGTCGATGCGGGCAACGTCGCCGCTCCAGTCGGCGACGAAGGTGGTGCCCTTGTCCATGCCGGGGGCGAGGCTTGCGTCGTTGGCGGAGACGGCGAGGCCGTCCGAGGGATTGTTGCGGCCTTCGCCGGCAACCGCGATCAGGGCGCTGTAATTCTCCTTGTCGCGGCCTTGGACGAAGACGTTGCGGGCGATGGTGCCTGACGCGCCGGTGGAGAGATCGATCATGTAGTTGGTGGTGCGGCCGGCGGTATCGTCGAAGCTTGAATCGGTGACCTCTACGCGCGGCGCGCGGGTTTTGACGTAGTGGCCGCCGCGGCCGCGCTCGAAGCGGGAGCGGCGCACGGTGAGGCTGCCGCCGCCATATTCGCCGATATAGATGCTGTGCGCGCAGGACAGGCCGCGGTCGCAGCGGCCGAGGCCGGTAAAGGTCGAGCGCTCGATCAGGATCGGCCCGCCTTGTTCGGCATTGGCGGACATGACGCCGCTTTCCGAATCGCGGAACAGGCTCTCGCGGACGGTGAGCGCGCCTTGTTCGAGGCGGATGCCGGCACCGTTGGCGTCGGAGACGCGGATGCCCTGGAAGATCAGCCCTTCGACGGTGGCGGAGCGGCCGCCGAGGACCAAAGCGGCTTTGTCCTCGCAGGCGACTCCGTCGAAGATCGCGGTGCCGGGCTGGGCCGCGGTGAAGGTGACGTCGCCGGCATGCTGGGCGGCGCACTGGCGGTGGCGGCCGGGGGCGATGACAATCGTGCCCTTGCCGGCGCCGATCGCGTCCACGGCCGCCTGGAGGGTGGCGAAGCCCTGGCCGCTTTCGCGAACGGTGAAGGGCGCGCTTCCGGCCTGGGCGAAAAGCGGCGAGGCGGCGGCGAGGAGCAGGAGGGTGAGGGCGCGTTTCATGGCGCCTGCCTCCTCCGGTGCGCGGGCTGTGTCGAGGGGGGAAGAGGGTTAACGGGGCGGGTGCCCCGGGGTGGGACGGCGGGCGCGCACAGCTTAAGAGAACCGTTCGTCTCGAGCGAAGTCGAGAGACGTGGACACCGACTCCTCGGATGCGTCTCTCGACTTCGCTCGAGACAAGCGGATTTTGGCTGGCTCAATCCTCCTAATCGAGGTTCGGGCGCAGCCAGCGTTCGGCCTGCTCCACGCTCACCTCACGCCGCGCCGCATAATCCTCGAGCTGGTCGCGGCCGATGCGGGCGACTCCGAAATACTCGGCGTCGCGGTGGCCGAAGTAGAAGCCGGAGACTGCCGAGGTCGGCCACATGGCGTAGCTTTCGGTCAGCGTCACACCAGCGGGTTCGCCGCCGAGCATGTCGAACAAAGTGGGCTTCAGGCTGTGGTCCGGACAGGCCGGGTAGCCGGGGGCGGGGCGGATGCCGGTGTAGCTTTCGCGGATCAGCTGCTGGTTGGTGAGATGCTCGTCGGCATAGCCCCAGACCGAGTTGCGGACGTGGCCGTGGAGGGTCTCTGCGAGGCTTTCCGCCAGGCGGTCGGCGAGCGCCTTGAGGAGGATGTCCGAATAATCGTCGTTGTCCGCTTTGAAGCGGGCGAGGTGCGGCTCGAGGCCGTGGATGCCGACCGCGAAGCCGCCGATCCAGTCTTCGCCGTCCGGGTCGATGAAGTCGGCGAGGCACATGTTGGGGCGGCCTTCGCGCTTCTTCACCTGCTGGCGGAGGAAGGGGATGCGAGTCCAGTCGTTGCCGGCGAGGACTAGGACGTCGTCGCCTTCGCGCTTGCAGCGCCACAGGCCGACGGTGGCGCGGGGGACCAGCCAATGTTCGGCGATGATCCGGTCGAGCATCGCCTGGGCGTCGTTGAACAGCGAGGTGGCGCTTTCGCCCACGATGTCGTCGGAAAGGATGGCCGGGTAGTTGCCGGCAAGCTCCCAGGCGCGGAAGAAGGGTGTCCAGTCGATCGCGGCGCGAAGTTCGCGGATCGGCCAGTCGTTGAAGTGGTGGACTCCGGGGCGCTGCGGGGCGGGCGGCTTGCCTTCGGGATCGAACGGAAAGGCGTTGGCGCGTGCGGCTTCGAGCGGCGAAAGCTCCGAATGGCCGCGGCCGGCGCGCTGGATGCGGACCGCCTCATATTCTTCGCGGGTTTTCTGGACAAGCGGGTCGCGCTGCGTTTCGGAGACAAGGGAGGAGGCGACGCCGACGGCGCGGCTGGCGTCGAGGACGTGGAGGACGGGGCCCTGGTAAGCGGGTTCGATGCGCAGCGCGGTGTGGACCTTGCTGGTCGTCGCGCCGCCGATCAGCAGGGGGAGCGTGAAGCCCTCGCGCTGCATTTCGGCCGCGACCGTGACCATCTCGTCCAGCGAGGGGGTGATCAGGCCGGACAGGCCGATCATGTCGGCGTTGCTCTCATTGGCGGCCTTGAGGATGTCCTGCCAGGGCACCATCACGCCGAGGTCGATGACTTCGAAGCCGTTGCACTGCAGGACAACGCCGACGATGTTCTTGCCGATGTCGTGAACGTCGCCCTTCACGGTCGCCATCACCACCTTGCCCTTGCCCTGGGTGGCGCCGGATTTCTCTTTCTCCGCCTCGATGAAGGGGATGCGGTGGGCGACGGCTTTCTTCATCACGCGGGCGGATTTCACCACCTGCGGCAGGAACATCTTGCCGGAGCCGAACAGGTCGCCGACGACGTTCATCCCGTCCATCAGCGGGCCTTCGATGACGTGAATCGGGCGGCCGCCACTGTTGAACGCCGCCTGGCGCGCTTCCTCCGTATCGTCGACCACGAAGGCGTCGATGCCCTTGACCAGTGCGTGCTCGAGCCGCTTGCCGACCTCCCAGCCGCGCCATTCGGCCTCCGCCTTTTCGCGCACCGGATCGGAGCCGCGATAGCGCTCGGCGAGCGTCACCAGCCGCTCGGTCGCGTCGCCGCCATCCTTGGGCGTGCGGTTGAGGATCACGTCCTCGCAGGCTTCGCGAAGGTCCGGATCGATCGTGTCGTAGACGTCGAGCTGGCCGGCGTTGACGATCGCCATGTCCAGCCCGGCGGGGATGGCATAATAGAGGAAGACGGAGTGCATCGCCCGGCGCACCGGCTCGTTGCCGCGGAACGAGAAGGAGAGGTTGGAGAGGCCGCCGGAGATATGGACGTGCGGGCAGCGCGCCTTGATCTCGCGGCAGGCCTCGATGAAGTCGACCGCGTAGTTCTTGTGCTCGTCGATCCCGGTGGCGACGGCGAAGACGTTGGGATCGAAGATGATGTCCTCGGGCGGGAAGCCGTCGGCGATGAGGAGGTTGTAGGCGCGCTCGCAGATCTCCACCTTGCGCGCCTTGGTGTCGGCCTGGCCGACTTCGTCGAAGGCCATGATCACGACGGCGGCGCCGTAATTGCGGCACTTGCGGGCAAGGCGCAGGAACTCGGCTTCGCCTTCCTTCATGCTGATCGAGTTGACGATCGGCTTGCCGGAGACGCACTTCAGCCCCGCCTCGATGACGCTCCATTTGGAGCTGTCGATCATGAACGGGACTCGGGCGATGTCGGGTTCGGCGGAGATCAGCTTCAGGAAGGTGGTCATCGCCAGCTCGGCGTCGAGCAGGCCTTCGTCCATGTTGATGTCGATGACCTGGGCGCCGTTCTCCACCTGCTGGAGGGCGACGTCGACCGCGGCGGCATAGTCGCCGCCCATGATCAGCTTCTTGAATTTCGCCGAGCCGGTGACGTTGGTGCGTTCGCCGATGTTGACGAAGGTCGAGGACGCAGCACCCAATCCCTCTCCCATTTCGGGAGAGGGTGGCTCGCGCAGCGAGCCGGGTGAGGGACTGTTGGTGGTGGCGTCCGGAATGTTCACGTCGTTTCTTTCAACTTCTGATTTCCCTCACCCTCCCACCGCTTCGCGGCGGGCCCCTCCCTCTCCCGTAAAGGGAGAGGGGTTTGTTACGCGGCGATGGTCATGGGTTCGAGGCCGGCGAGGCGGGTGACCGTCGGCGGCTTTGGAAGTTGCCGCGGGGGGAGGCCGGCGACGCTTTGTGCAATGGCCGCGATGTGGGCCGGGGTGGAGCCGCAGCAGCCGCCGAGGATGTTCACCAGGCCCTGATCGGCCCAGGCGCGGACGAAGGCGGCGGTCTGGTCGGGCATCTCGTCATAGGCGCCGAGCTCGTTGGGGAGGCCGGCGTTCGGGTAGACCATGACCAGGGTATCGGCCGCGGCGGCGAGCGCCTGGACGTGGGGGCGGAGCTGCTGGGCGCCGAAGGAACAGTTGAGGCCGACCGTCACCGGCCGCGCGTGGCGGACGGCGTGCCAGAAGGCCTCCACGGTGTGGCCGGACAGGTTGCGGCCGGACAAATCGGTGATGGTCATGGAGATCATCAGCGGCACGTCGCGGCCGGCGCGCTCGCCCGCTTCGATGGCGGCCATGATCCCGGCCTTGGCGTTCAGCGTGTCGAAAATCGTTTCGATCAGGATGAAGTCGGCCCCGCCCTCGATCAGCGCTTCGCACTGCCCGAGATAGACGTTCTTGAGGCCGTCGAAATCGATCTCGCGGTAACCGGGGTCGTTGACCTTGGGCGAGAGCGACAGCGTCTTGTTGGTCGGGCCGATCGCGCCGGCGACGAAGCGGGGCCGGCCGTCCTTGGCCTCGTACTCGTCGGCGGCGGCGCGGGCGAGCCGGGCGGAGGCGCGGTTGATGTCGGCGACGAGATGCTCGGCGCCGTAGTCGGCCTGGCTGATCGTGTTGGCGCTGAACGTGTTGGTGGAGACGATGTCCGAGCCCGCGTCCAGGTACGCGCGGGTGATGGCATCGACTACGTCCGGGCGGGTGAGCGCCAGGATGTCGTTATTGCCCTTCTGGTCCTTGGGCAGATCGTAGCCGCCGCGATAGTCGGCCTCGACCAGCTTTCGGTTCTGGATCTCGGTTCCGAAGGCGCCGTCGGTGACGAGGATGCGGGTTGCGGCGGCGGCCTGGAGGCGTGCGCGGGCGTCGGTCATGCGGCCTGCTCCTGCTGGGTGTTTTGGGGGCGGAGGCCGAGGAGGTGGCAGATGGCGTAAGCCAGCTCGGCGCGGTTCAGCGTGTAGAAGTGGAAGTGGCGCACGCCGCCGGCATAGAGCTGGCCGCACAGTTCGGCGGCCACCGTTGCGGCGACGAGCTGGCGGGCGGCGGGGAGGTTGTCCAGGCCTTCGAACAGTTCGTCCATCCAGCGCGGGATCGCGGCGCCGCAGGAGGCGGCGAATTTACGGGTCTGGGCGACATTCGAGACGGGCAGGATGCCGGGCACGATCTCGGCGTCGATGCTGTGCGCGGCGGCGGCGTCGCGGAAGCGGAAGAAGCTTTCCGGCGAGAAGAAGAACTGGCTGATCGCGCGGTCGGCGCCGGCATCGATCTTGCGTTTGAGATTGTCGAGGTCGGGCTGGGCGCCGAGTGCTTCCGGATGCACTTCCGGGTACGCCGCCACGGAGATTTCGAACGGCGCGACCTTCTTGAGCCCGGCGACGAGATCGGCGGCGCTGGCGTAGCCGTCCGGGTGCGGGGTGAAGGGGGTGCCGGGCACCGGCGGATCGCCGCGCAGGGCGACGATGTGGCGCACGCCTGCGGCCCAATAGTCGCGGGCAACTTCGTCGATCTCGTCGCGGCTGGCCTCGACGCAGGTCAGGTGGGCGGCGGCGGCGAGGCTGGTTTCCCGGGCGATCCGCTCAACGGTGGCGTGGGTGCGCTCGCGGGTCGAGCCGCCGGCCCCGTAGGTCACCGAGACGAAGCGCGGGGCGAGCGGCTCCAGCGTCTTGACGCTCTCCCACAGGGTGGCTTCCATCTTCTCGTTCTTGGGCGGGAAGAATTCGAAGCTGACTTCGATGTCGCCGGCGACGTCTTCGAACAAGGGCTTGCGCCAGGAGGCGATGCCGGGGGCGAGCGTACTCATGCGACAACCTTTAGTTTGGCGTGCGGCCGTTCTCCGGCCCAGATCGTGACGGTGAGCTCACCGCCCTGGAGATGCTCGACGACGCGGCCGTCGAGCCCGGCGCCTTCGAGATATTTCAGCATCACATCGTCGGCAAAGCCCAGGCGGGCATGGGCGTCGCGGCTGCGCAGTTCTTCGCGCTCGTGCGGCGCGAAGTCGGCGATCAGCAGGCGCCCGCCCGGGGTGAGAAGGCGCGCGGCCTCGGTGACCGCGGCGGCGGGCTGCTGGGCGTAATGTAGAACCTGGTGGATGATCACGGTGTCGGCGCTGCCGGCCGGCAGGGGCAGGGAGTACATGTCGCCCTGCCGCAACTCGGCGCGGCCGAGCCCGGCCTCGGCGAGCTTGACCCGGGCGAGGCGGAGCATTTCGGGGGAGCGATCGACGCCGAGCGCGTGATCCGCCTTCTCGCCGAACAGGGCGATCATCCGGCCCGTGCCGGTGCCGATATCGACAAGCCGGCCGGTGGGTCGATCGGCAAGTGCGCGGGCGATTGCGGCTTCGACATCGGTTTCGGGGATGTGGAGCGAGCGGATTTCGTCCCACTCAGCGGCATGGGCGTCGAAATAGCGCTCGGCGGCGGCGGCACGGTCGGCACGGACGGCGGCAAGGCGGGCGGCATCGGCGAGCTGCCACGGGTCATCGCCGTCGAGTTCGGACCAGGCGTCGAGCGCCGTGAACAGTGGCCCGACCCGTGCTTTCTCGCCAAGGCTGAGAAACACCCAGCTGCCTTCCTTGCGGCGTTCGGCGAGGCCAGCGTCGATCAGAATCTTGACGTGGCGGGAGACGCGCGGCTGGCTCTGGCCGAGCACCTGCGCGAGCTCGCCGACCGACAGCTCCATTGCGCGCAGCAGCGCAAGGATGCGCAGCCGCGTCGAATCGGCGAGGGAGCGGAAAATGTCGCAAGCGGACGGCATAGATAAGGATATAAAGATATCTTTATATGCCGGTCAAGGAGAATGGAACGTAGCGGGGCAGCCTCGAGGGCAGCCCGGTCACGTCCTGTGAAAGGTGCAGGCAACCTTCAGGAGCCGGAAACGAGGGGAATTCAGCCGTGGAAAAACGGTTCGGCGCAATTGTTTACTAAAAGAGTAGACATGCTGGCCGACCTCCCATACATCTGCTCCTGCTGGAAAGCTGCGGGCAAGGGGGCCCAAGGCCCTCGCCCAGTGAATTCACACCACTCCCTTTTTGGAGGATATTTTATGAAGAAGATCGCTCTCACCATCGCCGCCATTGCTTCGCTCGGTGTCGCCGCTTGCGGTTCGAACAACGAAGCCGGCAACAACGCTTCGGACGTCAACACCACCGCCACCGAAACCGGCGTTGATTACAACGCGTCGACCAACGACGCCGCCGCGATCGACGCGACCAACACCGCGCTCGGCAACACCGTTGATGACGCCAGCAACCTCGCCAGCGACGCCGGCAACTCGATCGAGAACGGCGCCGCCGCTCTCTCGAACGCGACGACCAACGCCGCTCAGTAAGCCTTTCCCGGCCTTGGCCGGAAAAGCGAGAAGGGCCGCGCATCTTCGGGTGCGCGGCCCTTTTTCTTTGTGCCGGGATGCGGCAAGCTGATCCGCGCAATGCGAATGGGAGACGGACGATGGGCAGGGTGTTGAAGACGGCGATGGTTCTTGCGGGGACATTTGCCCTGGCGGGGTGCGGAGGCGGCGATTCCAACACGCCGACTGCGGCGGAAACCGAGGAGCTTAACGAAGCGGCCGCGATGCTCGACGAGAATGTCGTTGTCGATGCCTCCGCCGACAGTCTGACGGCGTCCGAAGCACCGGTCGGCAACGGCGATACGCCTGCCGCGACCGGGGATGTGCTGGTCGGCGGCGGCGACAATGCCGCCACCAACGGTACGGCAGTAAACGGTCAGTAAAAGAGAGCCGCCTAGCCGTCCGAACAAGGAAGCATGACGATGGCTGCGCAAGGGCACGGCGCGCCCGCGCCGGACGAGCCGGCGGGTGCGCGCGGTGCCGCCGGGCGGACGCCGGCCAAGCGCCTCTACGGCATTCAGTATCTGCGCGCGGTGGCGGCGCTAGGCGTGGTGGCGGTGCATGCCACCGACCGGCTTCCGATACTCGGGCTTGGCGTCAGTCTGTTCTTTCTGCTGAGCGGCTTCCTGATGGTCGCGATCACCGATGAAAGCTCTCGGCCGGGCCCGTTCCTGCGCGACCGGCTCCTCCGCATCGTGCCGGTATATTGGGTGGTGACGGCGGCGATGGTGGCGGTGCAGCTAACCGGCTTGCTCTGGCACGGCCTCCTGTCGAAAACGCATATCGCGGCATCGCTGCTGTTCATTCCGGCGGTCTATCCCGGCGACGGCCGAATGCTGCCGCTGGTCGCGCAAGGCTGGACGCTGAATTACGAGATGCTGTTCTACACGCTGTTCGCATCGACCTTGCTTCTGCCGAGGCGGTGGCAGATCTGGGTTTTGTCTGGGCTGATCTGCGCGCTCACCGCGGCGGGGTTTCTGTTCCACCCGCAGGGCGCCGCTCTCTACACCTGGTCTCATCCGATATCGCTGCTGTTCCTCGCCGGGGCCTGGATCGGCGTCGCCTGGCAGCAGGGCAGGCGGCTGTGGCCGTTGCTGGTGGCGGCGATCGCGCTGACGTTCCTGTTTGGGGCGGCGATGCCGGTTCATCGCCATTTCGGGATCCTGACCGGCTGCTGCCTTCTCGTCGCGCTCCTGGCCGCGGTGCTGATGCTGGAACGGCGGGGGGAAGGCGTGCGCCCTTTTCGCCTTCCCCTGCTGCTCGGCGACGCGAGCTATTCCATCTACCTGTGGCAAAGCTTCCCGCTGATGGTGACGGAGGCCCTCGCGCGGCGCTTCGGCTTGCCGCCGGCTCTCGAAGCCGCCTTGTTCGTCTCGGCTGCGGTCGTGGGTGGGGTTGCGGCCTATTTCCTGATCGAGCGGCCGCTTCTTCGGCTTGCCGGGCGCGTTCGGCGCTACCGCCACGGCGCGCCGATCCCCGCCGGCCCATAGAAAAGCGGCGCCCGCTCCCGTAAGAGCGGACGCCGCTTCTCCCCATCAGGGAGCGAGGTCAGGCGACCTGCGCTTCCTGGATTTCTTCCGGATCGCGCAGCACGTAGCCGCGGCCCCAGACCGTTTCGATGTAGTTGTCGCCGGAGCAGGCCAAGCTGAGCTTTTTGCGGAGCTTGCAGATGAAGACGTCGATGATCTTCAGTTCGGGCTCGTCCATGCCGCCGTAAAGGTGGTTGAGGAACATTTCCTTGGTGAGCGTGGTACCCTTGCGGAGCGAAAGCAGCTCCAGCATCGCATATTCCTTGCCGGTGAGATGGACCCGGGCGCCGTCGACTTCGACCGTCTTGGCATCGAGGTTCACGGCCAGCTTGCCGGTGCGGATCACGCTCTGGCTGTGGCCCTTGGAGCGGCGCACCACGGCGTGGATCCGGGCGACCAGTTCGTCGCGGTGGAAGGGCTTGGTGACGTAATCGTCGGCGCCGAAGCCCAATGCGCGGACCTTTGAGTCCATTTCGCTGATGCCCGACAGGATCAGAACCGGGGTGCCGACCTTCGCCAGGCGAAGCTTCTTGAGCACGTCGTAGCCGTGCATGTCGGGGAGGTTCAGATCGAGGCAGATGATGTCGTAGTCGTAGAGCTTGCCGAGGTCCAAGCCCTCTTCGCCCAAATCGGTTGTGTAGACGTTGAAGCCTTCCGCCCCAAGCATCAGTTCGATGCTCTTGGCAGTCGTCGGCTCGTCTTCGATCAGCAGCACTCGCATATTGGCACGCCCCTCTTGCTCATCCGGACCCCGGCTCCTGCCGCGTCATCCGGTTGGTGCTTGTCATTAACCATGGCCTAGAAGTGAACGCAAAAGGTTAATTTCGGATTAAACCAGGATTACCAATGCGTTCCCATATCGTTGCGCCGTCGCCACAGGTGTGCGAGGGCGTGGCGCATGTGGGACAACCGTATTTTGTTCGAAGATGCCGAGGCGCTGGTGATCGACAAGCCGGCGGGGCTTGCCGTGCATCCGGGGCCGAAAACGCGCGAAAGCCTGGAGCATTATCTGGGGCAGATGCGGTTCGGGTTTCAGCGGAAGCCGAGCATCGTCCACCGCCTCGACCGCGATACGTCGGGATGCCTGCTGCTCGCGCGGCATCCCAAGGCGCACAAGCGCTTTGCCCTGGCCTTCGAAGAAGGGCGGGTTTCGAAGACCTATCTGGCGGTGCTCGACAGCGTTCCGGACGTGGAGAGCGGGACGATCGACATTCCACTGCACAAGATTTCCAGCCGTGAGGAAGGCTGGCGGATGGTGCCCGACGCGGAGCGGGGCAAGCGGGCGGTGACGCATTGGCGCGTGGTTGCTCAGCAGGATGGGCGGGCAATGCTGCTGATGACTCCCGAGACCGGGCGGACGCACCAGTTGCGCGTCCATGCCAAGGAAGGGCTCGGCATCGCGATTACCGGGGACCCGGTGTACGGCGCGGGGCGCGGGCCGATGCTGCTTCATGCCCGCGCGCTTCGGCTGGAGCGGGAAGGCAAGGCGCCGATCGAGGCGCTTGCCCCGGTGCCGCCGACCTTCGTGCAGGTGGGCTTCGAAGATGGGGACTATTGAGGGCTACCAAGTGCCGGAAGAGGCGCTGAGCGAGAGCTTCATCGCCTCGTCGGGCCCGGGCGGACAGAACGTCAACAAGGTCGCCACGGCGGTGCAGTTGCGCTGCGACGTGTTCAAGCTCGGCCTTGCACCCTGGGCGTTCCGGCAATTGCGCGAGCTTGCCGGGAGCAAGATGACCGACGGCGGCGAGATCGTGATCACCGCGCGGACCCACCGGAGCCAGGACGCCAACCGCCAGGAAGCGCGGGAGAGACTGGCGGAACTGATCACCCGTGCCCATGTCCGCCAGGCGAAGAGGATCAAGACCAAGGTGAGCCGCGCGGCCAAGGCGCGGCGGGTGGATGCGAAGAAGCAGCGCTCGACGGTGAAGGCGGGGCGAGGGAAGGTTCAGTCGGACTAAACGCCACTGCCGTCATTCCCGCGAAAGCGGGAATCCCGCTTTGCCGCGGCGTTGATCGAAGAAGAAGCGGGATTCCCGCTTTCGCGGGAATGACGGTTGGAGGATGCACTCGATGTACGATTTCAAGATTGCGGCGGCCGACAAGGCGACTTTGTGGCGGGAGCTGAACCAGGCGGCGGGCGGGCTTACCGATGGCGAGCCCGACGCGGTGGCGAACATGGCGAATGTTGCAGCTCTGCTTTGGGAAACGCTGCCGGACCTGAACTGGGCCGGTTTCTACCGCAACGTCGGCGGCGAGCTGGTGCTTGGGCCGTTCCAGGGGCGGGCGGCGTGTATCCGCATCCCATTCGGCAAGGGCGTCTGCGGGGCGGCCGCGGCCACGCTGGAGGTGCAGTGCATCGAGGATGTGCATGCCTTTCCGGGGCACATCGCCTGCGATGCAGCCTCGGCTTCGGAGCTGGTCGTGCCGGTGTTGCACGAGGGCGAATTGCTGGGCGTGATCGACCTCGACAGCCCGTTGAAAGCGCGGTTCGACGCGGCCGATGTGGAAGGCTGTCTCGAATTGGCACGGCTGCTCGCGCCGCGGCTTTTGGCTCGGTAGCAAATCCGTCCCCGAAACGTTAAAAAAGTATGAAGACCGTGCGCAGACCGCGTCCGGACATGCGATTTTTCGACAGGGGAAGCGGACAATGAGGAAGCTCTATCTGTTGGCGTTGGCGGCAAGCGCCGCGCTGGTTCCCGCAGCCGCCGCCCAGGCGCAGGGCGCACCGCCGGCGGGGCATAGTTGGCGCGAAGGCGCTCCGGTGGCGACGATGCCGATGCCGCCGGTCGTGCGCGAGGTGCGCCAGATGCACCGCGGGCCCGGGCCGGCCATGCAGCACCAAGGCGGGCGGCGGTTCGGCCACATTCAGCGCATCGGCCGCGGCGGCTTCGTGCCCGGCGGCTGGTGGGGCCCGCAATTCGTGGTGCGCAACTGGAGCAGCTACGGCTTTCCCCAGCCGTTCAACGGCGGCCGCTGGATCCGTTATTACGACGATGCGCTGCTGATCGACCGGCAGGGCCGGGTCCACGACAGCCGCTACGGCTATGACTGGGACCGCTATGGCGACCGCTGGAGCTATGACGATCGCGGCGTGCCGATCTATGCCGGCGACGACGATTACGACGACTACGGCATGGACGGCGGCGATTACGGCTATGACGACCGCCGCGGCAGGGAGGGCCGCGTAATCGTGCGCAGGCACGATGGGCCGGTGCTCGACGATTGCGCCAATTCCTGCACCCGAAGCTACCACGGCGCGCCGCCGCCCCCGCCGCGGCCGTCTTACGGTGGTTACGGATACGGATATGGCTGCGGCTGCGGTCCGGTTGTGGTGACGGAGACGACCACGACCACGGCGCCCGTCGTGGAGCAGGTCACGACCTACGAATATGTCACCGAATATGCGGCTCCACGCGCACGGGCGGCGCCGAAGCAGCGCCGCGTGGTGCGCCGCGCGCCGGCGGCACGTCCGGCTCCGGCACGGCCGGGCGAGCGGGGCTAGGCTTCAGGCGAGGCGGTCGAGCGCTTCGTCGCTGAGGCCGCCCGGTACGACGATCAGCGGGCAGGGCAGGCTTCCCGCGACGCTACCGGCGAAGTGGCTGACCAGGGGGCCCGGCCCGCCCTCTGCGGCGGCGCCGAGGATCAGCGCGGCGATGTCGTCCCGCTCCTTGAGGATATCCGCGATCGCCTTGGCCGCCTCGCCTTCGCGAACCAGGATCTTGGGCTGGATGCCGGCTTCGTCGACGATCGCGCCGGCCGCCTGGAGCACCATCGCCTCGGCGCGCAGTTTCGCTTCTTCCTCCATAGCCGCCTGGACGCCGCCCCAAGCGACGAACTCGGCCGGCGGGATCACCGCCAGGATTTCCACCGTTCCGCCGGTGCGCGAGGCGCGGCGGGCGGCATAGCGAAGCGCCACCCGCGCCTCGCCCGTTTCGTCGATCACCACCAGATAGGCCCGCATCCGCCCCGCTCCCTTGCGCTGCCAAGGTGCCAATGCTGCCCCGGAAAGCCGGTGCGATGCAAGCCGCGCCGCCGCGCACGCGGACCGGACAGGCTTGACCGCGCACCCGCCTTTGCTGTTTGGGCGTTGAACGACCATCCCTCGCCAGGAGCTTGGCCACGATGCCCATCGAGTTGAAGATGCCCGCCCTTTCCCCAACCATGGAGGAGGGCACGCTCGCCAAATGGCTGGTGAAGGAAGGCGA